>Ga0209152_10000124_pt1 | contig 39962 bp, 34 predicted proteins | sample GraSoiAngelo_107_FD_185873 | JGI IMG/M metagenome (GOLD analysis project Ga0209152, IMG submission 185873) | Grasslands soil microbial communities from the Angelo Coastal Reserve, California, USA - 14_0903_09_30cm (SPAdes) (version 2) | ecosystem: Environmental > Terrestrial > Soil > Grasslands...
TCACCGCGAGCAGGAACAGGACAACCCAGCGATTGCGCGTGCGGACGTACTCGACCCCGGCGACTACCACCGCGACGACGGTGACGGTCACCGTCTCCCCTAGATAGGTGACGAGGGTGAGGGCGTCGTGCGTCCAGGAGCTCGCGTGCGTGTTTCCCCACTCGGCGACGCTGCTGTCGATTCCGGAGAGGGCGTCGGTTTGGCGGACGACGACTGCCAGCAGGGCCAGCAGCAGGCCGCCGACGAGGATCACCGCCAGCGCCAGCGTCAGCGCCAGGCCCGTCGCCCTCCCCGGATCGAGGCGCGCCGCTCTCGCTGCGCGTCGCCCGGCCGGCCCGGTGGCGTGCTCGCCGGCCTCGCGCGCGACCTCGACAACCGACGGCGCCGTCTCGCCGCCGGGCCAGCGGTGGGTCAGGAAAGCGGCGCCGAGACCGGCGAGGACGGAAATCAGCAGGAGGAGAAAAAACGGCATCAGGAGGGGGAATTACCCCGCAAAGGCCAATGAACACCGCCATTGGTTAAAAGGGACGATGCATATTATCCGCGCCCCGCGGGGATAGACCGGGGCGTGACCGTCGAGGAGAGACCACGCACGGCCCCGGCCCCTGCCGGGGAGAGGCAGGAGGGCCGCCACTCCGTCCCGATCTTCGAGGCGCGCCCCGGCGGGCTGGCCGATCGCTTCGCCGAGAAGCTCGACTCGCGCCACCCCGCGCTCGTCTTCTTCGGCGCCCTGCTACTCGGGTTCCTGGTCCTCGCCGTCGCCTCGATCGCGCTCGCCTTCATCGTCGTCCACGTCCTTGTCCCCAATAGCGGCCTGGGGCTAGAAGGAACGGACGAGAGCGTCAACAACACGTTCGCCGAGAACCGCTCCGGCACCCTCACCACGCTCGCCGAAATCGGCTCGCAGGTCGGCGGCGCCCCGGTGCTCCCGATCATCGTCGGCATCGTCGCCCTCGTCGCCGCCTTTTACCGCCGCTGGCTGATCGCCGCCTTCGCCGTCTTCGTCCTCACGGTCGAGTCCGCCACCTACCGCGTCACCTCCATCGCTGTCCCCCGCGACCGCCCCTCGGTACCTCGGCTCGAACAACTGGAGCCCGACGCCAGCTACCCCTCCGGCCACACCGCCGCCTCGATCGCGGTCTACTCCGGTCTCGTCCTGCTCCTCACCACGCGCTTCACCAGCAGCCTGAAGAAGGCGCTCGCCTGGACCGCGGCGATCCTCCTCACCACCTTCGTCGCCCTCTCGCGCATGTACGAGGGGATGCACCACCCGCTCGACGTCGCCGGAGGCATCCTCGTCGGCATCGGGGCGATCCTGGTGCTGCTGTTCGCCTGCCGCGCGGCCGGCGCCGCGGCGGAGAGGCGCTGATGAAGGTCGCAGTCGTCGCACACGCCGGCAAGACGGTCGGCGGCGGGCTTCCGGAGCTGCGCCGCACGCTCGAGCAGGCCGGCGTCTCCGACCCGCTCTGGACCGAGGTGCCGAAGAGCAAGCGGGCGCCGGCAGCGGTCGAGCAGGCGCTGGCGGAAGGCGCCGAGCTGATCCTCGCCTGGGGCGGAGACGGGATGGTCCGGCGCTGCGTCAACGCGCTCAAGGACAGCCAGGTCCCGCTCGCGATCGTCCCCGCCGGCACCCGGACGCGATATCGAGCAGGCGGTCGAGGTGGCGCTGCGCGGCGACCGCCGCCGGCTCGACGTCGGCCGCTTCGACGACGAGCGCTTCGCGGTGATGGCCGGCGCCGGCTTCGACGCGGCGATGATCAGGGGCGCCGACGACCTCAAGGACCGCCTCGGCCGCGCCGCCTACGTCGTCAGCGGGGCGTCGCAGCTCGACAGCGAGAGCTTCGAGGCGAAGATCAAGGTCGACGGCACGCGCTGGTACAAGGGCCCGGCCAGCTGCATCCTCGTCGGCAATGTCGGCGAGCTCTTCGGCGGCATCGAGGTTTTCGCCGACGCCAAGCCCGACGACGGCAAGCTCGAGGTCGGCGTCCTCACCTCCGAGGGCCCCGTCCAGCTGGTCCGGGCGGCGGCGCGCACCGCGATCGGCAGCGCCGAGAAGTCCCCCTTCGTGCGGGTCACCCAGGCCCAGTCGGTGAAGGTGAAGCTGGACCGCAAGGTCCGCTACGAGCTCGACGGCGGCGACCGCAAGAAGGTGAAGAGCTTCGAGGTCGAGGTCGAACCCGAGGCGATCACGGTGTGCGTGCCATGAACGCCGTCACGGACATGGCGAAGAGCCACGGCGAGGAACTCGCGCACGCGAAAACGCTCGGCTGGCTGGCGCGGGCCGGCCTCGTCGCCCGCGGGGTCGTCTACGGCATCATCGGCATCCTGGCGCTGAAGCTGGCGCTCGGCGACGGCGGCAAGGCGACCGACCAGGAAGGCGCGCTGCAGACGATCGCCCACCAGTCCTTCGGCAAGGCGCTGCTCCTCCTCGTCGCGATCGGCCTGGGCGGATACGCACTCTGGAGGCTCGTCCGCGCCGCGGTCGGCCACGGCGCCGAACAGACCGACAGCGGCTTCGACCGCATCTCCGCCCTGGACAGCGGCATCGCCTACGGGCTCCTCTGTATCGCGGCAATCGGAATCCTCACCTCCTCCGGCGGCGGTGGGGGGTCGACGAAGGAAACGACCGGCGGCGTCCTCGACTGGCCGGCGGGGCAGATCCTGGTCGGCGTCGCCGGCGCGATCCTGATCGGCGTCGCCCTCTACCAGGCCTACAAGGGCCTGGCGCGGGAGTTCCTCGAGGACGCGAAAACGGGCGAAATGAGCGAGGGCGTGGAAAAGGGCTACACCGCCCTCGGCGTCTTCGGGCACGTCGCCCGCGCGGTCGTCTTCGCCCTGGTCGGCTACGGCCTGCTCAAGGCCGCGCTCGATTACAACCCGAAGGAGGCGGTCGGGCTCGACGGCGCCCTGCGCGAACTCGCGCATGCCTCCTACGGCCCCGCCCTGCTCGGCCTAGTCGCCCTCGGCCTGGCCGGCTTCGCGCTCTACTCGATCGTCGACTCCCGCTACCGTAAGGTCTGACCGCCGGCCGCGCCGGCGGCGTCCGCGCGGCGGAATAGCGTTTTCTCCATGGAGATCGGAGGAGCGTCGCTAGACCCGGAAGTCCGCGAAGGCCTGAGCCGCAGCTGGAAGGCGCTGATGTTCGTCGGCGTCGCCGCGATCGTGCTCGGCTGCATCGCCATCCTCGTCCCGGCGATCGCCTCGGTGGGGACGGCGATCTTCATCGGCTGGCTGCTGCTCTTCCTCGGCGCGATCCTGATCGCCGGCGCCTTCTCCGCGCACTCGGTCGGGACGCTTGTGCTGCGGATGGCCTGGGCGATCCTGACGGTGATCGTCGGGCTCTGGTTGATCGTCGAACCGCACAACGGGACGCTGACGCTGACCTTGATCCTCGGCATCTACTTCCTCTTCATGGGCCTGACTCGGACCGCCGTCGCCTTCGTCTCCCGCGGCCAGCCCAACGCCGGCCTGCTCGGCCTCAGCGGCGTCGCCGGCCTCCTGATCGGGATCCTGATCCTCGCCAAGTGGCCGGAGTCCTCCGACTGGGCGATCGGCCTCCTCGTCGGCATCGACCTGATCTTCGCCGGCTGGACGCTGACTTCCGTCGCGCTGCTTGGGCGCGACCTGTCGCGCGCCCGCTGAGCCGACACCCGGCGCCGGATGCGAAATATCCTCCTGGGGTGAGTTCCCCGCTAGTTCTCGTCATGGCGGCGGGCGAGGGCACGCGCATGCGTTCCTCGACGCCGAAGATGCTGCATCCCGTCTGCGGCCGGCCGATGGTGGCCTGGCCGATCGTCGCTGCGCGCGAAGCCGGCGCCGGTCGGGTGGCGGCGATCGTTTCTCCGGGCCGCGATCTCTCAGCCGGTTTGCCGGACGACGTCGAGACGGTCGAGCAGCCGACCGCTGATGGGACCGGGGGCGCGATCCGCGCCGCCTTGCCGCTAATCGAGGAAAGCGAGACGGTGCTGATCCTCTCCGGCGACGTGCCGCTGATTTCGGCGGCGGTGATCGAGGACTTCCTCGACGCCCACGCCTCCAGCGAGGCGGCGGCGACGATGATGACGATCGAGCTCGATGACCCGGCCGCCTACGGCCGCGTAGTCCGCGACTCCTCGGGCGCGGTCGAACGCGTCGTTGAGGCGAAAGCCGATGGCGACGCCGAGGCCTGGCAGCTGGAGATCCGCGAGATCAACGCCGGCACCTACGCCTTCGACGCGGCGCCGCTGGCGGCCGCCCTGCAGTCGCTCTCCAACGACAACGCCCAGGGCGAGTACTACCTGCCCGATGTCTTCCCGGCCCTGCGCGAGGCGGGCCACAGCGTCTTCGCTCACAAGACCGAGGACCTCGCGGTAACGATGGGGGTCAACAACCGCGTCGACCTCGCCGCCGTCGAGGCCGAGAGCCGCCGCCGCCTGCTCGAGGCCCACATGCTCGCAGGCGTTACCTTCGTCGACCCAGCCTCGACCTGGGTCGACGCCGGCGTAAAGATCGCCGCCGACGCGCGGATCGAGCCCGGCACCACCCTGAAAGGCGAGACCGAGATCGCCGAGGGGGCCGTCGTCGGCCCGCTCAGCACCTTGATCGACTGCTCGGTCGGCGCCGGCTCCAAGGTCCTGCACTCCTACCTCGTCGAGTGCGACGTCCGCGCCGGCTGCTCGGTCGGCCCCTTCGCCTACCTGCGCCCGGGCGCCCTGCTCGAGGACGGCGCCAAGGCCGGGACCTTCGTCGAGATCAAGAACTCGCAGCTGGGGGAGGGGACCAAGGTTCCTCATCTCTCCTACGTCGGCGACACCGACATCGGCCCCGGCAGCAATCTCGGCGCCGGCACGATCACCGCAAACTACGACGGATTTCGCAAGAACCGGACCGTGATCGGTCGCGATGTGCGGATCGGCGTTGACACGATGCTGATCGCACCGGTAGAAGTCGGCGACGCCGCCTACACTGGCGCTGGCGCGGTGATCAAGGACGACGTTCCCGATGGGGCTCTCGCCGTCAGTGAGAACGCGCAACGGAACATCGACGGATACGCCGCGCGCAAGGCGGCCCAGATGCGAGAGGACGACAAGACCCCGTGAGCATGATCGAGGAGCGCCCACAGGTGGCGACTGGCATCGACCACGACTACACCAAGCGGATGATGGTCTTCGGCGGCCGCTGCTCGATGGACCTGGCCGCCAAAGTCGCCGGCAAGCTCGGGCTCGACCTCGGCCAGGTGACGCTGAAGACCTTCGCCGACGGCGAGGTCTACTGCCGCTACGAGGAGTCGATCCGCGGCTCCGATGTCTTCCTCGTCCAGTCGACCTGCGCCAACGAGCAGGAAGGGATGACCCCCAACGACGCCCTGATGGAGCTGCTGGCCATGGCCGACGCGGCGCAGGGGGCCTCCGCGCACCGGATCATCGCCGTGCTCCCCTGGTACGGGTACGCGCGCCAGGACAAGAAGTCCGCCCCACGCGAGCCGATCTCCGCCCGGATCGTCGCCAAGTGCCTGGAGGCAGTCGGCGTCGACCGCGTCCTCACGATGGATCTACACGCCGGTCAGGTCCAGGGCTTCTTCCACGTCCCGGTCGACCACATGACGGCGATGCCGATGTTGACCCAGTGGTTCATCGATCAGGAACTGAAGGACGAGCTGGTGATCGTCTCTCCCGACGCCGGCCGGGTGAAGACCGCGCGCAACTTCGCCCGCCGCATCGGCACCCACTGGGCGGTGATGGAGAAGGAGCGCCCGGCCCAGGCGGTCGCCGAGATCGGTTACGTAGTCGGCGACGTCAAAGGCAAAACCGCGGTCCTCGTCGACGACATGATCGCCACCGCTGGCACCCTCTGCGCCGCCGCCCAGACCGTGATCGACGAGGGCGCGGCGCGGGTGATTGCCTGCGCCACCCACGGCGTCTTCTCCGGCCCGGCCTTCGAACGGCTGGAAAACTCGCCGATCGAGCAGATCGTCGTCACCGACACCCTGCCACTCCGCTCCGGCGCCCCGGACAACATCACCGTCCTCTCGACCGCCAGCACCTTCGCCGACTCGATCCGCCGCATCTTCACCGACGACTCCGTCAGCGAAGTGTTCGGCGGCGAGAACCAGCTGTTCTGAGAGCCGCCGCCCTTCAACGCCGCCTCGGGCTCACCGACGACGAGCTGCTCGCCGTCCTCGACGAGGACGCGCTGACGGTCATCACCGACGACTCGGTGAGCGAGATCTTCGCCGGCGAGAACCAGCTGTTCTGAGCACCCCGTGAGAGAATGCTGAGCACTTGAGGTAGTTCAGCCGTCAGGTCGGACGATCGGGGAGGCCGAGGAGATGAATGGTCCGAGAGGGCGAAACAGCATGATGCATAAATCGGCGGACCAGGTAGAGCGCTTCGTCGAAGACGGGCAGGCCTGGGTGGCCCTCGCCGCCGGCCTCGTCCTGTTGCTGCTCCAGGTGCCCGGTGTCCAGGACGTCGCTGAAGACATCGGCTTGGACGACAGCCGCGGCCTGCTCATCACCATCGGGGTGCTCCTGCTCGGCAGCATTCTCCTGGAGCTGCGTCAGCTGAAGCGACGCGTGACGCCGGCGATCACTGGCAGGCAGCACTACTCCGACCCCAACGAGATGTACAACGCGCTGATCGAGAAGGCCAGCGAGATGACCGACCCCGAGCACCTGCGGATCGACGTTCTCGGCTTGACCCTGTACAGCGCTTGGCCGCAGCTCGAATTCTTCCTCGAGCGTCCCGACGTCACGAACTGGACCCTGCGGCTCGCGACGCTGGCGACGGACACCACGGCTGCGCGGCACTGGGTGCCCGACAACTGGCCGCAGGAGTCGAGCACGACCATCGCCCAGGTTAGGGACTTCGAAAAGGGCCAGGGCAAGCTCCACAGTCATGCGATCGAGATCTACGAATACGATTTCGCGCCCGCGGTGCACGGGTTTCGGCTCGGCAACGGGGACGTCTTCATCTCAACTCTGCGCTGGCGCGACGAGGGCCGCCTCGGGAAGCACCGGTTTCCCTACGACTACGTTCCTGTCCGCGACATCAGCCCGGAGGCGGACGCCGCTCGGGCGCTGTTCAAAAACTGGTTCGATCAAGCTCTTCTCAGCAGTTCGATGAACCGTGGCTAAGCCGCTTCGGCTGGTCGCCGGGCCAAAAGGGGCATACGGCAACACCATCGAGAGCTTCCACAGCGCAGTTGCGGCTGGCGCGGACACGATCGAGATCGACGTCATCTGGCTCCCCGACGCGCACCTGCCAATCGAGCAGCGTGCCCCCCTCGTGGTCGCCCATGACTGGGAGGACGCGGAGATGCGGCAGCCGCTGCTGCTGACGGAGGCGTTGGACGCGCTGAACCGACCATCGCTGGACGGCGTGGAGATCGATCTCGACATCAAGCTGCCGGGACGCGAGGAGGAGTTGGTGGGGGCCCTGCGCGAGCGGGGGATGCTGGAGCGCTCGATGATCTCGACCCTCGAGCTCTATTCGCTGGGGAGGGTTCTCGAGCTCGAACCGGGCCTGCGGCGGGGCTGGAGCTATCCGAAGGTCTCCCGCGACTGGTCCACGGTTGCCTGGGCCAAGCCGGCGCTGCCGGTCGCGCTCAAAGTGATGCGGCACCGCCTGCCGGGCCTGGCCGCGCAGCAGTTGCCGCGGCTCGGCGTGGAGGCGATGTGGGTCTACTACCGGCTGATCAGCCCTCGCCTCGCTCGCATCTGTGACCTTGCCGGGGTGGAGTTGATCGCCTGGAAGGTGGACCAGGAGTCGCAGATGCAAAGGCTGATCGAAGAAGGTGCGACGGGGATCTGCTCGAACGAGCCGGAGCTGTTCCCGGCCATCCGCCGCCAGTTCGCAGCGGCATGATCACACAGTCCCAGGCGTCGCCCCGGGCGGGCTCTTCATGCCGCCGCGGCGGCCTTTGACCTTGACCGCGGACTCGAGGTCCTCCTGGGTGAAGCCGCCGACTACCTCGCCGTCGAGGGCGTAGCGGTAGAGGGCGACCCCGAAGATGCCGCTGAGGGCGCGGGAAATGAGCAGCGCGATCGCCAGGACCAGGCCGCCGACGATGACCAGGAGCGCCCCGAGGAAGGAGGCGGCGGACCAGAGGGCGACGCCGGCGACGATGAGGAGAACCGCCGGCAGCACGCCGATCAGGAAGACGGCGCCGCCGATTGCCAGGTTGCCGGTGATCTGCTGGCCCCAGCGCTCGCGGAAGAGGGAGGCCGAGCGTTTGATCGTCTCGAAGGGCCCGGTGCCCTCGATCGCGATCACCGGCACCGAGATGAAGGTGATCAGCGACCAAGCCATCCCGACCAGGCGGGCGGCGACCGTCCCCAGCGTCCCGCCCTGGTTTTCGAGCAGGCCCATGACCAGGCTGATCGCAGCCGAGACCGCGGCCCAGCCGCTGATCTGGGCGATTCGGGTGCGGGCGACGGCGAGACCGTCGCCGACGCTCGCCTCCTGCCCCCGAAAGATCATGTCGGCGCAGGCGGCGAGGCCGACGCTGAAGTAGAAGCCGACGAAGCTGAGGACGTAGACGCCGAGCACGATCAGCGGGATCGCCCCGGCGAGCTGGTCTTCATCCCAGAGGTAGAGGCCGGGACCGAGGGTGACGATCGCCAGCAGCGTCGTCGCCACCGCGCCGTAGAGCGGGAAGCGGATCAGGGACGGGTGTTCCCTCAGCAGGCCCCAGCTCTTCTTGGTCAGGGCCCAACCGCGTTTGATCCTGCGCATCGCTCCTCCTTGGTTCCGGGACTCAGAAGGTTTCGGCGAGACCCGGCGTCCGCTTGACCCCGCGCTCCTCGAAGTAGTCCCACTCGAGGGCGCCGAGCTCGGTCGCCGGCGGGTCCGCGTACACCCACTCCCGGGCAATTCGGTGCCAGTTGCGCTTCGCCTGCAACTGTCCGAGGACGGCCACGACGCCAATTTCCATCCGCCTCCCCATCAGCTCCTCCGCCGGCAGGGACTCGCGCCGCATCAGGTCGAAGTACTCCGAGCGCGGGTCATTCGTCGCCTCGATGATCTTCATCACCCGCCGCGGCGTGATTTCCAGGTCGCGGTCCTCGGTCACGAACCAGCCGCCGACGACGCGCATGTGCTCGAGCAGCCGCTCGGCGTCGAGCTTGGACGGCTTCTTGATGAAGCCGAGGTCGTGCAGGGCCTGGCGGAAGGCCTCGGGATCGTTGCGCGAGGCGGCGTCGAAGGCGCGCTGCTCGAGCAGGATCTGCTCGCGGTCGAGCTTCTTCGTCATCCCGAAGTCGAGGAAGGCGACGCGGTCGTCGTCCATGAGGATGTAGTTGCCGGGGTGGGGGTCGGCGTTGAAGTGCTGCAGGTGGTAGATCGAGCCGAAGCTGCCGCGGAAGACGATCTCGCCGAAGCGGCTGCGCTCCTCGTGCGGCAGCTGCTTGATCTCCTCGAAGCCGCGGCCGCTGACGAACTCGGTGACGAGGACCCGTCGCCGCGAGAGCCGCGTCACGACTTCGGGCACGTAGATGAAGGGGTGTTCGCGGTAGGCGCGGGCGAACGAGCGCTGGTTCTGAGCCTCGTACTCGTAGTCGAGCTCCTCCATCACCCGCTCGCGGATCTCCTCGGCAATCGCCTTCGCGTCGAGCCCGGGCGCGAGCACCTTCGCCAGGCGGACGAGCGTGCCGGCGTTGCGGAGGTCGGCGTCGAGTGCCTCGGCGATCCCCGGGTACTGGATCTTCACCGCCACCTGGCGGCCGTCGAGCAGCTCGGCGCGGTGGACCTGGCCAATCGAGGCGGCGGCGAAAGCTTCGGTCTCGAACTCGGCGAAGAGCTCGGAGAGCGGTTCGCCGTCGTACTCCTCTTCCAGCAGCGGCTCGACTTTCTCCCAGGGCATCGAGGGCGCGTCGGTGCGCAGTTTCGCCAGCTGCTCCTGGTAGATCTCGCGGTACTCCTCGGGGATGAACTCGGTGTCGATGAAGGAGGCGAACTGCCCGAGCTTCATCGCCGCCCCCTTCATCTGGCCGAGGGCGCCGACCATTTTCATCGCCGTCTCCAGGTGGCGCTGCTCGAGCGCCTCTTTGCTCTCGTCCTCGGAGCGGCCGACGTTGGCGGCTTTGGTCCCGGCGTAGCGCACGCCCTGGGCGCCGACGATCGAGCCCAGCTTGGCGGAGCGGCGAATCCGTCCTTTGGGGATCTTCGAGTCGTCAGCCATCGGGGTCGAAGGGTGTCACAGCCACTGTTTCGGGGCGAGTTCTCTATTCTCTCCCGTCCGATGGCGAGCAAACGCTCCACGCTTAAAGCTGCACCCCGTGCCGATTTCGGTTCGCGCTCCTCGCGCCGCATGCGCCGCGACGGGCTCGTTCCCGGCGTCGTCTACGCGGGCGGTAAAGACGCCAAGCCCTTCCAGGTGTCAGAACGGGACATCCGCGGCGTCCTCCAGGAGGGGGCGGCCCTGTTCGACCTCGAGATCGAGGGCAGCAAAGCGGTCCCGGTCGTGATCAAGGAAGAACAGCACCACCCGGTCCGCGGCAGCATCCAGCACCTCGACCTGATGCAGGTGAAACTCGACGAGGCGATCCAGGCCGAGGTCGCGATCGAGCTCGAAGGCGTTGAGGACGCCCCCGGCGTCAAGGGAGGCGGCGTGCTTGAGCACGTCACCCGCGAGATCACGATCGAAGCGCTGCCGACCGAGATTCCGGACAACATCACCGTCGACGTCTCCGCGATGGAAGTCAACGAGACGCTCCAGCTTTCCGCCGTCGCCGCCCCCGAGGGAGTCAAATTCGTCGCCGACGATCCCGAGGAGGTCACGATCGTCACCCTCTCGCCGCCGCGCGTCGAAGAGGTCGCTCCGGAGGTCGAGGAGGAGACTGAGCTGGTCGGCGAGGGCGACGGCGAGGGCGACTCCGAGGGCGACGGCGACTCGGGCGAGTCCGAGGGCGAGTAGCTCCTGTCGCTGTTCCGCCGTTCTGACCGAAAGGGCGGCGAGGGGGACCGCATCCTCATCGTCGGCCTCGGCAACCCGGGCCCGGAGTACGAGCGCACCCGCCACAACGTCGGCTTCGCGGTCGCCAGCGAGTTGGCCGAGCGCTGGGGGCTGCCGAAGCCGAAGCAGAAGTTCAACGGGGTGATCTCGGAAGGCAGGACCGGCCCCGGCGGCCCACGGGTGGCGCTGCTGCAGCCGCGTACCTACATGAACGAATCCGGCGACTCGGCCGGGCCGGCGCGGGGCTCGCTGAAGGTGCCGCTCGACCGCGTCGTCGTCGTCCACGACGAGATCGACCTCCCCTTCGGCGAGATCCAGACCCGGATCGGCGGCGGCCTCGCCGGCCACAACGGCCTCAAGAGCCTCAAACGCGGCTTCGGCGACGCCGAGTTCTGGCGGGTGCGGGTGGGGGTGGGGCGGCCGGACTCGACCGACCCGGAGATCGTCTCCCGCCACGTGCTCGGCCGCTTCAGCGAGCCGAAGGCCGAGGTCGAGGGCCTAGTCGCCGACGCCGCCGAGGAGACCGAGCGCCTCGTCGAGCGGATAGCGTCCGAAGCATGAGCGCAGAGAACGGCAACCCGTCCGAGAACGAGGTCACGAGCTACTCCGTCGACGAGCAGGGGATCGCGGTTGTCCGCCTGAACCGGCCGCAGGCGCGGAACGCGATCAACACGCAGATGCTGCTGGAGCTGCTCGAGCACCTCGCGGTCGCCCGCGGCGACGAGGCGGTGCGGGTGCTGGTGATCAGCTCCGCCGACCACCTCGGCCTCTCGGCCGGCGCCGACGTCAGGGAGCAGCTCGACGACGAGGGCAAGGTGCGGCGGATGCAGCTCTTCGCCGACCTCTATGACGCCGTCGTCGCCTTCCCGAAGCCGACGATTGCCGCCTGCCACGGCGACGTCGTCGGCGGTGGCGCCGAGATCGCCGTCGCCTGCGACATGCGGGTCGGCGGCGCCAACCTGCGGATGCGCTTCCCCGGCGCCGCCCTCGGCGTCCCCGTCGGCCCGGCGCGGCTGATCACCCTCTGCGGCCTCGCCGCCGCCAAGTACCTGCTGCTCAGCTCCCGCACCGTCGGCGCCGACGAGGCCCTGCGCCTCGGCCTCGTCAACCGCGTCGCCCCGGCGGCCGGGACCGAGCAGGCCGCGCTCGAGCTCGCCGCCGAAGTCGCCGCCCATCCGCCCGAGGCGGTCGCCCAGCTGAAGCGGATGCTGCACGAGTGGGACGACGTCGTCGGCCGCTCCGCCGCCGAGGGCCGCGGCCAGGTCGAGTGGCAGCGCAGCGGTCCGGGCCTGCCGACCCGCGACTGATTAGGTCGTTCGGCCAGCCCTTTTCGGCGTCCGCCCCGCGGGGATAGGGTCAGCTTCATGATCTTTCGCTCGCGCGTCGTGACGGCGCTTTTCGCTGCCCTGTTCCTCCTCGCCTTCCCGGCCGGCGCTTCCGCCGCGTTCACCGTCAACAGCACCGCCGACGAACCCGACATGGTGCCTTTCTCGCCTTGCGAAACCGCTGCGGGCAAATGCACGTTGCGGGCGGCGATCGAAGTGACCAACCTTGCCGGCACCGCCGACAACATCCTCTTCGACGCGACCGTCTTCGAAGGGCAGCTTGCGGACACGATCGCACTGGGCACGCCCCTGCCGGCAATCAAAGCCCCGGTCACGATCAACGCCGGCACCTGCACCACGGCGGCGCTGGTGCTCGGCCCGTGCGCCGGAGTGAGCGGGCCGACGAGCAACTTTGGAATCAGCGTCGAAGCGGACGGGGTCACGATCGACGACCTGGCGATCACCGGTGCCCTGACCGGGATCAACGTGATCAACGAATCGCAGAACTTCACCGCCCAGGGCAACTGGCTCGGGGTCAAACTGGACGGCAGCGCCGGCGCCAACAACACGGGCATCTTCATCGACCCGGGCTCCGACGGGGCGACGATCGGCGGCACCGAAGCGGTGCAGCGCAACGTGATCGCCGGCAACAACGTCGAGGGCGTTGACATCGAGGGCGCCAGCGAAGCGGTGGTCCGCGGCAACTACTTCGGCGTCGCTCCGGACGGGACGACGCAGATGGCCAACCCCAAGAACATCGAGATCACCGACTCCACTGCCGGCAGCGGCTTCCCGGCCGAAGACAACGAGGTCGGTGCGACGATCGAAGGACCGGCGCTGGGAAGCGAAACCTGCGACGGCGGCTGCAACGTGATCTCCGGCGCGACCTTCGCCGGCGTCGACCTCGTCGGCGAGGAAGGTGGCAACGAGGAGCCGGCCAGCGGGCCGACCACGGTCCACGGCAACTTCGTCGGTCTCGATAAGAACGGGACGGGGACGGTCGCCAACGGCAGCTACGGGATCCTCGTCGGAGCGGCCGACCATGCCACGATCGGCGGCCCGGAATACGAAGCCAACGCGAACTTCATCGCCGGCGGCAGCATCGGCATCTACCACGAAAACGGCGAGGACTTCGTCGCGATGAGCAACCAGATCGGCATCGGACCGGTCAGCGCCGAAACCACCTCACCGCCGGCCCAGATCGGCATCTTTGCCTACGGGTCCAGCGTGGTCGAACCGGCGACGATCGAAGGAAACGCGTTCAGGGGTGGCGGGATCGCGATCGAATCTCGTTTCGGTGCCTCGACTATCGCCGGCAACCTGATCGGCCTCTCCTTCGTCGGCATCCACACCGCAGGCTCCGGCGCCACCGGCAGCCTGATCGCGGACAACATGATCGGCAGCGTCACCGCCGAGGGGATCCTGATCCAGAGCGATGCCAACGAAGTGCTGGGGAACCTCGTCCTCAGCTCCGGAGGCGCGGGGATCAGCGTCCGCGACACCGGCGAACCGTTCGCCTCGCCGACCACCGAAAACCTGATCGGCGGCGATGCCATCGGCGAGGAAAACGAAATCTCCGACAGCGGCGGCCCGGCGATCGAGATCCTCAACTTCGAAGAAACCGCGAACGAAGTCGCGCGCAACAGCGGCAAACTCAATAACGGTCTCTTCATCGACCTGAAGGCGACCAATCCGGGCACCGAACCGAACGGCCCCAATGAAGGGATCAAACCGCCGCCGATCGGGACCCTCACCGAATCGAGCGCCAGCGGCAGCGGGGCCGAGGAGGGTGCGGTGATCCGTGTCTTCCGCAAGGGAAGTGCCGAAGCCGGCGAGCTGGAGTCCTTCCTCGCCGAAACCACCGCTGATGCTGGCGGCAACTGGAAAGTCGACTACCCGGCGGCGATCGCCGGCGGCACGATCGTCGCCGCGACCCAGACGAGCAAAGGCGCCACCTCCGAGCTGGCGATCGCGACCACCCCAGGCGGTTCCAGCGGCGGCGGCACCGGCGGGGGTGGGGGCGGGAACAACGGAGGCGGTGGTAACGGCGGCGGCAACAACGGCGGCAAGGACAAGACTCCGCCTGACACCAAGATCCTCAAGGGCCCGCCGAAGAAGACCAAGAAGAGGACGGCGAAGTTCAAGTTCAGCTCGACCGAGGCCGGCTCGACCTTCCAGTGCAAGCTCGACCGCAAGCCGTTCAAGCCGTGCGCCTCGCCGAAGAAATACAAGCGGCTGAAGCCCGGCAAGCACGTCTTCAAGGTGCGCGCGATCGACAAGGGCGGCAACGTCGACCCGACTCCGGCGAAGCGCAGCTTTAAGGTCCTGCCCAGCTGAGAACTCGGTTGTCTTTGACTTAAAACCGAGGGCGGGCGAGACTGGCGGCCGATGGCCGAGCCAGAGCTCAAACCCCCAGCTGAGAAAGCCGACCCGGGCTCGCCGGTTCGCTGGATCCCGGGCGACGAGGAACGGGCTCCACCGACGTCCGGAATCGGGCTCTGCCTCTCGGGTGGCGGCTACCGGGCGATGCTGTTCCATGCCGGCGCCCTCTGGCGGCTGAACGAGCTCGGCTACCTGAAGCGGCTGACGCGGGTCTCCAGCGTCTCCGGCGGCTCGATCGCCGCGGCGGTGCTCGGCCTTCACTGGGCCGACCTCGAGTTCGAGCCTTCCGGGCCTAGCGAAGCGCCGGTCGCTTCAAACCTGGTGGACCAGGTAGTCGCGCCCCTCCGCGCTCTCGCGGCCCGCACGCTCGACGTCCCCGCGGTGCTCGGCGGCATGCTGCTGCCGGGCGTGACGATCAACACCAGACTTGCCGCCGCCTATCGTCGCCACCTGTTCGGCACGGCGACCCTGCAGGACCTGCCGAGCGACGAAGAAGGCCCGCGCTTCGTGATCAACGCGACCAACCTGCAGTCGGGCGTCCTCTGGCGCTTCTCCCGCCCCTACATGGCCGACTACAGGGTGGGCTGCGTCGAGGAGCCGAGGGTGACCCTGGCCGACGCCGTCGCTGCCTCCTCGGCTTTCCCGCCGATCCTGGCCCCGGCACGGATGCAGTTCGGCGAGGACCAGTACGTCCCCGACAGCGGCGAAGACCTGCAGACACCCCCCTTCACCACCCGTCCCACCCTTGCCGACGGCGGCGTCTACGACAACCTCGGCCTGGAGACGGCCTGGAAGACCTGCAAGACGGTCCTGGTCAGCGACGGCGGCGGCGCGATGGAACCGGACGGCGGCGGGCTCGGGCCGTTCAAGGGGTACCGCTGGCGCGACTGGGCGACGCAGATGATCCGGGTGACGAACGTGATCGACAATCAGGTGCGGAGCCTGCGCAAACAGCAGACGATCGAGGGCTACGGCGCCCCGAAAGGCTCCGACCAGCACCGCTTCGGCGCCTACTGGGGGATCCGCAGCGACATCGCCAACTTCGAGCTACCGACGAGCATGGAAGCCCCCTACGAAGAGACGCTGACGCTGGCGAAGGTCGCGACCCGGCTGGCGAGCCTCGACGAGGGGACGCAGGAGCGGCTGGTCAACTGGGGCTACGCGATCTGCGACACGGCGATGCGGAAATGGGTGGACGGCGCCTTGCCGCAGCCACCCGGCTTTCCCTATCCGGGCCACCCGCTCGGCCGGGCCTGATCTGTATCTAGAATCGGTCGCCGCCCCCGGATCGCCCGATCCGGGCGTTTCCGCTGCCATGAGCCTGAGGCCACTGATCGACATCGCCGCCGAGAGCGAGCGCGTGCACGCGCTCGCGGCCCGCGTGCGGGCGGCGGGCGAGGGAGGGGAGGGGGTCGCGGTCCGCGCCTCCTCGATGCTGCGGCCGCTGCTGCTGGCGACGCTGCTCGAGGACGAGCGCGGGCTGGCCGAGCGGCCGGTCCTGCTCGTCGCCCCCGACGACCGCTCCGCCCGCGACCTCGCCGCCGACCTGCGGGCTTACCTGGCGCCCCGCCGTGTACGCGTCTATCCCTCGCGCGGGACCGGCTACGCCTCCCACGTCTCGCCGCCGCCGCACCTCGTCGGCTTGCGGATCGACGCGCTTGACGCCCTTGGGATCGAATCCGACGCCATCGTCGTCGCTTCTGCTCCGGCGCTGGCCGAGGCGGTGCCGGACGCCTCGCTGCGGCCGGCAGGCTTCGCGATCGCGCGCGGCGAGGAGATCGAGCTCGACACGGTCGCCGACGACCTCGTCGCCGCCGGCTACGAACGTGTCGAGCAGGTCGAGGAGCGCGGCCAGTTCGCGGTCCGCGGCGGCATCCTCGACGTCTACCCGGCGACCGAGGAACGGGCGGTGCGGATCGAGCTCTTCGGCGACGAGGTCGAGTCGATGCGCTGGTTCTCGACCTTCACCCAGCGCTCGCTCGGCGACGCCGAGCGGGTCGAGCTCGCCCCGGCGGCCGAGCTCGACGCCGAGCACCGCGAAATCGCCGAGTTGGCGGCGATGGCGGCCGAGGAGGAGGGAGCCGAGTCGCCGAACCTGGCCGAAGCGTTGCCGCTGGAGCACTTCCGGGCGCCACTGGAGCTCGTCTCCGACGCCACCGCGGTCGTCCTCGTCGGTGCCGAGGAGATCGAGCCGGCGCTGCGCGACCACTGGGAGGACGTGACGACGGCGATGCACGCCGACGACGCCCAGCACCTCTACGTCGACGTCGCCGATCCCCTGGCCGCCCGCGCCGCCCTCTCCCTCACCGCCGCCGGCGAGGACGACGAGGACGCCTTCCGCGCCGCCCGCGCCGAGTCCCCGGCCCGCAGCGTCAAAGAGGCCGAGGGGGAGCTGCAAAAACTGGTCCGCTCGGGATACCGCGCGGTCGTCGCCTTCGACAGCCGCGGCGAGGCCGAGCGCGCCCGCTACGGGCTCGACCGGCTCGACGCCCGCATCCTCGAAGGCGGCCGGCTCTCGCCCGACCCCGGCCTCTCCTTCGCCGAGGCGCGCCTGCGCGAGGGCTTCGTCAGCCCCGAGCTCAAGCTCGCCGTCTATCCCTTCCGCCGCCTCGTCCACCGCCGCCGCAGCGAGGAGCCGGCACCCGGCGCCGGCCGCGGCCGCCTCGCCTTCAGCGAACTGCGGGTCGGCGACTACGTCGTCCACGAGGACCACGGCGTCGCCCGCTTTGCCGGCTTCGAGACCCGCGAGGTCGGCGGCGTCACCCGCGACTACCTCTACCTCGAATACAAAGGCGAGGACCGGGTCTACGTCCCCACCGACCAGCTGGCGAAGCTGAGCCGCTACGTCGGCGCCGGCGGGGAACCCTCGCTCTCGGCGCTCGGCGGCAAACGCTGGCAGAACATGAAGGCACGGGCGCGGAAAGCGGCCGGCGCCCTTGCCGGCGAGCTGCTCAACCTCTACGCCGAGCGGCGCGCCCGCAAAGGCCACCCCTTCCCGCCGGACGGTGAATGGCAGATCGCGATGGAGACCGCCTTCCCGTACCGGGAGACGGCCGACCAGCTGGAAGCGATCGAGGCGGTCAAGGGGGACATGGAATCCGAGCGGCCGATGGACCGGCTGGTCTGCGGCGACGTCGGTTTCGGCAAGACCGAGGTGGCATTGCGCGCCGCCGTCAAGGCCGCCTCAGACGGCAAGCAGGTGATGGTCCTGGTGCCGACGACGATCCTCGCCCAGCAGCACTTCGGCACCTTCCGCGAGCGCCTGCGCGAGCTGCCGTTTCGCGTTGAGGGGGTCTCGCGGCTGCGCCCGCAGGCGGAGGTCAAAGCCGTGCTCAAAGACTTCGAGGCGGGCAAAGTCGACATCCTGATCGGCACCCACCGCCTGCTCAGCCGCGACGTTCGCGCCAAAGACCTCGGCCTCGTCGTCGTTGACGAGGAGCAGCGCTTTGGAGTCAAACAGAAGGAGCTGCTGCGGCAGCTGAAGCTGAAAGTCGACGTGCTGGCGCTCTCGGCGACGCCGATCCCGCGGACCCTGCAGATGAGCCTCGCCGGCCTGCGCGACATTTCTGTCATTGAGACGCCCCCCGAGGGGCGCCGCCCGGTCCGCACCTACGTCGGCCCCTACGACGAGGACCTGGTCAGCAAGGCGATCCGACGCGAGATCGAGCGCAAGGGTCAGGCCTTCGTCCTCCACAACCGGATCGACTCGCTGCCGGAAACGACCGAGCGGCTGCGGGCGTTGATCCCGGGCGCCCGCTTCCTCGAAGCGCACGGGCAGATGGACGAGCACCAGCTCGAGGAGACGATGCTGACCTTCCTCCGCGGCGAGGCGGACTGTCTGGTAACGACGACGATCATCGAGTCCGGCCTCGACATCCCGACCGCGAACACGCTGATCGTCGAGCGCGCCGACCAGCTCGGGCTCTCGCAGGCTTACCAAATCCGCGGCCGCGTCGGGCGCTCTCGCGAGCGCGCCTTCGCCTACCTGCTCTACCCCTCGGCCGAAGCGCTGACCGAGGAGGCGGCGGCGCGGCTTTCGACCCTCGCCGACCACACCGAGCTCGGCTCCGGCTTCCGGATCGCGATGCGGGACCTCGACATCCGCGGTGCCGGCAACCTGCTCGGCGACGAGCAGTCCGGCCACGTTGCCGCGGTCGGCTTCGAGCTCTACTGTCAGATGATCGACGAAGCCGTCGCCGAGGCCGCCGGCGTCGAGGGGGAGGAGCGCGAGGAGGCTGCGGAGCCCGTCCGCCTCGATGTCCCTGTCGACGCCTACCTACCCGCCACCTTCGTCCCCTTCGAGGCGGCGAAGATCGACATCCACCGGCGCATCGTCGCCGCCCGCGAGCCGGGCCAGCTGCGGGCGATCCGCGACGAGCTCGACGACCGCTTCGGGCCGCTGCCGCCGCCGGCCGAGAACCTGCTGAAGCTGCAGCAGGCGCGGATCGAGCTGGGCCTGGCGGGGGCGCGCAGCGTCGAGTTCCGCGGCGGTCGACTCAGCGTCACCGGGGTCGAACTCGACTCCGAGGCGGCCGGCGTTCTCGCCGAGCAGGTGGAGGGCGCGCTCTACGAATGGCGCGAGCAGACCGCCGCAATCCGGGTCGCCGGTGACCCGGAGGAGCGGCTCGCGGCGGTGCTCGCGATGGCCGAGGGTCTGCGGCAGGCGCGGCAGGCGGCGGAGCCCGCAACGGCCTGAGGCCGCCTGGTGCAGCCCTAAAGCCTGCTTAAGCGAACGGTTTTGACTATGCTGCCCGCTTCGTGGGAGCGAAAGCAGGCAAGAAAGGCGCTCCGAGGGGTCGGAGCGACAAGAACGCAGGGCGCCAGCGCCTGGCGCTGATCGTCTTCGGCGCTCTCTTCGTCGTGCTCTTCGTCGGCTTCGCGGTTGCCGAGGGGCTCGGTTCGCCCAGCGTCCCTTCCGGCGACGTCGCCCTGGTCGAAGACGTTCCCGACGAAATCGGCCAGATCAGCGAAAAAGATCTCGACCGCGCGATCGCGCAGCAGGTCGCCGAAGCGAAACTGAAAAAAACGCCGCAGCCGGGCAGCGATAAATACGAAGAACTCCGCGAAGCCGCCCTCGGCGAAATGCTGGAACGAACCTGGATCTTCGGGCAGGCGGAAGAACTTGACGTCAGCGTCACCGACAAACAGGTCGAAGACGAACTCGCGACGATCAAAAAATCGAACTTCGGGACCGAGAAGGCCTACCAGAAATTCCTCAAGGAATCGAACTTCACCGAAGAGGACGTCGACGAGCGGGTCCGCCTCCAGCTCCTGAGCACGAAAGTGCAGGAAGCCGTCAGCGCCTCGGCTCCGCCGCCCTCGGAAGCTGAGGTCGAGAACTACTACAACGAACAGAAGGACGCCCAGTTCACCGAAAAAGAGAGCCGGGACGTCCGCGTCGTCATCAACAAAGACAAAGCCAAGGTCGAAGCGGCGAAAAAAGCCCTTGAAGACGACAACTCACCGGCGAACTGGAAAAAGGTCGCGGCCAAATACTCGATCGATCCGACCAGCAAAACCAAAGGTGGCTTGCAGGAAGGCATCAGCGAGGAAGTCGTCAAAGGACCGCTGAAGGCTGCGATCTTCGATACCGCAAGCGGGGAACTCGCCGGACCGGTCAAGTTCGAACAGAACTACATCCTGATCGAAGTCGTGAAACTGAATCCGGAAAAAGTCAAATCGCTGGAAGAAGTGAAAAGCCAGATCAGCTCCACGCTCTCCCAGGAACAGCAGCAGGAATACTTCTCCGAATTCGTCAGCGATTTCCGCACGAAGTGGGAACAGCGGACCTACTGCGCCGATGGGTTTGTGATCGAAAGGTGCTCCAACTACGTCGGCGACGGCCGTCCCGCCAACGCGCCCCCGGCCTGCTACGAAGCCGATCCGAAAACGCCGGCTACGCAGTGCCCGGCGCCGGTGACGCCGATCTCTCCCGCCCTGCCGGGGACGGTCACCGAAGCAAAACCGAAAGGCGAACCGTTCCCGCAGCGGCCGCTACCCGAAGCCTCGCCCGAACAGGGCGAAGAAGTGCCGGGCGCTGTCCCCGGCGCCGCTCCGCCTGAAGGCGAAGCGCCTCCCGCCGAAACCGGCGAATAGCGCACGGCAAGCCGCCGCTGGCGGTGAATAGACTGGCGCGCCCGTGAGCACGATCAGCTCCATCCACGCCCGCCAGATTCTCGACTCGCGCGGCAACCCCACTGTTGAGGTGGAAGTCACGCTGGAGTCGGGAGCGCGGGGCCTCGCCGCTGTCCCTTCGGGAGCTTCGACGGGCGAGTTCGAGGCGGTCGAGCTGCGCGACGGCGGTGATGCCTGGGTCGGAAAGGGGGTCAGCCGCGCGGTCGCCAACGTCAATGGCGAGATCGCCGCTGCCCTGACCGGCGCTCGTGCCGCCGAGCAGGGGGCGCTCGACCGGACGATGATCGAGCTCGACGGCACCCCGAACAAGGGCCGTCTCGGCGCCAATGCGCTGCTCGGCGTCTCGCTGGCCGCGGCAAAGGCCGCCGCCGCCGACTCCGATCAGCCGCTCTACCGCTATCTGGCCGAGCTCTACGGGGGCGGCGAGCCGAGGCTGCTGCCGGTGCCGATGATGAACGTCCTCAACGGTGGCGCTCATGCCGACAACTCGGTCGACTTCCAGGAGTTCATGGTCGTCCCCGCCGGCGCCGAGAGCTTTTCCGAGTGCCTGCGGGTGGGCGCCGAGGTCTTCCACGCCCTGAAGAAGTCGCTCTCCTCCCAGGGCCTTTCGACCGCCGGCGGCGACGAGGGCGGCTTCGCGCCGAACCTCGAGTCCAATGAGGCGGCTCTGCAGGCTGTCCTGGCCGGGGTCGAGGCCGCTGGGTACGAGCCCGGCAAGGACGTCTTCATCGCCCTCGATCCGGCCACCAGCGAGATCTTTGAGAACGGCTCCTACAAGCTCGAGCACGAGGGCCGCACGCTCTCCTCGGAGGAGATGGCGGCCTACTGGCAGGACGCCTGCTCCCGTTACCCGATCGTCTCGATCGAGGACGGGATGGACGAGGAGGACTGGGACGGTTGGAAGCTGCTGACCGAAAGCCTCGGTGAGCGGGTGCAGCTGGTCGGCGACGACCTCTTTGTTACCAACCCGGAGCGGCTGCGGCGCGGCATCGACCTCGGCGTCGGTAACTCGATCCTGGTCAAGGTGAACCAGATTGGCACCCTTTCGGAGACCCTGGAGGCGATCCGCATGGCCCGCGAGGCGGGCTACACCGCCGTCATCTCGCACCGCTCGGGCGAGACCGAGGACACGACGATCGCCGACCTCGCCGTCGCCACCGGCGCCGGCCAGATCAAGACCGGCGCCCCATCGCGCTCAGACCGGGTCGCCAAGTACAACCGGCTGCTGCGGATCGAGGAGGAGTTGGGCTCCTCGGCCGAGTTTCCCGGCCTGCAGGCATTCGTCCAACGCCGGTCCTAGCCCGCCGTCGAATGAAGGAAAGCGGGGCCGGGCCGCGTAGCTCCCGGTATGGCGACGCGTGCGCAGGCTGGACGCTCGAAATCGACTGCCCGTCGCCGTCCCGCCGCTCGCAAAGCCCGCCCTGCGGCGCGCAAGGGCCCGAGCCGGATCCAGTGGGACCGCGTCGGCCGCGTCGCCCTCACCGTCGTCCTCTTCGCGGTCCTCTACTCCTACTTCAACCCCTCGATCGACTTCTACAAGACCTACACCGGTACGACCGCGGCGAAAGCGAAGCGCCTCGAACTCCTGCGCGAAAACCGTCACCTCCACCAGCGCATCCAGTCCTCGGGCGACCCGCTGGTCGTCCAGCGCGAAGCGCGGTCCCAGGGCATGGTCGCCGAAGGGGAGACGCCGGTCGTAATCCAGGGCAGTCTCGGCGGGTAGCCGCCGCCGCGGGGGACCTTCATGGTTGACCTCGGGGGCTACCTGCTGGCAGCCCTGCAGCTGGCGCTGGTCGTTGTCCCGATTGCGTTCAGCGCTTTCAGGCTGCGGCGGCGGCTGCTACCGGGGTGGGAGGGGGCGCCCGCTCGGCTGGTCGAGTCGATCGTCGGGATAGCGCTGGTTATTGGGATTTCGGAGGTCCTCGGTGCGTTTGGTCTCTTCTACGCCGGGACGGTAATCGTGGCGGTGCTTTTGGTTGCAGGGACGGTGGCGTTTTGGCCGGCGGGTCCTGCCGCCGCAGGGGACCCACCCCCAGCTGCAGAGCAGCAGGGGGTCCCCCCTACGACGTCACCCACCGGAGAATCGCTTTGGGCCCTGGGACTGATGGTGCTGGTGATCGCGGGAACGGTGTTCAGCTACGGGGTCACTACGAAGCATGCGTTGGACAGAGGCGTATTCAACTTCGACTCGCTCTGGTACCACCTGCCCTTCGCCGTCGACATGGTGCAGACGCATTCAACGGTGGGCATGCACCACACCGACACGGTTTTCACCAACTGGTTTTACCCGCAGAACTCGGAGCTCCTGCACGCCGTCGGGATCTTGGTCACGGGCCGGGACACGCTTTCGCTGTTCCTCAACCTCGGATGGTTGGCAGTGGCGTTCCTGGCGGCCTACTGCGTGGGGCGGCCCTACGGGCGTGGGGCGGTGACGGTGATCGCCGCGGCGATTCTCCTCGAGTGCCACACGCTCGTGGTGAGGGACCCAGGAGCGGCTAAGAACGATCTCGCTGCCGCAGCTCTACTCCTCGCCTCGATCGCAATTCTCGTCGAGGCCTGGCCGAACAAAAAGTCCGCCGGACCTTTGTTCCGTATAGCGAAACAAAAGTCCGGCGGACCTCTGGGGGAATGGGATCGGTGGGCCCTTGCCGCGGCTGGGCTTGCTGCGGGGTTGGCGGCTGGGACGCGGGTTACGGCTTTGGCGATGTCAGCGGCGCTGACGGTCGCGGTCGTGGTGCTGGCGCCTGCCGGGCGGCGATGGGCTGCTGCCGGGTGGTGGTTCGTGGCGGCGCTTGCCGGCGGGGCGTTCTGGTACCTGCGGAACTTGGTCGTCGCGGGTAATCCGATCCCCGAGGTGCACTCTCTGGGGCCGATCGCGCTGCCGCACCCGGAGCGGTTACAGGAGGGGCGGCCCGACTTCAACATCGTCCACTACGTTGCCGATACCGGCGTCTGGCGCGAGTACTTCGGCCCTGGGCTGCACGAGGCCTTCGGCGCGCTCTGGCCGCTTGTCGTCTTCGGTGCCGTCGCCGCCGCTCTGGTGGCAGTCCTGCGCGGTCGGGACCGGGTTGTGCGCTGGATGGGAGCGGTGGCCCTCTTCGGCGCCCTCGCCTATCTCTTCACGCCCCTCAGCGCCGCCGGGGCGGAGGGTGAACCGGTCGGCTTCGGGATCAATATCCGCTACGTCATCCCGGCCCTGCTCGCCGGGATCGTCCTGCTGCCGCTCGAGCGCTGGCTCGACGGGGAGCGGCGGCAGTGGGCCCTGATCGGCGCCCTCGTCCTCGTCTTCCTCGTCACCAACCGCCCTGACGATGCCCTCCACGACAAGGCCCGCCTCTTCGCCTTCTTCCTCACCGTGCTGGTCGTGCTGGTGCCGGCCCTGCTGCTGTACCTGCGGTCGCGCGGAGCCGGCGCCCCCGTCCTCGCCGCCACCGGCGCCGGCCTCCTCGTCTGCCTCGTCGCGATCGGCTACCCGCTCCAGCGCCATTACCTGGAGAACCGCTTCGCCAACGACGGCGCGGCCGAAGAGCGCATCCCCGGCATGGACCTCGACAGCGCCTACAGGTGGGCCAGGGGGATCGAGGACGCCCGCATCGGCCTCGTCGGGACCTCCGCCGGCTTCGCCGGCTACGGCTTCTACGGCACCGACCTTTCAAACCGCGTGCACTACCTCGGCGCGGACGGACCCCACGGCGCCTTCAACGCGATCGCCAGCTGCGCCGCCTTCCGCGCCGCCGTCAACGAGGCCGATCTCGATTACCTCGTCACCGCTCCCTTCCTCAACTTCCTCCACCCGGGCGACCCGATCGAATCCCCGGAGGCGCGTTGGCTCAAGGGGGAGGACGCAGTGCGGCCGCTCCTTCATGAAGGGGAGGTGACCGTATGGAAGGTCGGAGGCAGACTCTCTCCCGACGCTTGCGGACCCTCAAACTCCCCGTTGAGGCAGATCCCGAATACTGAGAACTAAAGCGTTTATTCCGACTGCCCCATAGGATGCCGCCGCATGTGGGCGGAACGAATCGAACGGGCAGATGGCTGACTTCACCGTCTCCACCAACCTGATCGGCTGGGTCCCGGCGAAGGGCAACCTCTTCGGTTGGCCGATTGATGGCCCAGAGGCGGAGATCATCGACACGATGCAAATCGGGGACAGGATCCTCCCCAAGTTCGCCCAGAACCCCGAGTTCGGCGCCCAGGAGGAGTACGTGCGCGCCATCTGCCGGCAGTTCGGCCTCAACTACGAGGAGATGTTTAGCGATTACGAAGAACAGGTGGACTGGGGCACCAACGCCGTTCCCTTCGTCTGGACCGTCGCGGGGGCGCCGTACAACGATTCAATGTTCCCCGAGGTGCCGTGGCGGGTCGTGCCAATACACGAGGAGAAGCTGCTCTTCCCCTACTCGACGAGCGAGTTTCTTCGTCTCCGCGATCTGCCGCTCGAGATTGCCCGCCAGTTCAAGGGAATGGCGGCGCCGGGCCGCCACATTCAAGCCCTTCCCGCGGAAGCGATCGACCGGATCCGCGAGTACGCCAAGTTGGAGGCGCCGCGACCGAGGGCTTTGCGCCGGCTTTCGCTGGTCAAGCAACCTCCTCTCATCAACCTCGAGGACGCGGGTGTCTCACCTCGTTGGGGCGACCTCGCTTTCGTCGTCGCCGAGAACGAAGTTCCGGGCCTCTACCAGTGCGAAGAACCGGGAACGCTGACCCCCGAAGGAGAAGCGATTTCGATACCCCCACGCGAACTCCCCGACCTGATCGAGCGGGCCGGGGAACGAGCCCGGGAATCAGATCACTTCCACTACGGAAGGGCCGCCGCCGCCAGCCGCGAACTCGCCTCCTTTATCGAGAGCGAGGAGACCGTTCGCGACGTCTCCGAGTTCCCCACCTTCTACGACGGCTACATGCTGCTGCCGAGGAAGGTGAGCCAGGCCCTTGAGCTAGCCGAGCGGACGCTTGCAACCGGGAAGGTGTTCGAGCCGACGCTGGAGGAAGACGAGGACGAGGACGACGGCGAGCAGGCCGAGCTGGACAACCTGCACGGGCTGACCATCTCGGCGGCTGAAGCCGAGCTGCCGGAGATCGAGCTGCCGGCCGCGGTCCTCGCCGAGGCCGTCACCGCGCTGCGTGCCGGCAAGCACCTGCTTCTCTCCGGACCCCCGGGGACGGGAAAGTCGACGATCGCCGCGGCCCTCTGTCGGGCCGTCGTTGGTCCGGAATTCGACGTAGCCACTGCCACCGCCGACTGGACCACTTTCGAGACGATCGGTGGCTATATGCCGAGGGAGTCGAGCGGTGAGCTGGAGTTTGAGCCGGGGCTGGTGCTGCGCGCGCTGCAACGCGGCCGTTGGCTGATCGTCGACGAGATCAACCGGGCCGACATCGACAAGGCGTTCGGCCCGCTCTTCACCCTCCTGGCCGACAGTGCTGACTCGGGCGCCGGTGAGGACGTGACGCTGCCCTACCGGAAAGCTGACCGCAGTATTCGCATCGTCCGCGCAGAGCGGCGGGAGGGCGCGAGCTCTCCCTACGTGGTGACGCCGGTATGGCGCCTCATCGGCACCCTCAACGCCCGTGACAAAGCCAGCCTGTTTCGGCTGAGCTTTGCCTTCCTGCGCCGCTTCGCCGTCGTTGACGTACCCCTGCCCTCGCGGGAGGCGTACCGCCAGCTGTATTGGGACTGGAGCCAGAACCTCGAGGGGCGAGCCCGCCTTTCGACTACCGAGGCGGCGATCGAGCTCGCCTTCGGCCCGCGTCAGCTCGGTCCCGCGATTCTCAAGGACATCGCCGAGTTCACCAACATGGGAGTGATCGTCACCGACGCCAGCTCGCGCCTCGCCTCTTACGAGGACCCGGTGGTCGCCTTCCTCACCGCCATTCGCCTTTATGCGGTGCCCCAGTACGAGGGGGCGAGCCAGGCCGACGCGGACGACCTCCTGCAGCGGCTGCGGCGGGTATGGCCGGAGCCCCCGGCGGAGACCTGGGCGGCCCTAGAGCGCTCCCTCTTCGCCGTCTTGCTGTCGTGAAGAAAGAATCGCTGCCGCGGCAGGAACGGGAAGCGCTGCTTGCCGAGGTTCGCTCTTATCTCCCCGCCTTCCTCAATCGGGGCGCCTCCGAGCAGCCCGACCCCGCGGGAGACGTTCGCGAGCTGCTGGGCCTGGAGCGGGAGGACCTCGAGCAGGTGGTCGCCGTGCACCAATGCCTGGCTGCCCCCGTCTTGCGCTTCGGCGAGGAGGTGGAGGCGGGGGTGCGCCGTCCGCTATCGCAGCAGGCGCTCGCCGCCGAAAGCAGCCAAGCCATTCGGGGTCACGTCAATTGGAACGAGACGTTCAAGGAACGAGCGAGAGCACCGGGCGAGGTAGCAAAATTTTCGGTCTTCCAGTCGAGTGCCTCAACCTACGATACGGCTGAGAACCGGGCCCTGGTCTGGTTGCTCGACCGCCTCGACGAGTTGACCGACAAGGCGGTCTTCTGGTCGGGGAAGAGGTCGCTGACGGGTCAGGCCGAGCCCGGCTGGTCTGAGCAGATTGAAGACCTGCGCGATCAGGTGGCAGCGGCGCGGCAGGTCCCATGGCTGAGCCAGCTCGCGCCGCAGCGACCGGAATCCTGGGTGCTGCAGGCTCTGCGGGCCTCTTCTCGCGCCTTCTACGCGATCGTGACCGCAAAGGCGATCGAGTCGGTGATAAGGCTGGATAAGCCGACGCCTGGCGAACTGGCAAGCGTCCTCTCGGAACGCTATTTCCAGCCGGAAGACGACGGCACCCTGTTCGAGGTGGCGGTGGCGCTGCGCCTCGCCAAGGCGTTCGGCGAACGCAGCCCGAGTCGGCGAAAGACCCGCCTGTTGATGGGCGAGGGCCGCACGAGCTTCGCCCGCTTCGCTTATGAAGACGGCAGCGAGGTCAGCATCGCCTACCAGGCCTGGCCTGACGGCAGGGAGACGATGCGCCGGACCTTCATCAGGCGTCACGCCATCGGCCCTCGGCCGAGCAATCGGATTCCCGACCTGATCATCCTCCGGACGGGGTCCGCAGAGGACGCGGTGATCCTCGAGCTGAAGGCATCAAGCGACGCCTCCTACCTTCGCGGGGGGCTGCAAGAGCTGCTGGCCTATCTGGCAGATCGTCCTGACCTCTGGGGCGCAAGACCGATGGGATGGTTGATTGCGCCCTCCTCCGATGCATTCCAGGAGGCCGACGCGGATGAGGCGTTCCCCCTCTGGGTCCTCTCCGCCGATGCGGTCGGGCCGGCGGCGACGGATCGGTTTACGGCGGCAACGAGCCCATAGGGATTGCCGGCGGAAGTTGCCGGGTAATCTCGGCTCCCATGGCCTATCCCCTTGAGAACGCGCTCTTCCAGTGGGAGGAGGGACGGCGGGCTTTGCAGGCGATCGATGACCCGCGCCGCCGGCGGATGGCCGACCGCGTTGTCGAGGCCATCCGCGACGAACTGCGGCGCCGCATTGGCCCCACCTTCAGCGCCGAGGAACTCGCCGAGCTCTACGGCAAAGGAACCGACTGGGCGCAGCAGGTGGCGCTCGACGTCGCCCCCGCGGTCGAGGAGGACTCGCAGGCCCTCGCCGACGCGGCCTTCTGGCTGTATCTCAGGGGCGCGACCGACTTCGCCGGCGGCCGGAAGCTCGAGGTCTAGCTACTCGTCCGAGTCGTCGGACTCGGAGTCGCCGCCACCCTCGCCCTGCTGGCTCTCGCCGGCGCGGCGGATGACGATCTGGTCGGCCTCGATGCGAACGGTGACGTCGCGCTTGCCGGCCCAGTGCTCACTGTAGACGGGGTTGTCCTTGACTGCGGCGTCGAGCCAGAGGCCGTAGCCGTCGGTCTCGCCATGGTCGAAGCTGGCCTCGATCTCTTTGCGGCGCCCACGCCCGCCGCGGCGGCCGCGACGACGTCGGCGACGACGGCCGGCTCCAGCACCGCTCTCAGAGCGCTCCTCGCGCTCCTCGTCGCCATCCTGGTCCTCGTCCTCATCCTCATCGGACTCCGCCTTTTCGGCCTCCTCCGCCTCGGTCGCAGCCTCGATCTCAGCTTCGATCTCGTCGCGGAGATCGATTTCGCTCGAGCCGGCGTTCTCGTCGTCGGGCGAAAGGTCGTACTGCTTGCGGAACTCGCGCAGCTCGGTCGCGCTTACTTCGAGCTGGTGGGCGATCCAGGCGTCGGTGCGGCCCTGGTGGACCCAGGCACGAATCTGGTTCAGCTGCGGCTTCAGTGAGCGTCTGGCCATCGGCGCGCGAGTCTATTGAAGGAAGGCATCCGTACGCGGAGAGAGTCGGGCTTCAGGCCATCAAAAAGGCGAGGGCCTCGAACATCGCCACCACAACGACGACGACGGTGACGGTGAGGCAGACGGCGAGAACGCTGAAGCGGACCTTGCCCTCCTGCTCGACGCGGTTGATTTTCCGCGCCCGCGACCGGTTGGCCGCGCGGCGGCGCAGCTGCTCGCGGCGGCGCCGCTCGAGGTAGGTCTCCTGCTCGAACGCCGTCTCGAACTGGGAGATGCTCTGTCGCATTCTCATAAGGAAGAAGCCCCGGGCCCCATGAGGGAGAAGTGCGGGACAGCGGGGACCGTAGCAAAAGATCTTGCACGGCTCACGATTCCTTCATATTTCAGCAGACGCCCCAGAGGCCGCGTCCGGCCCGCGCAGCCGCTATCTCAAGCCGTTTCAGCTGTCCTGCGAAACGGTCGTTCGGGGGAATCGTCAGCGTCCGCGCCAGGCCCCGGCGGACGAGCTCGGCGTTGACGAAGCGCCCGTCGAGGTAGACGTAGGCGAGCAGGCGCCCGTAGACGTCGCGGCGCTCGGCGCCGAAGACGAGCCGCACCCGCCGGCCCTCGACGAGGCGATGGTTGAAAGCAGACGCCTGCGGGCCGAAACACTGCACCGGCGTGTCGGGCTTCACCGTCTCCGGAGTGTCGACGCCGATGTAGCGGACGTCCTCCTCGGCACCGTCGAGCTGCACCTCAACGGTGTCGCCGTCGACGACGCGCGTCACCACCACCGTCGCGCTCGCCGGACCCTCCTCGCTCCCCAGCTCCTCCCACGGCCGCGCCAGTACCAGCGCGACCAGCAGGAGGAGCACCGCGCTTCCGATTCTGTTTCTCACCTGCCCCTAAGGGCTGGGAAGCCCGACTTCTACGGGGTGCGCCGCACGTTCGAGAGCAAAGTCTCCTTAATTTGCTCGACGATCGCGACCGCCTCGTTCCACTCGCGCTGCCAGACGTTGCGGCCGAAGATGACGCCGGAACCGCCGGCGGCCATCACGTCGCGGGTGTTCTGCAGGACCGTCTCGTCGTCGGTCTTCGAACCGCCGGAAAGGACGACCAGCGCCCGACCCGCGGATTCGACGCACTGGCGGATCGCCTCGGTCTGGTCGACTTCCATCTCGTTGTAGGGCGCCGGCGCGTCCTTGTCCTTGGAGGAGTCGATCTTCGGCATGTTGAGCTTGACCACGTCGGCACCCATCTCCATCGCCATCCGGGCCGCGTAATCGATCGCGTAGAAGGAGTTCTGCCCGCCCTTGGCCTCGACCGCTTCGCCGCGGGGGTAGGACCAGACGACCAGCGGCATCCCGAAGCGATCGCATTCCTCGCGGACGCGGCGCAGCTGGGCGAGATCCTCGTCCTGGCGCGGGGAGCCGACGTAGAGCGTGTAGCCGATCGCGTCGGCGCCGAGGCGGACGCCGTCCTCGACGCTGGCGTTGCAGCTGGAGAAGGCCTTGGCGGAGGAGGGGAGGTCGGTCTTGCCGTTGACCTTGAGGATCAGCGGCACCCGGCCGGCGTAGTCGGGGTAGTACTTCTCGGCCATTCCGATCTGGCAGGCCAGCGCCGAGTAACCGGCCTCAGCGGCGAGGCGGAACTGGTAATCGGGGTCCTTGGAGGCGGGGTTGGGGAAGAAGTCCCGGGGGCCGTGCTCGATCCCCTGGTCGATCGGCAGCAGCATCAGGGTCCCGTTGCCCGGGCCGAACTCGAACAGAAGGCGGTGCAGGCGGGCCCGTTTCCCGGGCGGCAGGACCTCCAGCAGCGATTTCTGCTCGGTCAGACTCTTCAGCTCCACGTCAAATTCCTCCTAGAAAGATCGTTGTCCAGGCAGTATCGCGCATTCCTACTGGGAATCGAACGGCGGCGGGTATCCTCGAAAGATGAGCGAGACTGAGCTCAGCGTCATCTGCAAGAACTGCGGCTCGGAGGTCAGTCCGTACGTGACCGAGTGCCCCTACTGCGGGGCTCGGCTGCGCAAGCGGGCGCCGAAGCTGGAGCGACGCGGCGACGGGCTTGAGGCGCAGCAGCCGCGCCGGCGCCGGCGCCGGGTCCCGCGCCCCGGCCGGCCCGGCCTAGCGGTCTCCGGAGACCGTCCCTACGCGACGATCGCGGTCATCCTTGCCTCGGCGATCCTGCTGCTGATCCAGAAGGCGACCGGGTACTGGCTCGACAGCTTCGGCGGCATCCTCGTCCCCCTGCAGGAAGAATGGTGGCGCTACTTCACCGCCCCCTTCGCCTATGTCGACGTTGGCTTCCTCTTCGTCGTCGGCATCGGCCTGGCGATCTTCTCGACTGGGGTCGAGCGGCGGCTGGGGACGATCCCAACGCTGGTCCTGCTGCTGGCCTGCGGCTCGCTCGGTGCCCTCGCTGCGACGGCGGCGGCAAGCGACAACTCCTTCACCTTCATCGCCGGTGGCAACGGGATGGCGCTCGGCGCCCTCACCGCCTGGTTCGTCCTCCGCCGCCACGAGGCGAAAGGGGCGATCAGCGAGGAGTACGACCTGATTGGGGTTGCGGTCGCGGCGGCGACGCTGCTGGCGCTGCCCCTCTTCGCCCCGACCGCCGACTTCCTCGCCGGCCTCGTCGGCGGCGCGGTCGGCGCCCTGGCGGGCTTGGCCGCCACCGCCTTTCGGCGGGCCGACTAGGCTGGCGCTGTGCCTGACGAGAGGGAGCTCGAAGCCGCGATCGAGCGGCTGCTGGACCCAGAGCGGTTCTCCGAGGCCGAGCGAATCGTCGCCCAGGCTGCGCCGCAGTTGCAGAAGGTGCTGGCCGCGGCGCTGGCGGAGGGCGGCTGGTTCGGTGAGCCGCATGAAAACGAGACCCTCAAGGTGGCGACGATGCCCGACCCCGACGAGCGGGTCCTCGCCGTCCGCGCCCTCCTTGCCGAGGAGGCGAGGATGGGGATGATGGTTGGGGTCGCCGTCGGCTGGGCACTGAAAGAGGAGCTGGGCACGATCGAGAGCAATTCCAACCCGGGAGGCGAGAGCTGACGATGGAGATCAAGTACCACGGGCATTCATGCTTCGAGTTGAGCGAAGGGGAAACGACGGTTCTGGTCGATCCGTTCCTGAAGCCGAACAACCCCACTGCCGTCCACACCGGTGAGGAAGTCGAGCCGACCCACATCGCGATCACCCACGGCCACGCCGACCACATGGCTGACGCCGTCCCCGTCGCCAAGCGCACCGGCGCCCACTGCGTCGCCATCGTCGAGCTCGCCGAATGGCTGAAAGCCCGCGGGATCGAGGCCCTCAGCGACCCCAACCTCGGCGGCACCGTCAGCTTCGACTGGGGCTGGATCAAGCTCGTGCCCGCCTGGCACACCAGCACCCTACCCGGGCACGAAGAGGCCCTCTTCAGCGCCGAGCACGGGACCGCGATCGGGACCGCGGCGGGGCTCCTCATCAATATCGGCGGGGTGACGGTCTACCACGCTGGCGACACCTGCCTCTTCAGCGACATGAAGCTGATCGCCGAACGCAACCCGGTCGACATCGCCCTGCTGCCGATCGGCGGCCACTACACGATGGACCGCCACGACGGCGTGGTTGCCTGCCAGTTCATCGGCGCCGAGACGGTGATCCCGATCCACTTCGACACCTTCCCCGCGATCGAGACGGACACCGACGCCTTCAAGGCGGAGGTGGAGTCACAGACCTCCTCGAAGGTCGTGGTCCTGGATCCGGGTCAGACGCACAGCGTCTGAACCGGATCCGCTAGGCGAGGCCTATTCGGCTTCGCCGGCGGGGGATGGTTCCGGCGCCGGTACGGGCACAACCGGCGGCAAGGTCACTTCGATCACCGGCTGCGAGCTCGGTGGCGGGATGCTCGGTTCGCCTGCGGGCGGCGGCGTCGGTTCGCTCGGCGGCGGGGGCGGAGGGCTGGTGGTGACGACGACGGTGCCGCTGCCCCCGTGGGCGCCGGCAACCTCGTCGGACGGTTTTGCCGCGGTGATGCTGCCCTCGGCGCTGGCGACCATGCCCTCTTCGCCGGCGGCGGAGGCGCCGGCCGCTTCTTCGCCTTCTTCCTCGGCGGCAGGCGGCGGGGTTGCCGTCTCCTCTTCGGCGGCGGCAGGCGCTGGGACCGGCGGGGCTTCGATCGGAGCAACCTCCGCGACCGACGGCTGCCTGCCGTGGGTGGCGGCGATGGGGGCGGCTTCGGCGCCAGAGAGAGATTCAGTGGGGGGGTTCTGGACGAGGCCCGGGGTGGTTTGGCCGTGGTCGACGGGCGTGCCCGTCGTCGTCTGCTTCACCTCGACTGCGCCGGCGGTGAGAACCGCGGCGGTAACGACGCCGGCGACGGCCTTGGTCCCGAGCGCGCCACCGAGAGCGCCGAGGCCCCCGGCCGCGCCGCTGCCGCTGATCGCGGCGCCGACTCCGACGCCGCCGGCAGCACCCGCTCCGACACCCGCGGCACCGGTAGCTCCGGCTCCGGCGCCACTGGCGCCGCCGAGCCCGAGCTTGGAGAGGAAGAAGCCTTTGAGGGCCAGCAGCGGCCCGACCGGCGAAAGCGCCGCCAGCGCCTTCTCGGTCGAGCGGATCTGGCTGCGGAAGTCGGCGCACTCGTCGCACTCGCGGACGTGGCGGCGGACCGGGGCGGAGGCCTTGCGCAGGCCCTCGGCCGCTTCTGAGAGCTCGATCCGGACCTCGCCGCAGGTCAGCAGGCGCGCCTGGCTCGCCTCGGCGAGCGAAATCCGCGCCCGCACCAGCAGCGACTTGACCGAGGGCACCGTGGTGTCCATCGCGGCGGCGATTTCCTCGTAGGAGAGGGCGTCCATCTCGCGCAGCAGCAGGGCGGCGCGCTGGGTCTCGGGAAGTTTGTTGACGTCGCTGAGGATCTGGCGGAACTCCTCGCGGTTGTGGACGCGCTCGGCGGTCGAGGCGGCGTCGACCTCGGGGACCATGTCCATCGATTCCTGCGCGTCGGCCTTCGGCTTGCGCAGGTAGTTGAGGCAGCGGTTGCGGGCGATCCGGTAGAGCCAGGGGCGGAGGTTGATCTCACGCTCGTCGGCGAGCATCGCCCGGTAGGCGTTGACGAAGACCTCCTGCAGGACGTCTTCGGCGTCCTCGGTCGAGCTCAGCATCTGGCGGCAGAAGCCGAGCAGGCGGCCCTGGTAGCGGTCGACGATCGCCTCGAAAGCCCCCGGGTTCCCGGCTCGCGCCATCGCGATCAGCTTCTCGTCGCCCTGCAGTTTCAGCAGCGGCGAGCGGCGGGCGAGGAGCCCGCGGCGACTGGCATGAGTTAGGGCTGATGCCTCCAAGAGATCTCCCTGTGGAAGGACGGTTCCAGGGACTAAAGACACGGTAACAGGGGTCAAGTTGCGCCCCTGCAAAGTTTTTACTGCCCGTTTATGTCTGCGGGAAACCCGCAAAGTGCAGGGAAAGCGCGGTTCTTGGCTCTGGGAGTGCCCGGGGCGGGACTCGAACCCGCAAGCCCCCGAGGGGGCGGCGGCTTTTAAGGCCGCTGCTTTTGCCAGTTTCGCCACCCGGGCCAGGCGATGGTACCCCGAGGCGACCGGCCAGCCAATAGGCTGCCGGGATGGCTGAGCACGGCGGCAGGCTGGTCGCGAAGGCGCTGAAATCGCGCGGGGTCGACCATCTCTTCACGCTTTCCGGCGGGCATCTCTTCTCGATCTACGACGGCTGCAAAGAGGAGGGGATTGAGCTCGTCGACGTCCGCCATGAGCAGACCGCGGCGTTCGCCGCCGAGGGGATCGCCAAGGCGACTCGCAACGTCGGCGTCGCGGCTCTGACCGCCGGCCCCGGGGTGACCAACGGGATCAGCGCGATCGCCGGCGCCCAGGCCAACAACTCACCGATCACCGTCCTCGGCGGGCGGGCGCCGGAGCTGCGCTGGGGCTCGGGCTCGCTGCAGGAGATCGACCACCTGCCCTTCGTCTCGCCGCTGGTCAAGTCGGCGGAGACGGTCAAGGACCCCGCCCAGATCGCGGCGGTGACCGCGGCGGCGCTGGACCGCGCGGCGGCGGCGCCGAGCGGCCCGACCTTTGTCGACTATCCGCTCGACGTCGTCTTTACCGAGGCGGAGGTCGAGATTCCGGCCCTGCCCGACACGGGGGCGGCGGAGCCGGCCGCCGGGATCGAGGAGGCGGCGGCGCTGCTGGCCGCGGCGGAGCGGCCGGCGATCATGGCCGGCAGCGGCCTCTACTGGGGGCGCGGGGAGGAGGAGCTACGGGCGCTCGCCGAGGCGCTCGGCATCCCGGTCTTCCTCAACGGCCTCGGCCGTGGCTGCCTGCCCGCCGACCACGAGCTTGCCTTCAGCCGCGCCCGCGGCACCGCGCTGCAGGGCGCCGACATCGCCCTAGTCGTCGGCGTGCCGATGGACTTCCGCCTCGGCTTCGGCGGCAGCTTCGGCGAGGAGACGAAAATCGTCCGTCTCGACGTCGCTCCCAACCGCCTGCTGAAGAACCGGACGCCCGAGGTCGACCTGGTCGGCGACGTGCGGGCGACGCTGGCGGCGCTGCGCGAGGCTGCCGGGGAGGAGGTGCGGACGAAGCCGTGGCTCGAGCAACTGCGCAACGTCGAGAGCGAGAAGCGCGCGGCCGAGCAGGAGGAGCTGAACGAGGAGCGCTCGCCGCTGCACCCGGTCCGCATCTATAAGGAGCTCGGCGAAGTCCTCGATCGCGACGCGATCGTCGTCGGCGACGGCGGCGACTTCGTCTCCTACGCGGGCCGCTACATCGAAACCTTCGAGCCCGGCTGTTGGATGGACCCGGGGCCCTTCGGCTGCCTCGGCGCCGGCCCGGGCCAGGCGATTGGCGCCAAGGTCGCCCATCCCGACCGCCAGGTCTGCCTACTGCTGGGCGACGGCGCCTTCGGTTTCGCGGGCATGGAGTTTGACACCATGTCGCGTCACGGTTTGGGCGTCGTCGGGGTAATGGGCAACAACGGCATCTGGGGGCTGGAGCACCACCCGATGCAGTTCCTCTACGGCTACTCGGTGGCGGCGGAGCTGCGGCCGGAGACCCGCTACGACGAGCTGGTCGAATCGCTCGGCTGCGACGGGATCCTGGTTCGCGAGCCGAGGGAGCTGAAGCCCGCCCTCGAGCGCGCTTTCGCCTCCGGCCGGCCGACCCTGGTGAACGTCCTCACCGACCCTGAGGTCGCCTACCCCCGCAGATCGAATCTGGCTTGAGGAAGCCGTAGAACGAGAATCGGCCGCCAGATGGCGGCCGATTCAAGTCGGCCCCTCAGGACGGGCAGGGGTACGTCTTCAGGGACCTTTTATTCGGTGGGCCCAGACGGCGGGAGGCGCCATGATGCGGCAATCGCCTAAGCCCTATCTCCGAGATGCAAGGTGAAGCTGCGCCCCACCTCGTCCCCGGTTCACTCAGTATGTACCCAGCGGCGGCTGAGGTCTACCCGACGAACCATTTATTTACCTGAAAGTGCGTAGATAAACGTACTGACTTATTGCACTTCTGAAGGGCGGCTGACCGTTCTGTCCTTTTCGGACAAGACAACCTGTCCACGTAGTACGGCGATGGTTTTTGACTTGTGGAATGACGCCTAGTGATGGTTTGCGGCGGCGATCGCGGTGCCGTAGAGGATGTCGTGCTCGGAGACGGTGATCTCCTCAAGCCCGAAGGCGCGCATGACCTCGACGAGGATGACCACGCCGGCGACGATCGTCGGCGCCCGGTCGGGGTGCAAACCGGGGATCTCTACCCGCTCGGCTAGCGGCACCGAGGCGAGCTGGGAGAGCATCCGCTGAATCGAGGGGAGGGCCAGGGTGTGGCCGTGGACCCGCGAGGGGTCGTAGGGCTCGAGGCCCAGCTCGACGGCGGCGAGTGAGGTGGGGGTGCCGGCGACGGCGATCCCGGCCCGGGCTTCGATCCCGGCCCCAACCGAGCTCTCGATCAGCCCGCGGATGTCGGCGGCGAGCTCTTCTAGCTCGCTTGCCGCGGGTGGGTCGCCGGCGATGTAGCGCTCGCTGTGGCGGACGACCCCGGCCTGGAGGGAGTCGTGGAAGGAGATCTCGCTGCCGCTGCCGACGACCAGCTCGGTCGAGCCGCCGCCGATGTCGACGACCAGCGTCGGCTCGCTCGGCAGGGACTCCGAGGTGGCGCCGAGGTAGGTGAGCCGCGCCTCCTCGGAGCCGTCGAGGACCCGGGGCGAAAGCGCAAACCGCTCCCGCAGCTCGGCGACGAAGGCGCCGCCGTTGTCGGCGTCCCGCACCGCGCTAGTCGCGATCACGTCCACGGCCTCGGCCCCGAGCTCCTCGAGGATCCCGACATAGCCGCCGATCGCCTCGCAGACATCCTCGATCGCCTCGCTGGCCAGGTGTCCCGAAAGATCCACGCCTCGCCCCAGGCGAGTAACCGTGCTCCGCCGCTCCAGCGGCGAGACCCGCCCAGAGGCGACGTCGGCGACCAGCAACCGAGTCGAATTGGTCCCCACGTCGATGACCGCAACCCGCTTTTCCCCCTCAGGCATCCGGCCACTCTAGAGCCCGGGCCAGCGAAGAAGACCCCTGCGCAAACCCCGAGCCGTCACCCACAACCCCGCCCCCGAAACCCCACCACATTGCTACCATCGACAGTCCGCCGCGGGGTGGAGCAGCCAGGTAGCTCGTCGGGCTCATAACCCGAAGGTCGCGGGTTCGAATCCCGCCCCCGCTATAGGAGGAAGGTCCGCAGAAGCGGGCCTTTTTTCGTTCTTGAGCGCTTTGCCGAGGGGCTTCGCGAAAGACGCTGCGGCAGGAGGATTCGATGTCTCGTCTTTTGACGCATACTCCGCGCGCGTATGGCCAACGTCTTTGAGCCGCAGTTGGTCTCGGCTGCGGATCATGTAGGCGGTCTACGCGGTAGTGAGACCGATTCGCTCATGTCATTGAACGCCGGGGTCGATGACACACAATGAAACTACTCCGGGTCCGACTGACCTATGCCAACGTGATGGCGACCATTGCCGTGTTCCTCGCCTTCGGGGGTGGGGCCTACGCGGCTACCCAGCTGCCGAAGAACAGCGTCGGGACTAACCAACTGAAGAAGGAAGCGGTGACTCCGGGGAAGTTGAGCGCCGCCGCAAAGAGCACTCTGACCGGCGCCGTTGGCGCCACCGGAGCTACCGGCATGACGGGCGCCGCGGGGCCGCGGGGCTTTCGAGGCCTTCAAGGTGATCCTGGTTTCCTCGGTGAACCGGGTGAGCAGGGCGAACCTGGAGACGACGGAGAACCCGGCGAGCAGGGCGAACCTGGTGAACAGGGTGATCAGGGTGAACCTGGTGAAAAAGGCGAACCGGGCGAACCTGGAAAAGACGGCAAAGCCGGCGAGCAGGGCGAACCTGGTGAAAAGGGTGAACCCGGTGAAAAGGGCGAACAGGGCGAACCGGGGATCAGCCACGGCTACTTCTTCACCTCCGGCCCCGCCTTCGACGAATGGGACGGCGGCGAACAGCTCTTGGCCTCGCTCGCTCTACCGGCTGGGAGCTTCGTCATCGACAGTCATGTCCTCGGCAACAACGACGCGAGCGGAACCGCCAACGTGTCTTGCCTGGTCAAACTGGGCGGCGTCATCATCGGCGAAACCGGCGAAAGCTCCCTCGGTGGCAACACCGATGCGGGTGACCGCTCGGTGATCTCGATCAGTTTCGCCGGCACCCAGGCTTCCGCCGGCACGGCCGATTTCATCTGCAGGGCCCAGGCCGGTTTGCCCGGGAGCTGGCTCGAACGAGGGATGACGGCGATCCAGGTCTCCCATTTGACCGGCTGAGCGGAGCGAGGGAGCGGTAGGGAGCGCATCGATCAGCAGCCACCGGCCGCCGAGGCGCCTTCAGCCCGCGGGGAACTCCGCCGCGGTCTGGCGTCTTAGCGCCTCGGTGCCGAGCACCATCAGCACCGCCAGCAGGACCATCCCGATCGGTTTCTGGAAGGCGACGACCGGCGCCCAGAGGACGAGGGCGAGGAAGGCGAGCGCGACCGCGCCGTAGGTGGTGCCGCGTTCGCGCAGGTGGGGCGCGGCCTCGCGGCGCAGCCTCGTCGCGGCGCGGGTCGGGCCGGCGAGCCAGGCGGCGAGCACGATGAGGATGCCGAAGGTGATCGCCGAGACGGCAACCGAGACCAGTAGCGAGGTGCCAATGTCCCAGACGGCCGCGACCGCGGGTTCGACCGAGTCGCTGCCGGAGAGCGCGCCGGTCACCTCGACCCCCGCAAACTTACGCAGGACCAGCGCCAGCACGCCGGCGAGGAGAAAGCCGAGGCCGACCGAGCGCAGCGCCTCGCGGCGGCGGGGCCCGGCGAGGTAGACCGCGGCCGCGTAGAGCAGCAGCGCCAGCAGCGTCAGGACGACGGGCAGGTGTCTGACCACGGTGGTTGCGTCCTGCGCGGTCGAGAGCTCGTCGGACTTGAGGATCGTCAGTTGTCCGGCGTCCGGCGGCAGCTTTTCGACGAGTTTGCCGCCGACCCCGAGCCGGTCGGTGAGCTGGGTCAGTAGGGCGCTGAGGTCGAGGACGACTTCCCCGTTCGCCGTCGAGAGGTTCGAGGAGCCGGAGTCGTTCAGCACAGCCAGCAGCCGCTCGTGGGCGGTGCGGTTGGCGGTGTTCCAAAGACTCTCCACCTGGGAGGTTTCAAGCGCCCGCTCGGCGGCCTGCGGCGCTAGCTGCTCCAGCGCCCCGGCGGCGGGGGCGGCGAGTGGAGCCAGCCGTGGCGGGAACCTGGATTCCAGTTCCCCCTGGACGTCCACGTTCGCGACCAGCTGGTCGGCGAGGTAGTTGGAGAGCTGCGCCCGGACCTCCTCGTCCTGGAGCAGGCTGCCGCTCGTGTCCACCCAGTTGTCGGTGTTGAGCGCTTGTCGGTTGACCCAGATCGAGAAGATCGCCAGGAAGGCGAGCAGCGTCCCGATCAAGAGGAGAGCGGTGACGGTGCGGGGATGTCCCGAACCGCCCTGCTCGGCGCTGCGCTGGCGCT
>Ga0209152_10000127_pt1 | contig 39839 bp, 32 predicted proteins | sample GraSoiAngelo_107_FD_185873 | JGI IMG/M metagenome (GOLD analysis project Ga0209152, IMG submission 185873) | Grasslands soil microbial communities from the Angelo Coastal Reserve, California, USA - 14_0903_09_30cm (SPAdes) (version 2) | ecosystem: Environmental > Terrestrial > Soil > Grasslands...
CACCACCTTGACGCCGGCCGGAAGACCCGGCTCGATATCCTTGAGACGAGCCTTAACCCGCTGAATCACGTCGAGAGCATTGCTGCCCTCGCGCATGATGACGATTCCGGATACCACTTCGCCAGTACCATCGAGGTCGGCAGTACCGCGTCTAATATCGGGACCCACGACGACCCTGCCGACATCTTTAATACGGATGGGCGTGCCATCGACGGAGGCGAGAACGGTTTCTTCAAGATCTTGCGGGGACCGCATGTATCCGCGGCCGCGAATCATGTACTCGGCGCCGCCGAATTCCAGAAGGCGGGCGCCAGTCTCGCTGTTGCCCTCTCGGACGGCATCTGCTACGCGCGAGATTGGGATGCCGAAAGAGCGCAAGCGGTTGGGGTCCACATTCACCTGGTATTGCTGCGTGAATCCACCGAGTGACGCCACTTCCGAGACTCCGGGCACCGCTTTGAGGTAGTACTTCAAATACCAGTCCTGGTAGGAACGGAGTTCGCCCAGATTGTGTTTGCCAGACTCGTCCTTGAGGACATATTGGAAGACCCAGCCAAGCGCCGTGGCATCCGGACCAATTTCTGTCCGGACTTCTTGCGGCAATCGTGCGGTAACGCCGGAGAGATACTCGAGGGTTCTGGAACGCGCCCAATAGATGTCGGTTCCCTCTTCGAAGATTACGTAGACGTAGGAGAAGCCGAAGTCGGAGATGCCGCGCACGGTCTTAACCCTGGGCGCGCCCGTCATGGCGGTAATAATTGGATAGGTGACCTGGTCTTCGATAATGTCGGGGCTGCGGTCCCAGCGGGAAAGAATAATGACCTGGGTCTCGCTCAAGTCCGGAGTTGCATCGAGCGGAAGACGCGCGATCGACCAGGCGCCCCAGAAACAAGCTGCGGCCACGACCGCGAATACGAGAAACTTGTTTTTCGCAGAAAAGCTGATGATGCGGTTGATCATCGAGCCGCCTCAATTTCAGGCTGGACGATCGCAGTGCTCCCCAGTTTCTCCCCAATATATTTGGCCGGGTCCTCGTGGAATTTCTTCTGGCATTTTTCCGAACAGAAGACGTAAGTTTCTCCCTGGTACGTCTCCCTGTGGGCACTGGAATGGAGCTTGCCGGGGTCCAATGGCATACCGCAGACTGGATCACGGGTCGCGACTATATCGTGAGTCGAATGCTCTTTGACTTCCTGGGTCACGCCGGAAGAAACCACAGCAGACGACCGCATGCGACTTTCCGAGTCAATAAGGAAATTTCCTGAGGTTACAACCCGTTCGCCCTCCGCCAGCCCGCGTGTGATGGTAACCCGATCACCGTACGTGGTCCCCGTTTCCACGGCGCGGGGCTCGAAGACACCATCGCTGGTTTCGACATACACGATCTTGTGCATGCCGCTGTCCAGGACCGCTTCCTCAGGAATAGAGATACCGGCCGGTGCCTTAGCAGTGAACTCCACGTCGACGAACATGTCGGGACGAAGCTGGTAACCGGGATTCTTTGCCTCCAGGCGCAGCTTGAGAGTGCGGGAAGCCGGATCAAACAACGGTGGATTATCACTCACCGTCGCATAAATGGTCTTCCCGAGCTCGCGGACGGTAGCCTTAACCCGAGTGCCGGGGTGGAGCCCATACAGTTCGTTCTCGCCAAAGATGTCGGCGATAATCCATACCTTGCTGAGATCCGCGATGCGATAGAAGTCGGTGCCCTTATCAAACCTCTGCATGGGAGAAATGTTACGGGCTAGAACAATGCCGTCCACTGGCGAGACTACTTCGATGTCACGTGTGGTCTGTCGATTCCTGACCAAGTCCCTAATCTGTGGCTCTCCCATGCCGAGAGCGCGCAGCTGTTCCTCGTTCAGCTTCAAATTCGCATCATTCGACTTGTTTGGGTCCTCGTCGCGGCGAGTGGACTTCAACCTCTCAAGGCTGGCCAAAGAACCCAGATAAGCCTGCTGGGCATTGCGAAACTCTCGGCTGTAAAAAGTCGCAAGCAGATCGTTCTTTTTGACTATAGTGCCAGCGGGATTATTCTCGAGAGACGTTACCCATCCTTCCGTGGCGGCCGTCAAACGGTATACGCGATTGTCATCGGCTTCAACCCGCCCGGTGGTACGAATGAGGCGGGTTCCGGAGTTCTCGGCGGCTTCCACGCGAAGGCCAATCAGCTGCTGTTTGTCAGAACTGATGGAGACGGCGCCCGCAGCCAGCTGAAGTTTTCCCGCCGGCTCGTCGCCCTCGTAGACCGGCTCCAGCGGCATTCCACAGTCGGGAGCGATCCCGGGCTTATCGGAGCGATACGCGGGATGCATGGGGTCGACGTAGTAGAGAATGCGTTTCGAACTTGAATGGCTGGTGCTCTTGGGAGCGCCACTATAGCGGCCAGCTACGAACGCGGCCAGGGACAACACAACTACCGAACCGACTGCCGCCGGTTTATTCATGATCTTCTACCTCTGCTTAACTTGAGCCAACGACATTAGCGTTGCTTGAATAATTCGCTTGCTTCCAGGCTTGTTACATCCAAAGCAGGTCGAGTGCACGATGAGGGGGACTTCATCAGGGGGACGCTACTCATGCCCGCTTAACCCGGCAGTGCGTTAGGAGCATCAGAATACCACATCAGCCGGTCATGGGTAACCGACAATTTTTCTCGTCTATGCAAGAGAATAGCAACTCGGCGCTACTTGCAACGGGATTCTGTGCACCCCGCTCCACGCGCCTCGGAAGGACAAAAATTAGCCTCTTGGCGGTGAACTGGGTTCATGTTAGTATTCATCCACACCCCCGGCAGGGCTGAGCCCGCTGCGAGATGTAGGAATATCCCCCACCCGTTTTGAGAAACTAATTGCACATAGGTTGCGGGCAATCACTCAAAGAGGACGACAAGCTGTTGAGTTTGAGGGTGAGATGAGAAGATACCAAGTGGAATCGAGCGTGCGGGCCAGTTAGCCAGATAGAAATATTATTCATCATGCGGGACGGTCATCTCCCCTTCCGTCCGTGAGTTCAGCTGAGAAATATAGAGAGGCACTAGCGATGCGGTTTGCGATGAGCACGAACAACTTTCTCCTGGTATCTGCCGCGCTTATCTGTTCTGCGCTTCCTGCCTTCTCGGAATCCCTGTACGTCAAAAAACAGCAAGAAACGATTCACGTGCGGCTGATCGCGCGCGAGGCACCGGCTGCGGCGAGCGCCTTCAGTCAGAACGTCGATTCCTACTTGGTCGAACTCGTGGACAAGCATCGCGATGAGCATCTGGCGCGTCTTTCGTTCCGTTTTTTGCCCTATGAATCTCCCATACCGGAAGAGCTTCGCGATTACGAAATCGTACTTACGTTTCGAGCAACTCGAGATCACGATTGCGATGCCAGCGCCGCACAACTGGCCGCGCACCCGATGCAGTACAGCAGCGATGCGCCTCAAATAAGGGTGCTGAAGCCATCCTCAGCTTTGCCCTGCTACGTTGTTACTGCTAAAGACTACAAAGGTTCCAAACGTAATCGCGGCGTCAAGGCAGTCAAGAACGACAGCAAGAGCGATGAATCAGAGGTACTCGCGAAGCGAGAGTAAGCAGGCTAAGGTCTAAGCAGCAGTCGGTTTATGTCACTTGTTTGTAGGCCCTCCCCACTCAGCTTGGAAGTTGGTAGATGAATCTGGACGCTCTTAGGTGCTTGAACTGAACGGACGAGTTGCTGATGCAACTTCGGACGTCTGAGTAGAGCAGTTGCCTTCCAAATAGAGTTGTGTGGGGAGAAAAGCATGGCCAGTAGTAATGCTTCAGAGGCTTTTCCGGAGAAGATGTTCGTGCGCGAGCTTCCGGTGGCCGCGCCCGTCTCTTCTCGAGTGCTTCCGTTAAATGCCCGAGTCTCCTGCATCCAGCAGATCAACCTCTTCCGTGGGCTAACCCTTGCGGAGTGCGCCGAGGTAGCTTCGATCGCGCAGGAACGTCAGTTCCCAGATCGTCAGACCATCTTTCGCGAAGGCGACTCGGTACGCTTTGTTCTGGTGCTGATCTCGGGGCGGGTAAAGCTGACGCAACTCAGCCGCTTCGGCACGGAAGTCATTTTCAGTGTCGGAGGAACTGGAGAAGTACTAGGTGGACTCGGTCTGACTCCGAACAGCGCGCATCGACTAACGGCGCAAACGCTGGGGCGATGCCATGTGCTCAGCTGGGATGTACGGGCCTTTCTCAGCCTGGAAGAGCGCATTCCGGCAGTACGGCGCAATGCCGTAGGGATCTTGTCGGAACGTTTGCGTAGGCTCGAGGAGCGTTTTCTTGAGTTGGCCACCGAGCAGGTGGCTCCGCGCCTGGCTAGGATGTTGTTCCGCCTGCTCGAGCAGGGAAATCATGGCAGCCACCCCGGCCGCATCGACCTCTCTCACGAGGAACTGGCGCAAATGACCGGAACCACGCTGTTCACGGTCAGCCGGTTGCTTTGTGAGTGGGAACAGCGTGGGATCGTCCAAACTCTGCGCAAGGCAGTCATGGTTCGGGATCCGCAGAGACTCATTGACGTGTCGGAAAACCTCAAGCAAAAATGACAGCGTTCTCCCCCAGAAAAGGCGGCTGGATCAGTCCCGCTCCTTTGAAACAATCGGGAGTGCGGCCAAAAGAGACTAGCCGCACAGCATACCGAGGGCACCGAAAAAACGGGAATACCTCTGCTTACGCTGCGCATCCGGCGGTTGAGATTAGAACCTATCTCATAAATGGCCCAAAATCCCTAAACCACAAGTCCGAAGGCCAGCTGTAGCACCGATGCATGCGTCGCACCGTCAGCACGTAGAATTACTCGGCTTACTTGTTTTCAGTCTTTGGGTTAGCTTGAAATGGCGTGGTCCCAGGGGCGTCGTTTACGATTTCGTGAACTGCGGCGACTAACTCAGGTCGGATAGACTTGCACCCGGTGCTAGCTTCCTTTTGTAACAATCCTTTTACTTCTTGATGAGAGACGTTTTAACTCTTCCTGCATCTCGCTTCATGCGCGCTCTGCCTTGGTCAGATCGGCCGGGGAAAAAAAGCCCCGGAAATCGTCGACTTCCGGATCGTGAGAGAGCACTACAAGCGGCATATCGCCGAAGGGGCCAGTCGCAGCGGGCATGGAGCCATCCTCATCTGTTCCTTGTGCCAGTTCGGTGCGCCAGGCTCGCAGGCGACAATATTGAGCAGCTGCTTCGGGCGCGAACCGAACCCACTTCCCCGGCTGGTTCCGGGAAGGTCTGAGTGTTGCGACACCAGCCGAGAATTCGCGGCACTCCTAGTGGCACGGTCCAAGGCATAACGTGGTAATAAGCGCTCGCGGCAGTGGACTGAGCAGCGATGCTGAATGGCGGACGATGGTGCATGTCCGGATGGACGGAATCGACAAGCGCCATGCCCACGATTTGCTCGCGATGGCGCGAGGTGAACAAACGGATGTTAAGTCCGCCGAAGTCGCGCCCAACGAGAACGTAAGGGCCGGGAATCCCAGCGCGGGTTAGTAGGCGGTCCAGTTCGTTTGGAAATATTTCGAGCTGGTGCGTGGCTCACCGGGCGCGTCGCTCCAACCGAAACCGGCGCAATCGCAAGAACAAACACGGGTAAATCTACTGATCTCTGGCTGAACCAGTTGCCAAATAACAGAAGAGTCGTTTGGACCAGCCTCCATGATGACGGTGGGACTCCCCGCACCCGTACAGCTGATGTGAAGCCGCAGCCCACCGATGTCCACGAATTTGCCGGGGGAGGATGGCGGTAGCTTTCCCATTGCGCCATCGACAGTTGGTGGCGCGACCTCCACCCGTCCCGGGTCTCTGCAAATTACTCAGACCTCCTTCTCTGCATGCCGTGCTCAATACCCCGGTGGACTGGATCAGGTGCACCTGTTGGTTTCTTCCCTGCCCATGCAGCCTCCCCGTCTCATAGGCGGGTCGGCATCCACGACTAAACTTTCGAGGCCTGCTCAACCTTGTAGGGTCAAGAAATGGCGCCGTCGGGACTGCAGGTCGGGCCTAGCCGGATCTCTCCGTTTCCTCTGAGAGTGCCTCATTAGCCCAACCATGTCCGGGTTTCCATTCCCTGCCACCTCAAACCGTACGTGAGGTTCTCCCTCATACGGCTTACCGATTATCTGTCCTCCTGGCGCGTTCGAAGCCGATGCCGCATATTCCTGGTTTGTAGAAGTGCTCCACTCCACAGCAAGCGAGCCATGCCGGAAACCGGGTTCTCAGTGAGTTTCCCCGATTACCTTGGCGCGCCAGAAACGACCGGCGTATCCGGAGCCAGGCGTAGTGATCCAGGGCTTTCAGTTGGCCGTTGCCGGCATGCATCGTCACTTACCTCCCCGCTGTGCACGATAAAAGTAGAGGCCCTCTCCTCCGACCGAGTTATGTTGTCCCGGCCCTCTACGGATATATGGCCTCCTCCGACTTCTCCGACGGTGTCGGTCTGCACTTCGCCTTGCGGCTTATAGCAGACCTCACGCTAGGTGTGGACTACCGCCCGCCGGAGATCTCTCTTGTTTCTGCATCCGCTTTGGTGGCATTCCGCTCCCCATACGCCGTGGAGTTCTTCGAGGATGCATTCCAGATTCTTCCCCTCTTCCGTGGCCTTCGCCAGTAAGTGAGTGGCTCGGCTCTCCCTGTTCCGTATGTCGACGCTGCAGGATTCCCTTTATGGTACGGACTGCCATCTCGCACCTCTTTCTCAGAGGCATACTCCAGCTTTCACACTCCCGGTCACCCGGGGCATGAGGAGCTTGCTACGCGGCTCTCTGGCGATTACCGCGACCGGACTCTCACCGGCTAGTTGACACAGACTTCAAGACACACCACTCGCGTTACGGCCTGCAGAGTTGCTCGCCCACCCTACGTGGGCTTTGTCACAAGGCTTCATCGCAGCGGTTTCCCTGCTTCGATGCTCGTCAGCTACCAGATCTAACCAACATCTGTCTGGGCGGGTCCTTCCCTCGCTGGTGATCTCCGCCGTTGGGGCGCACTATAAGATGGGTTCTACTCTCCTGCCTTTGCCACGAACGCGGGCGTCCAAAGCAAGGCAGTCCGAGCGGGCGGGTCCCGACAAATCCTTTGCCGGGTCTTGCTTAGCGGAACATCTTTCCAAAGAAACCCTTAATTTTGCCGAAGACACCTTTGTGTGCTTTCCGTGTCTGATTCTTATCAGCGGAGAACTCCTTTTCTTCTGCAGAGGAAGGTGGTCGTAAGACAATGGTCGATGGCGACTCTGCTCGGGCTCGTTCTTTCGCTGGAGAAGGAGGCCCTAAGATAAGAGTTGAGGGTGACTCGGATCGGGCAGGAGCGACGGACTTGAGGTTGGATTGTGGAGTGACGCCCGACTGCCCTGCTGCGGAGGAGTTTGGGGCTGGGTAGACCACGCGGGCTTCAACTTGTATGTGCATGTCCTTCGCGTGAGAGTCGCGCACAGCGGTCTGCGGTATTGTCTTCACTTGCGAAGGGGGGGCACCCCCAGCTCGAGAAAGCAGGGGGCTTGCCGGGTCACCGGCTTGCGCCAGGCGTACCGCTGAGGAATTTGGTTGCGGCATTACAGGGGTAGGCGGCAGCGATGCCAGCATCACCGGCGGCGTGGAAGTTGCCGGGCACCCGCAGCCGCTCGGAAAAGCAAGGTCGACGTTGGTCGCGCGAACTCCCCGTGGACTTATGTCAGCCGCGTTCAGACGTCCCCCATGAAAAACAAATTGCTCGCCGCTCGGCATTCTGAATACGCCATCCCCTATGAGCTCCGAAACGATGATGGGCGCGGTATTTCCGGGCAGGGGACGCACGCAGGTGTTGCCATGAGAATCGGCAGCGATCGCGTAGTGGAACTCGCCCGGACCACGCAAAAGAAAACGGAAATCTGGGGTCACGATGGAGTCTGCCGAATTTTCCAAGGCGTAGTGCGTTTCCACGGCGCCCACGCCCATGCCAAGCAACAAGTCGGGACCCTCTTTCGAGTGGGCGATGGAGACGGTCGTTCCGGGACAAACATGGATTTCACCGCCTCGCGTCAGGCGCAATACAGTGGTGTCATCGCTAGTTGACATCGAGGAGTCTGCGGCCAGCTTATCCGCCCAAATCGGCGTCCCAGCGCCTGCTGGCGCAGCGACGGGAACGGCGACGGGCTGCGGAGCCTTAGTCAACACGGGAAGTGACGGCGCCTTCGCCGTCACCTGTTTCCCCTCCAGATGCAAACGCACCAGGAGCCGATTCCCTTCCGAGTCCCAGGTATAGCTATGCGGCTTGGCGAGGTCCACAACCACACGAACTACAGGCGGCTTGCTTTGAAACTGGCTCAAGCGAATCGCGAGAATGTCGTTGCGGTGAACCGGTATTCGCTTTCGTTCTCCCGATACATTTGCGTTGGGCAGATCGATGACCAGGCGGAGCGGGTTCTCCATCTTGGTGATGGTGGGAACTACCGCCCGGGTGGCAAGGATTTCTAAGGCCGGCGAATCTTTCTCCAGCAAGATCTTGACACGCGAAATAGCGGCGGGCTCCCCCGCGCTAATCCGCGAAAGGCGTTGTGGCCTGGATTGGGCCTGGGCAAAAACCAACGCGGAAAAGACGAGAGCCGAAAGTATTACGAGTTTGGGGCCCATACCTGATACCGATTTCATGGAAAAGATCACGGCAGCGCAAAATTCAGAGTGACGCGGCACTGAAATTTCACTGGTTGGCCATTCTGAAAATATGGTTTGAAATGCCATTGCCGGATCGCATCGGCGGCAGCGCGCATGAGTCGGGGATCTCCGCCGACTTGGCCGATACCCTCAACCGAGCCATCCTTGCCAACGATCACATTCACAACCGCGCGGCCTTGAATATGCTGTTGTCTGGCCGCATCCGGAAACACCGGCTCAACCCTTCGGACCAGATACTGTTTAGCAGTCTCCTCTGGAAGCACGAGAGGCTGGGTGGCATTGACACTTCCCTTTGCACCGGCAGCCGAAATCGTTACCTTGCCTTCAGAAGCGCCTGCTGTTCGGGGCGATGACTGCGATCCGCCCGATTGAGCAGTCAATTTCTTGTTCTCGAAAACCACCAAACTCTCTGCTGAATTCTCTACCTTTGCCTTGACTGGGTATGACGCCTTCGTCTTGCTCGATGCTGTCTGCGCAGCATCAACTGGGAAACTTGTTGCCCTCTTTGCTTTCGATTCCACTTTTTCTCGACTCGGCATGGAAACCGGGTGCCGATCTTCGATCGTCACCTGCGCGAACGATGCTTCGGGACCTGAGCCAGCCGGCAGCTCGGTTGCCTGAATTGGAGGCTCGGCCGTAGACGGCGCCATGGCGGCTGGTGCCGGCTGCTCAGTCGAGACTGGTGCTGCTGCCTCCTGCTTCTGCAACTCTGGCGTGGCCGGCGCCAGGGCTGTGCTTGCCTGGTTTGCAGCTCTCAGCGATTTGCGGCTCGAGCGTCCGAGCATCCATCCCACCGTAAGAGACAGAGCAATTACCAGTACCATCAAAAACGAATTCCAACTGTGAAGCCAGTGAGCGGTTCGGATCTTGGGCAGAAGATGGACGGGGAATTTGGGCAACTTCGATGACGGTCGAGCGGCCCTGGTGACGCTCGCGACATTCGAGGAAGGCAGAGCGAGGCTTTGGCTGGCAAGTTCAATGTTGGCAGCCACGCGCCGCGAGAACGCCTGCAGAGTTACGACGTCGCGATCGCAAAATGCGTTTGGGCGCGGTGAGAAAATGGCCATTACTCCCAGCCGTTCTTCTCGTTGCTGGATTGGAACCATCAGCACAGATCGCACCCCAAACCGCCGGCAGGTGGCCGCATCGATCCGGGAATCGCTCTCTACATCCTCCGAGACCTGCACCTTTCCGGTGCGGACGCAAGTCTCCGAGATTCCGGAGCCGTTATTCAGACAGGCGGCAACATCGGGAGCGGTGGCGCCCGTTGTGGCGCGGCAGACGATACGGGATCCGTAGGCCAGACCAATAGCCGCCCCCGTGGCCGTGGTTGCTAAGCGAGCTTGCTCGGCAATCTCCTTGAATACGAGGCTTAATGCGACGTCGAGGGGCGAGACCGCGGATTCCTGGCTGGAGGCCGCTCCGGCCGCGCTGGACGGCTCTGCTGCAGAACCTTCGTCTCCTTGCGTATTTCCTCGCGGCACGACCTCTACGTCGGCCGCCGTGGGTTCATACGGGTCCTGCGGAGATAGCGAATGATCAGCCATAAATAGCTAGCTAGCAATTACATTGCAAGATCGTGCCCGCGACTGTTTTCCGCAAAAATTAAGCGGAATTCGCCGCGAAGCGGAAGGCCTGCAAGTAGGCCAGCGAGAACAACAATTCACCTTTCCGGGCCACAATTCTGGAGGGATCTATATTTTACACCAACCACTAGGTGTCGCAACCGTTCTTTTCACCGTCAACCAGTCACAGGAGTGCAGGTCGCTTCCCGGAGCTTAAGCGGAAAGCCCTTTCCACACACCAGGTTCCGGAGCTCGCGATATTGGACTGTCGATAGTTGCCGCTCCTGGGAAATCGTAGTATTATAGATTCCCCCGCTGTGTTGTTGCTTGGACTCGGCTTCCCCCAGGCAGTGCCTTCGCAACACACTGTAAGCCCTTGGAAGGAAGTATGAATCTCATCCCTAGATCAGCAATCCTTTGCTTCTGCTTTTCGGTGGTTAGTGTGTTTGCCCTTGCCCAAGGAACGTGCGTCTTCACGAGTGATCCAGGCAAGAAAACGGTCAAGCTGACCGGCGATTGCGGAGCCATCGCGGACGTAAGAACCCAGACGGGCTATGCAGTCGACAACACCCCAGGGCCAGCCACGCCCTCCGAACCCCCAAAACTAGAAGACATGTCGGCGACGCCGCCGACGGTCAGCTATCAGAATGGCGACTTGATCATCGTTGCCCCCAATTCGACCCTGAGCGCAATCCTAGAACAGGTGCGTACTAAGACCGGAGCAGAGATCGAGATTCCTGCAGGAGCCGCCAGCGAGCGAGTGGTCGGCAAGATCGGTCCGGGAGCCGCTCGCGATGTGCTGGCAGCCATGCTGAACGGCTCGCACTTCAACTACGTAATGCTGGGAACCGAGACCGACCCCGATTCCTTTGCCAAGCTTGTTCTCACGCCTAAAGCGGGGACCAACGGGGCCGCGGAGACCACCGCTGCAGCCGGAGTTCCGAGCCGCGGGCCAGCGTCAGTCGCCTCGGGGTTCGCACCAGCAGCTGAACCTACTACGGCCTCGCGTGTGCTGCTCGAACAGCTCAGACCCCGGACAATGCCTTACCAGCCACAGGCGACACAACCGCAACCGGCGCCGCAGGAAGTCTCGGAAATGCCTCCTGCGGAAACAGTTGCTCCTTCAGTGGCCCCAGTTGCTCCACAATCTGAAGTGCCTGACGCGGCAACTCAAGCTCCCATCAGCATCAATTCGAGTGTTCCGGAGCCTGTAAACACGAGCGATGTGCAGCCCGTGCAGCAGCCGAGTTCCACCACACCCGAGCAGGCGAGTCCCATGCAAGTTCTGCAAGGCATGTATGGCGCCCGACGGGCAATGATGGAGCAGCAACATAAAGCGCAAGCGCCATCAGGCCAAGAACAGTAGTCTCCCTAATCCCTCGAGAACCGGGACAGGAATTATTGACCGGCGCCTGAAGACGTCTCGCTTCGGTGCAGCCAAGACGCCAATGCGGGCGAGGCCTGTGCCTTCAAATCAATGCAGTAGTTGACACGTTCCTGCGCTTGCCGCAACGATCTTTCGGCGGCGGGAACGGGGTGCTGAGAAAAGAAGTGCTGTACTTCATCGCGCATGCCCGCGTCACAGAACGAACCGGTGGTAGCCACTAATCCACCCGTGTTGTATCCTCCCATCACTTTTTCGATCTGCGTCCAATGTGCCTGCACGAACTCCCAGGCAAGTTTCTCGCCCGCCGGGTTGGCCATAACCCTCGCGATCAGGTTCAGACTGTCTTGGCTGCGGACTGCGGGGCTGAGCGAATAGTCCAAGGTTCTTCGCAGCAGGGCTGGGTCAGTAAAGTGCGCGAGTGTGTACAGGTAACGGTAGTACTGCTCGGGAGCTTCGTTTTGTCGGACCTGTTCGAGGATTTGATCGTATAGGGCAGTGTCGTTGCTGAGGGCGGCCAAGCCAAATGCGGTGTCTACCAGCGACACGTCAACCACGCGAGGGTTTGACAAAGTCGTGGTTGCCAGATCCTTAGCCTGGGACAAAACCTTCGGATCGCGCCCTGTGTAGCCGAGGGTGTAGATCACATACGCGCGGAGAGCTTTCTGATTATCGTCTTCGTCCTGCGACGGCTGCCACCCCAGCTCCGCTAGCGTTGGATTCAGCAGGCCGCGTACCCAGGATTGATATTGACCGCGATCCGCATCGCTCACCAAGTATGTGCCTATGTAGTCAAACGTGTGGTCCAGTTGTTGAATGACAGCACTGGTATGGTCGGATCGCAGTTGTTCTGCCAGCTGCAGGAAATCTGTGATGGGCTGTTGACCGGCTCGAACCGCAGCCCAGACATCGCGCAACAGCACGATGCGTTCGGCTGGAGTGAACTCCTTCTCGGCATTGCGGCTGATGGCGTGAAACCCCGTAGAGTCGTAACCCGCACGGTAGTAGCCGCTCGCGCCGGCATTGGCGAAAACCCACGCGCTTCGTCCGGGAAGACCGAAGCTCTGCTCTTTGTTGGTCAGCAATTCGCATTTCTGCGCCGCGGCTCCCGTTCCCTGCTCTTCTTTCAGGCATACGGGGATCATCCACAGTTCCTGGTTGGCAGAGTCCAGAAGCGAGCGGTCGTAGTGATAGCGCCGTTGCGAAAGCGTGACCTTGGTCCCGTCGGCGTTCAATTGGGTGCGGATAGTCACCAGCGGAGCACCAGGCTGATTGACGAAAGTGGGCATTATCTTGTCTACAGGTTTATGGGAAGCGATGGCGAGGGCAGTCCAGAAATCGGTCTCCGTGGCGTTGCCATATGCGTGTGACTTCAAATAAGCATTCACACCCGCTCGAAATGCTTCTGGTCCAAGGTAAGACTCCAGCATGCGCAGGACGGCGGCGGTCTTGTCGTAGGCGATTCCGTCGAAAAGTTCCTGTATCTGCGCCGGGGTTTCTGCCGCCTGGTGAATGGGACGAGTGTTCTGCAGCGAGTCCACGTTCAAGGCATTGCCGGCTTCGAGTACGTCATCCAGTTCCATATGCCAATCGGGTTTCCAGGCTTCCAGCGGCTTGGATTCCATCCAGGTGGCAAACCCTTCGTTCAGCCAGATATCGTCCCACCACTCCATGGTGACCAGATCTCCAAACCACTGGTGCGCCATTTCGTGGGAAATGACCGAGCCAATCTCCTTGTATGCCCAGGCGGGGGCATTCTTCTCATTCATCAGGAGCAAGGCATCACGGAAGGTAATCGCGGCGGTGTTTTCCATGGCACCGGCTCCGAAGTCAGGAAGCCCGATCAGATCCAGCTTCTCGAATGGGTACTTGATCCCGAAATAATTATTGAAATAATGCATGCACTGCTGGGCAACCTGCAGCGCATAATTGCCCATTTCCTTCTTGCCGGGAGTGGCCCAGACGCGGATCGGGATGCCATCGGCGGAGCCTTCCACGTATTCAAAATCGCCCACAGCAAGTGCAACCAGATAAGACGACATCTTGGGGGTGGTCGAGAACGTGATGGTGTGTTTGCCGTTAGTGGGTCCCGGCGTGTCGGAAACAATTTTCCCGTTCGAAATGGCAATGTCGCCTTTATCCGCGACGACGGAGATATCGAAAGTCGCCTTGTACGCGGGTTCGTCAAAGGACGGGAAAGCACGGCGGGCATCGGTCGCCTCAAATTGCGTGACCGCGTATTTGCGTCCGTTGGCCTTGCTCAAATAGAAACCGCGCAACTCGTCGTTCAGGATTCCGGTGTAGCGGATGTGAATGGTTGCCGGCCCGGGCGGTAGAGGCTTCTCCAGCGAAAGGGTTGCCGTTTCTTTTTCTTTGTCGAAGGCAACTTTAGCGACCTGGGTCGCGCCGCCACTCGTCACGCCGGCTTCCTGAAAATCAATTTCCAGCGAGTTGAGGACCACGTTCGACGTTGGCTTGAGAAGCCGGACCTGAATGGTTTCGTCTCCGGTGAAGTTGTCTTTATCGAAATTCGGAGCGAAGATGATGCGATAGTCATCGGGTTCTGCGAGTTTGGGCAGACGCTGGGCTGAGCCATCCAGGTTGAAAGCCAGTACGACGACAGGCAATAAGAGCGTGATTCTTTTCATTTTGGGTTCCCTTCGACGAAATTGCGCATGTGGACAGGGCAGGTCCCGACGCCGTGCCTCGCGGAAACAAACTTTTCAACAACTTTTTTGCCGCCCCGAATGCCATCCTCTACCTGTTTACTCTAACAGCCCCATTGAGAATCGTGAAAGCGCAGCGATTGGCCGCGAACCAGTAAGCGATTTCGCGATAGTCCTCTGCATCGAAGACGGCGAGATCTGCATCTTTGCCGGTCTCGATGCTTCCCTTTCGAGTACTCAGGCGGAGGGCGTGAGCTCCGTTGATCGTCGCCGCCGCGATTGCTTCTGCGGGTGACATCCTCATCCGCGTGCACGCCAGCGAAAGAACAAGAGGCATGCTGGGCGTTGGCGAACTGCCCGGGTTATAGTCGGTGGCCAAGGCCACAGGCGCACCGGCATCGATCAGCGTGCGCGCGGGAGGAAACTCTTCCAAGCCCAGAAAGTAATTGGCTCCGGGCACCAGCGTCAGAACCGTGTCATGGCTGGCGAGTTGCGGGATGTCTTCCTCCATCACATGATCCATGTGGTCAAAGGATGCCGGATGATATTCGAGGAGCGGCCATAAAACGCACTCCGTCAGCTGGCAAACATGGGCTCTCACACCCAGACCATGTTTTGTTGCGCTTTCGAATATTTTCTCCGTATCTGAGGCCGTAAACGCGCCCCGGTCGGTAAACACGTCAACAAATGCCGCCAGCTTCCGCTTGGCAACTTCCGGAATCATCTTCTTACAGACGAGCTCGACGTATTTTTGTGAGCGGCCTTCGTATTCCTGTGGAACAACATGCGCACCCAAGAAGGTTGGTACGACAGTTCCCGGCCATTGCGAGGACGCCTGGTGGATCGCTTCGAGGGATTTCACCTCAGCGGCCAGGTTCAATCCGTAGCCCGACTTGGCTTCGACGGTAGTAGTGCCTTGGGCAGCCATTTGGTTCAGCGCGGAAACGACGTGGGCAGCGAGGTCACCTTTGGTAGCTTTGCGCACCAGTTCCACGCTGGCGCGGATTCCACCTCCGGCATTGGCAATTTCCTCGTAAGTGGCTCCCGCGCTGCGCTTTTCGAAATCTACTAAACGAGGGGCAATGAAAGCGGGATGGGTATGGGAGTCAACGAAGCCTGGCAGTACGACGTGATTGGAGCAGTCGAGCTCTGTAATCTTCTTTCGGTTTTTTTTAAGCCAGGGATGGCGCAGAACATCTTTGGTCCTACCAACAGAAACAATTTTTCCGCCGGCACAAAGCACCGCACCTTCTCTGATAATCCCGAGTTCTTTGAGTTCCGGCCCGCGGCGTGGACCAGCGGTGGAGCAACGGAGCGTGAGGAGTTGGCGGATGTTGGCCAGGAGTAAGGCTTTTTCGTCAGCCATTTATCCTTCGTCGAAAGTCCAACACGGAGACACGGAGAAGAAATTTCTGATTGTTGATTTTTGATTGTTGATTGTTGATTTTTTTCGAGTCTCGTTTTTTTAAAACCTGCCATCAGAGATCATGAATCGCCAATCAGAAACTTCTTCTCCGTGCCTCCGTGTCTCCGTGGTGGATTTCATCTGCTTTCGATCGGCATTCGGACGTTGTGGCCCTTGGCGAACTCAGCAGCTTCTTTGTAACCCGCGTCCGCATGACGGATGATGCCCATTCCGGGATCGGTCGTAAGGACCCGCTCAATACGCTTCGCCATCATTTCGCTGCCGTCGGCGACGGTTACCTGGCCCGCGTGCAGGGAATAACCGATGCCAACCCCGCCACCGTTGTGAATCGAAACCCACGACGCGCCCGCGGCCGTGTTCAGCATTGCATTCAGCAGCGGCCAGTCGGCGACAGCATCGCTGCCGTCCTTCATGGATTCTGTCTCCCGGAAAGGCGAGGCTACAGAACCGCAATCCAGGTGATCGCGGCCAATCACGATGGGAGCCTTAATTTTTCCTTTTTTAACGAGGTCGTTGATGGCGAGACCGAATTGTGCACGCTCGCCATAACCCAGCCAGCAGATTCGAGCCGGCAGTCCCTGGAACTTGATCCGCTTGCGTGCCAGATCGATCCAGCGCTTCAGGATGCGGTTCTCCGGAAATAGCTCCAGCACCAGATCGTCAGTTCGATGAATGTCGGAAGGCTCGCCGGATAGCGCAACCCAACGGAAGGGCCCACGTCCTTCGCAAAACAGGGGACGAATGTAGGCGGGAACAAAGCCGGGAAAATCATAGGCATTCTTAACCCCGCGCTCGTAGGCAAACGTACGTATATTATTTCCGTAATCGAAAGTCACCGAGCCCATCTTCTGAAGCCGCAGCATGCCTTCGACATGGCGCGCGATCGCATCCAGCGACTTCTCCTGGTAGCCCTTGGGATCGCGTTTCCTCAAGTCCAGTGCCTGTTCCAGGGCCATTCCATGCGGTACGTATCCATTCAGGGGATCGTGGGCGGAAGTCTGGTCGGTCAGGATGTCGGGTACAACCCCGCGCTCCGCCAATTCGGGGATAACATCGGCGCAGTTCCCTATCAGTCCGACAGAGACATTCTCCTTCTTGCGAATGGCGTTCTTCAGGATGCGCAGGGCTTCGTCGAGCGTATTGACCATGAAGTCGCAGTAGCCGCTTTTCAGGCGCTTTTTAATGCGCTCCGGATCGACTTCAATTCCCAAAAACGCTGCGCCGGTCAGGGTGGCCGCGAGAGGCTGGGCTCCTCCCATGCCCCCCATGCCGCCGGAGACAATTAGCTTGCCTTCCAGATTGCCGCCGAAATGCTTCTCGCCCGCCGCTGAGAAGGTTTCAAAGGTGCCCTGGATAATTCCCTGCGAGCCGATGTAGATCCATGACCCCGCGGTCATCTGGCCGTACATCATCAGGCCGGCGCGTTCCAGTTCGTTGAACTTATCCCAGTTCGACCAGTGACCCACCAGATTGGAGTTGGCAATCAACACGCGCGGAGCATAATCGTGAGTCTTGAATACCCCGACGGGCTTGCCGGACTGGACCAACAGGGTCTCGTCGTTTTCAAGGCTCTTCAGTGACGCAACGATGGCGTGGTAACAGTCCCAATTGCGTGCCGCTTTGCCCGTTCCGCCGTACACCACCAGTTCCGCGGGACGCTCACCTACCTCTTCGTCGAGGTTGTTCATGAGCATGCGCATGGCCGCTTCCTGTTGCCAGCCCTTGCAGGAGAGTGTCGTGCCACGCGGTGCACGGATGGCGTGAGCCTGATTGATCTCAGTGTCTATGAGCATGAAGTAATGGTAGTGCTTATCGGTAGTCGCAAGCAATCAACCGGCTGTGTAGGGACGAGTCTTAGACCCGTCCGATAAGATCGCGGACATAAAGAGACATAAAGAAATGGACTCGTTGGCAGTCGGCGGGTCAGGGACCCGCCTCCACACACTGGTTTACCAAGTGGAATACGCAGTGCCGTCGCTGCCCACCAGGTTCGAGCCGCTGTGGACGTCGGAGATTCCCGGCTCTGTCTGCTCCGGGCTTTGCGTGAGATCTTCCTGTGCGGCCGCCCAGGTGTCATTCCGGGCGGTAAAGGGGTCGACTGGGATTTGTTTCAAATACCCTGCAGACACCAGATCTTCCAGCGATTGCGGGGCGCGCTGCTTGTCGAGCGTGTACTGATCGATTACTTGGCGCAGGGTAAACAAGTCCTGCTTCAGCACCGATTCTTTGGCGCGCAGAATCGACTGATTGTAGACGGGGATCGCGACCGAAATCAGGATCAGCAGCAAGCTGATCACGATCATCAGCTCGATTAAAGTGAAGCCGAGGCTCCGTCGGGGTTTGAGCCTTTTTACCATTCTTTGTACTTTGTCCCGTCCAGCGCCGTACCCAGAGACTTGCTGTAGACGTCGAACACATCATCACCACTCCAGGAATCCGAGTCGGGATCGTCCTGGACGGCGCGCAGCCCCCACTCCGCTTTTCCGGTCATGGGATCGACAGGGATTTTGCGCAGGAAGCGTACCTTCTTGCCGGCAATGTCCACGCCGTTCACCAGGGTATCAAGATCAGGTGGATAACCCTGGCTTCCCAGCTTGATCTGGATGGCACCCCGATCTGCGACGTCTTTGTAGCGATCGATGGCATCCCGCATCTGCCAAAGATCGAAGCGGAGTTCTTTCTCTTTTTCGCGTTTGATGGTGAGGCGCGCCAGGGGCAGCGCCATCGTAGTCAGAAGCGCCAGGATGGCGGTGGCCACGATCAACTCGATCAGGGTGAAGCCCTGCAGGCTTCGAAAGCGTAGGACTCCCCGGTATGTTGTTCTGTCCCTTTGCTGCATATAACTATTTTACTAGCTTAGATGCCCTCTATTGGACGTTCACCAAGGCTTGCGCACCCGAAACGGGGATAGCCTGCATTCCCGCATCCCGCGCGCCGCCCCGGGTGATGGAGAGTGTGGATTGGCCCCCGGCTTTCGCCATGAACGTCAAAGTAATCACTGGGCCCTGACCCGAAATTCCCCCCGACCCTGGAGGACGGGTCGCAGTCACCTGCAAAACGCCAGCGGTAGTGTCATCGCGGTGAGCCAACGCCACAGCCTGTCCGTCCTGGGACAGGAATCCGCCGTTCGACACGTTGATCACCTGCAGCTTATTCGGGTCGTAGTTGACCTGCACCGGAACCGAATAAACGTTTTGCGCGCCTGCGAGCTGGATGTTCACCGCAAAAGTTGAACCCGGCGCAGCCGTGATGCTGGCAGGATCAAACATGAAGCTTGCCATGCCGGGCGAAGTGGGCTGCGTGCCGGGCTGGGAAGCGGTAGTTGCAGGGGCCTGAGGCTGAGGTGGCGGCGTGCTCACCTGTGGTTGCTGCGGCGGTGCCTGCTGCTGGACCGGAGGAGTTGCCGTTGGGTTGGACGGCGGCGCCTGGGCGGGCGGCGCTGGCCGGCTGACTTGCCGCAACTCCAGCGAATTGGCCGTGCCCACGTCGATGGCTTTTTCGTTCAGCTCGCTGAGTTCCTGGCCGCGAATGATATGAGGAATGATCACGAACACAAGCTCGCTTTCTCGGTGCTCGGTATTCGTTGTCGAAAACAAGTATTTCAAGAACGGAATCTGCGAAAGACCGGGAAGACCGCTTAACGACTTGGTGTCCTGATTCTCGAAAATTCCGCCCAGCAGACTGACTTCACCTTCCTTAAGCCGGAGCTCATGATCAATCTTGCGCTGCCCGATGACCGGTTGACTGATGCCGCCGATGTTCTGGAAAGAATCGACCGCGGAGATGTCCATCGACAGTTTCATTGTGACCTCACGGTTAGCGTGCACGTGAGGTGTGATATCGATGTTCACGCCGACGTCCTGGTATTGGAACTGCGTGTTAACCAGGGGGTTGATACCCACGCCGCCGATGCCGGGCTGAAACGAACCTGTGGCCACAGGGATGCGCTGGCCGATCTTGAGGGAAGCCTTTTGGCCATCCACTGCGCGAATCTGCGGATTCTGAAGGAGCTTGCTGTCGCTGTTGCTGAACAGCGTAGTCACGGTCGCCGAGGAAATGGTTATCGTGAAATCGGTAGCGTTCAGGTTGCCCAGGCGGTTCAAGTTGAGTCCACCGCCGGAACTGGCCGATGTACCGCCCGTGGTCGTCGTCGTAGTCGCATTCGGCTGGAGTGAAATCGTGGTGCCAGTGGGCGGATTCACGCCCAGGTTATACAGCTTGTTGCGGTTGACCTGCATGACGGCCACTTCCACGATCACTTCCGGCTTGGACTTGTCGAGATCGTCGATCAGCTTATCGGCCAGGGCAATCTGATCGGGAGTTCCGCGCACCACGATGGCATTCTGGGTGAGCAGTTGCTGGATGCGGGCGATCTCCAGGATCTGCCGCATGGCGTTTACCAGGTCCTGCAGTTCCTGGGCCGTAGAAACATTTGAAAGATAAAAAGTTTTGATGACGTTCTGATCAATCTCTTTGCGCTTAGCCGCGGTTTCAGCGGCCACAAAAATGGTGTTGGGTGTTACCGGTCGCCAAAATGTTTTGGACTCAAGAGCGACGATCTGAAGCGCCTCGTTAAGAGTGACTCCATTGAGCTCGATGCGTACGCGCCGGGACGTATAGTCCGGGTCGAACAACACGTTGATGCCCGCCAGCTTGCCGACTGTGTCATAGATCACCTTGGTATCCTCGGTGAGCTTCAGGGTGATGGGCACGTTGGAAATAGGCGCGAGCTCGATGGGACCGCCGGCCGATTCCAGCATCTTCTTAAAAGGGTCGGTGGGACGGTTGGCAGCGCTTGGCGGCGTACCTTTGGCTGCGTCAATCATTCTCTGGGTGCGGCGGATCTCCTGTTGGGGGATGAAACTTGAGGGATCGATCGCAGCCGCCTTTTGAAATTCCACCATGGACTCGTCCAGCTTGCCCGCGTCGCGCAGTAACTGTCCGCGATGCACGTGGGAAGCCCCCGCCAGGAAACGGATTCGCTCATAAGCCGCACGGTACCTGATGTCCTTGGGCTTAAGGTCGTAAGCCTCTTTGTAGAAGTCGTAAGCCGACTCGTAGTTCTGGCGGGCTTCGGCGTCACGTCCTTTGTTATAGAGGGACTTGGACTTATCGGCGGCGGCTGGCAAGGTCGCGAGCACGGCGAGCAAAGCTATGCATGCCGCCGCACGGATCAAACGTCTCATCTTGTTTCCTCGTAACAGAGTCTTCCCCAGAGCACACTCATGCTCCGGGCCTGGAACCTCAATGTTGCTGATTGTAAACAGCGGCTGATTATAGCATCGCCACTTATCTGACCCGAAGTGACTGTGTTGGTGGCAGTTACACCCGTTGGTCGTAGTCCCTCCAATGCCGTACGGCAGCCAGCTAAGGGGAAGGAGACTTCTACCGATGCCGCCCCAGTGCGGATCTCCCGACGTTTTCAAGGCCGCCCGGGACTCGCGCCCAGCCCACATCATTGTGATAAGTTTCCAGCTAGCCCATGTCCCGCCAGCCCGCACATCAGACCCGCCCGAATCCGGAGAAAAATCCGCGGCGGGATCCCACCGCGGCGGGCCAGCGGGACGCCTCCGTTAATAGGATCGCTGCTCATAACTATTTCTTGCTGGAAAAATTTGAGACCGGTATCGTTTTGACCGGTACCGAGGTCAAATCCGTACGCGCCGGACGGGCCAACCTCAAGGACGCCTATGGGCTGATCAAAGATGGCGAGCTGTGGCTGTTGAACTGCCACATTGGGCCGTATGAGCACGGCAATATCTTCAACCACGCTCCGCTCCGAACTCGCAAACTGCTTGTCCACAAAGAGGAACTGCGGCGGCTTATCGGCAAAACCCAGCAGCGCGGGCTTACGCTGATTCCGACTCGAATGTATTTCAAAAATGGAAGAGTCAAAGTAGAACTGGCGCTGGCCAAGGGCAAACAACTTTGGGATAAGCGCGAGACCGAGCGGCGCAAGACTGCCGATCGCGAGACCCGCGAAGCTATCGCCCGAAGCCAAAAAGGAAGATAGCGGTCATAGCGGTCAGCCCCTGCTTGCACATTTCCCTGCCCGGCCCCGATACTAGTGGTCGAAAATTATGAAAACCAACGTTTCTTTCTCTCGTCCTGCTGAAGTCGAAACGGAATGTCTGGTCGTGGTCGCGCTCGATCGCGGTGAAAAGGACAAAACCCAGGTAACCTTGGAAAGCACCGATGAAGCAGTGAAGTTCGGTGCCGCAGGCGTGCTTTCGACTGGAGAAGTTAGCGGCAAAATTTTCGAAACGACTCTGGTCCACAATCCAGCCAAGCTTAAGGCTAAACGTCTGCTGTTGCTGGGAGGCGGGAAGGCCAAGAATTTCTCAGCTTACGAACTCCGCCGCCTAGCCGGAGCGGCGGTGCGTTCGTTGAAGTCTAAGAGTATTCGCAGCTTCGCGTTCGTGGTTCCAGAGAATGGTCTCAAAACGGAAGATGCAGTCAAAGCCATTGTCGAGGGTGCGTTTGTCGGCAACTTCGATCCCGACACCTACAAGAGTGATCGCAAGGACCAGAAGATCGACACTATCACTGTGGTCGCCGGTGGAGAGCAAGGCAAACTGCAGCAGGCGGTCGATGAGGCACGCATCATCGGAGAATCCCAGAACTTCACACGCCAACTGGTGAACGAGCCCAGCAATCGCATGACGCCTACTGTACTGGCTGAGCAGGCGCGCAAGATGGCTGCGGAGGTCGGGATCAAATGCGAAGTTTACGGCGCGGACAAGATTAAAGAATTGAAGATGGGGGCGTTCTGGAGTGTGGCGCAAGGCTCCGATGAGCCACCAGCCCTGATTGTGATGCGTTATGAACCGCCGGGCGCGCCGGATAAACCGGTGCTAGGACTGGTCGGCAAGGGCATTACGTTCGATACCGGTGGCATTTCGATCAAGCCTGCCGATGGCATGGAGAAGATGAAATACGACATGGCCGGCGGCGCGGCCATGATAGGAACCCTGCGGGCCATTGCGCTGCTTAGGCCCAAAGTCAAAGTGCTGGGAATCGTGTGTGCCACGGAGAACATGCCGTCTGGTCACGCCCAGAAACCAGGTGACGTACAAATTGCCATGTCGGGAAAGTCCATCGAGATCATCAACACCGATGCCGAAGGGCGGCTGGTGCTGGCCGATGGTCTTTATTACGCACGCCAACTCGGTTGCACGCATCTGATCGATGCGGCCACTCTCACCGGTGCGTGTGTCGTGGCGTTGGGATATGTGAATGCCGGCGTCTTTGCGAACGACGACAAGATGTATGAGCGCTTCAGCCGAGCGCTGGATAAGGCCGGCGAGAAGATGTGGCGCTTGCCCTTGGACGAGGAATACAAAGAGGTGATTCGATCCAACATCGCCGATATCGTCAACTCCGGCGGACGCTGGGGTGGGGCCGTAACCGCTGCCATGTTCCTGAAGGAGTTTGCCGAGGACACGCCGTGGCTCCACCTCGACATCGCTGGAACGGCCTGGATGGAAGACAACAAACCATGGATTGCTAAAGGACCGTCGGGAATTGCGGTGCGATCCCTGGTGGAGTTTGCGAAAGATTTCGCTCAGGATGGCAGTCGCTCCTAGACCAGCGGATGGGAGGCGCGTCGATGAAGGCTCTATTGTGGGTTGGAGTATTGGTATTGGTGCTCGGGATCGCGTCGCTCTTTGTCGCCATTCCGCGAACGGAGCGGCAAGGAATCAAGGCGGGCGACATCGATATTGGGGTTCAGACCCACCATAGCGAGCGAGTCCCGCCAGTGGTCAGTGCCGTTCTGATTGCGGGCGGAGTTCTCTTAATGATTGCCGGCGGGCGCAAGCGCGGATCCTAACTCTGTAGACACACAACCGGCCACGGCTTGTTCCACCGACCACGTTCCCTGGTTTGGTATGCGTGAGCGGCTCCGCCGTGGCCGAATTCTTAATTCTTATCCCTTCTTGCTCGCCTTCTCAAATGCCTTTTGCAGCTTGCCCACAAGAGGAGTCTCACCTTCTTGCAAGCCGTTGCGTCCCATGGCGCGCCAGAGATAATTCTGCTCTGGCCACAGGTGCCCGTCGTAAAGCGCCAGCACATCCTCAGATGGGCGCGACTGGACCACAAGAACAATGTCCGCCTCCTCCGGGCGATAGACCAGGATATAGTGGCCCCATTTTTGGATCGCGTCTTGCACCGCCGCGATGGCCTGGCGATCTTCCGGCCACAGATTGGGATCGAACTGGTTGCCGTCATAGGAAGTCACGTACACATATTTCGCATTGATCAGCGTGCCTGGGAAAGGCTGATCCGTCGTTTGCGGAGCGGCCATTGCCAAGGCTGCAGGTATGAGCAAAACGAGCGCGATACTTAAGGCCCGTTTCATAGAATGCCTCCTTGCGTCCCAATTGATTAGATGACCCGGAAAGGGCTTTTGTTGCGTCGAGAGCAATACGTCAGGAGGAGTTCGAACAGGTTTTGGAACAGCCTGCCGAACTGCGCTCGGTCCGGACGGCCGAGGGCGGCCGTCCCCACACAGGTCTCTGCAAATTACATAACGGGTGGCACGCTGATTCCCATGCACGCGAGCACGCGGATCAATTCGCGGCGAACAACCCGAACGGTGGCCAGCAGGAATTTCTTCCGAGCTTCGTCGGACTCGGTGAGGATGTGGTGGCGGTGGTAAAAGTTATTGAACAATTGCCCCAATTGAAAGGCGTGCTTGGCAGCATAGGCCGGCTCGGTGGTTGCGATGCTTTGATTCACGACGTAGGAGGTCTCGGACGCTGCCAACCAAAGTTCCCAAATTTCACTGCCAGACTCGTCGTTTAGAAACTTGGCAAAATCCTCGGCAGAGACAGGGCAAGCCCCGTCGCTGCCAAAAGTGTCGGGATCGAGGCCAGCCTTGCGAAAAATGTTAGTCGCGCGTACGACAGCATATTGGACGTAAGGACCGGTTTCGCCTTCGAAGCTCAGCGCATCTTTGAAGTCGAAGGCAATCACCGAGGGCTTGGTGTACTTGAGCATGAAGTAACGAAGGGCGCCAACCGCAATCTGATTCGCTATCGAGGCGCGCTCCGGCTCGCTGAGCTGTTCGTGACGGGCGTCGACTTCTTTTCTGGCGGAAGCAATCAGGGTATCAAGGAGGTCATCCGCCTTGACGCCAAAACCTTTGCGGCCGGAAACCTCGATGTAGGAGCGAGTTTTGTCTTCATCCGAGAGTTCGTAGCCGAGTTCCGCGGCGCAGCGGGGCGTGAGAGCGACCATTTCGTACGAGAAATGAGTGTAGTGGTCGGCCTGCTGCTTGTAGCCAAGCTCGCGCAGCGCCTCAAGGACCGTGTTCTGGGCTTCGGCCTGGCGCGCGTCAATGACGTTGTAGATCTCGCTCACCTCGCCGAAATGCGGATGATCGGGCTCTCCATCGGCGGATGATATCCAGCACGGATGTCCGTTGGGATATACGTAGAATTTGCGATATCCGAAGTCACGGCCGAGAAGCCCAAATTTCCAGAGGTGATAAGCGATGTCCTTGCCGACATAGCCGACAGTTCCATTGGATCGAACGATGACCTTCTGGTCTTCCTCGGAGAGTTCGGCGGCCTCGGCTGTCGAGTCTGTGCCGGCACGTCGCATGACCCAGCAGCCCTTGTTTTTGCCCTCGGTTTCGTAGAACAGCACGCCACCCGTTTTGAGCTTCTCGAATGCCGCATCCCAGAAATGCAGGTGCAGGATTTCGCTCTCGCGCGGCAGGAAGTCATATTCAATATCGAGGCGATCCATGGTCTCGAGATGGCGGCGCAGAACGGCAACCGAGATCAGGTCAGCGATGGCTGCGGTCTCGTTATTCCCTTCCTCGATTGCGTGAAGCACCTCGGCGCGCCGCTTGAGGTTCTCCTTGGTCTCTCCGTACCACTGCGAGACACGGGCATAGAGATCCCAGCAGTAGTAGTCGAAGCGGGGCTGGCGGGTCTGTTGCTCGATGTCGGTGCGCGACTTTTTCTCCAGATGCAGAAATCCAACCACTACATCGGCTACCTGTACGCCGGTGTTGTCGATGTAGTTTTGCACGTCGACCTTGCGTCCGGCGTATTGCAGAAGGCGAACGAAGGTGTCGCCAAGGATAGCGTTGCGCAGGTGTCCGATATGCGCCGCCTTGTTGGGGTTAATGCTGGAGTGTTCTACCAGGATCTTGCCGGGGGGAACTTCAATGGGCTCGACCTCGTCGCCGGCCAGGGCAGCAGCAAGTTCGGCCCGGCTGACACGCGCATTGATGTAGCCGGCACCGGCTAGCTCCAGTTTTTCGAAGCCTTCGATCCGACCAATCCCGGCAACAATCTCTTCGGCAATCTTGCGCGGAGCCTTGCGGAGTTTCTTGGCCAGTTCGAACGCCAGAGGCAGAGCGTACTCGCCCATCTCGACCTTGGGGGGCTGCTCAATGACGATATTGGGCAGGTCAAGGTTGTAGTTCTGGCGCAGGAAATCGCGCACGTGGTGGGCCAGCCGGAGTTGCAGATGTCGATACACAGACTCTCTTTAAGCTGTTGAAGAAACTAGTGATTGTAACAAACTCGCTGGCTCGCGCAGGTTTGACGGGTGGTGTGCGCTTCCCTATGATGAAGCTTTTGGGATGCAGCTTTTCGGTGAAACGCGGAGTTCGCAGAGGACGCTGAGACTCTCAAGGACAATGCGCATTGCTTATCTAGATTCTTTTCTGGTATCAGCGGCGACATGTTTCTGGGTGCGCTGCTCGATGCAGGTGTGGCCGCCCAAGTATTTGAAAAGACCGTAGCGGCTCTCAACGTTGGTGCTCGATTGGAAATCTCGCGGGTGAATCGCAGTGGAATTTCAGCAACGAAGATTGATGTGCTCGTGCATGGGGAAAAGGAACTGCCACGAGAAGTCTATTGGGAACAAAAAGAGCACAAGCACGAACATGGTCATAAGCATGATCATGGACATTCGCGGGCGGGGGCACCGGCTCAGTCGCGGGCCGGAATGTCCGCGCCGCACGAGCATGGGCGTGGGCTGAGAGAAATTAAGGAAATCATTTCTCGCGCGGCAATCAGCGAGGGTGCGAAGAAAACGAGCCTTGCTATCTTCCAGGCGCTGGGCGAGGCGGAAGCCAAGATTCATAACACCGATATCGAGAAGATTCACTTTCACGAAGTGGGCGCGGTAGATGCGATGGTCGACATTGTATGTGCGGCGGTCGGGGCCGAGGCTCTGCAGGTGGACGAGTGGATCTGCTCGCCGCTCAATGTAGGCGGTGGCACCGTCAAGTGTGCACATGGCACATTCCCTGTACCGGCGCCGGCGACTGTGGAGCTCCTGAGAGGCGCTCCGGTCTATTCCTCAGGATTGAATTTTGAGCTGGTCACACCTACGGGAGCAGCGATCGTTCAGACTATCACCAAACGTTTTGCTCCATTTCCAGAGATGAAGATTGAAATAACCGGTTACGGCGCAGGCACGCGTGACTTTGAGGGTCAGGCCAATGTCCTGCGCCTAACGATCGGAGAACCACCAGTAGCGGTGAAAGCCTCCGATGAGACGATTACTGTCCTGGAGGCAAACCTTGACGACTTGAACCCGCAGGTATTCGGTTACGTGACGGACCGGCTTCTTGAAGAAGGCGCGCTCGATGTCTTCGGCATGCCGGTACAGATGAAGAAGAATCGTCCAGGCATGTTGCTGACCGTTCTCTGCCGAGCAGAAGATGCCTCAAAATTGACCCATCTAATCTTCGCCGAAACAACAACGTTGGGTGTGCGCCGTCGCGATGAGCGCCGTCAGATTTTGCAGCGAAAGTGGCTCACGGTAGCTACTCGATGGGGCGACGTGCGGCTGAAGCTTGCCAGCATGAACGGAACAGTTACCAACTGCGCACCGGAATATGAAGACTGCCGCCGCATTGCGCTCGAGCATCGCGTCCCTCTCAAGAGCGTAATGCAGGAGGCGGTACAGATGTACCTGGGTAGCACGCGGAATCAGAAATGAGCAGGAAGTTTTATCTCACGACACCGATTTATTACGTTAATGCGCGGCCTCATATCGGCCACGCCTACACGACCATTACCTGCGACGCGATTGCCCGCCGACAACGCATGCTGGGCGCTGACACGTTCTTTCTAACCGGCACCGATGAACACGGTGTGCACGTGGAGCGCGCGGCGGTGGCTGCCGGCAAGGCCCCGCAACTGTGGGCCGATGAAGTTTCTCTCGCTTTTCGCAAGCTCTGGGATCGTCTAGGCCTGACTTATGACGACTACATCCGGACCACCTCCGATCGTCACAAAAAGGGCGTGCAGGCCTTGTGGCGGAAGATTCGCGACAACCGGTATATCTACAAAGGTTCGTACACCGGCCAGTATTGCATCTACGATGAACTTTACGTGGATGCCGTCGGGCCAGGCACGCCCTGTCCGGAATGCGGGCGTCCCACGGAGATGGTCCACGAAGAGAACTACTTCTTCAAGCTTTCTGCATTCCAGGACAAGCTTCTCCGACTCTACACCGAACAGCCGGATTTCATCCGTCCCGACACTCGCCGCAACGAGGTGATGTCGTTTGTGCGTAGCGGGCTACGCGATCTGTCGGTCAGCCGCTCAACCTTCAAATGGGGCGTGCCCGTCCCCGACGATCCGGGGCACGTGGTGTATGTGTGGCTGGATGCGCTGTCGAACTACATCACGGCTCTGGGCTACGGATCGGACGACACAAGCAAGTTTGAAAAATACTGGCCGGCCGACCTGCACATGATCGGCAAAGAGATTGTGCGCTTTCACTGCGTGTACTGGCCGGCGTTCCTGATGGCGGCCGGTCTTCCATTGCCCAAGGCAATCGTGGCGCACGGCTGGCTGCTGTTTGAAGAGAACAAGATGTCGAAGTCGCGTGGGAACATCGTGCGCGCCGAGACTATCGTTGAGGCCATGGGTTCCGATGCATTGCGCTATTTCCTTCTGCGCGAAGTCGTTTTTGGCCAGGACGGTTCTTTCTCCTTCGATGCATTGGTACAACGCTACAACGCCGATCTGGCCAATGGTTTGGGCAATCTGGCCAGCCGCACATTGACCATGATCTCGCGTTATTTTCACGGCGAGGCTCCCTACCCATCGCAGACCGCGGCCCGCAAATCCATAGATACCGACATCGCGGAAACGGCGCGCAAGACGATCGCCGATTTCAGCGCCCTCTTCGATCAGTACCAGTTCTCGCGGGCGCTGGAGTCAGCCTGGTCGTTGGTGGCTGCGGTTAATAAGTACATCGTTGAGACCGAGCCATGGACACTCGGCGAACAGCAGGACGAAATGAGCCGCTCCCGACTGGGCACGATTCTGTATACCAGCGCGGAGGCTCTGCGTGTCGTCACGGCACTGGCGCACCCTGTTATTCCGGATTCGACGGCGCGCATCTGGGCACAGCTCGGCTTGGGCGACATCAAACAATTCCCGCTGTCGGACCTCAAGTGGGGTCAACTCAAACTGGGGATAAAGCTTGGCACGATCGAGCCGGTATTCCCGCGTGCCGATAGAAGCACGATCGAAAGGATGCAGAAGATGGAAGAGCAGCAACGCTCGGGCCCGGCTGCGCCGGAACAAAAGCAAGAACCAGTCACCCAGGCGCAACCCAGCGCTCCTGCTGTGCAGACTGCCACATCTCCGGCCGCCAAGGCTCCGGTGGCGTCTCTCGATGGCAGAATCGGCATCGATGATTTCGCCAAGGTCGAGATGCGGGTTGGTCAGGTAAAACTAGCAGAAAGAGTGAAGGGTGCGGACAAGTTGCTGCGGCTCGAAGTGGACATCGGATCGGAAGTGCGGCAGGTTGTGGCTGGAATTGCCGAAGCCTATGCTCCCGAGACTTTGGTTGGACGTAAAGTCGTCATCGTGGCCAACCTTGCTCCTCGCAAACTTCGGGGACTGGAGTCGAACGGCATGATTGTGGCGGCTTCTGCGGAAGGCGGCAAGCCGGTGTTGTGCAGTTTTCTCGAAGACGTGCCCGTGGGGACGCGGCTGAAATAAATCGCGCCTCGCTCGGCTGGACAGGTCGGAGACCCGTCCCCACATAGATCTCGTCCCACACGGTTTTTGCCTCTCCATTATGTTCGTTGATTCTCACGCTCATCTCGAGGGAAAGCAGTTCCAGGCGGACCGCGAGCAGGTGATTGCTCGCGCGAGGGAAGCTGGGATCGAGCATATCGTCGCGATTGGCAACGGCGATGGGCCGGGGTCGCTCGATTGCGGCATCAAGCTCGCAGAACAATACGATTTTCTCCACACCACGGTTGGCATTCATCCGCACGAAGCTAAGCTTCCCACCGATGCCGACTTTCAGGAGTTGGAGCGACTGGCAAGGCATCCCAAAGTAATTGCCTGGGGCGAAATCGGGCTGGACTACTTCTATGACCACTCGCCTCGCGATGTGCAGAAGCGAGTCTTTCTGAGGCAAATGGAACTGGCCCGCGCCGCCAAGTTGCCCATCGTGATCCACTGCCGTCCGTCGAACAACAGCGACGATGCCTGGGAGGATTGTCTCCGCTTGATCAAGGAACATTGGAGTTCAAGTGGACTGGGCGGGATCCTGCATTGTTTCACTGGAACCATCTGGCACGCCAAACGTGCCCTCGATTTGGGATTTATGATCTCGTTCGCCGGCAATGTGACGTTTCCAAAAGCGCAGCAGATTCAAGATGCAACCAAAGAGGTTCCACTGGATCGCATGCTGATTGAGACGGACTCGCCCTACCTGGCACCTGTGCCGCATCGCGGCAAGCGCAACGAGCCGGCGTTTGTAAAGGAGGTCGCGAGGCAGTTGGGTGAATTGCGGGGACTCTCGACGGAGGAAGTCGGGCGGCAGTCGAGTAGCAATTTCTATCGTTTCTTTTCGCTGCCTGAAACAGTGAACTCCCGTTGACCGCGCGTCAAGCCATTTAAGAATGTAAGCTTGGGGTCGATCGTCGAGACATTGGAAATGTAACCGCAGACCCGCCGTTGTCGCGGCTGTGGGAGCGGCTTTTCCACAGCCGTTTCGCCGGCTGCGTTGTGTTTTCTCCTTGCTATGCGCAGCCTGGCTTTCCGGCATCACTCTCGGACTGAGCCGCCGATTCGCCCTCTCGTAAATGCGTTCCAGCTCCTGATCAATCACCTTCCCCAGTTGGAAGCTTGCGCACCGGCGTCCAGTTCTTCTGCTCTAGGTGCGCCTTGTCGTCTTTCTGGTAAGGACGTCCGCGCGTGAGCTGGATCGTCTTGGGCTCACACCAACTCTGCAAATGCCAGTTGATAAACTCCGACCCGTCGTCCAAGTCCACCCCCGGAAGGGGAAACCGCAAGCCCTTCTCAATCTCATCCAGGGCTTGCTGCACCGCCACTTGGCTCTTCCCCAGTAAGGCACGCGACTCCGTCCAGCCGCTATGAATGTCGGTAAGGTTCAGGGAATGGGCGAATTCTCCCTCCCCCGAATTCCCGGAATGCGACACCCGGTCGATCTCGCTGAATCCGGGCGAATTCACATCCCATCTATCGCTCTTCACCGGGATGGGATGCTGCAACCGGGAGCCGGGCTTGGTGCGCCCGTACCTACGCCGTTTCCGCTCCGCTCGCTGTTGTTCGCCTTCAGGCGCCGGTCGATTTGCCGTGCGCTCATGCCCAACCGCGGTTTCTCTATCGCCGGGGGCATCCGGTAGCGCTTGCCAATCCAGGGCAGCCGGGCAACAAGGCCTTCAGCCGCACCGACCAGGGATATCCTGCCGCTTCCCAGATCCGCGGCCAGGATGGAGAGCCCTGGCCGGCCATAGCGCGGCCGTCGTCCTCCGCGCGCCGCTCCGCTGGCTTCCCCGCAGCAGGTCCGTTCACAAGACGAATCGCATATTTCCGGTTGTATCCGGTGTTCCAGCAAAATTCGTTCAGCATCACTCGTTTGGCTTCGCGCCCAGCTTTGCGGTAGCGCTCGTAAAGGGCTCGGAAATATTCCCACTTCGCCTTGTGCCCCAATCTACCGCTCCTCAAAATCGTCTTTGAGTCCGGTGACATCCTATGTGTCTCGACGGCCCCTCCTCTGGTTACATTTAGCATGGCTCGATACGCCCGATTGCCTTGTCCTTCCCCGTCATTTAAAATTCTTCGAGCGTCCCAGCAGTCGCGCCCACACGTCATGGCCCAGACCATCCGCGTTCTGTTTGTCGATGACGAACCCAGCATCCGCATGATGCTGCCTCCCGTTCTGCAGCAGAACGGCTTTGAGGTTCGGGTCGCGGCAAGTGTTGCCGAGGCCCTCGTCGAGATCAATGCCTGCAATTTCGACGTCTTGATCTCCGATCTGAATATTGAAAGACAAGGAGATGGATTTCTCGTGGTCAGTGCCATGCGCCATCTTCAACCCGACTGCGTCAACCTGATCCTGACCGGCTACCCAGCTCTGGAAACAGCTCTGCAGGCCATCCATGACCAGGTGGATGACTACCTAGTTAAGCCGGCGGAGATCGAACTGCTGATCAAGACAATAAGAGAAAAGCTGGAATCCCGGAAGCTCCAACAACCCGCGGCCCGGAAAAAACTGTCGGTTCTCTTACAGGAAAATGCTGCCCAGATTCAGCGCCAGATCCTCACTTCGATGAAGCAGGACCCCGGGTTGCGAAGCGGGTTTAAGGACGAAGCTCAGGCGAATAAGCTGGCGACTTTGTTGACCGGTCTATTTGACCACCTGAACGGGCAAGACGAAGCTCTGAACGAGCAGCTTTTGAATTCCGCCACCGAGCACGGCCACATTCGTAAGAAGCAGGGCTACACGGTTTCTATGCTCTGCCGAGATTTCCAGCTGATCCAGGAAGCGGTTTACGAACTCATCCGAAAAAACCTGCACACCATGAGCCCGGCGGGCCTGATTGCCGACCTGGAAACATTCCACGTCACTTTGAACTCGGTGATGGCGAAATCAATCCAGGTTTATGAGTCCAAGACGAAGCAATCCGTTGCATGACTGTCCTCTCTCCTCCGCAACTCTTTCTATTCAAATTCCAAAACGTGTGGCGGCGGGTCTCTGACCCGCCGGTCTGGATCCAAAAACTGCCCGCATCCCACCTGCAGTTACCTCGGGAACGTCCGCAAGCCCTTCCGCTTACGATTTCCTATTGCATAAGGTAAGTACCAAGATTATGGTGACACGAACTGGGGATGTGTCGTGTCGGTTGACCGGTCTGGGAGGAGTTATCTTGAGAAAAAAGCATCCGTAAACTTGCGTATTTTGCGGGAGACAAGGAATTGCTGGCGGCATCTGGCGGGTATCACCGCTTTGAGCTTTCTATCCTTGCCGCTGACTCTGCTTTACCCGCTGCCTTTGAAGATCGCCGTAGACAGCGCGCTTGGGCACCAACCACTGCCGAGCTTCCTGGCGCCTTTTGTGCCAATCAATCCTCCCTTTGCTGTCGCCCTCGGTTTCGCTATCGGTCTGCTCTTGTTCATCGCGGTTATAACAAACCTGCAGGGCTTAGCCAGCTGGTGGCTGCAAACCTACACCGGAGAGAAGCTGGTTTGGGATTTTCGTGCTCAACTCCTGAATCACGTCCAGCGGCTTCCCTTGGCCTTTCATGACCGTTACGGCACAACCGACTGTGTTTACCGAATTCAGCATGATGCGCCAACGATCCAGTACATCGCGATCCAAGGCATCATTCCCCTGATTACCGCGTTTTTCACGCTGGTGGGCATGATCTATGTAACCGCATGCATTGACATGAAATTGTCTTTGATCGCACTCACCATCACTCCGCTGCTTTTCCTCTTGTCTCTGGGGTCCAGCCGCCTGGTGCGTCATCGCTCCCGCCAGGTGAAAGAGCTGGATACTTCCGCGATGTCCGTGATCCAGGAGGTCATAGGTTCCATCCGGATCATCAAAGCTTTTGGCCAGGAAGACCGCGAGCACGAGCGCTTTGTCCGCCATTCCAGCAAGCGGATGTCCGGACAGGTCAAGCTGTCAATAATGCAAGCCATTTTCAACGTGCTGGTCGGCTTGACCATCGCCGGCGGCACAGCCGCCGCCATGTACACAGGCGTGATCCACGTCCGGGCTGGCTTGCTGAGCGTGGGATCGTTGCTGATGGTCATGGCCTACATCGCTCAGATGTACCAGCCGCTGCAGCTTCTTAGTACGAAGATTACAGACCTGCAAGTTTGGCTTGTCAGCCTGGAACGCGTATTTATGCTCCTCGACCAGGTACCGGAAATTGCCGAGAGTCCCCACGCCTTGCCCTTGGCGAGGGCGGAAGGATCTTTCGAATTTCGTGACGTTGCCTTCCTGTACGAGGGCGGCCGCGGCCTGGAGAATGTCTCCTTCCAGGTACCTGCCGGGGCGCGGGTTGGAATTGTGGGAGAAACCGGCGCGGGCAAGAGCACCTTGCTCAACTTGATGATGCGCTTTTACGACCCTACTCACGGACAAGTCTTGCTGGATGGCAAAGATGTTCGCGAATACCGCATTGCCGACTTGCGCCGCCAGTTCGCCGTTGTGCTGCAGGAACCGGTGCTGTTCGCAGCCAGCATCGCCGAGAACATCGCTTACGGTAACCCGGACGCAACCGACGAAGAAATCATCGCCGCCGCCAAGGCCGCCAGTTCGCACGACTTCATCATGCGCATGCCCGAGGGATATGACACTCGCCCCGGGGAGCGCGGAACTCTGCTTTCGGGCGGAGAGCGCCAACGCATCTCTTTGGCGCGCGCCTTCCTGCGCAACAGTCCGATTCTGATTCTTGACGAACCGACCAGTTCGGTGGATGTTCAAACCGAAGCCTCCATCATGCAAGCGACCGAAGCCCTCATGCGGGGTCGTACCACGTTCATGATTGCCCACCGGTTGAATACCCTTAAGAGCTGTGACCTAATCCTGGTACTGGATCGCGGAGCTCTCGCCGAGGTTCGCGAAACCCTACCGGAGCGCTTGTCCCTTTTTGCCGACTAATCACATCTTCGGTTCCTTGCCGTACCGCGGCTCTTTCCTCGACGTACAGCGTTTGCCGGATTCCCGTCTAACCTCAAGCAGCAGATAAAGGGTTTGGCGTCTCTCTGGCAGTGGGATTCATTACTACGAAACTGATTCCCAATTTCTTCGAAAAACTAGGAGGTCTCAAAAATGGCAAAGGTATCTTGGTTCCTGGCCGGAATTGGAATGGGCACCGCCGTTGGATTGTTGTATGCGCCACATTCCGGCGAGCAGACGCGACAGGTCCTTCGAGTCAAGGCGGAGGAAGGACGCGACTATCTTCGCGATCGCGCCGGACGCGCCAGGGAGCAAGCGAACGAGTGGGTGGAACGCGGACGAGAAGCGCTCACTGAACAGAAGGAGAACGTCCGCGCTGCTTATAAAACCGGGCGCCAGGCTTATCAAGAGGCCACCACTCCTAAGACTGGCACGTCTTAGCCATTATCCGGTCCGAGCGGGGCAGAGGCCGGCATTCGCCTTTGGCCTCTGCCCACCGTGTCTGCTCTAAGCTCTGTTCTCGCCGGCGGTCCTCGCAAAATCAGCCTCAGGACGGCAATACAGGAACTCCTCCGTCGAGCTACATTCCACTCTGTATAGAAGTTCCGAACGCCGCTCCGTCATCGTGTTTAACTGACGTCTAATGGCCAATTCCAATACCAGAGATGCGGATTTTTGGGTTTTCCGCGATGGTCGAAAGAAAGTTCCCGGCGGTCGCGTTCTTCGCGACCTGCTGACTGCGGTCGAACCGTTATCGCAAGGACCAATCACCTCGGACTCTGTAATCACGGCCCTCATTCTTGCCGGAGAACTCGAGTCCGCCCTCGCCGATTCCGATTGCGCAGGCTTGTCCAAGGTAGAGCAATTGACCGATGCTTTGGCCGCAATGCTGCCGGCGCGGCAGGTCATCTCTGATTTGCGCAGCTTGATCGAAGATGTGGACCGCGTGGCCGTGCCGCAGGAGATTGTGCTCTCCCCACCCGAAGGCTTCGCCTATTACGCGCTTCATCCGCTGGATTTCGCAAACCTCGCAGAACAGATAGCTTCTTCTCGCACCTCCGGATTGGCCGTAATTGGCATCCGAAGTATCGGGACAGCTCTTAGCGCGATCGCGACCGCCGCATGCCGCCAGCAGAGGCGTTCTGCTGACCGCATCACGGTTCGTCCAACTGGCCATCCCTACAATCGCACGCTGGAATTCACTCCCCAGCAGCTCGAGTGGGTGCGCCGTCAGCAGACGCTTTCGTCGGATTTCCTCGTCGTGGACGAAGGTCCCGGCCGCAGTGGCTCTTCATTCTTGTCGGTGGGAGAAGCACTCGTCGCAGAGGGCGTCTCCCCGGAGTGCATCCTTTTCTTGGGCAGTCGTCCGGCCGATCCCGCTCAGCTCTGCGCTCACGATGCCGCGTCGCGCTGGAATCGCTTCCGTTTTGCTTATCCCGAAACCCTGGTCTATCGGTACTTCTCCAACGACCTTTACATCGGTGGCGGAATCTGGCGAAAGCTATTCATCAACCCTCAATCACAGCTTCCTGCCTGCTGGCCGCAGATGGAACGTTTCAAGTTCCTCTCCTGCGACAAAACGTCGGTTCTTAAATTTGAGGGCTTCGGACGCTTTGGCGACGCGATTCTCCATCGCGCGCGGTATCTAGCCAGAGCAGGTTTCGGTCCCTCTGCCGAACCTGCTGGAGATGGCATGATTCGCTACCAATTCATCCCCGGAATTCTCCTGCACCGAACAGAGGTTTCAAACACGCTACTGGAGCGCATCGCCCACTACTGCGCATTCCGCAAGAGCGAGTTCTCCGTGCCGGTACAGCCTACCCAGATTGCGGAGATGCTTCGCTTTAATTTGAGTCAGGCCTTTGACATCGATTGGGATTTCGACCCCGAACTGCTGGCAACCAAGAATCCGGTCCTCGTCGACGGCCGAATGCAGCCCCACGAGTGGATTCGCTCAACTGATGGCGACGTCATCAAGGTAGACGGCTGCACTCACGGTGACGATCACTTCTTCCCAGGCCCAACGGACATTGCCTGGGACTTGGCTGGCGCGATTATCGAGTGGAACCTAGACGCCAAAGCAACCGAGTACTTGCTGGCGACTTTTCACCGTCTCAGCGGTGACGACCTACGTCCTCGGATCCCGATTTTCACCGTGGCCTACACCGTATTTCGCCTCGCATACTGCAAAATGGCTAGGACCACGCTATTGGAATCAGACGACGAACCTGTGCTCCGGCGCGCCATAGCGTACTACCGCGCTCAAGGCGAGCGGCGACTTCTCAAGTTGCAGGACAACTGCACCCCGCCGATCCGCCGCACCAGGAGGTTCCCCAACTACTCCAGCGCTGCCGATTGAGTAATCGATTTGCTACAGGAATGTTCCTCTTCGCATACAGGACGCGCCTGATTTCCTAGGCCTCTTAATTGGAGTATTTAGGAGAGGAATCCTCCTTGTGACCCGATAGGCAGATGTTGGAACCTGAAAAGGTATCCGGCATCTGCCCTCTTTATGTGGCCCAATCACGTGCAAGTCATGCTGCGCTCTTCCGGCCCGAGGATCGCTGCGAGCGGGCAACGTCGCCATCTTTGTCGATAAAATAAAGATACTTGTTGTCTCGCTGCACGGCATTCTTGACTAAAATCTGGGAACCACCATCTCCCGACTTTGCCTTCTGGCAAACATTTCCTTCTCCATCAATGAAATACAAGTACTTCTTATAGTCCCGCTCGAGATTGAGTGTCTTCACTTTTTCTGCCATTCGCTGTCTCCTGGATCTCCTCTTGGATTCCGGGCCAGCAGTGCCCGATGCCTTCCTTAGCATCAGCGGAACCGGATTACAGGCAGATTATGTTCGATCAATCGGCTTTGCGCTCTTCCTGCAGCTGATCGGCAACCTTCTTAAGGTCCTGAACGAGGCACCCCATCTCAGCATGGCGGGTTGCCGAATCGGGGGAACGAAGTACCGAAGACGGGTGCACGGTAGCCATGACATGCGGGACGAGGGGACTTTGTACAAATCTTCCCCGGTCCCGGTTCACACTGAATTGTCCTCCCAGGAGCGCCTGTGCGGCAGTTGCGCCCAGGCAAACCACACGCCCGGCCCGACAACGGCCAGCTCCGCGTCCAGCCAAGGCCTGCACGCATCGATCTCCGAAGCGCGAGGCCTTTTGTGGATACGGCGCTTGCCGCGTGCCGCACCTTCCCGGCGAACATGCTTCACCACGTTGGTGACATAGACTTCTGACCGGTCGATGCCGACTTCCGCAAGCGCCTCGTCGGGGATCCGTCCCGCTGGACCGACGAAAGGTTTACCTTGAATGTCCTCGCGGTCCCCAGGCTGTTCACTGACAAACATGACTTTCGCATTTGCGCTTCCTTCCCCGAATACCGTCTGCGTTGCCTTCGTCCAGAGATCGCAGCCCTTGCGCTTGGCAGCAGCCTCGCGCAGCTTGGGAAGCGTGGGATTCGGAGGGATCAACGCAGAAACCGGCAGCTCGAGTTCGGAATTCTTCCGCGGCATTGCCAACCATCCTGGTTGCAACTGTCAGATGGCTCCAGCCTCCCGTCCGTCAACTGCTGCAGGCTTCGACTCGCGGCGTTTTATATCTGCGCAATTAACCAGATTGTTACACTGCGCAATTAACCAGATTGTTACAAAGCACAAAAATACAGTACTCACCCTATTGGGCACGATTTTCCAATAGCTATACTTCTCGCCACTATCCGTCATCTGATAAGCGATCTAACCGCGCACCATGCTCTCGCAATGCGCCAATCCGACCTGTGCCAGACCTCTTACCTCCCTTTCTGAAGGACGGCTCTTCCAGTTCGAGATTGTCTCGATCTCGGTTTCAGCCACTGACGACACCAACGAAGATTTTGACGAGACTCCACGCCGGGAAACCGCCCACTTTTGGCTATGCCCTCAATGTGCCGCCACCATGGCTCTCACCCTGGAGCCAGCTTCAGGTCTGCGGCTGGTGCCCCTGGAATCCGGCACTGCAGAAGCCAGCCGGCCCCTTCCCGTTCGCCGGGAATTCCACGACTGTTGATTTTCTCGGTACAGGAAGTTCTGCGAAAAGCTACTCGATGCTACGGATTTACGAATAACAACCGCTTGTTACAGTTTTAGCCTGCTGGTGAGTTCCGCTCCGGCTAAGAAGATTCCCTTGCAGCTACTCGCATTCGGTGCTGGTGTGCGGGTACAATTTGGACAGTCGTTTACATTCGTGGGGTAAGAATTACACCACCGTGAGACTCCTTAGGAGCCTTTAACTGCGGTTTTGACAGGGTTTTCGGTCTGGCCCAGTTAATGCTCGTGAGCTTGAAATCGGCTCTTACGCTTGCTTGATCGTGGAGGTAATCGCATGCCATTCCGAATACTCGTAGCGGATGACCATGAAGTCGTACGGCGGGGCTTGTGTGCTCTTCTACAGGCACAACCCGACTGGGAGATCTGCGGCGAGGCTAACGATGGCCGCGAGGCCTTGGAAAAGACTCAGAAACTCAAGCCCGACGTAGTCATCCTAGACATTGGCATGCCCAGCTTGAACGGCCTGGAAGCCACCCGTCAGATACTCAGATTAAATCCTCAGACCAAGGTCCTTATCCTCACCCTGCACGACTCCGATCAAGTCGTTCGCGAGGTGCTGAACGCCGGTGCACGGGGTTTCCTGCTGAAGTCGGATGCGGCGCGGGATCTAGTAGCGGCCGTAGAAGCCTTGCGAAGGGACAAAACCTATTTCACCTCCAAGGTCGCCGCCATGGTGTTGGAGGGCTATTTGAAGAACGGCACGCCGAGTGCAGCTCCCGTTCCTCCTAGCCGCAGCCGTCTTACCCCTCGCGAGCGTGAAATTGTGCAGCTGCTGGCGGAAGGCAAGAGCACCAAGGAAGTGGCCGTAGCGCTGGGACTGAGCGTAAAAACCGCCGAAACACACCGCTCCAACATCATGCGCAAACTGGAACTTCACTCCGTCAGCGATCTGGTCCTCTACGCCGTTCGCAACAACATCGTGCACGTAGTGCAGCCCTCGCTTTAATTACCGGCCATCATGCAAAAAGGTTCTCCGTGGGGAGAACCTTTAAACCGAAGTTCCAGATGGGTTCAGACAGTATTCTGCTGATTCGCTGAGAGATAATTCAAGATTCAGTTTCCCGCTACTGGCAACAGATTCAGCAACTCATAGGCCTTGGCCTGCAGGGGTGTGGGCGGC
>Ga0209152_10000130_pt1 | contig 39600 bp, 36 predicted proteins | sample GraSoiAngelo_107_FD_185873 | JGI IMG/M metagenome (GOLD analysis project Ga0209152, IMG submission 185873) | Grasslands soil microbial communities from the Angelo Coastal Reserve, California, USA - 14_0903_09_30cm (SPAdes) (version 2) | ecosystem: Environmental > Terrestrial > Soil > Grasslands...
AAGCTGGGCAGCGAATTACTCCGGGAGATGCAGAAGCGCAATATCAAGATGGCTATCGTTGTCGATGAATATGGCGGCACGGCAGGTCTCGTCACGATTGAAGACTTGGTGGAGGAAATCGTTGGTGAAATCCGTGACGAACACGAAAAGGTGGATATCGTCCGCGAGGGTGAGCACGTATATATCGTAACCGGCAACACGGACGTGGATCGCCTCGACGAATTGTTTGGAGTCCGTGTGGAAGGGAAAGAGGCCGCGACAGTAGCGGGACTGGTCAGCGAGTTGGCGGGGCGCATACCGCAAGCAGGTGAAGTCGTCGAGGAGGATGGCCTGCGTTTTGAGGTGTTAGATTCGACCGAGCGCCGGGTCGAGCGGGTGCGCATCACGATGACACAACCGAAACAGATGAAGTTGATCTAATGGCAGGTCTCGGATATCAGGCGTCAGGTATCAGGTCGCGGGGGCGGGCAGCCGGGTGCAGGTAGCAGGTCAACAGGTCTCAGATCACGTTCAGGGCTGGATGGCTACACGCCTGAGGCCTGAGATCTGACACCTGAGACCTGACACCTTACAGCGCAATTACGTGACCTGCTGCTTCCTGCCACTCTGCGCCCTGCAACTTAAACCGTGCCCTGCGTCCTGAAAGCTAGACTATGTCCATCCATTCCGGCTTCGTTTGCATTCTCGGTCGCCCCAACGCGGGGAAGTCCACGCTGCTGAATGCGCTGGTAGGCGAGAAGCTAGCCATCATCAGTCCCAAGCCTCAAACCACTAGGAACCGCATAAAAGGCGTCATCCACATCCCGGAAAGAGAGGGAATCGCCGGCGGGCAGGTGATCCTCATTGATACCCCAGGCGTGCATAAGCCGGACAGCTCTCTCGGCCGGAAAATGATGGCTGAGGTGCGCGAAGCTCTGGAAGGCAGCGACCTGATCCTGCTCATTGCCGATGTCACCCGAAAATCCAATCCTGCCGACCGATTCGTGCTCGATATGGCCAGGCAGTCGGGCACGCCGATCTTTTTCTTGCTGAACAAAATTGATCGCATCGAAAAAGGCAAGCTGTTGCCGATCATCGATGAATGGAGAAAGCTACACGATTTTCGCGAAATTATTCCGATCTCTGCGCTGAAACGAAAGGGATTAGATGTACTCCTGGAACGAGTGCTGCAAGCTCTTCCGCAAGGCCCAAAATACTTCTCAGAAGACGAAATAACCGATCAGCCGGTGCGCTTCATGGCGGCAGAGATCATTCGCGAGCAGGTCCTGCTGGGTACCAGGGAAGAACTCCCTTACTCCACGACGGTGGTGGTCGACCAGTTCGAGGAAGGGGAGAGGTTGACCCGAATTGCCGCCACCATTTACTGCGAGCGCGAAGGGCAGAAGGGAATCCTGGTGGGGAAACGCGGCCAAATGCTCAAGAAAATCGGGACAGCCGCGCGATTGCAGATCGAAAAAATGGTGGGTACCAGGGTATTCCTTGAACTGTTCGTAAAAGTACGGCCTGGCTGGCGGGATTCGCGCGAATTTGTTGACGAACTGGACTGGCGCCGGCAACTGGAAAAACTGGTTACGCCCGGGAACCCGTAATCATTGCGGGCACTGAAGTAATGTAAGGAATTTGCCGTCAATCCTTTCGGGCCGATAGAATCGAGTTGCAGACAATGGCATCTAATCCTCGGAACGAGAACAGCAGCATGTCAAACAAGCTTCCCGCAGTCTGCAATTTCGAATCCGACAAATTGGTCATGAAGTTGAAGGTTACGCTGGCAGCCGAGCGCAAGTCAGTCGATCCGGTGGTGCGCAGCGTAATGGATATCGTGCGCAACATGCAGTGTGCCACGGGCAAGGAAGATGACATCGAAGTAGCCCTCACGGAGGCTCTTGCCAACGCGGTGGTGCACGGGGCCAAAGAAGATCCCAAAAAGATTGTCGAGTGCCTGGTTGCCTGCGACGAAGAGCGCGGAATGCTAATTATGGTGCGTGATCCGGGTTCCGGCTTCGATCCCACCTCATTGCCCGATCCTTGCCACAGCGAAAATGTTTTCTCCAACCATGGGCGAGGAATTTTTCTGATCAACCAGCTTATGGATGAAGTTGGATTCCACAAGAATGGGACGGAAATCCATATGGTGAAGAAATAGCCGGGCAGTGGCTAGTGGACAATGGCCAGCAAGAGCGGATTCCGACTGACCACTGACCTACTCTTTGGCCGCAATTCCCAGGCTTTTCATCTTGCGATACAAATGGCTGCGCTCCAGGCCCAGCACTTCGGCCGTGCGGCTGACATTGCCGTGATTCTCGTCCAACTTTTTGAGGATGTAGTCACGTTCATAGGCTGCCCGGGCCTGGTGAAGCGTAGAAAATTCAGTTCCGGCAGCGCCCCGGCTCCCGTCGCGGTATACCAAGGGTGGCAAGTGTTTGCGGTCGAACCGAGAAGTGGTCGGGTTCATGATCACGATACGTTCGATGACATTCCGCAATTCGCGCACGTTGCCCGGCCACGAGTAACGCATGAGAGTATCAATGGCGTCGTCGACAATTTCGCGCGGACGCCGCCCGTAGGTTAAGGAAAACTCCTTCAGAAAATATCGTGCCAGAAGCGGGGTGTCTTCCTTCCGCTCTCGCAGGGGGGGAACGTAGAAGGGGATTACGTTCAGCCTGTAGAAGAGATCCTCGCGAAAGTTCCCCTTCGAAATTTCTTCTTCCAAGTCCTTGTTAGTCGATGCGATGACGCGCGCGTCAACGGTAACGGCCTCATCGCTACCTACAGGCGTGAAGCGCTGTTCATCCAAGGTACGCAGGACTTTGGACTGCGTTTTCAGGCTCATGTCGCCCACTTCGTCGAGGAACAGCGTGCCGCCGTGGGCTTTCTGGAACTTACCTTCCTTGTCTCCGGTCGCGCCGGGAAAGGAGGCTTTGACGTGGCCGAAAAGCTCGCTTTCAATCAGATCCTCGGGGATGGCGGCGCAGTTCAGTTCGACGAAGAGAGCATCTTTGCGGAGGCTCTGGGCGTGAATAGCATGCGCGACCAGTTCCTTGCCAACGCCGGACTCGCCATAAATCAGGACGCGGCCGTTGGTAGGCGCCATCAGCATGATCTGTTGCCGCAGGGCCTTCATCGGAATGCTGTCACCCACGATGACGCTCTTGGATTGCAACTGCCGCTTGAGATCTACGTTTTCCTGGCGCAGGCGCCGGGTATCAATGGCGTTTTTTATGAGGATGAGAGTTTTTGCCAGGGACAGAGGCTTCTCGAGAAAATCGAAGGCGCCAGATTTGGTGGCGCGTACGGCAGTCTCGATGGTGCCGTGCCCGGAGATCATAATGACCTCCGCCCCACTATCCATTTCCTTGATTTTTTGGAGAGTCTCCAGCCCGTCGATGCCGGTCAGCCATATATCGAGGAGGATCACGTCGAAGCTGCGCTTGCGCAGCATTTCCAGACACTCTTCTCCGCTTTGGGCCACAGCCGCTTTGTAGCCTTCATCCTCCAGCGCGCCTTGCAGGGACTGCCGGATTCCCGATTCATCGTCCACGATGAGGATGCTATGCATGTTCGCTGGGGGCCGGGGTAGTGTCCGGGATGGACTGGGGGACGATCGGCAGTTCCACAATAAACTTCGCGCCGACCGGTTTGTTCTCCTCCACCCGAATGGAGCCGTGATGGTCTTCGACAATGCGGCTGACGATGGCGAGGCCAAGTCCGGTGCCACGCTGCTTGGTGGAGAAATAGGGAAGGAACAGCTTCTCCTTCAATTCCTGGGTGACACCATGACCGCTGTCGGCCACGGCAATTTCTACCATTTCGCGGTTATCCACCAAGGACGTCGAGATTTGAATCTCGCGCACGAGTGAGTTCTGCACCGCCTCAGCAGCATTGTCCACCAGATTGGCGAGAGCACGTTTAATGGCTTCGGGATCGGCCATGACATTGGGCAAATCCGGCGCCAATTGTGTGCGCACCTGGATGCTGTCCAGGCGACCATTGAACATCGCCAGCGTGCTATCGACGATGGCATTGATGTTGGCTGGCTGCGGCTGGGCAGTAGGAAAGCGAGCCAGAGTGGAAAATTCGTCGACCAACGCGCGTACCGTTTCGACCGCACCACCGATTGTCTCCGCACACCCCTGGATAACCTCCAGTGATGCTGCGTCAGGACGGGTGCCACGTTCCAGGTGGCGGCGAATGCGCTCTGCCGACAGGGCGATGGGCGTCAGCGGGTTTTTGATTTCATGTGCCACACGGCGCGCCACCTCCCGCCAGGCAGCTTGCTTTTGTGCCCGCAACAAATCCGACAGATCTTCGAAAACCAAAACATACCCCAGCCGCTGCCCTTCATGTTGCAGGGTGGCTACGGTGATGGCGAAGTTGAGTTTGGCCCGGTCGAGCGGCATTTCGAGCTGACTACCGGTAGTTCCCATCCGGTCCGCGCGACGCAGCAGCAATTCCAGATCTTCCAGAAGGTCTGCCGGAAACAGGTCGCGCAGGCCGGCGCCGATCAACGTCGTTCTGGGCTCGATCCCGTGGGGAAAAAACATGCGCATAAACGCGCTGTTTACATGCGTGACACGCCGCAGAGCGTCAAGCGAAAGTACGCCAGTCGGAATGCTCTCCAGAATGGTTTCGATGTGACGGCGGCGCTGCTCAAGGGCGTCGTTCGCATCGGCGAGTTCGCGGGCCGACATGTCTACTTGCCGGCGGCTTGACTCCAACTCCTCGGCCATTCGGTTGAACGAGTGCACTAAATCGCCTATCTCGTCCGCAGCACGGACTTCCACGCGATAGTCCAGGCGCCCGCGCGAGATTTCCTGGGTGGCTTCGGCCAGTGCGGCCAGAGGACGTGTGACCAGCTTGGAGAGGAATAGGGCTAGCCAGGTAGCGGCAAAAAGCACCAGCACCGTCAGCAGCATGAGCAACCCCATGTACGTGCGGCGCACCAGGCGTCGCTGCTTGGCCAGTTCCCAGTAGCGCTTCTGGCTTGCTTCGACCAGCTTCACGGTCTCAGAGAACTTCTGTGGCAGAGGCATCGCGATCAGGATCTGCCCGTGCGGACCCACCGGAGCGCTAGCCAGAATGTATTCTGTTCCTCCCCAAGCGAATTGCGCAGGTCTGTTGTTTGCCGCCTGAGTCAAAGGCAGAATCGGTTTCAACACGGGCCAGGGCGCGGGCACAGCCAAGCTGGCTTCGACATTGCCATCCAGCACCGCGACGGCGAAGCCAGCTTGCAGGGTGTGCTCGTGCTGGCGAAACTCGCTGACCACGGGCGTGAAGCCGTGACCCGCGAAGGCACGCTGGGTCTCCGGTGACGCCGCAATGGCCTCCGCTTCCGAGCGGGCATTGTGGGTTGCATAGTCGGCCAGGAGCTCAGCCATCGCATGGGTATCCGCCCTGACTTCCTCTACAGGACTGGAAAACCACTTATCGATCGAGCGATTCATCAAGCCGTAAGCGAACCAGAACATGACGATGACCGGCAGAATGGATAACAGCAGTCCGACTACGACCATGCGGGTGCGGAATTTCGATCCCAGTACGCCCAGGCGGCGCTCGGCAAATAACTTCAGCAGATTGCGTGCTAATACGAACGTCAGCGCCACAAACAGCAGAAAGACTACCGCGGAGAGGGTCGCGAAGAAGAGGAGCTGCTGGTTGGTATCGGGATTGAGAAACGGCAGATCGAATGAAGTTTGCGACAGAACAATTCCGAAGACCAGCAAAAGAGCTACGGCCAACAGGATGATTGTGCTCCTGCGCCGCGACCGTTCCCTGGAAACTCGAGTTGAAGTAAGAGGCGACACGCAGTTCTGCGCCCGCACGAATGAGCCTGAGAACCTGGATTGTGCGAGCTTGCGACCTAATTATAGCCAACGTTCACGCGGCAAGTACCTGGCAGTCAGGAGTTACGAGTTAGGAGAGTGGTGGCGGCTGACTCCCGACTGCTCAATCCGGCTCGGTAAAAACTTGCCCAGCGGGCATTCCGCACATAGGGGGTTTGATTTTAGGCAGTAATTCTTGCCCACACCCACAATCAGACCATGCATCTCGTTGTAAACCTGGGCCAGACCGCTGCGTTTTGCGATGCTCATCGGCGAGGGCCGGTGGGAAGGGAAGAGAGTTTCTCGTTTCTGGTTTCTAGTGGCCGCTTGCTTCCAATGTCTGCTATCGGTCGCCAAGGATGACAAGGCCTGCTCCCACAAGTGGCGGATTTCCTCGTAAGGAGCTTTTTCCGCCACGATGTTGTGACGCGCCAAAATGCGGCGGGTGTAGGCGTCCACGACGAAAATCGGATGATTGCCGGCGTAGAGCAGGATCGAGTCCGCGGTCTCCGGCCCAATACCATTCAGACCAAGGAACTCCTGCCGCAATTTTTCAGTTGGTTGCGCGAACATGCGGCCGAGCGATCCGCCATAGTTTTTATCGACAAATTCCACGAACATTTTCAAGCGTCTTGCCTTCTGGCGAAAATAACCTGCGGAACGGATGAGGGTCTCCAGCCGCGCCACCGGCGTCTCACGAATACCGTTGATCGTCAGCAACCCCGACGTGCGTAGCCGCCTCAAGGCGCGTTCCACATTTGTCCAGGCAGTACTTTGCGTAAGAAAAGCCCCGACGATGACTTCAAAGCGCGTACGCGCCGGCCACCAGTGTTGTCGTCCGCAAGCCTCGAAGAGCGTGCGATGGTAGCTCCGCAATTCGGGGTGCACCGCATTCTCAGCCTTTGCGCCCAAGCTAACAGTTTATGACATCAAAAGCGGGCGAGTGCGGCAAAGAGAGGTAGGGGGTTGCGTGGGCCCCTCCGGCGGACCAGGGTTTTGCCGGCTAGCGGACACATTGCGTCTTACCGAAGGCCATGTCCTTCGAGCAAAAACGACGGCGTGAGGATACGAAATTCCGGCCAATCTCCAGCAATTTCGCCTTTGCTATCAAGCATTCAACGATATCGGTCCGCGGACAAGTACCAAAGTTACTTTTAACCTCGGCCACTTACGTTGACAATTTGTGTCAACGCGGTGCGCTGCTCGTCTCCCCCGAACAATAAGTAGCGTCCCCGCGCCAAGTAGAAGTTTATCTCTCTGCCTCTCAGACAGGAGTTCGAGGTATGTCTCAACGGCTGGGTGACCTGCTCGTAAAAGAGAAGGTCATTACCCCGGAGCAGCTGGAACACGCGATCAAGACGCAGAAGCAAAACAACTGCCGTCTTGGCTCAGCTTTGGTGAAGCTGGCCTACCTCACCGACGAAGACGTCACCAACTTTCTGTCGCGCCAGTACGGCGTGCCCGCCATTAATCTTTCTTACTTCGAAATTGACCCCGGGGTCGTAAAGCTCATTCCTTTCGAGACGGCCAAGCGTTATCAGATTCTGCCCTTGAGCCGAGTAGGTGCTTCGCTGACCATTGCCATGGTCGATCCCACCAACGTGTTCGCCATGGACGATATCAAGTTCATGACCGGTTTCAATATCGAGCCGGTGGTGGCTTCCGAAAGCTCTATTAACGCGGGAATCGAAAAGGCCTACGGGACCAGCGATCAGGAAGACCTCGAAACTGTAATGCAGTCGATGACCGACCTGGGGGATGCGGATGTCGAACTGCAAGCTGAGGAACAGGAGATGGAGTTGGCCGACCTGGAAAAGGCGGCCGATGAAGCTCCTATCGTCAAGTTGGTCAACCTGGTCTTGACCGACGCAGTCAAGCGTGGCGCCAGCGACATTCACATGGAACCGTACGAGAAGGAATTTCGGGTGCGCTTCCGTATTGACGGTGTACTGCAAAGCATCATGTCGCCTCCTCTGAAGCTGAAGGATGCGATTACCTCGCGCGTCAAAATCATGTCCAAGCTCGACATCAGCGAGAAACGCCTGCCGCAAGACGGCCGCATCATGTTGAAGATGAACATCGGCGGGCGCAAGAAGCAGCTCGATTTTCGAGTCAGCACCCTTCCCACGTTATGGGGAGAGAAGATCGTGCTCCGATTGCTAGACAAGGAAAACCTGCGGCTGGACATGACCAAGCTGGGTTTCGAAGCCGAGTCGCTGGTTAAGTTCGAGAAGGCTATCCTGAAGCCCTACGGCATGGTGCTGGTGACCGGACCAACTGGTTCGGGAAAAACCAACACGCTGTACTCCTCGATTTCTCGCTTGAATCAGCCCGACACTAACATCATGACCGCCGAGGACCCGGTCGAATTCCAGTTGCAGGGCGTCAATCAGGTGCAGATGAAAGAGCAGATCGGCCTGAACTTTGCCGCTGCCCTGCGTGCTTTCCTGCGGCAGGATCCGAACATCATCCTGGTGGGTGAGATTCGCGACTTTGAAACGGCTGAGATCGCCATCAAAGCTGCACTCACCGGACACCTGGTACTCTCCACGCTGCATACCAACGGTGCACCGGAAACCATTACTCGCCTCATGAACATGGGCATTGAACCGTTCCTGGTGGCAACATCGGTGCACCTGATCTGCGCGCAACGTCTGGTACGCCGCATCTGCAAGGAATGCGCCGAAGTTGTCGAAGTCCCTTACCAGACGCTGCTCGAGGAAGGCTATACGCCCGAGGAAGCCAAGACGGTGAAGATCCAGAAAGGGCGCGGCTGCGGCGTTTGCAATAACACAGGATACAAAGGCCGTACCGGCCTTTACGAAGTGATGGAGGTGGACGAGGAGATCAAAGAACTTGTGCTCGTCGGCGCGTCCGCTGTCGAGCTGAAAAAGAAGGCAATTGAACGCGGCATGTTTACTCTGCGGCGCAGCGGTTTGATCAAGGTTGCACAAGGGCACACTACGTTGGAAGAAGTAGCCCGCGAGACCATTCACTAACAAGGGAAAGGGAAAAGGAACTATGTCGCTCTCGTTAAGCGATCTGCTGAAACGAATGCTGGAGATGGGAGGCAGCGACCTTCACATCACCACCAACTCGCCTCCGCAGGTGCGCGTACATGGCCATCTTCATCCGCTGGATCTGCCGCAGTTAACCCCGGCTGAGACCAAGCAGTTGGCTTATAGCGTGATGACCGACTCGCAGAAGCACCGGTTTGAGGAAAACCTCGAACTGGACTTTTCGTTTGGTTTAAAGGGCCTGGCTCGCTTTCGTGCCAACCTGTTCAACCAGCGTGGCGCCACGGCGGCTGTGTTTCGTCTCATTCCATTCGAAATCAAGTCATTCAATCAGCTCGGTCTGCCCGCCGTCGTAACCAAGCTATGCGAAAAACCGCGTGGTCTGGTGTTGGTGACCGGACCAACAGGGTCAGGCAAATCCACAACCCTGGCGGCGATGATCGACAAGATCAATACCGAGCGGCACGATCACATCCTTACCATCGAGGACCCAATCGAATTCGTGCACATGAACAAGAACTGCCTGGTCAACCAGCGCGAACTGCATGCTGACACCAAGAGTTTTGCCGACGCCCTGCGCGCTGCCCTTCGCGAAGACCCCGACGTGGTGCTGATCGGCGAAATGCGCGACCTGGAGACGATCGAGTCGGCTTTGCGAATCGCTGAAACCGGGCACTTGACCTTCGGCACCCTGCACACCAACTCCGCGTCCTCCACCATTAACCGAATCATCGACGTGTTTCCAGCGCACCAACAACCGCAGATTCGTGCCCAGCTTTCCATGGTGCTGGAAGGAATCATGTGCCAAAGCTTGCTTACCACCGCCGACGGCAAGGGTCGTGCGATGGTCATGGAAATCATGGTGCCAAACTCGGCCATCCGCAACCTGATCCGGGAAGACAAGATCCACCAGATCTATTCGGCTATGCAATCCGGACAGGATAAGTTCGGCATGCAAACGTTGAATCAGGCCTTGGCGACCGCCTACTTCCAGAAACAGATCTCTCTGGACATGGCGCTTTCCCGCTCGAGTTCAGCGGATGAGCTGCAGGAGATGATCAATCGCGGCGCCGGTCTGCTGAATCGCCAGACAGCGCCGATGGCAAAGGGCGCTGCGCCCACGCGTAGGTAGCAGAAAAGATCGTGATACCCGTTCAGGCCGCAAGCTGACGGGAACGGAAATCAGGGATCGCTCGGGGACGCGCAAGGAAGCGGCTCCGGAAGCAAGTCGCAACGAGGAGAGGCACACCATGCCAGTTTTCACATTTTCGGGTAAGGACGGGTCAGGACAAAAGATATCGGGAGAGCGCACCGCGGCAAACAAGCAGATGCTGGCGTCGCAATTGAGGCGTGAACGCATCACGCCCGGCGCGATCCGGGAAAAAGGCAAAGAATTTTCCCTGCCGACCTTCGGATCGAGCAAGGTCAAGACCAAAGACATCGCCATCTTCTTCCGGCAATTCTCGGTCATGATAGACGCCGGACTTCCACTGGTGCAGTGTCTGGAGATCCTGGGTGCTAACCAGGAGAACCCGACCTTCCAAAAGACGCTCACCGGCGTGCGCACCACGGTGGAAGGTGGCGCTACGCTGGCCAACGCAATGCGCCAATACCCCAACGTGTTCGACGACCTGAGCACGAACATGATCGAGGCCGGCGAAACCGGCGGTATTCTCGACATCATCCTGCAGCGCCTCGCGACCTACGTGGAAAAGGCAGTCCGCTTGCGTGGCGCGGTGAAGTCGGCGTTAATTTACCCCGTGTCCGTCATCAGCATCGCAATCCTGATTGTGGGCGCACTGCTGAAGTGGGTGGTGCCGATTTTCGCCAACCTGTTTGCCGGGCTGGGTGTGACATTGCCTTTGCCCACTCGCGTCGTCATGGGGCTGAGCGCATTCGTGGGACACTTCTGGTGGTTCTTCATCATCGGGTGCGTGGGCATGGTCTTCGGAACCAAGCAGATCCGCAAACACCCCAAGGGCAAGTACGCCTTTGACAAGCTTTTGCTCAATCTGCCGATTCTTGGCATGCTGCTGCGCAAAATCGCCGTTGCCCGTTTCACCCGTACCTTGGGTACCCTGATTACGTCAGGCGTTCCCATTCTGGAAGGCTTGGCTATTACGGCACGAACGTCGGGCAATGCCGTTCTGGAAGAAGCTTTGATGAAGGTGCGAAAGGCGATCGAGGAAGGCCGCACTATCGTAGATCCGTTGAGAGAATCGGGCGTTTTTCCCAACATGGTGACCCAAATGATCGGCGTCGGCGAAGCGACGGGCGCAATGGACTCCATGCTGCAGAAGATTGCCGACTTCTACGAAGAGGAAGTTGACGCGGCCACCAAAGACCTGTTGGCCATGCTGGAACCGGCCATCATCGGCATGCTGGGCGTTTGCGTCGGCGGCATCGTGATTTCTCTGTACTTGCCGCTGTTCTCGATGATCGCCAAGCTGGCCGGCTAGAACTAGCTGTTGGTCGTCGGTCTTTGGTCGTTGGCATCTACGTGCCTGGCCAAAGGCCAACGACTGACGACCAAAGACCATCATGCAAGCAATGTTTGATGAGCGGTTATGGCTCCAGTGGCTGGTCAAAGTCCGCATCATCGTTCTGACCTTCCTGCTGGGCATCGAGCTGGCTATCACCCAGTTCACGCCGACGCCGCTGCCTATGCGGGCGTTCGTGAGCTCGATCCTGCTGTGGTATACGATCTCCGTTTTTTACATTCTGCTGCTCCCCTTCTGGCGTGAAAACCGGGTTCAGGCTGCATTGCAGGTTTCAACGGACCTGGCGCTGGCTACCCTGCTCATTCAGGTAACCGGGGGCGTAGAGAGTTCTCTGAACTTCCTCTATCCGCTGATCATCATCGTGGCCTGCATCTTGGTGCCCCGCGTCTGGGCGTACCTGACGGCGGCACTTGCTTTCCTGCTCTACGGCTCGATCCTTGAGCTGAACTACTTCGGCGTGATTCCCTCCTACACTGTCGGGCGCCCGGAGTGGAAGTCGCTCCAGGCAATCATTTTTATTAATCTTTTCGCTTACCTGATGGTTTCCTACCTGGCGGGCCAGCTTGCCAGCAAACTGCGTCAGGTCGGCGTGCAATTGCAGGATACCAGCGGCGCTTTGAAGGACCTCAGGGCCCTGCACGAAAACATCATTCAATCGATCAGCGGCGGGATCCTCACCACCGGACTCGACGGACACGTCACCCTGGTTAACGAGGCGGGAGAAAAGCTGCTGGAGCACAGCGAGAGCGAGTTACTGGGCAAGCCTATCGGTGAATTGTTCATCGACCCGCTCCCCTACGTGAGTGCAGAACGGACGCATGGTGAAGTACGTAAAATAGCGGCCAATGGCTTCCGAAAAACTTTTCGAGTGATTGTTTCGACGCTGCGCGTTGCGGATCGGGGAGTGCTGGGGCACGTTTATAGTTTCGACGACCTCACCGAAATCCGGCGGCTGGAGCGTGAAGTCCGTATGCAGGACCGGTTGGCAGCGGTAGGGCGCCTGGCTGCCGCCATAGCCCACGAAATTCGCAATCCTCTGACTTCCATTGCCGGATCGGTGCAGATGCTGGAGGGAGTTTCCCGATTGAGCGACGAGCAACGCACGCTGGTAGAGATCGTCACCCGGGAGTCGGAGCGGCTGAACAACATCATCACCGATTTCCTGGCTTATTCGCGAGGTAAGCAATACAAATTCGAAAGGGTCGAACTCCTCCTATTGCTCGAGGACACGCTCACTCTGCTGGAAAACCGCCTGGTGATGGAAGAGCGGGGAATTCGCATACACAGAAAGTTCTCCACCGATAAAGCCTACGTTCTGGCCGATGGCGACAAGATCAAACAGGTGTTCTGGAATTTTTGTGAGAACGCCGTGCGCGCCATGCCTAAGGGAGGCACGCTGACCGTGTCGATAGAGGCAACCGGCGACGACTGGCAAGTCAACTTTGCGGATACCGGGCCGGGCATGACACCACAGCAGACCGAAAAGATCTTTGAGCCGTTCCAGTCGCAATTTGAAGGAGGCACTGGCCTGGGCCTCGCCATCGTCTACCAGATCGTACAAGCACATGAAGGCAAGGTCTGGGCACGCTCCAAGCAAGGGGAGGGCACAACGTTTGTGCTGCGCTTACGCCGCAGCCACGAACATGTGTTAGCTGCTCCGCCCGCCGCGCTGAACGCTTCCCCAGCCGCAGCAGGGGGGAGTGCACATGCCTAGCAATATTCTGGTCTGCGACGACGAGCGCTCCATCTGCGAAATGCTGGACATCGCCTTGCGCCGCGAGGGGCATAAGGTGGAGACCGTGAATTCCGGCGAGGCGGCCAAGAAGAAGATTGATGGCGCACTTTATGACGTGATCGTCACCGACATCAAGATGCCCAAGACCAACGGCATCGGCGTGCTGCGCCATGCCCACCAGGTTTCTCCTGACTCCGCCGTCATCCTGATCACTGCCGTCGACGACTACGAGGCCGCCGTGCAGGCGGTGAAGGCGGGCGGGGCATCCGACTACATTCGCAAGGGGCCGGCCCTGGTAGATGAGATCAAACTGGCAATCCGCCGATCCCTTGAAAACGTTGCTCTCAGCCGCCAGAACTTTGCACTTAAGCGAGATGCGGCCACGCGCAATTCGCTGGACAACATCGTGGGTGTCAGCCCCGCGATGGAGAGGCTGAAGCAAACAATTCGCACGGTCTCTTCCACGGGCAGCACTGTTCTGGTCCACGGCGAGAGTGGAACCGGAAAAGAACTGGTTGCCCGCGCCGTCCACGCCTGCTCGCCACGCGCTGCTGAGCCGTTTGTTTCTGTGAATTGCGGGGCATTTCCCGAAACCTTGCTGGAAAGCGAGTTATTCGGCTACGTGAAGGGTGCTTTTACCGGTGCGACTCAGAATAAGCGTGGTTTGTTCGAAGTGGCCGACGGGGGCACCATCTTTCTGGATGAAATCAGCGAGATGAGCCTGGCCATGCAGGTCAAACTGTTGCGCGTTCTGCAGGAGCGTACCGTGCGTCCCGTGGGCGGTACCGACGAGATCGCTATCGACGTTCGCGTGATTGCCGCGACTAACCGCGACCTCGACAAGCTGGTTTCGGAAAACTGCTTCCGGGAAGATCTGTATTACCGGCTGAGCGTAATTCCGATCTGCGTTCCGCCCTTGCGCGAACGGCGAGAGGACGTCGCGCTGCTGGTTAATCATTTCCTGAAGAAGTATGCGCCCGCAGCAGGGAAGAGCATTGTGCGAGTGAACAAGCATTCTCTGGATACGCTCTGCGGTTACGAGTGGCCGGGGAACGTCCGCCAGCTGGAGAACACAGTAGAACGCGCGGTTGCCCTGGAAATGGGTGAGGAACTGCACGTGGAACTGCCCGTTGAGCGTCCTAAGGCCCGTGCGGCAGCGGCGGGGGTGGGCGTTGGCGGCATTGCGGTGAGCTCAGGCGGCGTTCTGCCTGAAGGCATGGACATGGAAAAGTACGTCGCCGACATCGAGCGCTCGTTGCTACAGGCAGCCCTGGCGCAATCCAACGGAGTGCAGACCAAGGCTGCCGATGTCCTGCACATTTCCTACCGATCGTTCCGGCATTTGATGAAAAAGTACGATCTGTAAGTGGCCGGTGGTCGGTGGCCAGTGGCCAGTGAACGCCGAACGAAGGTTGACCGCTGACCAGTTTCCCCTTCAAAGACGAGATTCCGCAGTCAGCATTTATACTGATCCCACGGTTATGCGCTACATACTTAATTTCCTTTGGAGTGCCACTCGCGGGCATCGTCTTGCGCCGTGGCGCAGTCCCTATCTTCTCTGGCGCATGGAAACGTACTGCGGCGTGAAGATGCAGCAGATTCACTTTCTCGAGTTCTGGGGATTCGTCTGGCGGGAGCGGGGAAACCTCTGGCGCTTTCTGAAGTGGACCGCCGAGATGGACCGCTACGCGCACCCTAAGCGGAAGGTCTCTTAAACTACCGCAGCCTAGGACTCAAGCACGATGTTGACGTCACTGCCTTTGCCGCCTTCTACGAGCTTGGAGGCGGCGCCCCGATTGCAGGCTATTTCAAGGTAGCCCATGCTGCCAAGGATTCCGAAAACCTCGCCCGGAGCTCCCTCTGCGTAAGCGTTTCGGATCTGCGAGATCTCCTTCTTGCCAACCACAATCTTGAACGGACGCTTCTCCACGCCGAAAACCATGGGCGCATCCTGCGGCGTGATGTTGGTGATGAGATTGCCGAAGCGGTCTACCTTAAGAACTACACCTCGCAATGTGCGGTCGTCGACCGGCTTAGGACGGGGCGCCGAGAAGCGCACAAAGTCGCCAACCTCCTCGCCCATCCGCGCAGGTTCGACGCCTTTGGCCAGATACGCGGTAATGGGCGCGAAAATATCTCGCGCGTGAAATGTATTGCTGACTGGCTGCAGGAAATAGTGCTCGGCAGTAATGTGACGTACGCTGAGACGCTCCTCGCGATCATAGATCAGTGACAGGACGCCATTATCCGGCGCTACGAACAAATATTTTTCGGTAGAAACGACCAGCGGCCGGCGTTCGGTGCCCACGCCAGGATCTACGATCACCATGTGCACCGTACCAGCCGGAAAATACGAATAGGACTGTGCAATCGCAAGCGCACCGTCGAGCACATCGAAGGCCTGAACCGCGTGGCAGATGTCCACAATCTGGACATCAGGAGCCCTCGCCATGAGGACCCCTTTGATGGTTCCTATGAAATGATCCTGAGTACCGAAGTCGGTGGTCAGGGTAATGATTGGCGGAGCCACACGGTCCTTTCTGTTAAGAAAATTGTTCCCGAGGCGAAAGTAAATGGCGAGGGAAGTCGAAGTCAAGGCACAGAGGTAATTGGAGTGAATAGTGGTTAGTGGCTAGCTATGGCTAGTGAAGTGGTTAGTGGGCGCAGCAGGCAGCGAAACCGTTGGTGGTCGAGGGTCACGTTGATTTTTCTTAACTAACCACTAACCCCTGACCATTACCTCCGGCCACTATTCGTAGCGCAGTGCCTCAATCGGATTCAATCGCGCCGCCTTCAAGGCTGGGAAGAAACCCGAAACGATCCCTACTAGCGAGAGGATGATAAACGAAGCGGTCATTACGCTGGTTGAGGCGTGCAGGAAGATGTCGCCTTCGTGGTTGGTCGTCTTGTAGAACTCGCTGTACAAAGGCATGGGCGGGATCACCCAGGTTAGAAAGAGGGCTAACGCCATGCCCAGCAGCCCTCCTGCAAATGTAAGCACCAGCGCTTCCAGCAGGAATTGAATTAGAATGTGGCGAGGCCGCGCACCGACTGCTTTGCGCAATCCAATCTCGCGGGTGCGCTCGGTCACCGATACCAGCATGATGTTCATCACGCCTACGCCCCCTACGCCCAGGGTTACGGCGCCAATCAACCCGAGCACTGCCTGCAATCCCAGCGAGAAGGCATTGATCATGGCGCGGTCTTCAATGGTGTCCCAGGTGGGGGTTGCCTTGTCGTCCTTGGGATCAAAATGGTGTCGCCGGGCGAGCACTTCGCGCACTGCTGCCAGTGCTTTCTTGTTCAGTTCCGGCGCCGTCGGCTGAATGACGATCATCTCCGGATCTTTAATATTCTTGAGGTCCCGAAAGAGTTGGAACGGAATGAATCCATCTTCATTATCGGGACCGTTGTACATCGAATCCTGGATCTTGTTGCGCATCACGCCTATCACTTCGAAATCGAGGCCGCCGATACTGACGTTCTCACCGACGGAAGGAGCTCCCTGGAAAATGCGCCGTGCCGCCTGGTAACCGAGAATGACCACGCGGTGGTGCTCGGTGAAATCAGTCTCGGTGAAGTACCGGCCGTCCTCAAGATCGAGCTTGCGCATTTGTCCGTAGGGCATCTCGACGCCGCGGGTCATCACTGAGACGACTCGGGTTCCGGTCTTGTAACCGAAATCGCGGGTGGCTTCAGCGCTTACCGCGCGCACGATCGGCACCTCGTCACGGATGGCTTCGACGTCGGCGTATTCGTAAAGCACGCGCTTGCCGGCGCGCTGTCCTCCGGCCTGCATGCTGGTTTGCCCAGGCCAGAGGACGAGGACGTTATTACCCATGTTCAGGAAGGCGTGCAGCACGCTGCCGCCGAGGCCTTGCCCGTAAGCCAGCAAAATGACCACGGACGCCAGTCCCCAGACAATGCCCAGCATGGTGAGCACCGAGCGCATACGGTTGCGCATCAGAGCCTGCCAGCCTTGCGAGATGAGTTCCTTCAAAAACATGGGCCTAATCCAAAATCACAAGATCTCAATGTTCCCGGAACCGGTTTGTACCTCGATTTGCACACCGCCGCCCCGCACTTTCCCACGGATTTCCTTACGCCCAAGGGTGCCCTGTACGGTGACCGGGTGCTCCAGGGAGATTGAACCAGAACTGGTTCGTGCATTCAGGTCAAAGGCTGCATCGTTGGGTAAGCGGAGATGGACACCACCCGAGCCAGTATGCACGATCCAGCCGCCCGTCGGATCGCCTTCGGCGCGAATATCGCCGCTGCCGGCGCGGGCTTCCAGGGATCCGCGTACCCCGCGCAATTCCATACCGCCCGATCCAGTCTCTGCCCGCACGGCGCCAGGAGCTGTCTGGCTCAAGCTGATGTGCCCGCTACCGGTGTTGGCTTCAAAGCCACCAGCAACGTCAGTGGCCCGAATCGAGCCACTCCCCGCATGGGCGCGCACGTTGCCCTTTACGCGATCGATATCAATGTTGCCGGAGCCGGTGTCCGCACGCACGGTGCCGCCAATGTTGGAAATTCTCACGCTGCCAGAACCGGCACTGACCTCGAGTGGTCCTCCGATGCCATCCACGGTCTGGTTACCGGAGCCGCTGTGCGCCTTCATTTCAGTCTCGGCAGGCACCGTCAGCTCGTAGCTGATGGAAACATTGCGGCGCAGTTCGGGGTCTTCAATGTGGCCGATGTGAATGGAATTGCCGCTCTGCTGGAGGGGAGGATCCGCCTCTAGTCGCCGCACCTTTTCCGCTCCACTCCCCGACCAGTCGCTGGCACGGATCCGCCCGCGCACCTCGACTGTGTCCGACCCTCCGGTGCGCACGGTAATGCTGCCCGAACCCGTGGTTATGTCGAGGTCCACGGGCCCACTCACTTTCAAGCTGCGCTGGAATGAGCCCTCGACCGCGGCTGTGGCGGAATATGCCAGTGCGACGACCAAAGCAAGAACAGCGTTTACAAGCAGGAATCTTGAGCGATTCATTTAGACCTCCTCACTCGTACCTTAGCGACTCCACCGGCGTCATCTCTGCCGCTCGCTGCGCCGGATACATGCCGGCGACGAATGTGACCAGCGACAGAGTAAGAATCGAAGACACAATCGAAACCGGGGAAATAATCGGGTGGGGAACGAAGTCCGGCAAAGGCATCGCCTTGAGTGCAATGCACAGGCCCATGCCTACGAGCAATCCCAGGGCGCCGCTAATGCAGGTCAACACGGCGGATTCGGCAAAGAACTGGCGCAGGATATCGGCGCGGGTGGCGCCGATCGCCTTTCGGACTCCTATTTCCCGCGTACGCTCCGTTACTGAGACCAGCATGATGTTCATTACGCCAATGCCGCCCAGGCAAAGCGTCATGATGGCGACACATCCGAAGAAGATGGTGACCACGTCGAAGATTTTCTTCAACTGCCGCGACCCGTCCATCGTATCCCAGATGAACAACGCATCTTTGTCCTTCTCGTCGAAGTGGTGCCGCCGGCCCAGCGAGCGCCGCACCTGGGTGACCGCATCTTCGTGGGTCTCCGGATCCGATACTTCGAAGACGATATTGTTGAGGTAACCCTTGACGATGCCGGGCTTGTTTCCAGGCGGCGGAAAATCGCGGGAGACGGCCGAATACGGCGCAAACAGGTAGTCATTGTCCGGACCGTTGTAGTTGGAGTTCTGTTTCTTTTCTTTGAGAACACCTACCGCCGTATAGGGGATGCTCTTTACCGAGATGGTCGCGCCCACAGCCGGCTGTCCGGGGAAGAGCTGCCGTCGCGCGGCATATCCCAGAACGATGACGCGGCGCCCATCGCGTTCATCCTCATCGGTAATAAGCCGTCCTTCCCCTAGCAACAGGGAACGGAAATCCTGGTAAGCGGGCCACATCCCCACCACCCCGCGATTGGCCGAGTTGAACTGGCTGACTTCGGGAATCGTGCGCCGCAATTCCGGGCTCACATTCTTCACGTAGTAGCACTCATCCCGAATGAGGCGTGCATCGTCGATGGTGAGCGTAATCTCACGACCCGCAGCAAGTCCGCCAATCTGGGAACTGGTGCGTCCGCCCCACACGATCACCAGGTCTTTGCCCAGCGTCTTCATGTGTTCCTTCTGGTCCACCATGAAGCCCTTGCCCAGGCCTACCAGGATAATCACCGACGCGATTCCCCAGATGATTCCAAACATCGTGAGGAAGCTTCGCATCTTGTGAGCCCGGAATGTGCCCAGTGTCTGGCGGAGGATTTCGAGGAGGTTCATACATTTAAGAAAAAAGTAGTCGGGAGTCAGCGGTCAGAAGTCAGCTACGGTGCGATTAAGAACAAGGTGACTCCTGACTGCTTCTTTGCTCTCCAAAATTCTCTACTGCAGAACGACCTGATCGCCTTCCTTCAGTCCGCTCAACAGCTCAGTCTTGGCGCCGTTGGAGATGCCGATATTCACCGCCACCTTGCGCTTTCCATCTTTGCCTTTCGGATCAGGTACCTCGACGGAAGCTTTCTTCTGGTTTTCGTAAATGATGGAGCCTTCTGGAATCTGCAGGACGTTCTTGTGCTCTTCCAGGATGATTTCGGCGTTGGCGGTCATCTCAGACTTCAGTTCGCCACCGGGGTTGCTGATGGACACGCGGACTTCGAAGGTCGTCACGTTATCCTTTTCGACGCCCATGGGCGAGATCTTGGTGACCTTGCCGGTGAAGGTTTTGTCTTTGAACGATTCGACTTTGATCCGGGCGGGCTGCCCCAGGTAGACCTTGCCAATGTCGCTCTCGTCCACCTTGCCCTTTACGTAGACTTCGCTGGTGTCGCCCAGGTTCATGATCAACGTGGCCGATGAACCCAGGACCAGGATCGAACTGACCGCATCGCCAATTTCCACATCGCGCGAGAGCACCACGCCGTCGATCGGCGATTCGATGTCAGTATAGCTAAGCTGCTCTTCCAGTTGCTTCAGGTTGGCGCGGTCCTGCGCGACCTGCGCCTCCGCCTGCGCCGTTTTCGCCCTCAGCACAACCATTTGCGCCTTTGCTACATTCTGCTTGTTCAGCGCGAGCTCATAGGCTTTCTGCGCATCCTCCAGAGCGGAGGTGGACACCACGCCTTCCTTGGCCATGCCGATGGCGCGTTCATAGGCCCGCTTCAAGAGCGGCACGTCCGGTCCTTCCGCGTCCACTTTGGCGCGTTCGTAATCAGCTTCCGCACCCTTCATGCTGGCTTCGGCCGCCTGTAGCGCCGCCCGTGACTGTTCCACCTGGGCCTGGATCTCTTCCTTATCCAGCTGAGCCAGAAATTGCCCCTTTTTAACCTTATCGCCGGCGTCGACGAAGAGCTTCTTGACGATTCCACTGGCCTTCGACTTGACCTCGACCTTCGTAATAGGCGTGACCTTGCCGGTGGCGACCACGCTCTTGGCCAGGTCGCCTTTTTCGACCTTGGCTAACTTCGACGGGTCAATTTTTGTGCTCCCGCTGGTGGCGGCAATCAGTCCGCCTGCGATCAGCAAAACCAGAGCCACACCGACACAGACATAAATTATTCGTTTGCGCCGCTTCTTCCTGCCGTTGCCGTTGATATTGCCGTTCACAAACACCTCCTGCAACAAAGTGTGGCCCTCCAACACTCAATCACTGGTACGAGGGTCTCTGGCGGATTGTTCCTGAGATCCATGGAGAAGCTCGGAATCGGACCGCGAGTTCGAAAGCAGCCCGGGTTCGCTGGTTAGACCGTCGAATCTAAAAAATGGTAGCGGGAAACACCTACCGACAGTGTACGAGAGGTTCTCCTACTCTGCCAGCTAGTTAGCCCCATCCAACCCAGGTTAAGTCCCATAACAGAACACCGCCGAGGATGGCTTGGATGGGTAAGCAGAGCCTTTGGAATGTTAGAATTAGGCTTCCATGATAACTTTTGCGCTGCTCCGGGTGTTTCTCATCCTGCTCCTGGTTGCAGCCAACGCCTTTTTCGCGGCTGCCGAGTTTTCCCTGGTCAGCGTGCGAGACACCCGAATCCAACAACTGATTGAAGCCCGCCGCATCGGCGCCCGCATTGTCCAGAGGCTGCACCAGAACCTGGACGAGGTGATCAATGGGGTGCAGTTGGGTATTACCGTCGCCAGCCTTAGCTTGGGCTGGATGGGCGAGCCGGCGCTGGCTCGCCTGTTCGAGGAACTCCTGGGCCGGGTTCCCCACGTGATGGTGTACGCCCACACCATCGCGATTGTCGTGACCTTCATCCTGATCACATACTTGCATGTGATCCTGGGCGAGCTGGTACCCAAATCCCTGGCCCTGCAACGAGCTGAGCGGGTTGCTCTGGCCGTGGCTGCGCCCATGGACGTTTTCCTCCGAATCACCCGTCCCTTCCTTTTTGTCATGCGCAAATCGGGCACCTTTGCGCTGAAAATGTTCGGGTCCCGCGAACTCCGCCGCAGCGGCCGGAGCGTGGTTCACTCGCCGGATGAGCTCAAGCTGATCGTGACCGCCAGCCGACGTTTTGGCCAGATTCCAGAGTTCCAGGAAGAGATGATCCATAACGCCCTGGAACTGGACAACACGACGGTTCGCGAGTTGATGGTGCCCCGCCCCGATATTTTTGCATTAGCCGCCAACCTCACGCTGGAAGAAGCGCTTGCGCGAGTCGTGTCCGAGCAACACTCGCGCATTCCCGTCTATGACCCGCTGCGCGGTCCTGAGCACATCGTGGGTGTGCTTTACGTCAAAGACGTGATGCGCTGGTTGCGGCTGCGATTGGCGGTTGGCCTAAGTCAACCCACGGCGGCCCGGATTTCCACGATGCAGATCAGCCAGATCATGCGTAACGTGCTAGTTGTGCCCGAAACCAAGATCGTCACCGATCTGCTGTTTGAATTTAAAGAGCGCAGGCGCCACCTGGCCGTGGTGGTCGATGAGTTCGGCTCGACTGCAGGTGTGATTACCATAGAGGACATCCTGGTCCGATTGGTTGGCGAGATTCAGGACGAGTTCGATGCAGCCGAGCCCGCGCCGGTGCTGATTGGCCAATCCGCCATGGTGCTGGAAGGCTCGACCAGCCTGCGCGACCTGGAGGCGGAGTTCCAGTTGATTCTGCCGCGCGACGCTGGCTTCGAGACCTTGGCCGGCTTCATTCTGTCGCGCATGCAGAAAATTCCCCGTGTCGGCGAAGCCGTCGAATTCGAAGGCCGCCGCTTCGCCGTGCAGGAAATGGAAGGCCACCGCATCGCCAAAGTCAAGATTGAGAACGCCCCAACCGCAGCCATGCAGCAGGCCGGAGATTGAGTCACGGTCTTCTTCTGGTTTTTTGCGAAGATAGGAGCTCTGAAATGCAAGGTCTGATATTGCTGCGCGCCCTTATCGATCATGTCCCCGCCCGGCTGGAGCAGCTTCCGGCTGATAAAGTTGAGAACAAGCCTGCACCGTCGAAATGGTCTCCTAAAGAGGAACTCGGACACCTGCTCGATTCTGCTGCCAACAATCACCAGCGAATTGTCCGTACCTCGCTGCAAGATCGTCCAGGGATGGCGGGGTATGACGGTGACCGCTGGGTGGAGCTGCACGCTTACCAAAAGCGGGACTGGCATGAACTGATCGAGTTGTGGCGAGCCCTCAACTTGCAACTGTTGGCTGCCGCGCAAGGGTTGACAGACTCGGCCTGGCGACGCACCTGCACCATCGACGGTTCTGCTCCGCTGAGGCTCCAGTTTGTCTTCGACGATTATCTTCGGCACATGGTGCATCATCTGCAGCACATCGGAACTGCAGTGGATGACCTGGAACTGTCGGTAGTGACCGCGGAGCAGAGCGGGGATTGAATATGCGACGCCGGCAACGGGCAAGCGAGACCTGAGAACTTGCTTCGCTATCTCTCCCAGCGCTTGCTGTACACCATCCCGGTCGTTTGGCTGGTTGTGTCGCTGGTTTTCCTGCTCATTCACTTCGTCCCCGGAGATCCGATCCAGCAGATGCTGGGAGAGGGCGCGCCAGCCGCCGACATCGAAGCAGCACGGCATGCCTATGGCCTCGATGCCCCGATTCGAACTCAGTACCTCAATTATTGGAAGGGAGTGTTACACGGCGACCTCGGTCCTTCGATTCGCTACAACCAAAGCGTGAGCGGACTGATCGCTCAGCGATATCCCTACACCCTGCAGCTGACTGCAGCGTCGCTGTTGGTGGCCATCCTGCTCTCGATTCCTGCCGGAGTGCGCTCGGCGCGAAGGCGCAATCGCTGGGATGACCGGGCACTGAGCGTGATCAGCCTATTCGGCCTTTCGTTCCCCAACTTCGCGCTGGGCCCGGTGATGATCCTGTTTTTTGCCATCGAACTGGGCTGGCTTCCCGTCTCCGGCTCCGGCACGGTGGCCCACTTAATGCTTCCAGCAGTCACCATGGGCAGCGCACTGGCGGCTATCCTGACCCGCATGGTGCGAACGTCGATGCTGGAGGAGCTAGGTCAGGACTACATCCGTACCGCCCGCGCCAAGGGACTACCGGAGCGCACGGTGGTTTATCGTCATGCCCTGCGCAATGCCATGATTCCGATCATCACGGTGCTCGGTCTTCAGTTCGGCGCCATGCTGGCCGGAGCCATTGTGACTGAAACTATTTTTTCCTGGCCGGGAATCGGGCGCTTGACGATCCAGGCAATTTCCAATCGCGACTATTACCTGGTGCAGGGCTGCATCCTGGCAATTGGCCTGACTTACGTAGCCGTAAACTTCTTGACGGACCTGCTGTACTCCGTGGTGAATCCACGAATTCGGCAGTAGAGCGAGCTCAATGTCTGCGACCGCTATCTCGTTCCGCCGCGCCGCCCGGAGTAATCCGCTGGCAGCCACGGGGGTAGTGCTGGTGTCGATTTTTCTGATCTTCGCGGTGTTTGCCCCCTGGGTCGCCCCCCAGGATCCTGCGTTGATCGACCTGCCACATCGCTTGTCGGGCCCCTCACTTATGCACTGGTGCGGCACGGATGAACTGGGGAGGGATATCAGCTCTCGCCTTATCTACGGGGCGCGCATTTCCATGCTGGTGGGGAGCTGCGTAGTAGCCGGGTCGCTGTTCCTGGGGCTGGTTATCGGCTCAATCGCGGGCTATTACGTCGGGCGGATCGACCGCTTCGTGAATGTGGTCGTGATGAACGCCTTTCTTTCATTTCCAGGAATCTTGCTGGCAATCGCCTTCGTCGCCTTCCGAGGTCCAGGAATTTTCAACCTTGTGCTGGCGCTTTCGCTTGGCGGATGGGTGGGCTACGCACGTCTTGTCCGGGCTCAGGTTTTGGCGACGCGCGAGCGCGAGTATGTGGAAGCGGCGCGAGCCCTGGGCGCAAGCGACTGGCGCGTGATTGTTCGACACATTCTCCCCAACATCATTCAGCCGATCATCGTGCAGGCCGCGATCGGCATGGCCGGCGCCATCCTTGCCGAAGCGACCATGAGCTTTCTGGGCCTCGGCGTGCCGCCACCAGCCGCAAGCTGGGGCTCCATGCTCAACGACGCCCGCGCGCACCTGTTCGACGCGCCTCATCTCGTGCTCTTTCCTGCTGTCGCCGTGATGCTCGCCGTGCTCTCCTTCAATTTCATCGGCGACGCGCTGCGCGACTATCTCGACCCGCGTTCCCGAATCGAAGTGGGTCTGTAACCCATTCAGCGCCGAGATCTCCGAGGGAAGCAGCTTAGATTTTCTCAGTGCTCTCCCCGTGCTCGGCGGTGAAAAATGAAGGGGCGCGCCTGCGAAGACTTCAAAGCCAACCCTAAATCACTAAAAACAGGACATATCTAGCTCTTGACGCATATTACATATTGCGATATTAATATTGCGATTTGCAATATGAAACTGGGCGAGAAAATGCGCTACCTGAGAGAGGTTGAGGGCACTCTGCGCGGGCTGGGTCGTGAGATGACCCAGCAGGAAATCGTGCAGGCCATCAAGAAGGAACTGGGCAGGAGCATCAGCCAGTCCTATCTCTCGCAGATCGAGCGTGGTTCGCGGCCGCACCTGACCAACTCCAGCCGCATGTTGCTGGCGCATTTTTTCAAGGTGCACCCGGGATACCTGGTGGACGACCCTGAAGGCTTTACTAACGAGCTGGCTGATTGATGGCGCCGAGCGCTTTCGCCGGGATCCGGAAGTTTCCGAGGCGTTGCTGGAAGTAGCGCGGCACGAAGACTCGCGCGGCTGCCTCATCCTGCTGGGCGCAATTTTGGAAACGCCTAAGTTGGCGGAACGGCTCCTTCAGGTGTTGAAACCCGAAGTGCATGAGCGCCGCCAAAAACATAAGCAGGCTACAAAAGGGAACGGGAGGCCCTGGCTATGACGTGGGCAGATTTTTACCTGATCTGTTTCGCGGTGGGATTCGCCTTCAGCTTCCTGTCTTTTATTTTCGGCGGGCTGAACTGGCACGTGCACGGCCTGCATTTGCCGCATGGTCTTGGCCATGGCGCGGGCGGTCCCGCGGGCCATGCTGGGGCCGCGACTCATGTGCCTTCTGGTCACGCTCATGGCGGGGGCGGAGGCGAAGCGATCTCACCCTTCAATTTATTCACGCTGGCTGCATTCCTGGCGTGGTTTGGCGGCACAGGCTATCTGCTCACCCGTTTTTCCACGATCTGGTTCTTCATGGGCCTGGTTTGGTCCGTGATCGCGGGATTGGTCGGCGCGGGTCTCGTGTTCCTGTTCATGAGCAAGGTGCTCATCTCAAAGGAAGAGAACATGGATCCGGCGGATTACGACATGGTGGGCGTGCTCGGCAGGATATCCAGCTCGATCCGTGAAGGCGGGACCGGCGAAATCATTTATTCCCAGGCCGGCACACGGCGCACGTGTGGGGCTCGCAGCGAGAACGGCAGCGCAATCCCAAGAGGCGACGAGGTAGTTGTTACGCGCTACGAAAAGGGAATTGCTTACGTCCGCCGCTGGGAAGAGATGGCCGGAGAAGAACAGGCGAGGTCGGCGGGACAGGGGTAGGGTGCGGGTCGGACCGGATGGTGACGGCCTAGTTTCAAGTTTCGAGTTTCGGGAATGCACAGCAGATCGCAGCAGACGAGATCACCCGAAACGGAAACCGAGTTTTGGAGTTTCGAGTTTCAGGTTTCGCGTGTGCAGAAACAGCGCAGCACAAGCGCCCACCCGAAACTGGAAACTAGAAACTCGAAACCAGAGTTTCGGGAAGCACAGGAGGATATATGTTCGGCAGCATCGGATGGGTGGAAATCTGGGTTATCGCAGGGCTCGCTGTACTGGCGGTCATGCTCCTTCTCAGCATGTTGGCTCGGCTGTACCGCAAGGCAGGCCCGCATGAGGCGCTGGTGGTGTATGGCTTTCGCGGGACACGCGTGGTGAAAGGCCACGGCACGATCATCTTCCCGATGATCGAAAACTGCCGCGAACTTTCTCTGGAACTGATGTCCTTCGACGTGGCTCCACAGCAGGACCTGTACACGAAACAGGGCGTCGCCGTCACAGTGGAGGCGGTAGCGCAAATCAAAGTGAAGTCGGACACAGAGTCGGTGCTGACCGCGTCGGAGCAGTTCCTCACCAAGACCGACCAGGAGCGCGAAGGCCTGATCCGGCTGGTGATGGAAGGACACTTGCGCGGCATCATCGGCCAGCTAACCGTAGAAGAAATCGTCAAGCAGCCCGAGATGGTTTCGGACCGCATGCGCTCCACCTGCGCCGACGACATGAACAAGATGGGGCTGGAGGTGATCTCGTTCACCATCAAGGAAGTGCGCGACAAGAACGAGTACATCCTTAACATGGGCAAGCCCGATGTCGCCCGCATCAAGCGCGATGCGGACGTAGCCGCTGCGGAAGCCGACCGCGATACGGCCATCAAGCGCGCGTTGGCCATGCGCGAATCGGCAGTCGCCAAGGCTCAGGCCGACCAGGAGCGAGTGCTGGCCGAGACGCTCTCGCTGGCAAAACAGGCCGAAGCTCAGCGCGACCTGGAAATCAAGAAGGCGCAATACCAGGAGCTGACAAAGAGACAGCAGGCACAAGCCGACAAGGCCTATGACATCCAGGCTAACATCATGCAGCAGCAGGTCATTGCTGAGAGCGTAAAGGTCCAGCAAGTCGAGAAGGAGCAGCAGGTCAAGGTGCAGGAAGCCGAGATCGCGCGCCGCGAGAAAGAACTCATCGCGACTGTACTGAAGCAGGCTGAAATCGAGCGTCAACGCATCGAGACGCTTGCCGAAGCCGAAAAGCAGCGCCTCATGGTGGAAGCCGAAGGCCGTGCTTCCTCCATTCGTGCGCAAGGCGAGGCGGAAGCCGAAATCATCTTCAAGAAGGGCGACGCGGAAGCGCGGGCGATGAACGTCAAGGCAGAGGCATTCCAGGAGTACAACCAGGCGGCGGTCATCGACAAGCTGCTCACCGGTCTGCCGGACGTGGTGAGGGCGCTGGCCAGTCCGCTGGCGAACGTGGACAAGATCACGGTGGTCTCCACCGGCAACGGCGACGCTGCCGGCATGAACAAGATCACCGGCGATCTCACCAAGATGGCGGCGCAGGTTCCGGCCCTGTTCGAGACACTGTCGGGAATGAACTTGAGTGAACTGTTCAGCAGGGTGCGGCAGATTGGCGATAAAGCTCCGAAGCCGGACGGGTTGCCACCCGCTGACAAGGGCAAAGGCGCGGCCGGAACAGGGAAGTAGGGGGTCGGGAGGGCGGGTCAGAGACCCGCCTCCACACAGGTCATTGAAGATCGGAGGATGGGATGAACAGCAAGACGTCATGGATCGGCTTGGGCATGGCGCTGGGCGCGGTAATCGGGGCAGCCCTCGGCGTTTCCACCCATCAGATGGGGGCCTGGCTGCCCATTGGCACCGGCGTCGGCATCGCCATTGCAAGCTCATTGTCTGAGAGAAGGAATGCCGCCGGCGAACCGACGCCCTCGCAACCAGAGATCCTTCAGCCAAGACTTAAGCGCTAAGAGCTGTTTTTGAAAGGAGTTTCATCATGGCACTACTAGAGCGAGTTTCCACGCTGGTCCGGGCCAACCTCAACGACCTGATCGACAAGGCCGAGGACCCGGAGAAGATGATCAAGCAGGTGATCCTCGACATGCAGAACCAGCTTCTGCAGGTCAAGACGCAGGTAGCGATTGCCATCGCCGACCAGCACCTGCTAGAGAAGAAGCAGAGAGAGAACGAAGAGAAGGCGGAGGACTGGCACCGTCGCGCCGAGTTGGCGGTCGACAAGAAGCAGGACGACCTGGCCCGCGCTGCCCTGGAGCGTTCCATGAGCTACAAAGAACTGGGCGAGAGCTTTGGCCAGCAGGTAGCTGATCAAAAGTTGCAGGTGGAGAGCCTGAAGACGGCGCTCCGCAAGCTAGAGCAGAAGCTGTCGGAGGCCAACGCCAAGGCCGATCTGCTGATCGCGCAACATCGCCGCTCGCGGGCCGTGGGCAAAGCCGCCGACGCACACATGGCAATCGGCGATGGCTCGAAGGCCGCTGCCTTTGACCGAATGAAGCGCAAGGTGGCGCATTCGGAAGCATCCAGCCAGGCCAAGGCAGAGATGGTAGGCGATAATGTCGAAGACCGCCTGGCCGCGCTGGAAAAGCAGGACCGAATCGAGCAGTTGCTGGCCGAATTGAAGTCAAAGCGGGGAGCGTAGCGCCGGTGTCTCGCCGTCTGTCGCTAGGGGCATCCTCGCCCTCGCATGAGGACCGACGAGCATTGGGAGATGTAGGAGCATGTCACTGTCCCGCACAGACTCTGTGACTATGATTTACCCGAATGTTCAAGCCGCGAAGCAGTGGTGGATCGAAACCTTCGATGGTAAAGAGGTAAAGGTGCCATCGACCTGGGATTGTTCGCTGCCGTCCAATATTGCTCTGAAATTGCCTGGCTACGATGAACCGACAATCTTGCTGAGTTCTCGGGGCGAAGTGGAGCAGGCCGGTTTCGATCGGTCTTCATTCGTCGTTCCCTTGTGCTGCGACAAGCTGAAGAAAGCGCAGGAACACCTTTCGGGTCGAGGCATCCTCGCGGGCTCTATCCAAGACGATGGTGATACGCAGGTTTTTGAAATTCACGGCATCGAAAGTAATGTAATTGAGATTTGCAGAGAACCTTAGGAAATCTGTCAGGGCCTTTTGCCGGGGGATGACAATCACCCAATTGCAGCTGGCCGGGGCGGCTATCAGTGGATTGCTGTTCTGGCTCGGATTCTGGCATGGACGCATACTTCTCGCGATAGCCATAGGCCTGACCGTTTGCGTTCTACGTTGGTTTCGGTAGGGCGGTGCGAGAGAGTGGGACCGACTACAGCGACATGGAACGGTCGGAGAATTTCGTCGATCCAACGTTTCTGTTGTCATTCTCGCGTTTTTGGTCGCGCTCTGTATTTTCACAGAGCTTCATGGAGGATTCCCGAGCGAATAGATAAGATCGTTTACTTTTAGCGCCGGCGTCTCGCCGGCTGCCGCAAGGGCGTCCTCGCCCTCGCAACCTCACGTGACAGGACAGGCTGATGCGCAAAGTCTTCCATTTTGATTCTTCGTCGGATGCCTATACGGCCGACGCTGCTGTCCTCTGCTGCTTTGATCATCGGATCAACCTGGCCGTACGCAAATTTCTCCAGCGAAGAGCCATCATGCATCCGGACATGATCATTGTTGCGGGCGGCGCCAAGACCCTGGCTTCTCCGCGCAATGATTTCGAGCGCGACTTTATCCTCGAGCAGGTTCGGCTCTCGATTCGTCTGCACGAGTGCCACCGGGTCATTCTCATGAGCCATTCCGACTGTGCGACCTACGGTGGCTTGGCCCGCTTCCAGCAGGACCAGCAAGCCGAAGCTGCGCATCATAAGGAAGAACTGCAGCGTGCCGCCGATGTGATTCGCGCCGAGTTCCCGGATGTCGAAATAGAAACATACTTTGTAGCGTTTGACGGAGTTTGGAAATTGCTGGGCGAGGCTGCGGAAGAAGTGGCGTGAAACGAACGGACAAGAGTGTCCGCGCCACGCAGGCGTTGCCGAGTAGCTGATATCTCTGTATTCCGATAGACTTTTACTGCGCGGCCCCGTAGCTCAACTGGATAGAGCATCAGACTTCGGATCTGAGGGTTGGGGGTTCGACTCCCTCCGGGGTCGCCAGAAGAGAGCAGCTAGTAGTTAGGAGTCAGCAGCTGGCCAGACACCTGTCGTCCTGACCGAGGCGTTCTCCCCGACAGCATGGTGAGAATGCCTTGGTGCGCCACTCATGACTTCGAACTGGTAGTGATCCTTAGACTCCGTGCGTTCATTCGCCGGTGAATGAACGCACTTCGCTAAGGATGACAGTGAGAATCTACGCGCTGGCTTTGTCGGTGAGTGCGCTGGTTTCTGTCGATTGATCGAGTTCCAGCTGCTCCTGGCCGCTGAGGACGCTTACACGGCCGCGGTACGTCTTTAGGTGCTTGGAAGCGGTGTCAAACGCCTCTTGCGCCTTGTTGAGATTCTTGCCGACGTTTTCGAACTGCGTTTGGAAATAATCGAACGACTTCTGCGCCTTGCTCAGCTCCAGGCGGCTCTTCTCAAAGCGGCTGGCGACTTCGTACCACTTGTGCACGAGCGCGATGGTTTGCAGCGTCATGAGGAGCGTGTTGGGCGAGACCGGGAAGACGTGCTGCTGGTTGAGCCAATCGGCCAGATCGCGGTTGCGCACTGCTTCCATGTAAAGCGTCTCGCTCGGCAGATACATGAGCGCGATGTCGGTGGTACCGTTCTCGGGCTGAATGTACGCCTTGATGCGCTTCGCTTCGGCTTTCATCACGCGCACAAATTCGTGGCGCGCGTCTTCGATTTCTGCCTCATCGCTGCTCTCAAAAAGCGCCAGCACCTGCTCGCGTGGAAACTTGGCGTCGATCGGAAGCCGCCGGTCGGGGAACTGAATCATGGCGTCGGCACGCCCGCCACCCTCGCCCGGCGAAGACTGGAACTCGTACATGTGCGCTGGCAGGAAATCTGCCAGCAAACGCTCGAGACTCGCTTCGCCAAACTGCCCCCGCATATGCGGGAGCTTGAGAAGATTATTGAGATCGTTGATGGAGTGTCCTATTGCGCCGACCTCACGAAGCTGCTCTTCGGCAGCTTTCAGGTGCTGCTGGACTTTTTCAAACTGGGCGAAGCCTTCTTTGATGTTCTGATCCAGCTTCTCCTGGACCTGCTGCGTGATCTCAAGCAGCTTGGCGTCCACCCGGTCGCGGATAGCCTCTAGGCTCTGAGCGGTCTTCTGGTTGAGGCTCTCGAACTCGGTCTTCAACTGCGCTGTCGTTAGTGCCAGAGAGCTGGTCAGCTCGGTGCGGGCATCCAGCAAATGCTGGGTCTGCTCCCGGCGGCCACCTGCGAGTTGGCCCTCGACCGAGTCGCGGATTTCCCGGAAGCCGCTGCTGACCCGGTCCGTGACCTCTTGGCGCAGGTCTCCTTTCGTGCTCTCCAGGCGCCCCGCCATATCAGCGGTAGCCGACCTAAGTTGTTGAGTAATAGATAGATCTAAATTGCCGAGCTGATTCGAGAGCTGCCCCAGCAAGTCCGAAGGCTGAGACAGCCTACGAATGGCGACCACCACCACTCCCACGAGTATCAGGTTGAGACCGACAGCGATTACAGGCAAAACTGTGTCCATGGTAATTGGCTGACTCTGATTCTACGTTCTACCCTCATGGAAACAAAGACAGAAGTTTGTCTTTCCTGGGCATCCCAATAGAGGTAAACAAGCGATGCTGTGCGCGCTGATTACCGCTCTCGCTCTGCTGCTCCCAACCGCCGCCGAACCTCAGAATCTTGATGCCTCACCGGCGTACGATACCCAGGCCGAGCAGCGCCTTCTGGAGTTGACCAACCAGGAGCGACAGAAGGCCGGAGCACCCGCTCTGCAGCCCGATCCGGGGCTGACAGAGGCTGCCCGCCAACATGCCGTTCTCATAGCTTCCAAAGGCGAATTGTCGCACCAGGTTCCGGGCGAGCCGCCACTCATGAAACGGCTCTCGAAGGCTTCTCCGCACTTAAACGATGCAGGCGAGAACGTTGCGTTCGACAGCGACGTGGATCAGGCGCATCAGGGCTTGATGCACTCGCCGGGACATCGCGGCAATATTCTCAATCCCAAGTTCAACGTCGTCGGCTTGGGGGCTGTCAGAGTCGGGGATACGGTTTACATAACGCAGGATTTCGGCCACAAAGTGCAGAACTATCCAGTGGCCGAGGCTGAGAACAGGGTGGCCGATGCGATTACCCGTACGCGGACCAACAGAGGTGGTCCACGATTGCGCCGCGTGCAATGAGGAAGCCTGCGCAAGGCCGCCTGCTCCATGGCCAATCACGATCACCTGAACCCCAAAACAGTCAGCGCGCTGGGAGGGACGCATTACGTGATCACCTATACCAACCTTCAACCCGAGTTGCTCCCCGCCAACATTCAAAAGCCAATCGAGGATGGCAATCTGCGCAGCTTTGCTGTCGGCGCCTGTTTCGCACAGTCCCCCAGCTATCCCGGGGGGACCTACTGGGTGGCCGTAGCGTTTTACTAGACAACGAGCTCATGTCGTAGTCCCGAGCGGGTGGGGATGGATCAGGAGTCCGGAGTAAGTAGCCCGTTTACGACTCCACTGCACGCGAGATTCTTCGCGACCTGGCGGTCCCTCCGAATGACGACATGCTGAGCAGACTGGAAGCCTGGGAAGGATCTCGCGTATACGGCCAGCGATTAAAACGCCAACAACCGATTCCTCGAAGGCTGACCGCCCAGGAATGACAAGACATGTGATTTGCTTTGGTGAGTATGACCGCTCTATCAGATCGCAATGCGCGGGCGCTTGGGATCGTTTTGGCGCAGGCGCACGGGCGTTTGCTGCTGCAAAGTATTCTTGATGTACTCCTCGCCGGCCTGCATCATCTGCTTCCACATACCGTAGGCGCGGCCGTCGCGGTTGAGGAATGCGATGGCCTCTTCGCGAGTCATGACCGCACCGAGTTCGCCGGCGAACTGGCTCAGGTACGCCGCCGTAATCTCCGCCGTAACTTTTTCGCGTTTCTTCTTTCCAGTCATGCGCTATCCCGAGTCGTTGATAGAAATACTCCAATGCCAAGGTGGCGGCAACTCCAGAGGTCAACTGTGAATGTGATGTTCATCACCAGGCGTCTCTTCTCTGAGAATGTCGGCCGTGTCAAGTTCTTTTTTGAGCGTACCAACCCGTGCACTCCGAAGAGCGCGCCACTTCGCTCTAGTTGAAGATTTTGCTTTTCCAACCCTAGGCTCGCTGTAATCGTTTCAGGTCGAGAATTCAGTTCGACCCAAGCATCTCTTCGCTCACAAGCTCGATCATGATTACTAGTTCGAACTCCTCCCTAAAGAGGAGCGGGCTGCCCATTCAATTGCTCGATGTCGTACTGCATACCATCGCCTGGTCCGAGCTCACCCGCGTGCGAACCGAACTTTTTGACTGCTCTTAATCCCATCCCTTGCGCCACTATCCAGTCCAGAGCAACCGCCCGTCTCCGCGCCATCGCTACCTTCGCGATCTTTCGTCCTCGCCGTATCATCAGGTGGAGATACTTGCTCCGCCACTCCGGAATGCTGCGTGCCGTAACCCGCGCCGTTTCCACCAGCGAAAAACGCAGCCTCGAACTCCCCTGTTTGGTGATATGCCCGAGCCGTCGCCGATTCCCGCTAGAATCTTCCAACGGCACCAGTCCCAGATAGCTCGCAATCTGCTTCCCACACGGAAAGCGCTCGGCTTTCCCGATGATGAGCATGAAAGCCAGTGCAGGAAGTGGACCGACACTTGGGTGATGAGGATAGCTCGGGCTTTTGTACGCCGTGCTAAGCTGGACGCCGTTTTAAGGCCTACGTATGGAGTCCTCGGGAAAGATCCGGGTCGGGACGGCGGGCTGGTCCTACAAAGACTGGAATGGCGTCTTCTACCCCGACTACCTGACGGCCCGCAAAATTCATCCTCTGGAGTACCTGGCGCAGTTCTTCGACGTAGTTGAGATCAACACGTCGTTCTACGGACCGATTAAGCCGGAGCTGGCGAAAATCTGGTGCCGCAAAGTTGCCGCCGTGAACCCGAAATTCGTGTTCACGGCCAAGCTGCTGAAGTCTTTCACCCATTCCCCCCTGTCGGTGATGGAAGCGACGTCGGCAGCCAACATTCGTCCGGGGGAGCAAGACGAAGCTCAGACCCGCGAAGGTCTCGACGCGCTGGCGTCGGAAAGCCGCCTGGGGGCATTGCTGATCCAGTTTCCGGTTTCCTACAAGAACACCTCTCTCAACCGCGAGTATCTTGAACAATTGCTCCGCCAATTCATCGAGTATCCGCGAATCGTCGAGGTTCGCCATGAAAGCTGGAACAATCCGGAAACGATCGCGTACTTCGCCAGAGCGAACGTCGGCTTCTGCAATATCGACCAGCCGCAGATCGGCCGCTCTTTGTCTCCAACCGAGCACGTGACTGCTCCCATCGGCTATATTCGCCTGCATGGCCGCAATTACGAGCAGTGGTTCGATTCTGATAATCGCAATGACCGCTACAACTATCTATACAGTGCAGCGGAACTTCTCGACTGGAAAGAAAAAATCGAAGTTGTCGCCCCTCAAACAGAAGTCACCTACGTGGTGACCAATAACCATTTCGAGGCGAAGGCCGGAGTGAATGCGTTGCAGTTGAAGACTCTGTTAAGCGGTCAGCGGGTGAAAGCTCCCGAGCCGCTACTGCGCCGTTACCCGGAATTGAAGCAGTTTGCCGATCCCGCGGCAGATACTTCTGATCCGAATCTCTCCTTGCTGGCGTGAAGATAGGCGCTAGGCTCTTGGTTCTCGGCTACTTCTCGGCTCTAGGGTTCAACTGTCGGCTTTCAGTTCCGCGCCTAGAGCCGCGGACCTTTTGCAACTTTTCTCTGCCTGCCATCGTAATTACTTACAGACACGGCGTGACCAGCAAGCCGACTAACTTTCGGCTTGCTGCTGCGTCCAACTGGTAGAGAGCGAGAGGTGGCTTATGGATGCGAAATACAATTACATCATTGACAGCGTGAAATGGCGGATTGCATTGAATGTGACCGGGTTCGCGGCATGGGTGGCGGCGGCTTTCGTGCTGTTGAAGACGGCTGGATAGCGGGGGTCTCCCCCTCTTACTTCGCGGTGACTTCAACCCTGGCAGCGTAGTGTGAATCCACATACTCGTCCAGGATCTTGATGAACTCGGCCACGATACGTTCGCCTCGCAAAGTGGTGAGCAGGCGCCCATCCACATACACCGGGGCTTTGGGTTCTTCGAAGGTCCCAGGAAGGGAAATGCCGAGGTTGGCATGTTTTGATTCCCCTGGTCCGTTCACCACGCAGCCCATGACCGCCACCTTCATCCTTTCCACGCCGGTATAGCGTCCGCTCCAAACCGGCATCTGCTCACGCAGATAAGACTGAATCTGCTCCGCCATTTCCTGAAAGAAAGTGCTGGTGGTACGGCCACAACCAGGGCAGGCGGTAACCTGGGGAGTGAAGCTGCGCAGGCCGAGCGATTGCAGAATCTGCTGCGCAACACGGACTTCTTCGGCGCGGTCGCCGCCGGGCGCAGGGGTAAGCGAAACGCGAATCGTGTCCCCGATTCCTTCCTGCAATAGAACGCCCAGCGCCGCAGAAGAAGCAACAATGCCCTTTGCTCCCATGCCGGCCTCGGTGAGTCCAAGGTGCAGCGGATATTGGCAACGCGCAGCCAGGGAACGATATACATCGATCAGGTCCTGGACCTCGCTGACCTTTGCGCTCAAAATAATCTGATCAGAACGGAGCCCATATTTTTCCGCCAGCGCCGCCGAATTTAGCGCGCTGACCACCATGGCCTCCATGGTGACCTCCCGCGCGTCTTTAGGCTCAGCTAAGCGCGAGTTTTCATCCATCATGCGGGTGAGCAGCGCCTGGTCGAGCGAACCCCAGTTCACGCCGATGCGCACGGGCTTCTGGTGCTTGGCCGCAACCTCAATCATGGTGCGAAAGTTGGTGTCGTCCTTGCGGCCTACGCTCACATTCCCAGGATTGATGCGGTATTTGGCCAACATTGCCGCGCAGCCGGGATACTTGGTCAGCAGAATGTGCCCGTTGTAGTGGAAGTCGCCGATGATGGGGACATTTACTCCCTGCTTGTCGAGTTGCTCGACAATTGCGGGAACTGCGGCGGCGGCCTCTTCATGGTTGACCGTAACCCGCACTAACTCGGACCCGGCCCGCGCCAGGGATGCAACCTGCTCGACGGTGGAGGCGACATCCGCGGTATCGGTGTTGGTCATCGACTGCACCACGACGGGTGCATCGCTGCCTACGCGGACCCCGCCGATTGAGGCAGTTACAGTTTTCCTGCGCTGGATGTCAGCCATGGGAAGTTCTAGTTTAACAGAGAGGTTGCCATCCGGGCGGAGCTGGGCCTCGCGGAGCAGGGCCAAGGGGAATCGAAGGATCGCTACGGTGATCGCTCCGCCAAAATGGCAAAGGCGTCCTCGCGCTTCATGACCTTGCGTGAGAATGCCTTGGCACAGGTTCTAACCACAGGGAAGCGGTCCTTCGACTCGGGCTGAAGCCCTCGTTCAGGACGACAGCGCCTCTGTGGTTAGCACTTCACGGCAATCGTTGCGACAGCCCCGGCAATGTCTTGACGATGTCGTTGTAAATCACCGTCACGGCAAACAGCACCAGGAACACGAACGCAGCCTGGTAGATGCGTTCTTTGATCTGCAGGCTGATGTCCCGGCGCATGAGGCTTTCGATCAGGAGCAGCAGGATCACGCCACCGTCCAGAATAGGAATGGGCAGCAGGTTGAAGATGCCGAGGTTAAGGCTGATGGCTGCGGTCAGTTCCAGTAGCGGGGTCCAGCCTTTCTCGCTCGCGGCCTCGCCGGCTGCTTGGCCGATGCGAATAGGGCCTTCGACGGAACGGATTGAGACCTTGCGCTGCACCAGCTTCTGGAGCAGTTCCAGAATGAGCGCCGACATGCGTTTATTCCGGTCCAGCGACAAGCGGAAGGCGTCAGCAAAGGGCAAGCGGGTCACTTTCACAGGATTGCTTTCGACGCCGATGCGGTAGCGCTTTTCCTTGGCGACCTCGATATCACTGAGCACCGGCTGAACGGTGAAAGTCTTCAGCTCTCCGTCGCGTCGAACCGTCAGCTGAATGGGCTTATCTCTGGTGACCTTGAGCCGGTCAATCATTGCGACCAGGGCCGGCACCGGGGAGCCATCCATCGAGATAATCTCGTCGCCCACTCTCAACCCGGCCTTTTCGGCGGGCAAGCCGTGTTCCACCGCAGTGATCGTCAAAGGTTGCTTCGGAGCCCAGCCGGCATAGCCATACTGAGAGACGCTGTAAGGCTTAGGAACTATTGTGGTTTCGAGCACTTGCCCAGCCCGCTCCACCGTGATGGGAAGCGCCTGATTGGGACTAAGCTCGACCTTCGGTTCCAATTGTTCCCAGGTAGGATTCTGGATGCCATCCACTTGCACGATGCGATCACCCGGTTGCAGGCCAGCCTTGGCTGCGGGCGAATCCTTCTCGATCCAGCTGATAACCGGCGGCTGATCCAGGAATACGGGGTATTCGTAATGCACCATGTAGACGCCGGTGAGCAGTCCGAAAGCCAGCAAAATGTTCATGGCTGGCCCAGCCACCGCGATGATGAAGCGCTGCCAGCGCGGATGCGAGAGGAATTCCGCCGGGTCCCCGCTGCGCTCATCCATGGGGTTCTCACCACTCATTTTGACGTAGCCGCCCAGCGGAATAGCGCTAATGCGGTAATCGGTGTCACCCTTTTTGAAACCCAACAGGCGAGGTCCAAAGCCGATGGAAAACGCTTCAACCCGCACGCCGAAGTACTTGGCGGCGGCATAGTGGCCGAATTCGTGGATCAGGATCATGAACCCTAGAACCACGACCATGGCCAGCACAGACGTCAGGAAAAAAGACATAGACCGAGCTACTCCCCTTGCCAAATTGCGGAGGCGGTGTGCGGCAGGGGGGATTTGCTGCTCCGACGCTCCACGTACCGGAGGGCCGTCTGCCGGGCTTCGGCATCGATCTCCAGTACCTGTGTTATAGATTCAATTTTTTGCGTTCGCGTTTCAACTAAAACATTCTCGATAATCTCAGGAATGTTGCTGAAACGAATACTGCCATCCAAAAACGCTGCTACCGCCACCTCATCGGCCGCATTTAGGGCGACCGGCTTGGCTCCTCCGGCCTCCGCTGCCTCGTAAGCCAAGCGCAGACAAGGAAATTTAGCCATATCCGGAGGTCGGAAGTCGAGGTGACGTAGGTTGGTGACCGGGAAGCGCAGGTCCGACTGGACCCGCTCAGGATAGGTTAGCGCGTAGAGAATGGGGAGGCGCATATCCGTCACGGAGAACTGAGCAAGTATGCTGCCATCCACGAACTCCACCATCGAATGAATTGTGGATTGCGGGTGCACGATCACTTCGATGCTGCTGGGCGGCAAGTTGAACAAACGGCAAGCCTCAATGACTTCGAATCCTTTGTTCATCAAGGTAGCTGAGTCTATGGTGATGCGCCGTCCCATTTTCCACGTCGGATGGTTCAAGGCTTCTTCCACCGTGATGGAAGAAAATTTCGCTTTTGGAGTGTCTAAGAACGGTCCGCCCGAGGCGGTCAGCCAGATACGTTGCGCTTCTTCCATTCGGCCACCCCGCAGACACTGATGAACCGCGTTGTGCTCACTGTCGATCGGCAGCAGCGGCTTCCCTTGGCGGCGCGCTTCAGCGGTGATTAGCTCTCCCGCCGCAACAAGACACTCCTTGTTTGCCAGTCCGACGGCCTTACCAGCTTTTACCGCTGCGAAGGTTGCCTCCAGGCCAGCGACGCCGACGATGGCGCTGACCACAAAGTCCACGTCGGGATGAGTTGCGACGCGCACGCTTCCCGCAGCGCCGTGCACGACTTCGATGCCCGAGACGCCGGCGGATCTTAGACGCGCACGCAGAGTCTCAGCATCTTTTTCGGATGCGATCGAGAGTACATGCGGCTTCCAGCGCTGCGCCTGCTCAAAAGCCGCATCAAGGTTGCTGCCGGCCCCTAGAGAAATGATCCGAAACCGTTCGGGGTAGTTTTCAACGATGTTGAGAGTGCTGCGACCTATGGAACCGGTCGAGCCCAAGATGGCGATACGTTTCATGTAAATGTGCTTTGCAAAACCGGCATTACAAGGCTACTTCGGTCCCAGTGCGACGGAATAACGGTCGATACGTCGACCCCTCGTTGCTGAAGGACGTAAATCCGGTGATATCCTTCCAGTATAGTGCCATCGGGCCTGGTTTTCCGGCACTGAGGCTGCCCCCGGCAGAAGCGACACCGCAAAGCTTCGGTAGGAACCTGCTCCAGTTCCATAAGTTTGACGATGCTAAGAGAGCTGCCAGGATGAAGCGCTAGTGCAGTGTCTGCTAAATAACTAAGCACTTATCGCTTCCGCTTTCTGGACTTGGGGCTGGTACAGCCGGGCTGGATCTGCTCCAAAGTCCGCCGACAGCGAGTGAGTTTTTCCTGAATCGATTC
>Ga0209152_10000132_pt1 | contig 39306 bp, 39 predicted proteins | sample GraSoiAngelo_107_FD_185873 | JGI IMG/M metagenome (GOLD analysis project Ga0209152, IMG submission 185873) | Grasslands soil microbial communities from the Angelo Coastal Reserve, California, USA - 14_0903_09_30cm (SPAdes) (version 2) | ecosystem: Environmental > Terrestrial > Soil > Grasslands...
GCTGGAGACCCGATCGGGGTAGGTGGCGGCGTAGAGCGTCGACATCGGCCCGCCCTCGGACACGCCGAACAGCGCCGGCCGCTCGAACCCCGCCGCCTCGGCGACCGCCTTCAGGTCATCCATCGACTCCTCCAGCGTCGGCGGCCGACCGGGGCGGTCAGAGAGCCCCTGCCCGCGCTTGTCGAAGATCAGCATTCGCGAGAAGGCGGTGAGGCGGCGCAGAAAGCGGGCGACCGTCGGCTCCTCCCAAAGCAGCTCCACCTGCGAGACGAAACCCGGGACGAGGACGAGGTCGAGCGGCCCGTCCCCGTGCACCTGGTAGGCGATGCTGACGCCATCGGAGTCGGCGTAACGCGTCTCTACTTCCATCCCGCCTGGATTATGGCGCCGCGGGGCTAGTAACCCGCCCGCTCGTCGACCCGGCTTATCCCGTTCTCGCGGGTGACGGCGATGTGCAGCGAGCACTGATCGACGATGTCGTCGGTGTGGGAGATGACGAAGATCTGCTGGAACTCGCCGCGGGAGAGCTCGATCAGCTGCTCCATCAGCATCCGGCGACGGCCGACGTCCTGGCTGCCGAAGACCTCGTCGAGGATGACGAAGCTCTGTTCGGTCCCCCGCTGCTCGGCAAGCGTCCGGGCGAGTGCCAGGCGCAGGCAGAGGGCGGCGAGGTCCTGCTCGCCGCCGGAGAAGCGTTTGCTCAGGTAGAAGTCCCGGCCCTCGGCGATCTCGAGGAAGTAGTCCTCGGTCAGGCGGACACGGGGGTAGGCCGCTTCGGTGATTTGCCGCAGCAGCCGCGAGGCTTCCGCTTCCACCATCGGCCGGGCGCGGCGCGAGGCCTCCTCGCGGTACTCCTCCAGCGCCCCCGCGACGGCGGCGCGGAGCTCGAGCTCGCGGCGTTCGGAGTCGATCCGCTTTTTCAGTTTGCTCGCGTCTTTGAGCCGGCTGCGCGCGGCGGCGACCGCCTCGGACTCAGCCGACGCCTTCCGGTTTGCCTCTTCCAAGGCTTCGCGAGCGACGTCCAGCACCTCGCTCAGCCGGTCCCGTTCGGCGCTCATCTCCTCCTGCGCCCCCGGCTCCGGGGCGATTTTGTCGGCGCTCTTGCGCAGCTTCTCGACCTCTTTGGCGGCTTGCTCGACTTCCTTGCTCTGCGCCTTGACCTGCTTTTCAAGCAGCTCCGCGCCGGCCGCCTGCTCGCGCGCGACGGCGATCCGGCGGGTGATCTCCTCCCTTTGCTCCAGCGCGGCCTTGATTGCCGTTTCCAGCGCAACGAGCTCGCGATCGAGCTCGTCGTGGCGCCGACGAGCGGCGGCGATCGCCTTGTCGAAATCGGCGATCAGTTCCTCGACCGTCCCCGAAAGCTCCTGGTGGCAGGTCGGGCAGACCCCCGACTCCCCCTCGCCTACCAAAGCCTCGCGGTGCCGTTCGGAGTGGGCGAGCTCGGCTTTTGCCTCGGCGCGCTGGTCGCGCAGCTCTCCCAGGCGGTCGTCGGCTGCCTCCAAAGCGCCGGGCGCGTCGAGACCCGCGCTCCCCCGCAGCGCTGCCTCGAGCTCGGTCAGTTCCACCTTTGCCGCCACCGCCGTCCGCAGTTGCTCCTCCCTGCCTTCGAGGCCCTCCTTCTTCACCTTGAAGTCACCCTCGGCCCGCTCGGCCTCCAGCTGCCGCGACGCGTGTTTGCCGACCTGGGCGGCGAGCTTGTCGATATCCGCGTTCGTCTTTTTCAGCCTCGTCTCGCCGGCGGCGATCTCTTTCTTCAGCCGTTTCACCGCGGGCGCCGCGTCGCGCGCCTCTTTCTCGCGCTGTTTGACTTCGGCTTTGAGCTCGTCGACGTCGGGCGCCTCGCTGCGCAGGCCCTCCAGAACCAGGCCCTGCTCGCGGGCGTCGAGCTCGGCGAGTTCGACCGCCCGGCGCAAGTGGCGGATCCCGAGCAGGCGCTCGAGCTGGTCTTTGCGTTTGCGTGGGTCTTTGTCGGCGAGCGCCTCGACCTCGTTCTGGGGCGCGTAGAAGGTTCCGCGGAACATCTCCCTGGTCAGGCCAAGGCGCACCGCCACCTCGCGCGAGGTGCTGCTGAGCCCGTTTGCGAGCTGCTCCTCGCCGGCGACGTCGATAAGCGTGGCGTCCTTGCCGTCGATGCGGGTGGCGCGGAGGACGCGGCCGCCGACTTCGAATTCAAGGGTGACCTGGCATTCCTCCCGCTTCACTCCCTCGCGCGCGACCCGGGTGGCGCCGGGCCCGCCCCGGCCGCCGTAGAGAGCCCACTCGATCGCGGCGAAGAGCGTGCTCTTGCCGGCGCCGTTGACGCCGGTGATCGCGAAGACGCCGGAGGCGTTGAGGTCGAGGTCGACTTCGGCGAAGGAACGGAAGTTCTCCGCCTCCAGGCGCAGCAGCCTCACGCGCCGATGTCCTCCGCCGCGCGGGTCATGTAGGTCTCGCCGCGGCCGACGAAAACCTCCGCCTCGACGCCGGCGGGGACGCGCCGGGAGAGGAAGTCGCGCAGCTCCGCGGGGGCGGCCGGCTGCGGCCGGCCGGAACCGGCTTCGACGAACTCGGGCTCGAGCTCGAGGTGGAGGCAGTGGGCGAACGCCTCGCCGATCCTGCGGCGGTCGATCGCTCCGTACTTCTCGAAGCTGACGTTGGCGATCGGGACTTTGACGATCGCCCCCTCCAGGCCCTTCGTCTTTGCCAGCCGGGAAATCGCTTTGGTGAGGTCGTCGACTTTGCTGGCATCAAGGGCGGGGAGGCGCGTGCGCGGCCGGCCCTCGATCTCGTGCACGGTGAGGAAGGCGTCGTCGAGCGGCTCGGCGTCGAGGTCGACCTCGACGATCCCCTTGCGGCGGGCCTGGTCCCCCCAGTTCAGTCGTTCCAGCGAGCCGGGGTAGACGGCGTTGACCCGCGGCCGGTCGAGCTGGTGGAGGTGGCCGAGGGCGATGTAGTCGAAGCTCGCGACTTGCTCGAGCAGCTCCCCCGGCAGCTCCACCGCGCCCGGCTCGCCGGCGCCGACGCGGGCGAGACCCTCGAGCCCGGCGTGGGCGACGAGGACGTTGAAGCGAGCGTCCGCGTCGGGCTCCGCCGCGGTGATCCAGCCCGCCATCGCCTCCGGGTCGTTGCTGTGGGGAACGGCCGTGACGGCGAGGTCGCCGAAGCGCAGCCGGCGCGGCTCCCCGTGGACGGCATGGACGCCGAAGCGCTCCAGCAGCGAGAACGGGTGCGCGATCGCCCGCACCCGCGGGGTCTCGTGGTTGCCGGCGATGACGGCGAAATCGATCCCCGCCGCGCGCAGCCGCTCGACTTGGTCGAGCGCCACCCCCAGCGCCGCCGAGAAGGGGTGGTAGCCCTCGAAGAGATCACCGGAATGGATGGCTACCGCCGGTTCGAGCTCGAGCACCCGGTCGACCGCTTGGGCGAAGGCGTCGTAGACGTCCTGCTCCCGCAGGTTGTGTCCCTCGGCGTCGGTGTGGTGCAGATCCCGCCAGCCGAGGTGGGAATCTGAGAGGTGGACGATTTTCACGCCAAAGGTGGTAGCAGCTTCAGCAGGCGCAGGCGCAGCCGCATCGCCGGAACCGAGACCTCGAAGCGTTTCGCCAGCGCCGGCAGGTTGAACCCGGTCGCGGTGGCCTGCGCGCGGACCAGCGGCTCGGGCATCAGCAGCTCCGAGGCGAAGATGTTGGCCTCGCGCTCGCGCCCACGATGTTTGCTGAGCTTGGCAGCGGAAGAGCCCTCGTCGATCTCCTTGATGTCGACGGCCCGGTCCGGAAAGAGCTTGTGGACGACGGGCACGTGGAGGACGAAGTGGCCGACCTCGTGGGCGATCGTGAACCGGCGGCGCCCTGGGCTTCGCCGCGCCTCGCCGCGATCGACCCAGACGATCATCTCCTCGGCGTCGAGCATCCCCGAGAGGCGGCCCTGGTCGGCCGGGGCGCCCGGGAGGGTGCGGATGTCGTCGGCTTCGTCGACGAAGAGGCCGAGCAGGGCGCTCGCTATGCGCTCGACCGGGACGGGCGGCGCCTCGCCGACGTCGTAGCGCCCCTCGAAGTCGCGCAGCAGCGCCTGCGCGGCTGCGGTCGGCTCAAGCGTCCGGGCCGCCATGGAAGAGCCGCTCGACGAGCTCGACCTCCGGGTCGGGAAGGCGCTCACCCGAGCGCGACGGGGGCGTTGGGCGGTCGCCGCCGCTCCGTCCCATCGCCGGGACGCTGCGCAGGGACGGGCCGTCGCCAGCTGGACGCGCGGCGGCGAGGACATCGGCGACGTCGATGTCGAAGATCCGCGCGAGGGAGTCGAGTAGGCGGCGCGAGAGCTTCGACCCGAGCAGGGTCCCGGTCTCGAGGCGGTGGTAGTTGCGGGCCAGCGCCTGGCGTCCCTCCTCCCCCTCCACCTCGAAGTCCGCGGCCAGCTTCCCGACGACCGCGTCGGGCTCGATCCCGCGCGCGTTCCGCATCGCCTTCAAGCCCCCCGGCAGGATGCCCGCGGTGCCGCGGCTTCCGAGCACTTCCTCGACGACCGCGAGCGCGCGCTTGTAGCCCTCGCTGCCGGTCTCGTCGCTCAGGAGCGCCCCCGGCCCGCGGGCGAGGAGGATGTCGGCGAGCATCTGGCTCAGCTGCGGTCGGTCCTCCTCCGGGACGAGGCGCAGGTAGGACTCGATCGGCTTCTCCTCGCCCGCCCGCAGGTCGTCGAGCGCCTGCTCGAGAGCTCGCTCGAAGGTCTCGTCGCCGATGCTCATAAGGTCTCCCAGTCGTTCGGCCGGACCTGGCCGATTTCGATCGCCTCGTCGAGCCCCTCAATCAGGCGCAACCGGGGTGTGCGCCCCGAGAGCCGCGGCGGTTTCGGCTGCTGCGGCCAGGCGCGGTCGATGCAGGCGGCGGCGACCTCGGCGGCGAGGGCGTGGATCTGCGGCTGCGGGTCGGGTCGGGAGAGGCGCAGCAGCATCCGCGCCGCCGCGTCCTCGGTCGCCAGCTCGATTTCCTCCTCGCCGAGCCCGCGTGCCTCGCCGCGGCTGCGGCAGACCCGCTCGATCACCGGCACGCCGCGGAGGCAGAGGGTCCAGAGGACGAACTCGAAGCGCTTGTCGTCGTGGACGACGGTTTCGGCACGGACCGCCTCGAGCCGCAGGTCGTCGAGCATTTCGATCGCTCTCTCCTCGATGGGATCGAACTTTGCCATACGCCTACACCGCCCCCCGATCGCGCTCTCTTACACCTGTCGGCGCGTTCTCCCGCATCTTCTTCACGATCCGGTGCCAGGCGGTGTCGACGGCTCCGCGTTTCATCCCATGCCGCTGGGCGATCTCGGCCGGGGAAAGGTCGAGAACGAGGCGGTCGTGGGCAAGCGCCTGCTCGCGCTCGCTGAGCCCCGCGAAGTAGGAGTCGAGGTCGGCCGCTGTTTCGCCTGCGGACGGGACCGGCGGACGCGGGTCGATCGCGACCAGCTCGCCGGGGTCGACCGGCTTCGACCGGGTCCGCGCCGAGCGTCGCCAGTAGTCCTTGATCGCGAAGTTCAGATTGGCGGCGGCGACCCCGCGGAAGGAGGTGTCGAACTCGAGCTTCGTCCGCAGCAGCTGCGCCAGCCGCCGCAGCAGGTCCTGGGCGATCTCCTCGGCGTCGGCCGCGGGGTCGTCGACGCCGCCGATCTTGCCGTAGGCGATCGAGCGCCCCCAGTTCCAGTAAGGCTCGATCAGCCGCGTGATCGCCTCCCGTTCCCCCGCGACGTCGCCGGCAGCACGCGCCGCCCGCGCCCGCCGCAGCAGGCGCTCGTCGCGCTCTTCGCTCTGGTTCAAGTTTCCGCTCATCCCGCCTTTGCGACCTTTACCCACTAAGCCGCGGAGCACTTCGGATTTCTTACGGGCCGAAGATAGTTGTCTGAGCCGTCGATCAGAGTTAGGTTGGTTAAGGCAGGTTTACCGGTAGTAGAAAGGATTCAAATGGAGGGTTCACGAAGGGCTTCAGAACGTCAGCCGTCGGGCTGGACGGTCTTCACCGGAGTGCTGCTGCTGCTGATCGGATCGCTGGACGCGCTGTGGGGCCTGGCCGCCGTCCTCAACAACGACGTCGTCGTGGTCGGAGGGCATGGAGTCCTCGTCGCCGACGTCACCCTCTGGGGCTGGATCCACCTGATCCTCGGCTCGATCGTCGCCATCACCGGCATGATGCTCTTCGCCGGAAGCCCGACCGCCCGGGTCCTGGCGATCTTCTTCGTCACGATCAACGCGATCGCCCAGATCGTCTGGTTCCCCCTGGCGCCGCTCTGGGCATTCCTGATCATCCTGCTCGACGTGACGATCATCTACCAGCTCACCGCCCGCTGGGACGAGTAGTGGCGAGGGCGGGATTCGAACCCGCGACACCACGATTTTCAGTCGTGTGCTCTACCAACTGAGCTACCTCGCCTCGCGCGCCTGAACGGCCGGCGCTGCGGGAAGGCTAGCGGTCTGGAGGGGGCCGCGGCTGATTGCATGGGGGGATGAGGTGGGGGCGGATGGCGGTCGGTCTGGCGGCGCTTGTCGCCGCCGCCGCCATGCTGCTCTCGGGTAGTTCGGGCAGCGATCCTGAGACGCCGACCGGGCTGCCGGACCTGCCGCCGCCGTTCCTAGGAGTGGCGGTGCTTGGGAACGGGGGGTTGACCGCGGCGGTTGACGCGTACGGGAGCGTCGTCGACCTGCGGGCGCCGGGGCCGGCGGGCCGGGCGCTGATCGAGAACTCGGCCGAGCGGCAGGCCGCCGGGACGGTGCCGAGCGACACCGGGATCCAGATCTGGACGCGGGTCGGCGGCGAGATGCTGCCGATGTGGCAGGCGGACGAGGTGCGGCAGCGTTATCTGCCGGGGACCAACGTGCTGCGGACCGTGGCGGTGTTTGGGTCGGAGCGGGTTCGGATCGACGAGGCGATCTGGGGGAACCGGCTCGCGGTGAACCCTACGGGCTCCGCCGTGCAGCTGCGGACAAACGAAGCGGGTGGGTTCGTGACCAGGTCCCCCGAGGTCCTCGCCAAGGCCGCTGCCGCCGACCGACGCTGGCTCGCCCGCGCGCTGCCGCTCGGCAAAGCGGCGCCTCCTTGGGCCGTGGACATTTACGAGCGCTCGCTGCTGGTGCTGCGAGCGCTGACCGCGCGGGAGAACGGCGCCGTCGCGGCGGGGGCGCGGGACGGCTGGGCCTACGTCTGGCCGCGAGACGCTTCGGCGGTCGCGATTGCCTTGGCCGAATCCGGCTACGAGCCGGAGGCCGAACGGATCGTCCAGTTCCTCCTCGGGGCGGGGATCGAGTTCGCGGCGCGCTTCAACGGCGACGGCAGTCCCGTCCCCGGGCGTGAGGCACAGGGCGACGCGATCGGCTGGGTCGCCGCTGCCTCGGAAGCGGCCGGGATCGGCAACGCCCGCCAGGCCGCGCACATTCTCGCGGGCGGCGAGCCGATCCCCTGGCGCGAGCGCGCCGACTACTGGGAGGACGAGCCCGGCGACTACCTCGGCAACGCCCTCGCCTCCGGCGAACCTGCGATAAGCCAGCTATACGGGGGCAAAGTGCAGCCTCGATTGGTGCGGGAACCCGGAGAGCCAGACTCCGGCTTGGACTCCGCCGCGGCCTGGGCGGTGCGACCGTTCTCTCAGCCTCGCCTCTACCCCGCCGCGCGCCGCACCATGGAGCGTTTGGTGGCCGCTGGAACCCCCTTCGGAATCACCCCCGGCGAAGGCTGGGAGGGCGGCGAGGACCCTTGGTCCGCCCCGACCGCCTGGACGGCTTGGTCCCTGGCCACGCTCGGCGAGCGGCAGCAGGCGCTACGGATGATGCAGGCGCTGCGCCGCAGCGCCACTCCCGCCGGCGCCCTCCCCGAGCGCGTCGACGCGCAGACCGGCGTCCCCCGCTCGACCACCCCGCTCGCCTGGTCGCACGCCTTCATGATCCTTGCACTGCGGGAACTCTGGCCGAGCTCGCGCTAGAGCTCGCCCCGCATCAGCCCCATCAGCTCCAGGGCCCCCGCCTTGTGCAGCGGTTCGTTCAAGTTCCCGCACTTGGGGCTCTGGACGCAGGAGGGGCAGCCGGCTTCGCACGGGCACTCGGCGATCAGCCGCTCGGCGTCAGCGAGCAGCCGCTCGAACTCCTCGTAGCCGCGCTTGGTGATGCCGACGCCGCCGGGGTGGCCGTCATAGATGAAGATCGTCGAGCGGCCGGTCTGGAAATGGACGTTGGTCGAGAGGCCGCCGATGTCCCAGCGGTCGCACATGGCAATCAATGGCAGGACGGCGATCTGGCTGTGCTCGGTCGCGTGCAGCGAACCGAGCAGCGCCTCGGTCGGCAGTGCCGCCGCGAGCTTGTCCGGCAACACGTACCAGAGCGCCTGGGTGACGAAGTTCTGCTCGGGGAGCTCGAGGGCGACGATGTCGATCGGTTCCTGGTCGGAGACGGAGACGCGCTGGAAGGCGATCACCTGCTCGGTCACCGAGACCTCGCCGAAGTTGAGCTGCACGCCGGCGACCTCGCGCTGCTCGTGGACGCGCTCGATGTAGATCTCGGTCTCTTTTTTCGGCCGCGTGTACCAGTCGCCGTCGAAGGCGGAGACGACGGCGCGGCGCTCCTCAATGTCGAGCCGGTCGACCTCGTAGGAGCGGCCGAGGTGGAGGTAGACGGCGCCGGGGTGGATCGTCGTGAAGGCGCGCTCGGCCTCGACCAGGCCCAGCATCTCGCCCGACGCTGCCTCGATCACCGCGACCGAGTCGGCCGAGGCCGAGCGCAGGGCGATCCGGTTGGCAACGAACTCGCTGCGGCGCGGCAGCAGTTTGCCGCCGGCGGGGCGCAGCTCCCCCGCTTCGACCAGCCGTTCGGTCCGCTCGACCCAGCCCTCGCCGAAGATCTCCTCGTCCTCGGGCGTCAGCGGCAGCTCGTAGGCGGCAGCGACAAGGTGGCGGGAGGCGATCTGCTCGTTGCCGTGGTCGAGGATCGCCGCCTCGACCGGGCGCCCGAGGAACTCCTCCGGGTGGCGGCAGAAGAACTGGTCGAGCGCGTCCTGGCCGGCGACGTAGACGGCGAGGCCGAGCCGGCGCCGCCCCGCCCGTCCCCACATCTGCCGCAGGCTGGCGACGGTGCCGGGGAAGGTGACGCAGATCGCCGCGTCGAGCTCGCCGACGTCGATCCCGAGCTCGAGCGCATCCGTGGCGACGACCGCGAGCAGCTCGCCGGAGGAGAGCCGCGCCTCGATTTCGCGCCTCTGCTGCGGGGTGTAGCCGCCGCGGTAGGGGGCGATCCGCTTCGCCAGCTCCGGCTTGCCCCGCCGCTCGAGGTTTTCGCGGGCGAAGCGCTGGATCAGCTCGATCCCGCGGCGGCTTTTGAGGAAGCAGATCGTCCGCACCCCGTGGGTGACCAGCTCGGCGAGCAGGTCGGCGGCCTCCGAGAGGGCCGAGCGGCGGGCGCCGGTGCGCTCGTCGAGCAGCGGCGGGTTCCACATCGCGATCTCGCGGCCGGCGCGCGGGGCGCCGTCGTCGTCGATCATCTCGAACGAGGTCCCGACCAGCCGCTCGGCCAACTCGACCGGGTTGGCGATCGTCGCCGAGGCGAGCAGGAAGCGCGGCTCGGAGCCGTAGTAGCGGGCGAGCCGGCGTAGGCGGCGGAGGACGTTGGCAACGTGGGAGCCGAAGACGCCGCGGTAGGTGTGCGCCTCGTCGACGACGACCCACTCGAGGTTGGCGAGGAAGTCGCCCCAGCTCTTGTGGTTGGGGAGGACCCCCATGTGGAGCATGTCGGGGTTGGTGAGGATGAGGTTGGAGCGGCGGCGGATCGCCGGGCGCTCCTCGCGCGGCGTGTCGCCGTCGTAGATCGCCTCGCGCAGGCCGGGCGGGCGCAGCTCGGCGAGCTTGCGGGCCTGGTCCTGGGCCAGCGCCTTGGTGGGGTAGAGGTAGAGCGCCCGGTCTTTGGGGCGGGCGGCGATCCCGTTTAGGACCGGCAGATTGAAGGCGAGGCTCTTGCCGGAGGCGGTGCCACTGGTGATCACGAGGTCGGAGGCGGCCGCCGCCTCAAAGGCTTCGAGTTGGTGCGTGTAGAGCGAGTCGACGCCGAAGCGCCCGAGCGCCTCGGCGAGCGCCGGGTGCAGCTCGGCGGGCAGCGGCGCCGGCCGCGAGTGGCGCTCCTCTTCGGAGGACTCGGCGACGATCCGCCCGTCGCGCCGCGCCGGGTCGATGGCGACGGCCCACTCAGACGAGAGCAGCGAGCCGCCGCGTGCCATCAGGCGGCGCTCTCCACCGGGCGGCAGATCTCGGCGGTGAGGTGCATCGCCTGCAGGGAGGAGCGGTCATGGATGCGGAGGACGTCGGCGCCCTCACGGACGGCGAGGGTCACCGCCGCCACCGTCCCCCACTCGCGCTCGCCGGCGGGCAGGCGCTCGTCCCACGATCCGGCAAGGACCGCGCCGATGAAGTCCTTGCGGGAGAGGGAGACGTAGAGCGGCAGCCCGAGCGCGCGCAGCTCGCCGAGCCGGCGCAGGATCTCCAGGTCCTGCTCGGGGCTGAGGTCGAAGTCGAGTCCGGGGTCGATCGCAATCTGCTCCTCGGAGACCCCAAGCTCCCGGGCCGCCTCGACTCTCCCCTCGAACCAGGCGCGCAGGTGGTCGACGACGTCGTCGTACTCGCGCCAGGGCCGGTCCCTTCGTGGCGGACCCTCGATGTGCATCAGCACGTAGCCGCACCCCGTCTTGGCGACGAGCTCAAACATCTCCTCGCAGCCGCCGGAGATGTCGTTGACGACCGAGGCCCCAGCCGCCAGCGCCCGCCGCGCCACCTCGGGGGAGAAGGTGTCGGCGGAGACGGTTAAGGCACCGGTCTCCAAAACCGGCGATTCCGCCGATGCGAGCCCTTCCACGGCCGGAACAAGCGCCGCGGCCTCGTCCTCCGCCGAAACCGGCGGGCCCGCCTTCGCTGCCACAGCGCCGATGTCCAGCATCTCGAAGCCCGCCTCGGCCAGCGCCAGCCCGTCGGCGACCGCCTGCTCCGGGGTGCCGCTGCGGGCGCCCTCGAACATCGAGTCGACGGTGACGTTGACGATCGCCGCGGCGATCGGACGCTCCAGGTCGAGGCCCCCGCCCGCAAGTCTCCAGCGTCTCATCGCTGCGAGCTTACGGGTCCGCCGCAACCAGCTAACCGGCGCGCCTGGTGATCTCGTCGTGACCGGCCCAGGTGGCCCAGCGGGCATCGAGGAAGTAGGCCCGCAGTTTGAATCCCAGGCCCTGCCGGGGGAAGGGGGCGCGTATGTGGAGCGCGCCCGGCTCGAAGTGGACGCGCAACTGCCGCCGCGGTCCGACCTGGCTGAACGAGACGACCGTGTACGGCTTTTCCGGCTGCGGAGCGGTGACGTGGACCTTCAACCCTGGGCCGCCTCCGCGCACCTTCAGTTTCGAGCGAAAGCCAGGCGCGAGGCCCAGGTACTTGGGGAGAGTCAGCGTCAGGGCGTCGATCGCCGTCCAGCCGGGGGCGGAACTCGCCCGCAGCAGAAGGCCCGGGCGTCGCTGCCGCACGCCGCGCAGCGCGATCGTCGCCCGTAGGCGGCCGACGCAACCCGCGCGCCGCCGCTCCGGCCGGGGCTGGTCGCTGCAGGGGAACCGGACGACCGTCAGCCCGTCCTCACCGAAGGTCGGGTCGTAGCTTCCGTCCTGATTCAGACGGGCGAGGAAGGGGATCCCCACGATCCCGGGCACCGAGTCGCTCGATCCCCTGACGAGGATCTTGCCGTCCGCGAGCGGCACCGCCTGTTCGACTTCCCCCTGCAGGACAGTTCCATCCGGCTTCAGCAGGCGAAGAACGCCGCTGCTGCCAAAGCTCGGAACGAGCTCCCCGGTCGCGTCGACCATGACGAGCAGCGGCTGCGGACAGAGGGCGCAATAAAGCTCGCCGAGTTTTCCGGGGACCCACTTGCTCCACTCGGAGGTTCCCCCGGCGAGCAGCAGCCTGCCGTCCGGGAGTGAAGCCACGTCGGTCGCCCAGCTGCCCGCTTCCGAGACCTCCGCGCTCGGGCCGGTGATCGGCGGGACGGCGTGCCCCCCGTCACCAAAGGCAGGATCGAGAGCGCCGTCGGCGCTGAAGCGCGCGACGAGGAAGCCGTCCCCGCTCTGCCCGGCGGCAACGACCTCGTCGCCGTCCCAGGCGAGCGCCTCGAATGACGCCCAGGACTTGTCTCCCGGAGGCACGTCGAGGAGCACGAGGCCCGCGCCATCACCGAAGTCCGGGTCATAGTCGCTGTCCTGGCCCGGCAGGAACCGCGCCAGCAGGGCGTTTTGACGGGAGCGGCCGAGGAACGAACCCGCTCCCAGCAGCGAGCCGTCCGGCCGTTGAAGCAGATCGTTTATCCAGGCGGAAGTGGACAGGTCGGTGTGGTCGATGCGGCCGGCATTGCCCTTGAGGGCGCCGTCGTCGCCGTACCACTTGATCCAGGCCTGTTGTCCGGACGGGGTGGTGCGGTTTTCAGCCACGGCAACCGATCCGTCGGGAAGGAGGCTGACCGCGGTGGGGCCGATGCGGACCGAAGGAAGCACCGGCTAGCGCAGCCCTTCGGACTCGCCCGCACCGGCAAAGGTCGGGTCGGGAGCGCCGTCGGCGAGGTAGCGGGCTGGATGAACGCCGCCGACGGGGGCAGCGACGACGCGCCCTTCGCTATCCAGGGCGAGCGCTTGGAAGGGGGGCAGGCGACGATCGATGACGAAGCCGCCGCGGCCGAAAGTCCGGTCCACGGTCCCGTCGGGGGCGATGCGCGCCAGCACCCCCGCCTGCGGCCAGATGCTGCCGGCTAGGACGATCTTGCCGTCCGGCTGGATCGCCATCGAGTCGGCGAGCGCCAACGGCACGAGCGAGAGAAAGCAGAGCAGCGTCGCGGCCGCGCCGCCCCACATTCCGCAGATCTTCTTCATCGGTCCCACGATCATTACGGTTAACAGCCACCTTGAGACTGAGTTGCGTCTACACCGACCTCGACGGGACCCTGCTCGGGCGGGGCAGCTCGCTCTTCCGCGATCCCGAGGGCGGCTTCAGCCTGGCGCAGGCGCGGGCGCTTGAGGCCTGCCACCGGGCCGGGGCCGAGGTCGTGATCATGTCCGGCCGGCGCGAGCCGCAGGTGCACGAGGCGGCGCGGCTGATGGGGCAGACCTCCTACATCTACGAGGCCGGCTGCGCGTTTGCGATCGAGGGCGAGACGACGCTGATGACCGGTGAGATGGCGCCGAACGAGGACGGGACGATCTACGAGCAGATCGAGCAGCGGGGGATCCCGAAGCTGCTCTTCGAGCACTTCGAAGGGCGGCTCGAGTACCACGCGCCCTGGCACCACGGCCGCGTCCTCTCCCATCTCTTCCGCGGCAAGGTCGACGTCGAGGAGGCCAACACGCTCCTGCACGAGCGCGGCGACACCGACCTGCGCCTGCTCGACAACGGCGCGATCGGCCGGCCGATGCCGACCGTCGAGGGCCGCACCCACGCCTACCACCTGGTCCCCAAGCAGGTCAGCAAGGCGGCGGCGGTGGCCGGCCACGCCCGCGCCCGCGGCTACGACCCGCGCGAGTGCATCGCCGTCGGCGACTCGGTCGAGGACCTCGAGGTCGCGGCGGCCGTCGGGCGCTTCTTCGTCGTCGCCAACGGCCCCGAGCACGACCCGGGTCTACGGGCGGCGCTGCCGAATTGGGACAATGTCACCGTTACTGAAGGCAGCATGGGCGACGGCTTCTATGAGGCGGTCGTTTCCTCGCTGATGGAACGCCGGCCCTAAGGAGAGCTTGTGTCGTCTGAGAACGCCACCGTCGCAGAGCAGGAGTACCTGGAGATCATGTTCTGGCTGGAGGAGGCCGGGCTGCCGATGACGGGGGCCAACATCGCCCGCGCGATGCAGCTCTCGCCGCCGACTGTGCACGAGATGATCGGCCGGCTGATCGACGACGGCTACGTCGAGCGCAACGAGGACAAGTCGCTCTCCTTCACCGAGTCGGGGCGCGAGCACGCCAGCTACATCGTCCGCCGCCACCGGATGATCGAGCGCTTCCTCACCGACGTCCTCGGGATCCCCTGGGACGAGGTCCACGAGGAGGCCGAGCGGATCGAGCATGCGATGAGCCCGGTCCTAGAGGAGCGGATGCGCGCCGCAATCGGCGACGCCACCACCTGCCCCCATGGCCATCCGATCGTCGAGGGCATCCGCGAGCAGGGCTCGCTGCTCGCGGACGTCGAGATCGGCGCCAACGTCGTCGTCCTGCGCTTCGAGAACGAGGCCGAGGAGCTGCTGCACTACCTGAAGGCGGCGGGCTTCGACCCGGGCCTCGAGGGCAAGGTCGAGATCTCAGACGACGAGCGCGTCGTCATCGTCGCCGACGACGGCAACCACGAGGTCAGCCGCAGCGTCGCCGAGACGGTCTCCGTCCGAGCCGACCCGGCACCGCCGCCGCGGGCCGCGATCCCCGAGCAGCTCGTGCTCTCCAGCGACCGTTACGGCCGTTAGGCCGTCTAACTCGGGACCTTCATCGACATGATCGGTACGCCGGTCGGGGCTTCGCTCCCGCCCGGCGGCTCTTCGGTCACCATCACGACCTCGACGCCATTCATGTCGGCGATCGTCGCTTCGGCGTGCCCGTGGCGGTCGGGGACGAACAGCGCCGGGACCGCTTCGACCTCGCCTTCGCGTTCGACCCAGGCCTCCAACACCTTGTCGGACGGCAGCGGCTCCAGCCCTTCGATCTGCAGGGTGCCGGCGCTGCCTTCCTGAACCATCTTCACGGTCAGCCCGTCGATCTGGCGGACAACCGTGCTGGCGCCGCCGCCTCCACCGGAGCCGGAGTCGTCTTTGCCGACCTCGTAGCCGACGACGCCGGCGACCAGAAGGGCGACGACGGCGAAGCCCGCAGCCGGCTTCAGGATCCATCGCCGCCACGACCGCGCCGGGGCCGACCGGCTCTCCGCCTCGCGGACGTCCTCTCGCACCTCGGCCATCAGGTTCGCCCGCAGGGACGGCGGCGCCTCCTGCCGCTCGACCGACTCCGGCAGCGTCTGCAACGCCGGCTCGAACCAGCGCAGCTCCTCCTGGCAGCTCTTGCAGCCTTCGAGGTGGCGCTCGAACTCGTTCACCTCATCGGTGTCCAGCGCCCCCAGCATGTAGGCGGCGAGGTCCTCGCTCCAGCGACTGTGTTCGGAAGCGCTCATGCCAATCCCTCCGCTAGCTCGCCGCGAATCTTCTCCAACCCGAGCCGCATCCGTCCCTTCACGGTCCCCATCGGCAGGTTGAGCATCTGGGCGATCTCCGAGTGGCTGAAGCCGCCGAAGTAGGCGAGCTCGATCACCTTCGACTGCTCGCCGGGCAGTTTGCCGATCGCGCCGCGCAGCTCGCCGGCGGTCTCGCGCCGCAGCGCCTCCTCCTCGGTCCGCTCCGCTGCCGGGCGGTGCTCGAGGACGGCGTCGTCGTCGAAAGTCAGTTTCGGTGCTTTGCCGGCGCGGCTGCGGAGGAAGTCGATCGCGCGGTTGCGGACGACGCTGAGCAGCCAGGAGCGGACGCTGCCGCGGGCCGCGTCGAAGCGAGCACCGCTGCGCCAGACCGAGATGAAGGCCTCTTGCGTCACTTCCTCGGCGGCGGCGCGGTCGCCGACGATCCGGTACGCGAGCGAGAAGGCGGCGCCGCCGTGGCGGTCGAAGAGAACCTCGAACGCCTCCGGGTCCTTGCCGCCGACGAGGGGCATCAGCTCCTCGTCGGCCAGTCGCTCCGCCTTCTCTCTCCGCACCTGCATCAGGTACCTACGTTGTCACTTGCCTAAACGATGAACGGTTCGACGGCCTTCAAGACCTGCTTTTCGCTGAGCGGGCTGTCGAAGGCGGCCGGAGCCGGTTCTTCTTTGTTCTGGAGCCGGATCGCCGCCGCGTGGCGCGCCTCGACCTGGACGATGCCGCCCGCCGCCGCCAGCACTTCTTTGGACTTGATCATCGGACCGGCGCCGTTGTAGGCGCTGACCCCGGTGTCCTCGAAGGTCTGCGCCAGCTTGAGGAAGCCGGCGGTGTCGTTGTATTCGAAGTTGAACTTCGGTTCCGCCACCGGCTTGCCGCCCAGTTTCTTCACCGTCGCCGCCAGCGCTTCGACGTGCTGCTGCTCGTCTTCGGCCAGCAGGTTGACGAGGCTCTTCAGTTCGCCGCTCGCCTTGGCGCGGCTCTTCGCTTCTTCGTAGAACTTCGCCTCCAGGTACTCGAGGGTGAGGGCGAAGTTGAGGATCCCGACGTCGCCGGATTCCGACATCGCCAGCGCCTTGCGGACGAAGGGGCTGACCATCGCCGAGCCATAGATCGCTCCGGCCGCGAGAGCGCCCTTGAGGATCACGTCGCTGCGCGAGAGGTCGGCACCTTCGACGTCCACCTCGACGGCTGCGAGCTCGGGAGTCTTCAGCTGTTCTTTCATCGCTCTATCTCCTTTGTCCCGCGGCCTCAGCCGACCAGGAAGGGTTCGACGGACTTGAGCACGGTCTGCACGTCAGCCGGCTTGGCGAAAGCGCCGTCCGGGGTGATCGATTCGCCGAGCAGGGTGTTGAGGACGGCGGCGTGCCGGCCCTCGACGCTGTGGATGGCAAGCGCCGAGGCCAGCACTTCCGGGCTCTTGATGTTGGCCGCCTGCCCGAGGTAGGCGGCGGCGCCCAGGTTCTCCACCGTCCCCGCCAGTTCCAGCACCGATTTGGCGCTTTCGAGTGGGAATTTCGCTTTCGGTTCCGGCGCCGGCTTACCGCCGAGCTGCTTGACTGCGGCGGTCAGGGCCTGCACGTGTTCGGCCTCCTCAGCGCCGAACTTGCGGATCGTCTCCAGCTCAGCACCCTTGAAGAGGCCGCTCTTGACGACGTCCGCGTAGAAGGCGGTCTCGAGGTACTCGAGGGTGAGGGCGTAGTTGAGGATGCCGATGTCGCCCTTGCCGAATTCGGCGGTTTCGCTGGCGCCGCCGGAGCTCATCGAGTCCATCGTCGCGGTCGTGGTGCCGCTGTCGCCGCCGCAGGCGGCGAGGAAGGCGGCCGCCGCGGTCGAGCCGCCGCCCACCGCGAGAAGCTTTCGTCGAGTTACATCCATCTGCACCGCCTCCTATTCGTTTGCGTCCTGGCCCTCCTTACGGGTAGGGGCGTCGCGGTGGATCAGAATCCGTCGATGGCAGGAAGAACCCGCGGCGCGGCGCTGTTGGTCCTGGTGTCGATCGTCTCCGTGCAGTGCGGCTCGGCTTTGGCGACGAGCCTCTTCGACTCGGTAGGTGCGGCCGGGGCCGTTTTCCTGCGCGCGGCCTTCGGTGCGCTGGTGCTGCTGGCGCTGACCCGGGCGGAGCCGCTGCGCGCGGCGGAGTGGCGCCACCGCGACGTCCTCCTGCTCGGCGCCGCGGTCGCCGCCGTCAACTTCTTTTTCTACGCCGCGCTCGAGCGCCTGCCGCTGGGGATCACGGTCACGCTCGAGTTCGTCGGCCCGCTCGGAGTGGCCGTCTTCGGCTCGCGGCGGCGGCGGGACCTGCTCTGGGCCGCCCTTGCCGCCGCCGGGATTCTCCTCCTCTCCGATGGGGGTGGCGGCGAGGGGGTCGACCCGCTCGGTGTCGTGCTGGCGCTCACCGCCGGCCTCTTCTGGGCCGCCTACATCGTCCAGAGCGCCCGTGTGGGTTCGCTCGGGCCAGGCCTGGGCGGAGCGACGATGGCGGCGGTGATCTCGGCGGTCTTGATTGCGCCCTTCGGGCTCGTCCAGGGCGCCGGCGAGTTTCTCGATCCGGCGGTGCTCGCCGCCGGTGCTGCGGTCGGCATCCTCAGCACCGCGATCCCTTACGCCCTCGAGATCGAGGCACTGCGGCGCCTGCCGCAGTCGGTCTTCGGAGTCCTCATGAGCCTGGAGCCCGCCGTCGCCGCTGCGATTGGGTTCCTCGCCCTCTCCCAGGATCTGGCTCCGCCTGAAGTTGTCGCAATCGGGCTGGTGGTCCTCGCCTCAGCGGGCGCGCTGCGCTCGGCCGCGACCCCAGTCCCGCAGGATCGCTAGCTGAGTCATCAGCCGTAGCCCAATAAACGAAGAGACTTGCCCATTCCTCCTGCCGCGGCTAGAGTCACCCGCGTGCCAGTCGACAGGGCAGGGAAGCTGCTCGGCTGCCGCGTGCTCGTCGCCGCGGCGGCTGTCGTCGCCTGCCTGATTCTGCCTGCGGCGGCCACCGCTGAATCGTTCCTCGTCAGCACCGCCGCCGACGAAACCGACGCGGCTTTGGGCAGCGAAGGCTGCCTCACGGCAGCGGGTAAATGCTCCCTCCGCGCCGCTTTGGAAGAGGCCAATTCCTCCCTCGGCGAATTCGACGAAGTCAACTTTGAAGAAGGGGTCTTCGAAGGCCGCGCCACCGATGTCATCGCCCTGGGCAGCGCCCTGCCGACGATCATCGACCCGATCCGAATCTTCGGCCGCGAATGCGAAACCGTCGCCGGGCCGGGGGAACCCTGCGTAGAGATACGCGGCCTCCCCGCGGCGCCGGCCCTGAGCGTAGAAGGGGTGGAAGGAGCGGAATTCGAAAGCCTCGCCATTACCGGGGCCGGAGTCGGACTGCTGGCGAAAGCGGCGCCGGGAATGAGGGTGCGCGGCAACTGGTTTGGGATCGCCCTCGACGGCAGCGCCGCCGGCAACGGAACCGGCATCGAGCTCGCCGATGGCTCAGACGGGGCGCGGCTCGGGGGCGAAGGACCGGAACCGAAAAACCTGCTCGCCAACAGCGCCGAGACCGGGCTCAGCATCGTCGGCTCGAGTAAGACCCGGGTCCTGGGCAACGACTTCGGCGTCGCTCTCGACGGCGTCGCCGCGCCAAACGGGACCGACCTCGCGATCGCCTCGAGTCCGGGTTTCCCGGCGCTGGACAACGTCGTCGGCACCAGGGTCAGCACGGTCGCGGCCGCGACCCCCACCTGCGACGGCGGCTGCAACCTCATCTCCGGCTCTGCGGCGAATGGCATCGACCTCACCGGTGACGCCGGTTCCGGACCCGCGTCTGGAACCATCGTCGCCGGCAACCACATCGGCCTTGACCGCGCCGGAACCGGCTTGCTCGCCAACGCCGGCGTCGGGGTTCTGGTCGGTTCCGCCCCCCGCACCGTGGTCGGCGGCCCGCGCCCCGAAGACGCGAACCGGATAGTCGGCGGCACCGTCGCCATCAGCTCTGCGAGCAGCGCGCCCTACCTCGTCGTCCGCGGCAACTCGATCGGCTCGGTGGCCACCGGATCCGAATCTGGGAGCCCGCTCGACGGTGGCATCGAAGTCGACTCGGGTGGTCTCACGCTCGCGGCCGAAGAGGCGCAGATCCTCGATAACGAGATCGGGCTCGACGGCGGCACCGGCATCGCCCACGCGGGCCTTGCGGGTGAGCTATCCGGCAACTACGTCAGCGGCGCTGCGACCGGCATCGAAGTTGACAGCGCGGAAAGTCTGGTCGAGTCCAACATCGTCGAAGCGCCGGAGGAGGTGGGGATCCTGGTTGAAAACGGGTTCAACCTGCTTCTCGGAAACCGTGTGGTCGACAGCGGCGGAGCGGGCATCCGCGTCGAGGGAAGCGGGCTCTTCGGGGTCAGCGGGAATGTGGTCGGCGGCGGCTCAAATGCATCGGAGAACGTGATCGACGGCAGCCACGGCAACGCCATTGAAGTCGTCAACCCGAAAGCAAGCCGGACTGAAGTCGCCCGCAACCGTGGGTCCGGTAACGGCGGGCTCTTCATCAACCTCGTTGCCTCTGATCCAGATCCGTCGGACCTCGATCCCGGCGACCCCAATGGGGGGATCCTGGCGCCCCCGATCGCGCTCGTCTCCGAGAGCAGCGCAGCCGGATTCGCGGAACCGGGAGCAACGGTAAGGGTGTTCCGCAAGGGCGGCCCAGCGGCGGGGGAGATCCAGTCCTTCCTCGGCGAGGCATCGGCCGACGATGCAGGCAACTGGAGTCTCACCTTCCCGGCGCCGCTGCCGGCGGGGACGGCGATCGCCGCAACCCAGACCCTCGAAAATGGAACTTCAGAGCTGGAGATCACCGCCGTCCCCTTGGCGGAGGCTGCCCAGCAGGGACAGGATGGCAGTGGCACGGCTAGCGACCGCAAGCCGCCGCGGACGAGGATGCTGAAGCAGCCGCGGAAGGTCCGAGCGGGCCGGGCCGCCACCTTCTCGTTCACTTCAAGCGAGCCCGGCTCCAGCTTCCAGTGCAGCCTCGACCGCGCCAAGTTCAAGCCATGCGCGTCGCCGCAGCGATACCGGATCCAGAAGCCGGGCAAGCACCTCTTCCGAGTGCGGGCAATCGACCCAGCCGGCAACGTCGACCGCACGCCGGTGCGAAGGAGGTTCGAGGTCATTGGCTAGATGGCTACTGCTCTTCGTCCTGGGGCTGGCGGCGCTGACGCCAGCGGGCGCGGGCGCCGCGGAGATCGTCAACGGGGGGTTCGAGTCGGGCAACTTCAGCGGCTGGGAGGTGCGGCAAGCGACCGGCGCTGGCAAGTGGTACGCCTACAAAGGCACCAAGCCGCCGATCCCGCACGAGCGGGGCGCCGTCTCGGTCCAGCCGCCGCCGCAGGGCGCCTACGCGGCGATCGCCGACGAGGTCAACCCGGAGACGCTGCTGCTCTACCAGGATCTGCAGCTCGAGCCGGGAACCGCCTACAAGCTCAGCCTGCTCGCCTACTACGACTCCTATTCGGCGCTGACGACCCCCGCGCCGGACACCCTCTCGGTGGACGAAGAAGTGCTCGGTTCGAAGCCGAACCAGCAGTTCCGGATCGACGTGATGAAGGCCGGCTCGCCGCCGGACTCGGTCGACCCGAACGACGTCCTCCTCCAGCTCTTCCACACCAAGAACGGCGGGGCACGCAGCATGGCGCCGACCCAGCTGATCGGCAACCTCGCGCCCTTTGCCGGGCAGACGGTCCGCCTGCGGATCGCCGTCGCGGCGACCGAGGAAGTGCTCAGCGCCGGCGTCGACGCCGTCGCTCTCTCCGCGCCTGACGGCACCTTTCCGCAGGCGCAACTGCGGCGCATCCGCCCGCGGAAAGCGAAGGCGAACCCGCGGGCCGGCACCGTCATCCTCCCTGTCCAGGTGCCCGAGGCAGGCCGCTTGATCGCAACCAGCGCCAGCGGAAAAGCGCGGGCCGTGTCGGCGAAGCCGGTGAGCGCAGGGGTGGTCAAGCTGCGCCTGCGCCCGAGCGCGAAAGGCCGTGCGATCCTCGATCGCCGCCACAAGCTGCGGGTGGGGATCACGCTCACCTGGCGCCCGTTGACGGGAGGGAGCCAAAAGCTCCGCCTCCCAGTCGTCTTCCGACTCAGGAAATCTTGAATATAGTCGGTCTCTTCCAGTCAATGCCGCTACAGCGGCACTAGAAAGGGAGAGACATGAACAACCAGAAACGGCTGGCGATCGCGATCGCCGCTGTCGCCTGCTTCGTGCTGGCCTTCCCGGTCCTGGCCCAGGCCGCAGTGTGGAAACACAACGGCGTCAACCTGGCCAAATTCATCGAACTGGGCCTGCCAGGCGGCGAAAACTTCGAAACGCAAGTCAGCGGCGAATGGAGCGGGATGAACTGCGAAGTCAAGGCGACGATGACGACCGAAGGCGGCAGCACGGCGAAAATCACCAAATACGAAATCAAAAGCTGCGCCAAAGCTTTCGGGAAAATGTCCGGCTGCTCGGTAGTCGCGAAGGAAGCGAAAGGACTGCCCTGGACCGTCGACGTGAAAACCACCGACCTGGTGGTCACAAACATGCGGGTCCGGCGAACCTTCAACGCCGGCTGTCCGGTGACTGAACTCGACAAAACCATCACCGAATTGCACCTGACGCTGAAAGAAGAACCCCTGAAAATCAAAGAAATGGAATTCAACAACAGCTCTTTGGGCACCTACAAAATATTCGGCTCCTGGACCGTCGAAGGGACTAACTCCGGCACATACGGAATTGGCTGACCCGGAGGCGGTTGGATTGAGCTAGGACCGCAGGCGGTCGAGGGCGCTCGCGATCCGCGAGACGCCCTCGGCGGCGCGGTCCGCCGGGACCGGCGCAAAGGAGAGGCGAAGGCTGTTCTCGCCACCCTCGATCATGAAATCGGGGCCGGCGACGAAGGAGACGCCGTCCGCTTTCGCCTCGGCCAGGAGAGCGGCGCTGTCGGTGCCCTCGGCGAGGTCAAGCCAGAGGAAGTAGCCGCCATCGGGGACGACAAACTCGGCCTCGGGGATCTGCTCGCGCAGCGCCTCGACCAGAGCCTCGCAGCGCGCTTTCAGCTCGCCCTTGACGAACTCGATGTTGCGGTCGAGCTCGCCGCTGCGGCAGAGCTCGAGCACGATCGACTCGGCCAGCATGTTCGGCGAGATGTAGGTCTCGTTTGCCTTTTTTGCCAGCTTCTTGATCTCGTCAGTGGGGCCAGCGAGGTAACCGACGCGGACGCCCGGGCTGACCGTCTTCGAGAAGGAGGAGGCGTGAACGACTTTGCTGCCCTCGTCCATCGAGAGCATCGTCTCCAGCGGCTCGCCCTCGAAGGGCAGCTCGCGGTAGGGGTCATCCTCGAAGATCCAGAAGTCGTGCTCGGCGGCGAGCTCGACGAGGCGCCGGCGCTTCTCGACCGAGAGCGTGCAGCCAGCCGGGTTATGGGCGTTGGCGATGACGTGGGCGAGCCTGATCGGTCCCCCCTCGAGCGCTGCTTCCAGCTGCGCCACGTCGAGCCCATCGGCCTCCAGCCGCACCGGCACCAGCTCGACGCCGAGCTGCTGCAGCAGCAACAGGGTGCGGTCGTAGGTCGGCTGCTCGACGACGACGCGGTCGCCGGGGCCGAGCAGGTACTGGAACAACATCGCCCCGGCCTCAAGTGAGCCGTTAGTGATCATCACCTGCGCCGGGTCCAGGTCCCCGTGCCGCTCTGCCACCCACTGGCAGAGGCCGGGATGGCCGATCCCGACCCCGTAGGAGAGGGCGGTTTCCCAGTCGGAGGCGAGCGCCCGCGAAGCCGCCTCCCGCACCTGCTCGTGGGGGAGGATGTCGGCGCTGGGGGCGCCGCGCGCGAATGAGATCGTGTCGCCTGCCATCGGTCCCCGACCCTAGCAACGGCGGGTTAGGGGGCGGCGCCTGCCGGGGATAGGTTTTTGCGATGGGGCAGGCACTTCGCAGAAGAGGGCCGCTGGCCTTGGCGTTGTTGCTGATGACGATCGCCGCGGTGGTCGCGGTCCTGGTCGTCCGCGAGGGCGATGCAACGGCCGAGAACGCCAACCCGAAGTGGAAACAACCGGCGGTACAGCGGCTGCTGCGCCTGCACGATCTCGAACCCGGCTATTCGTTCTTCATCCTCCCCAATGAGGGCAGCGACTACGAGCCGCCGAAGATCCTCTGCGCGCAGGTCAAGCCGGCAGATCAGCAGCGGAAGCTGAAGGCCTTTCTCAACGAGCACCCGATCGGCGGCTGCTTCACCTCATATGTGCGCTTCTTCTCAGTCGGGGAGAGCCCCGCCGGTCAGTTCATCGGCAGCGGAGCTGTGGCCACGGCCAGCCCGACCGTCGCGATGGCGGGCTTGGCGGTCTCGCCGCTGCTGCTCAGCCACCTGTTCAGCGACGAGATCCCCGCGGAGGTTCCGGCGCCGGAGACGATCGGCGACGAAACCCGCCTCTTCCACGTCCCCGACTTTCCCGTCTTCCTCGAGGAGGGCTCCCCCTCCACCCTCGTCGCCTGGCGCTCCGGCAGGGTCCTCGCCGCCGTCTTCGTTCAGGGCGGGGACGATGCGACCAACGACCGCGAAGCGATCGAGCTGGCGCGAAAGCAGCAGGGGCGGATCGAACAGCCGGCTCCGTACCTTCGCGCCGAACGCTACGACCGCGAAGCCGGCTTCGCCGACCCGGCGATCGGGGTCCCGGTCTACTGGCTGGGACGGGTACTGCGGCCGGGCGGCTCGCTACCACCGCTGCACCTCACCGGCGGCGCTGCGATCGGCGGTTTCGTCGAGGGGTTTCCCGGCCAGAAGCTCGGCGTCTACTACTCCCACGGCGTGCGGCTGGCAACCTGGACCGCCTCTGGGTGGAACAAGTTCGCGGGTAGCCGCCGCGGCAGCCAGATGATCGACTGGCGCTGCACGCAAAAGAAAAAGGTCTCCCTCGACGAGGGCAACGCCACCGTCTACGCGGCTTACGACCGCAACTACAAGACCTGTCCGAAGACCGCCCCGACGCGGCACTTCGCCGTCGCCGAGCTCGGCGGAGTGGTTGTTGCCGTCAACCTCCGGCCCGCCTGCGTGAAGTGCCTCGGCGATTACGAGAAGGGACCGTATAACTCCGCTGCCGGAGTGATGGCGATCCTCCGCGACCTGCGGCTGAGACCTGCCGACGGCTAGCTAGAGCGAGCGCAGCATCTCGGCCGCGATCGCGGCCGTCTCGGTCGGGCTTTCGCCGACCCGCACGCCCTTCGCTTCGAGCGCGTCTTTCTTCGCCTGCGCGGTCCCCGAGGAGCCGGAGATGATCGCGCCGGCGTGGCCCATCTGCTTGCCGGGGGGCGCGGTGAAGCCGGCGATGTAGGCGACGACCGGCTTCGAGACCTCGGCGGCGATGAACTCCGCCGCCCGCTCCTCGGCGTCGCCGCCGATCTCGCCGACCATCACGATCAGCTCGGTCTCGGGGTCGGCCTCGTACATGGTGAGGATGTCGATGAAGTCCGAGCCGACGATCGGGTCGCCGCCGATGCCGACGATCGAGGAGTTGCCGGTCCCGGCCTGCTTCAGCTCGTTGCCGATCTGGTAGGTCAGGGTGCCGCTCTTGGAGACGACGCCGATCGGCCCCGGGTCGAAGAACTGGGCCGGGATGATGCCGACGTTGGCCTTGCCGGGCGAAAGCACGCCGGGGCAGTTCGGCCCGATCAGCCGCACGCCCGCCTCCTTCGCCTTCCAGTAGGTGGAGAGCATGTCGAGGACTGGGATTCCCTCGGTGATCGCGATCACCGTCTCGACCCCGGAGTCGATCGCCTCGTTTATCGCCGCGGCGGCGAAGCGGGCGGGGACGAAGATCATCGAGGTGTTGGCGCCGGCCTCGGTGACGGCCTCGGCGATCGTGTCGAAGACCGGCACGCCCTCGACGTCCTGGCCGCCCTTGCCGGGCGTCACGCCGGCGACGAGGTCGGTCCCGTAGGCCTTGTTGCGGAGGCCGTGAAAGGAGCCCTCGCGCCCGGTCAGGCCGGAGACCGCGAGCTTCGTGTTCTCGCCGACGATGATGCTCATGAGGAGCTCCCGGCGAGCTCGACGACACGACGGGCGGCGTCCAGCATCGTCTTCTCCTGGTGCAGGTTCGGCAGGTTCGCCTCGGCGAGGATCTTCAGCCCCTCCTCGGAGTTGGTCCCGTCGAGGCGGACGACCAGCGGCACGCCGAGGTCGATCTGCTGGGAGGCGGTGACGATCCCGTTGGCGATCTCGTCGCAGCGGGTGATGCCGCCGAAGATGTTGAAGAGGATCGCCGTCACCTTGGCGTCGGACTTGATGACTTCGAGCGCGTTGACGATCGCCTCGGCTTTGGAGCCGCCGCCGGCATCGAGGAAGTTGGCGGGGGCGCCACCGGCCTGGGCGACGACGTCGAGCGTCGACATGCAGAGGCCGGCGCCGTTGGCGAGGATGCCGACGTTGCCGTCCAGTTTGACGTAGGTGAGGCCCTTTTCCTTCGCCATCTGCTCCTGCGGATCGTCGACGGTGTCGGCGATCTCGGCCAGGTCCTGGTGGCGGAAGAGCGAGTTGCCGTCAATCGTCACCTTCGAGTCGAGGGCGACGACGTCGCGGTCGGCGGTGACGATCAGCGGGTTGACCTCGATCAGGGTCGCGTCCTCCTCGCGCGCCACCTCCTCGAGCTTGACCAACGCATCCGCGGCCTCGTCGAGCGCGTCCTCGGCGAGGCCGGCGTCGGCAACGATCGAGCGCGCCGCGGCGGCATCGAAGGGCACGGTCGGGTCAATGTGCCGTTTGACCAGCGCGTCGGGGTCCTCGGCGGCGACCGCCTCGATGTCCATCCCGCCTTTGGCGGAGACCATCGCCAGCAGCTTCTTCTCGCCGCGGTCGAGGATGACCGAGGCGTAGTACTCCTCGGCGATGTCCGAGCCGCCCTCGATCCAGACCTGATCGACGCGGAAGGGGCCCTCGCCGTGGGGGCCGACGATGTCCATCCCGAGGATCGCGTCGGCGTGCTCGCGCGCCTCCTCGGCGTTCTGGGCGATTTTGATTCCGCCGGCCTTGCCGCGGCCGCCGATCAGGACCTGGGCCTTGATCGCGCAGGGGTAGCCGATCTTCTCCGCGGCGGTGACGGCCGCGTCGACAGTGTCGGCGACTTCGCCACTCGGCACGGGGATGCCGTGCTTGGCGAACAGCTGCTTGCCCTGGTACTCGAGGAGGTCCATAAAGAGAGGGTTGCTCCGGGGGGAGCGCGCGGCAGACTATCCGAATGCCATAATGCCGCGCTCTCTCATGCCTCTTCCAAGTCTGAAAAACATCAAATGGGTGACCACCGACTGCTACGGCACCCTCATCGACTGGGAGAAAGGCATCGTCGAAGCCTGCAAGAAAGAGGCGGCCAAAGACGGCTTCAGCTTCGAAGAGGAGCCCTTCCTCGCCCGCTTCATGGAAGTGCAGGCGGAAATCATGGCCGGCTCTTATGAGCTCTATGCCGAGGTTCTGCGCCGCACGATCGTCAAAGTCGCCGGTGAGATCGGCTGGGAGGTGGAGCCTTCGCGGGCCCAGTTCCTGCCCAACAGCGTCGCCTACTGGCTGCCCTTCCGCGAGTCCAACGCGGCGATGGACCGGCTCGGTAAGAAGTACGAGATCGGGATCATCTCCAACGTCGACGACAAATTGCTGGGGATCAGCCGCCGCCACCTGCGGACCGAACTCGACCTCGTCGTCACCGCCCAGCAGGTGCGCAGCTACAAGCCGGACCCCGTCCACTTCAAAGAGTGCGCGCGGCGGATCGGCGGCAAGAAAGGCTGGCTGCACATCGGCTCCGACTACACGACCGACATCGCCCCGGTGCTGAAAATGAACGTGCCGGTGATCTGGGTCAACCGCCACGGCGAGAAACTGGAAGGCCGTAAAGCCCCCAGCGCGACGGTGAAAAATTTCCGCGAAGCAGTGAAAAAGCTCGGCGCCTCCTGAGCGTCTTCAGCGTCTTCTAGCTTTCAGGCCGCAACTCAGGCGTGAGGCGCCGGTTTCGGGGGGACACCGCCCCGAGCTATTCGATGCAGATCTTCGCTCCACATTCCAGTCCTTCCCCTGCCCTGACCCGGGCCAGGCTCGTCGTCGCAGCAGCGCTGGCGGCGCTGCTGGCGATCCTCGCCTTCGCAGCCTCCTCCGGCACCGAGGTCGCCCGCTCGGCCGACGAACGGCCCAGCTTCGTCGTCATCCAGACCGACGACGAGACCCTCGACCAGCTCTACGCCAGCCTCAACGTCGGCGGCATCGAAGTGCAGGCGATGCCCTACACGCAGGCCCTGATCGCCAACCGCGGCGTCACCTTCAACCGCTACTACGTCCCCTACCCCCTCTGCTGCCCTTCCCGGACCAGCCTCCTCACCGGCCGCTACTCGCACAACAACAACGTCAAGGGCAACGTGCCGCCGAACGGGGGTTTCACCGGCTTCAAGGCGCGTCAGGCCTACAGCCACAACATCGCCACCTGGCTGCAGGCCGCGGGCTACCGGACGATCCACATCGGCAAGTTCCTCAACGGCTACGGCGACGAACCGTTCGACGAAGGCAAAGACGTTCCGCCCGGCTGGAACGCCTGGCACAGCGTCCTGCGCGCCGACACCAACCACTACTTCTACGGCTACACGCTCAACAACAACGGCACCCTCGAGGGCCCCTACGGCGATCCCGGTAGCTGGGAGACGCGCGAGTACGGCGAACGCGACGACTTCGGCTGCCCGAGCGCGCCGCTGAACGGCAAACCGTGCTTCTACGAGACCGACCTCTTCAACACGCTCGCCTGGCAGGAGCTGACCCAGACCTCGCCCGAACAGCCCTTTTACCTGCAGCTAGACTACACCGCCCCTCACGGCGATTTCCGCCGCCCCGCTGGGCCGGAGCCGGCAACCCGCCACTACAGCACCTTCGCCGGGGCGCCCTACCCGCACGGCCGCGCCGAAGGGTTCAACGAGGGCAACGTCAACGACAAGCCCCGCTTCATCCGCGAAGCGCCCTACCTCTCGCTGAACGAGATCCACACCTACCGCGTCTACTACCAGAAGGCTCTGGAGTCCCTGCGCGCAGTGGACGAGGGCGTGAAACTGCTCGTCGACACGCTCGGTGGCATGCACCGGCTGCGCAACACGTACATCATCTTCACCTCCGACAACGGCTTCTTCTACGGCGAGCACCGCCTCACCGGCGGCAAGTTCCTCGCCTACGAGCCGGCGACGCACCTGCCGCTACTGATCCGCGGGCCGGGGATTAAAGCCGGCACCGCGACCGGGGAGCTGGCCGCCAACATCGACATCGCGCCGACGATTCTCGAACTGGCCGGGGCCGAAGCGGACAAAAGCATCGACGGGCGCTCGCTGGTGCCGTTCATGCGCGAACCGGCGCTGCGGACGCGGCGACCAATCCTCTTCGAGTCCTTCGTCGAGACCGCCGACGTCGAAGCCAACGGCGAACCGACCGCCCAACGCGCCCGCGTCAGCAGCGCGGGCGAGGGGCCAAAGGCCGGTGCCTCGATCGTGGCGCCGCCGAAGGACTACCTCGGGATCCGCCTCGGCCCCTACAAGTACATCGAGTGGCCGAGCGGCGAGAAAGAGCTCTACGACATCACCAAGGACCCCTATGAGCTCAACAACCTCGTCCGCGTCGCCAACCTCTCCCCCATCCGGGCCTTCCTCCACGCCCAGCTGGTCCGCCTAGAGGGCTGCGTCGGCCGCACCTGCCAGGAAGTCGCGCCGAAATTCCCGCTCACCCTCGAGCAACAGCGCAAGGTCGACAAGGAGCGCCGCGAAGAAGAACGGCGCAAAGAAAAGGAACGGGAAGAAAAACGGCACCACAAACGCAAAGGCTGAGAAGCCGAAGCGTTACTTGATGACGACGAGGGTGTCGCCGCTGCCCACCGCGGCGCCTTCGGAGATCGGCAGCTCCTCGACCTTGCCGGAGCGGTGGGCGGTGATCTCGTTCTCCATCTTCATCGCCTCGATGACGCAAATCAGGTCGCCCTCGGAGACCTCGGCGCCCTGCTCGACGGCGACTTTGAGGATCGTTCCCTGGAGTGGTGAGGGGAGAGCGTCGCTGGAAGCGCTGGGGCCGGCGCCGCCCTTGCGCTCGCGTTTCGGGGGCTTCTTGCCGCCGCCTGCCGCCGGCACGGCGACGCCGCCCGCGGGTGCCTCACCGATCACCTTGACGTCGAAGAGCTTGCCGCCGACCTCGACCTTGTAGTCGCGGGTCAGCATCTCGCCGCCGTCCTCACTGGGCTGCGGCGGGGCGGCGTCCGCGGGAGCGGTCGTCTTCAGCCACTCCTTGTCCTCCATCAGGTCGCGGCAGGTCTCCCCCCGCGCCCACTGCTCGGTCGCCAGGATCGCTTCGTGGAAGGGGATCAGGGTGGTGAGGCCGCCGGAGTCGTATTCGGAGAGCGCCCGCAACATCCGCCGCGTCGCTTTCTCGCGGTCGACGTCCCAGACGATGAGCTTGGCCACCATCGGGTCGTACATCGGCGTCACCTCGGAGCCGCCCTCGACCCCGGAGTCGACGCGGACGCCCGGCCCGGAGGGCTCGCGGTAGGAGTCGCCGATCGGCCCCGGCGCGGGGGCGAAGTTCTTGTGCGCGGCCTCGGCATTGATCCGGCACTCGATCGACCAGCCGTTCAGCTCGACGTCCTCCTGGGCGATCGAGAGCGGCTCGCCGGCGGCGATGTGGATCTGCTCGCGGACGATGTCGATGCCGGTGACCATCTCGGTCACGCAGTGCTCGACCTGGACGCGGGTGTTCATCTCGAGGAAGAAGTACTCGTCGCCGACCTGCATCCCCTCGATCGTGCCGGCGCCGCGGTAACCGACGGCAGCGGCGGCGTCGGTGGCGATTTTGCCGATCCGCTCGCGCATCTCCTCGTCGACGTGCGGGCCCGGCGCCTCCTCGACCACCTTCTGGTGGCGACGCTGCAGCGAGCAGTCGCGCTCGCCGAGGTGGATGACGTTGCCGTGCGAGTCGGCGAGCACCTGGACCTCGACGTGGCGCGGGTCCTCGAGGTAGCGCTCGACGTAGACGCGCGGGTCGGAGAAGAACTTCTCGCCTTCCCTGGAAGAACCCTCGTAAGCCTCTTGGAGGTCATCGGGGGTCATCGCGACGCGGAAGCCCTTGCCGCCACCGCCGCCCGCGGCCTTGCAGGCGACCGGGTAGCCGGCTTCGTCGGCCTGGCGGCGAGCATCGTCCACGTCCTTGGCGACCTCAGTCGAGCCGGGGACAATCGGCACCCCGGCCTTCTCCATGATCTCGCGCGCCCGCGTCTTCGAGCCCATCGCTTCGATTGCCTCCGGGGGCGGCCCGATCCAGGTGATCCCGGCCTCGTCGCAGGCGCGGGCCATATCGGCGTTCTCGGCGAGGAAGCCGTAGCCGGGATGGATCCCTTCAGCGCCCGCTTCCTTGGCGGTCTCAATGATCTTCGGGATGTTCAAGTAGCTCTCGGAGGGGACCGCCGGGCCGATCAGGAAGGCCTCGTCGGCCTCGCGTACATGGGGGGCGTCGCGGTCGATCTCCGAGTAGACGGCTACGGAGACGATGCCCATCTCCTTCAGCGTGCGGGCGACCCGGATCGCGATCTCGCCGCGGTTGGCTATAAGGACCTTCTGGAACACGGCGGCGCAGTCTATTTATTTGCGCGGGGGCGTGAGGGGGTCGTGTTTCCCCCTCTCCAAACCCGCTCGCTTCGCTCGCTTTTGGGAGTGTTTGGAGAGGGGGAAACACGACCCCTACCCGGGCCGCAGTAGGGTGCGCCGATGCTTATTGAGCTGCAGAGCCATTCCACGGTCTCGGATGGGCAGTTGGAGCCGTCCGAGGTGGTTGCTGAAGCTGCGAAAGCCGGGGTTACGACGCTTGCGTTGACGGATCACGATGCGATTGCGGGGGTTCCGGCGGCGTTGGAGGCTGCGGAGCGGGTTGGAGTGGAGCTGGTGCCCGCGATTGAGATGTCCTGCGTACATCGGTATGCCGAAGACCTGCATGTGTGCGGGTACTGGATCGATTTGGAGAAGATGGCGCCGGCCTGCGACAGGGCGCAGCAGGAGCGGCGGGACCGGGCTGGGGAGATCGTTCAGAACCTGCGGCGCGAGGGATTCGACCTGACCCTCGAGGACGCGATCCGCGAGGCTGGCGCCGCCGATTCGATCGGGCGGCCCCACATCGCCAAGGCCGCCGGTGCGACCGGCGATCTGGGCCCCTTCTTCGAGGAGTACCTAGTGCCCGGCGCCAAGGCCTTCGTCCCCCGCCGCTGGCCGACCGCCGAGGAGGCTGTCGAGACGATCCGCAACGCCGGCGGCGTCGCCGTTGTCGCCCACCCCTACTGGGACGTCAAGGACCCGGCTCAGGTCGAGGACCTCGTCCGCTCTTTGAAGCCCGACGGCATCGAGGTCTACTACCCAAGCCACACCAAGGAGCAGACCGAGCACCTCCTGCGCCTCTGCAACGAGCTCGAACTCGTCCCCACCGCCAGCTCCGACTACCACGGCCCCACTCATAAGACCTTCGCCGAGTTCGGCGCCTACGACACCTTCGGCCTAGGCGAGCCGCAGGTGCCGGCTAAGCCGTAGCTCCGCCTCGCTGCTGGTAGCGCAACCACGCGACCATTCCCGCTTCCGCGCGGACCCAGTCGACGAACTCGTCCTCATCCTTCGTTTCGTCCCCCACCCCATCCAGCATCTGCGCGACCCTCTTCGGATCGGCATCGAAATGCGCCCAGGGATGCCTGACGAGCATTTCGTGCAGGCACTTGTAAGCAACCCGCTTGTTGTCGTGGAGGAGGGGGCGGCGGCGAATCACCTCAACGCAGCACAGAGCCGCCTCGAGGACCGGGTCCGAGTAGAGAACGAGTTCGTCGGCTCCTCCGAAGGGTGCCGTCAAGGCTTCTTCCGCCACCGCCTTGGAGATCGTCGGTTCCACCTCCTCGGCAGATTTGCCCCTCTCCTCGGCCACGATCGAGACAAAGCGGCTGAAGCTCAGTTTCGAGGACATCAGAACTCTTTATAGCAGATCCACCCTAAACCTATTGTCTTACAAAACGAGAAATTTCAGTCTTCCCTAAGACAAAGTTTTTATGGCATATATGCTGTTACCATCAGGGCGCAGCCATGCCGAGCAAAGCAATAAGCATCCGTCTTCCAGATCAGATGGCGACCGAGCTGGCCGCCATCGCGCGTACTGAGGACGTTCCGGTATCCGAGGTCGTCCGGCAAGCGGTGGAGAACTACATTGCCTCGCGTTTCGCGGACAAGGACTTCCAGCAGCGCCTGAAAAGGCACCTGGAAGAAGAGGTGGAAATCCTCGAACGCCTCTCTAAATAGAAGGAGGGACGGGAGTGCCCGCCCCTCCTGGAGCCCTAGATCAGCTGATGTTGCGCTTCAGCTGAATCGTCTTGGTCACCGTCGCCGGCGTACCTCCCGTGGGGGCGAACGCGAGCGTCATCTTGACTTTCACCTTGCCGGTCTTCAGCAGCTTCTCGCGGGCTTTGCCCTTGGCCGCGACCGTGAATTTGGACGTGCCCGCCGCAACCGCGCGGGTGCGCCGCTTGATCTTCTTGCCGCTGAGGACGACCGTTCCTGGAACACCGACCGAAACGGAGACGACGGCCGTGCCCTTTTTCTTATTCCGTCTGATCCCTTTGGCGAAGCCATAGGCGACAAAGTTGGCCGAGACCGCCTTGGCGGAATCCATCGTCAGCGCGCAGGCCGTGCCGGTGCAGGCGCCGCTGAAGCCGGCGAAGACGAAGCCGGGATTGGCGGTTGCATTGAGAGCGATCGGGGTCTTGGCATTGAAGTCGGCGACGCAAGTGGCGCCGCAGGAGATACCGCCGCTTCCGGTGACGGTGCCCCCAGCCGGATTTGCGTTGGTGACGCTCAGCCGCTGGCGCCCGAGCGTCCGGACGGCATTGATCACAAGACGGCCGTAATCCCCCGACCAGATGCCGGGCCCGTAATCGTCGCCGATCCAAGCGGTGGTCGTGACGACGCGTCCCTTCACCGCGATGGCGTTGAGGCCGTTCTCCCACTTCGCGATCAAGACCGCGCCAGGGGCAAGCTCGGGTTCGGTGTTGTCTTCGGTGGTGAGAGTGGTGATCCCCTGCATCAGCGGGCTGGAGGCATCGAATTCGCCGAGCGAGGTCAAGTTGTTGCCGTTGTTGCCGGGGATGAACGGCGCGTAGCCGCCGCTGGCGAAGCGTCCTTCGGGAAACGCATCTTCCCAACTGTCGTAGCCGGCTTGTACGACGACGCCACCTGAATCGACGTAATCGGCGAGCGAGTTCCCCCACGCTTCTCGGTCGAGATAACTGCTGTCGCCGACGCTGACCACTACGTCATAGGAACCAAGCTGCGAAGCCGTCGGCGTAGCAACGGAGGTATCCGCGTAGTCGATGGCCGCCACGTCCGGGAACGCGGCGATCTGGGCGCCCAGCTCATGCGGGCCCTCTTCGTAGGGTTCGGTCAGCAGCACCCGGTAGGCGCCAGGAGAAGCGTCGGCGCTGGCGCTGAAGACCGCCACCGCGGCCAGAGCCGCGATTACACCGACCGCGAACCGCATCGCAACCGGAAAAGCCAGCATCGAACGAGTCGCTCCAACCATCTCAACCTCTCAGTCGGGTTACCAGGATTCGCCCAACCTACCGATCGGTTCCCGGTGATGGACAAAAAGAGGGGGCGGGACTCCCTTCCCGGGGACTTCAGCACGGCCGCCAGGCCGGTGCCCCCGGGAAGGGAGTCCCGCCCCCTCCCAACGCTCAGTCGCTAGCCGAAGCAGTTAAGCCGCAGCGGCCTCCTTGGCCGGCACGAAGCCGCGCTCTTCGAGGTAGGCCAGCAGCTTCTCCGCCGACTCCTCCGGAGTCTCGCTTTCGGTGTGGCAGACGAACTCCGGGTTCTCCGGGGCCTCGTAGGGGTCGGAGACGCCGGTGAATTCTTTGATCTCGCCGGAGAACGCTTTCGCGTAGAGACCCTTGACGTCGCGGTCGGCACAGGTGTCGACCGACGCCTCGACATAGACCTCGACGAAGCGGTCGCCCATCAGTTCGCGGGCCTCGTTTCGGATCTCCGCGTAAGGGGAGATCGCCGCGGTGATCACCGGCACGCCGTTGCGGCTGAGCAGGTCAGCGACGAAGGCGATCCGGCGGATGTTGGTGTCGCGGTCCTCCTTCGAGAAGCCGAGCCCCTTCGAGAGGTTTTCGCGGACGATGTCGCCGTCGAGGATCTCCAGCTTCGAGCCGCGCTCGCGCAGGTGTCCCTCCAGCACTCGGGAAATCGTCGTCTTGCCGGCTCCGGAGAGCCCGGTGAACCAGAGGGTGAATCCCTTCTCACCAGCCATGCGTCGTCAGTCCTCCTTGTAAGCGTCGATCAGGATGTCGGCGACCTCGTCCCGCGAGAACTCGTGCGGCGGCCTTTCGCCGTTGCCGAGCATTTCGCGGACCTTGGTCCCGGAAAGGAACAAGCGGGCGTCTTGGTCGTGGGGGCAGGTCTTGTTCGAAGCCAGGCCCTCGCACTCGTTGCACCAGAAGGTGTGCTCGAACATCAGTGGCTCGATCCCGAGCTCCTCGATGTCGATCTTGTCGAAGATCTTCTGCGCGTCGTAGGTGCCGTAGTAGTCACCGGCGCCCGCGTGGTCGCGGCCGACGATGAAGTGCGTCGCCCCGTAGTTGCGGCGGACGATCGCGTGGAGGACGGCCTCGCGCGGGCCGGCGTAGTGCATCTTCGCCGGCTTGACGCCGAGCACGACCCGGTCGTCCGGGTAGTAGTTCTCCATCAGCACCTCGTAGCAGCGCATCCGCACCTCGGCGGGGATGTCACCGGCCTTGGTCTTGCCGATCAGCGGGTGGATGAAGAGGCCGTCGCAGGTCTCCAGCGCGGCCTTGGTCAGGTACTCGTGGGCGCGGTGGATCGGGTTGCGGGTCTGGAAGGCGACAATCTTCTTCCAGCCCCGCGCCTCGAAGTCGGCTTTGTGCTCGGCCGGCGTCTTGTAGCGGCGCATGAAGGCCTCGTCGTGGTCGGGCAGCGCGTCGACCTCGATCGGGCCGGCGATCATCCGGTTGCCCTCCTCGTAGATCGCGGCGACGCCCGGGTGGGCCTCGTCGGTGGTGCCGTAGACCTGCTCGGCCTCGCGCTTGACGTCGCGCTCCCAGATCTCCTCGACGGTGATCCGGCCGAGCTTCTTGCCTTCGTCGGAGGAGAGCTCGACGACATCGCCGACCTCGCACTCGAGGTCGGTCGCCAGCGTGATCGGGATCGGCCAGTAATCGCCGTCGGTGGTCCGCATCTCGCTGCAGACGCGCTCCCAGTCAGCGGAGCCCTGGAAGCCGGTCAGCGGCGCAAAACCGCCGTTGCCGATCATCTCGAAGTCCGCCGTGTGGCGCTCGGAAAGGGTCAGGGACAACTCAGCCATCGTCTCGCTCATCTCACCTTGGTTAGGGGTTGGGGAAAGGGGTCTAAATCGAAAGGACGTAGGGGGCGGCTTGCCGGTCGCCGCTAGTTGATCCCGCACTCGGTCTTTGCCAGGCCCGTCCAGCGGCCTGCGCGCAGATCCCCACCCGGTTCGACCGGCTGGGTGCAGTGGGTGCATCCGATCGAGGGGTAGCCGCGATCGTGAAGCGGGTTGTACGGGAGGTGGTGCTCACGGATGTAGTTCCAAACGTCGCGCTCGGTCCAGTCCGCGAGGGGGTTCAGCTTCCAGAGGTTGAAGCGCTTGTCCCAGCCGAACTTCGGGGTTTTGGCTCGGGAGCTGGAATCTGCCCGGCGGACGCCGGCGACCCAGCAGTCTACGGAAGAAAGCGCTTGGCGCATCGGCTCGACCTTGCGGATCCCGCAGCAGGCGTCGGGATTGCGATTCCAGAGCTCGGGGCCGTGCTCGGCCTCCTGCTCCTCAAGGGTCAGGTTGTGGAAGCGGTCGAACTCGATTCCCAGGGCGGCGGCGAGGCGATCGCGGGTCTCGTAGGTCTCCTCGAAGAGGACGTCGGTGTCGAGGTAGAAGAAGCGCGCATCGGGGTTTACCGTGCTCGCCAGGTGTGCCGTGACGCTGCTCGTTTTCTGGAACGAGCAGGCGATGTAGTGGTCGCTGCCGAAGTTCTCGAACATCCACTCCAGCGCTTCGGAGGCGTTGACGTCCTCGAGCTTGGCGGCGATTTCCTCATGGTCGAGGTCTGCCGGTGTAGGCACGGTGCCGGAGAGCGTTACGGGAGGCGGCTTCATCGCGGTAGCGCGATTCAGATCGCGCACTCACCCTCTCCGCGGACGACCTCATAGGGGCTGGAGCGGTTCCAGTCGATGAACTCCTGCATCGTCTCGAGGCTGAACTCCGAGGGCAGGGTCAGGTCCTTGACAGCGGCTTCGAAGGGCTCGGCGCCGACGCGCTCGGCGAACGGGTTGAACTCCTCGCCCTCGTTGCGCTCGGTCTCGTAAAGGCGGATCCAACGCTCGACGGCCTCGGGGACGCGTTTGGCCGGCAGGCGCGATTTGAGCCGCTTGCCGAAGGCGACCGGGCCGCCTTCGAAGTTGCCGCCGATGTGCGGGATGTAGGCGGGCATCGCGCGGCCGCCGACTTTCAGCGAGGCGCCGTAGAAGCCGATGTTGGCGATGTGGTGCTGGCTGCAGCCGTTCGGGCAGCCGCTCATTTTGATGTGGATCTGCTTGGTCAGCTCGTCGCTGATCTGCATCGAGGTGACCCGCTCCTTGATCGCCCGGTTGAGGCCCATCGAGGAGGTGATCCCGAGTTTGCAACTGTCGGTGCCGGGGCAGCTCACCGTGTCGGTGATCTCGCGGGCGCCGGCCTCGCCGAGGCCGAGGGCCTCGAGCCGCTCCCAGACGTCGTAGAGCGCCTCGTCACGGACCCAGCGGAGGACGAAGTTCTGCTGCACCGTGCTGCGGGCGGAGCCGCCGGTGTACTCGCGCATGATCTGGGCGAGGCCGCGGAACTGCTCCGGGGTGAGGTCGCCGCGGGTGACCTTGACCTCGACGCTCGAGAAGCCCTCCTGGCGCTGCGGCTGGACGTTGCCGGCGAGGAAGCGCTCGAACTCGGTGCGGTCGCCGTTGGGCGAGGACGGAGCAAGCGGCGGCTCGGGGGCGTTCGCCTCCTCGTCGACGGCGAAGCTGAGGCGCTCGACCAGCTCGGGGCCGAATTCGCGCTCCTCCACCCAGTCGCCCTGCAGCTCCTCGTCAACGAGCTCGCGGAACGCGTCCATGCCGATCTTGTCGACGAGGACCTTGATCCGGGCTCGGGCGCGGTTGACGCGCAGCCAGTCCTGGCGGTCGAAGATGCGGAAGACGGCCTCGGCGACCTTGAGGTAGTCGCCGTTGTCGGCCTCGACGAACTCGTAGAGGGTCGGGGCGACACGGGCCATGATCGAAGTGCCACCGCCGACCTGAACCTCGAATCCCTTGACCCCATCCCTTTCGCGGGCGAGGAAGGCGATGTCGTGGATTTCGGTGATCGAGCGGTTGGAGTCGGAGCCGTCGAAGGCGGTCTTGATCTTCCGCGGCATCAGCTGCGTCGTCGGGTGGCGGACGAAGTAGCGAACGTAGGCGGTGCCGTAGGCGGTCGGGTCGAAGATCTCGTCGGCGGCGACGCCGGCCCAGGGGTCGCCGGTGACATTGCGGACGGTGTTGCCGCAGCCCTCGCGCGAGGAGAGGCCCGCTTCGGCGATCTCGCGGATCAGCAGCTCGGTGTCGCGCAGCGGCACGTGGTGGATCTGGATGTTCTGCCGGGTCGTGATGTGGCCCTTGTTCAGCGGCGCGTACTTCTCGACGACGCTGGCGAAGGTGTCCATCTGCTCAGGGGTGACACCGCCGAAGGGAAGCTTGATCCTGATCATCTGGACGTCGGGCTGGCGCTGCCCGTAGACGCCCTGTTTGAGGCGGAAGCCGATGAACTGGTTCTCTTCCAGCTGGCCGGAGAGGAACTGCTCGGCTTCGTTGTCGAAGTCGTCGAACTCGTGCTCGATGATCGGGATGACGTGGCCGGGGACGTTCTCGTAGGTCTCCGGGTTCGTCAGGGTCCCGACCCGGCCCTTGCCCCGCTGCTCCTTGTTCTCTGCGACGGCTACCTCCATGTTCAGAAAGGTAGCAAACCCGGTCGGGATTCAGGTATTTAATTTCCTGACCGGTCGTTTAGGCACGAATCGACCCCTCGCGCCGGTCTTCTCGAAGACCGGCGCAGTGATTCGGGTCAGCTGTGTGAGGGTTTTTTCTGCGCCTGCAGGATCGCCGAGGCCTCGCCGGAATCGGCGACGTAGCCGCCCTCCGGCTCCAGCGGCAGGCCGTCGCCGCTCCAGCCGACGATTCCCTCGCTCAGCTTCACCGCGTCGTAACCAGCGTCGGTCAGCGCCTCGGTCGCCATCGAGGAGCGGTTGCCGCCGCGGCAGTAGAGAACGACGGGGCGGTCCTTGTCGATCTCGCCGAGGCGCTGGGGAATTTCCGGCAGCGGCACGTGGGTGGCTCCGGCGATTCGACCGACCTCCCACTCGTGGTCGGCGCGGACGTCGATCAACTGGGCGCCTTCATCGATCAGCTTGCGGGCCTCCTCGCGACCTACCTCGCGCGGCCCGTTCTGCGCTGCGGCAGCCATCAGTCGACCTCCGTCCCCTCGATCAGGAAGGCGACGCGAACGTGGGCGCGGTACTCGTCGAGGTTCTCCCCGCGGATCCCGGTGGAGACGATGTCGACGGCGCGGATGTTGCGCAGCGACCCCTGCGCCTGCTGCAGCGCTTGTTTGGCGGCGTCATCGGTGGACGTCTTCGAGCTACCGACGAGCTCGATGATTTTCACGACAGCCATGCGGATCCTCCTCGTAGGTCCTCGATGGTCTCCTTGGCGCTGACCCCCTCAAGCAGGGCGGCACGCTGCCAGGCAGGCGCCTGCGGCCGCTCGGGCGGGGGGGCGGCGGCGAACTCCGCCTCGAACTGGGCGATCGCGGCGGCGACGGCCGCGGCCTCGTCCCCTTTGGCGGTCTTCGGTGCCACGAGTCGAAGCCTAGATCAAGCGAGGCAGAGCTCGCGGCGGCGGCGCTTCAACAGCGTGGCGAGGTTCCGCAGAACGGCGTCGGGTTCAGCGTCGAGACGCGGCTTCGTCAGAATCATCTCGATCCCCAGCAGCTTCAGCTCCTCATGGCGGAGCCGGTCGCGCTCGAAGGCGGCGCGGGTGCCGATCCATGACGA
>Ga0209152_10000142_pt1 | contig 38328 bp, 40 predicted proteins | sample GraSoiAngelo_107_FD_185873 | JGI IMG/M metagenome (GOLD analysis project Ga0209152, IMG submission 185873) | Grasslands soil microbial communities from the Angelo Coastal Reserve, California, USA - 14_0903_09_30cm (SPAdes) (version 2) | ecosystem: Environmental > Terrestrial > Soil > Grasslands...
CCAGCGTCTCGCCGACGAGGCCGCCGGCCGCCCGGTCGCCGGCGCTGCCCGCTTCGCCGAGCAGGTCGCCGGCCTCAGTCGCGGCGGCGCAACCCTCGACCTCGGCGGCGGCGTCCGCGCCGTCCTCGAGAAGGGTGTCCTTCGCGCGGAGCGCCCGTAGTCGCTCTATATCTAGACTGCGCGCCGTGGCGGACCCCGCGATCGGCGAGACCCTCGTCGCCAGAGATGAGCTGCAGCGGCGCATCGCCGAGCTGGGCGAGGAAATCAGCCGCGACTACGCCGGTCGCGAGCTGGTCCTGGTTGGGGTGCTGAAGGGGGCGGTCCTCTTCCTCGCCGACCTGATGCGCCACCTCGACGTCCCCTGCGAGATCGATTTCATGGCCGTCTCCAGCTATGGATCGCTAACCGACTCCTCCGGGGTGGTCCGGATCCTCAAGGACCTCGACGCTCCGATCAAGGACCGCGACGTCCTCATTGTCGAGGACATCGTCGACTCCGGGCTCACCCTGCACTACCTGATGCGCAACCTCAACGCCCGCGAACCGGCTTCGCTCCAGGCCTGCGCGCTGCTGACCAAGCCAGATCGTCTGCGCACCGACATCACCCCTCCGCGCTATGTCGGGTTCGAGATCGCTAACCGGTTCGCGATCGGATACGGCCTCGACCATGCGCAGAAGTACCGAAACCTAGATTTCGTCGCAGCGCTCGCTGAGTAACGCGGAAATTCCGCCCTGGTACGCTGATTCTCACCTTTGAGGCGTTTCTTCAAAAGCGCGGCATTTCCGATCCTGCTGGTCGTAATCCTGGCGTTCGTCGCCTCGAAAATGATCGGCGGTGGCGGCGGCACGGAGTCGCCCCCTTATAACGAACTGATCAAGCCCGAAACGGGCCTGATTGCCAAGGGTCAGATCGAAGAAGTCGACGTCAACACGAAGGACAACACGCTTGACGTCAAGCGCACCAACGGCGAGAGCTACTCCACCGGCTACCCGCCCGACGGCGAAAAGCAGCTCGTCAACCTCCTCCGCGACAACGAAGTAACGACCGACGTCCACGGCTCCGGCAGCTCCGGGCTGCTCTCGCTGTTGACCCTGGTCTTGCCCTTCGTCCTCTTCTTCGCCTTCTGGATCTTCCTGATGAACCAGATGCAGGGCGGCGGCAGCCGGGTGATGAACTTCGGCAAATCGAAAGCCAAGCGGATGTCCGTCGACGCACCGAAAATCACCTTCCGCGATGTTGCCGGCGTTGACGAGGCGGTGCAGGAGCTCGAGGAGATCAAGGAATTCCTCGAGAACCCGAAGAAGTTCCAGGCGCTCGGCGCCCGTATCCCGAAGGGAGTCCTCTTATATGGACCCCCGGGAACCGGCAAGACGCTGCTCGCCCGCGCCGTCGCCGGCGAGGCCGGCGTGCCGTTCTTCTCGATCTCCGGGTCGGACTTCGTCGAGATGTTCGTCGGCGTCGGCGCCAGCCGCGTCCGCGACCTCTTCGAGCAGGCGAAACAGAATTCGCCCTGCATCATTTTCATGGACGAGATCGACGCCGTCGGCCGCCATCGCGGCGCCGGCATGGGCGGCGGTCACGACGAGCGCGAGCAGACGCTGAACCAGCTGCTGGTCGAGATGGACGGCTTCGAAATGAAGGACAACATCATCTTGATCGCGGCCACCAACCGGCCCGACATCCTCGACCCGGCGCTGCTGCGGCCCGGCCGCTTCGACCGCCAGGTCGTCGTCGACCGCCCCGACCGCAAGGGCCGCAAGAAGATCCTCGAGGTCCACACCCGCGGTAAGCCGCTCGGCCGCGAGATCGACCTCGACACGCTCGCCGGGCAGACTCCCGGCTTCACCGGCGCCGACCTTGCCAACCTGATCAACGAGGCGGCCCTCCTGACCGCCCGCTCGGGCAGCCGCGAGATCACGATGAAGGAGCTCGAGGAGGGGATCATGCGCGTGATCGCCGGCCCCGAGAAGAAGACCCGGGTGATGAGCGAGAAGGAGCGTCTCGTCACCGCCTACCACGAGGTCGGCCACGCGATCGTCGGGCAGCTGCTCGAGAACACCGACCCCGTCCACAAGATCTCGATCATCAGCCGCGGCCAGGCCCTCGGCTACACGATCAGCCTCCCGACCGAGGACAAGTTCTTGACTACGCGCGCCGAGCTGACCGACACGATGGCGATGACGCTCGGTGGCCGCGCCGCCGAGGAGATCGTCTTCGGCGAGATCACCACCGGGGCGTCGAACGACCTCGAAAAGGTGACCGAGACCGCGAAGCAGATGGTGATGCGCTTCGGGATGTCCGAGCGCCTCGGGCCGCGTGTCTTCGGCCATGACCGCGGCCAGCCCTTCCTCGGTCGCGAGTTCAGCTCCGAGCCCGACTACTCCGACGAGATCGCGCGCGAGATCGACGATGAGATCCGCCGCATCGTCGAGAGCGCCCACCAGACTGCGAAGAACCTGCTGAACGAGCGCCGTGACGACCTCGAGCGGGTCTCGCAGTTGCTGCTGGAGCGGGAGACGATCGACGCCAAAGAGTTCATCGCCCTGCTTGAAGGCAAGCCCGCGGAGGAGGTCTTCGCCGACGACGACGAGCCCCCGGCGGCGCCGGCCGAGCCCGCGCCCGAACCGGAAAAGGCCGCCCGCGAGGGCAGTCGCCCAACGCCGCGACCCCGCCCAGGGTTCGCCGGCGGCGACGCTTCCTAGCTCCGAGGTTCTCGTGGCCAAGCTGATGGGGGTCGTCAACGTGACCCCCGACTCGTTCTCCGACGGCGGTCTCTACCTGGACCCCGCTGCCGCGATCGCCCACGGGCGGGAGCTGGTGGCCACCGGGGCGGAGATCCTCGACGTCGGTGGCGAATCGACCCGGCCGGGAGCCGAGCCGGTGGCGGCCGAGGAGGAGATGAGGCGGGTTGTCCCGGTCGTCGAGGGCTTGCGGGAGCTCGACTGCGAAATCTCGGTCGACACCTCGAAGGCGGCCGTCGCGGCGGCAGCTCTCGAGGCCGGGGCGATGATCGTCAACGACGTCACCGCCCTTCGCGGCGACCCGGAGATGGCGCCGCTGTGCGCCGAGCGGGGCGCCACCGTCGTCCTTATGCACATGCTCGGCGAGCCGCGGACGATGCAGGTGGACCCGCGCTACGACGACGTCGTCGCCGATGTAAAGGCGTTCCTCGCCGCGCGACTACAGGCCGCAACCGCGGCCGGGATCGCCGAGGAGCGGGTCTGGCTCGACCCCGGGATCGGTTTCGGCAAGACCGCCGCCCACAACATGGAGCTGTTGCGGCGGCTTGGCGAGCTCCGCGAGCTCGGGCGGCCGCTGGTGATCGGGACCTCGCGCAAGAGCTTCATCGGCAAGCTCGACGGCTCCGCCGCGGGCGAGCGCCTCGGCGGCACGATTGCCTCCTCGGTCCTCGCCGCTGTCGAGGGGGCCGAGGTCCTGCGGGTCCACGACGTCGCCGAGATGCGCCAGGCGTTGGCCGTGGCCATGGCGATACTCGGGTAGCTTCCAGCCATGGAGAGCCACGACAACGGGATTGAGTCGAGCGCCGAAATCGAGTTGCGTGGCCTCTCGATCTACACCCACCACGGTGTCTCCGAAGCCGAGCAGGAGGTCGGGCAGCGGCTCGAGTTCGACATCTCCTTCGACGTCCCCGACTGCGACGCCGTACTCACCGACCGGCTAGAGGACACGATCGACTACGGGGCTGTCTGCGACATCGTCACCCTCGCCGCGACCGAGCGCAGCTACAAAACGCTGGAGCGCCTGGCGCAGGTGGTGGGGGAGCGGTTAATGGAGCGCTACGGCTGCGAATCGGTCCGCGTCCGCGCCGCCAAGCCGGAGCCGCCGCTGCCGCTGGCAATCCAGGAGGTGGCGGTCGAGGTGACGCAAGAGCGCGCGGTCGCAGAAGACGACGACGCCGAGGGCTAGCCGTTGGCTGCAGAGAAGCGGACCGGCTACCTCGGCCTCGGCTCCAACGTCGGCGACTCTGCCGGCCACCTGCGGGAGGCGGTCGAGCTGCTCGAAGCCGAGGGGATCGAGGTCGACGCCGTCTCCTCCATCTACGTCACTGAGCCGGTCGGCGAGATCCTCGAACAGCCCGACTTCCTCAACGCCGCCGTCCGCATCCACACCGAGCTCGAGCCCGAAGAGCTGCTTAGCGCCTGCAAGCGGGTTGAGGCCGAGCGCGGCCGCTCCTTCGAGGCGCCCCGCCACAGCCCCCGTCCGCTCGACGTCGACCTGCTCCTCCTCGACGACCTTGAACTCAGCACCGATCGCCTCACCCTGCCGCATCGCGAGGTGAGGACCCGCCGCTTCGTCCTCGTCCCCCTGCTTGAGCTCGACCCGGAGCTGACGCTCCCCGACGGGACCCGCCTGGCTGAGGCTCTGGCGGCCCTCCCGGCGGGGCAGCGGGTAGACCGAAGACCGTAAAGTCTTAAATACTGAGCTGTTCTTGACGCAAACCCTGCCGGTGTTCTAAACCCAGGTGGCGTATGGAGAGCTCCCTCAGCGAAGTGGTGGCCGAGCCCGAGGTGCGGGAGCCGTTGCCCGCGCGCCCGGCCTGGGAGCGACTCGAGGAACAGATTGACTGGTACGACCGGAAAAGCCAGTCCGACCAGCGCGTCTACAAGGCGATGAAGGTCTGCCAGATCGTCACCGCGGCGGCGATGCCCTTCGCGGCCAGCATTTCAGCCCCGATCTGGGTTGCCGGTGGCGGTGGCGCCCTAATCGTCGTCATCGAGGGCATCCAGCAGCTGATGCAGTACCAGCAGAACTGGATCACCTACCGAGCCACCTGTGAGCGGCTCAAGCACGAGAAGTTCCTCTACCTCTCCCACGCCGGCCCCTACGCCGCCGCGCTCGATCCCGATGTCCTCCTCGCCGAACGGGTCGAGAGCCTGGTCTCCCAGGAGCACGCAGCCTGGGCGGCCAACCGCGAGGAAGTCGGCAAGAAGGTGGGGGGTGAGGGATGACCGTCGAGACCGAGACCGGCCCTGCTCCCAGCACGACCTCGCAGAAGGTCTTCATCTGTTATCGCCGCCAGGAGACCGCCCCTTACGCCGGCCGTCTCTACGACGCGATGGTTGCCAAGTTCGGCGCCGAGAACGTCTTCATGGACCTCGACCTGGACCCCGGCGTGGACTTCGTCGACCGGATCACGCGTGTGGTCTCGGGCTGCGTCGCGCTGATCGTCGTCATCGGCCCCCGTTGGGCCGAGCTCGAGAACGAGGACGGGACGCGCCGCATCGCCGATCCCGAAGACTTCGTCCGCCTCGAGGTCGAAACGGGCCTGAAGCGCAACGACGTGAAGCTGATCCCGGCGCTCGTCGGCGGTGCCCGGATGCCGCGGCGGGAGGATCTGCCGCCGGAGCTGCAGGGGTTGGCGCGACGCAACGCGCTGGAACTAAGCGAGGGACGCTGGCGCTATGACGTCGGCCGTTTGGTCGACACCCTGGATGAGCTACTGCCGGTAGTCGAGAGCAGCCACCGAGTAGGGCCACCGCAGCCTTCGCCCGCGGCCAGAGGATGGCTGCCGGCCTTCGAAGGAGCCACCGTAGCCGGGCTCGCCGCACTCCTCGGGCGTCTTCTCGCCGAATCGATCGGCGAATTGAAGAACGCCGAACCCAACGAACCGGATCCGGAAATGATCGAACACATCTGGACCGAGCTGGCGCGCCGGACCGGCACCCTCGCCCTGGTGGGGGCGGCGCTGGGGATCTGGCTCGCGCTGCGGGTCTTCGCCGCACCGCCGGGCAGGTGGATCGCGAAGGGCCTCCTGATCGGCGGCATCGCGGGGCTCGTCGGCGGCCTCATCTGGACCCTCCCCGTCTACTACCCCGATGCGAAGGCAGAATTCGACAAACGCGCCTCCATAGAACTCGCCTCCCTCGCTGTCTCCGGCGGCGTTCTCGGCGTGCTGATCGGGTCGATCTGGCGGCCGCCGCGGCGCTCGGCTGCGTTTTGGTCGGGGGCGGTCGCCGGCTTGGTTGTCGCCGCCATCGTCTGGGCGGTCTCCTGGAAGACGAAAACGGCGGACCAGCGGGTTTGGCTCTCGGGCCTGGCGGCGGCCCTGATTACGGCCTCGGTGGTGGCGACGATGCTGGCGCGCGATCGCGCCGGCGCGGGAACCCGCGCAGCCGAACCGGGCTAGGCGGCGGCCGGCTCGCCGCGGAGCGGCGCCATCCACTCGGGCGGAATTATCGGTGGCATCTTGCCCGGGTAATTCGGGACAAACCGCCTCGCCAAGTCGCCGGCGGGGCGAGCCTCGATCAGCGGCCGCAGGTCGTCGAGGGTCATCGCCAGCCCGATGCTGGGTGCGATTTGGAAATCGGCGGCGTTCGGGCGCTCGCCGTTGACGACGCCGCTCTTGACGTAGGCGTCGACCTTGTCGAGCAGGGCCGGCAGCTTCTCCAGGGCGCGGCGGGCGTTCTCGTCGCTGGCTTCGTTGAAGCGGGCGGAGAGGGCGACGATCGGCGCCGCGGTCTTCACCGCCAGCCCGATCGGCATCCCGATCCGGGCTCCCTCGGAGTAGCCGCGCAAGGGGGAGTGGTCCTTCTTCATTCCCCACCAGAGGATCTGGCGGATCGGGTGCTGCAGCTCCTCGTCGCCGAAGCGCTCGGCCTCTTCGACCGCGGCCCGCTGGTCGGGGTCAGCGGGGAGCAGCGGCGGCTCCGGGCGCAGGCGGTCGAGCTCGTGGGCGATCGGCCGCGAGCCCTGGACCTTGTCCCCGTCAACCTTCAGCGCCGGCACCGTGACGCCGGGGAAACCGGCGGCGCGCAGGACTCCCTTGGAGATCACCGGCAGCAGGTCGGTGCGCTTGTAGTCGATGCCCTTGTGCTTGAGCATCAGCTCGACGGCGATGCTCGGGTGCGAGGCCGGAATCACGAATAGGCGGGCTTTCATCGGGCGATCCTAAGCGGAAGCGACCCTGTTTGGCTACCTGGCCAGTCGGCGCCCGCGATAATCCCGCCATGCTCCTCGCGGTCGACGTCGGCAACACCCAGACCCACCTGGGCGCTTTCGACGGCGAGCGCCTGGTCGAGCACTGGCGCTTCCAGACTCGATCCGGCGCGACCGGGGACGAGCTGGCGGAGCGGATCGCCGGCCTCTTCTCGCTCTCGAAGATGTCCTTCGACGAGATCGACGCCGTCTGCGTCTCCTCGGTGGTGCCGCCACTCGGCAGCCAGTTCGAAGAGCTGGCGGAGCGCTACCTCGATGCCGGCTGCCTGACGATCGGGCCCGGGGTCAAGACCGGGATGCCGATCCGGATTGAGAACCCGCTCGAGGTCGGCGCCGACCGGCTCGTCAACGCGATCGCCGGCTACGAGCGCTTCGGCGAGGCCTGCGTCGTCGTCGATTTCGGGACCGGGATCAACATCGACGCCGTCTCCGCCGATGGCGAGTACCTCGGCGGCGCGATCGGCCCCGGCCTCGCGACCTCGCTCAGCGCCCTGATCGAACGCGCCGCCCGCATCACTCGCCTCGACCTCGATCAGCCTTCTGAGGCGATCGGCCGCTCGACCCGGGCAGCGATCCAGTCCGGGTTCGTCTACGGCTTCGCCGGCCTGATCGACGGCATCGTCCGCCGCATGGAAGACGAGTTGCCCAACCCGCGGCTGCTCGCCACCGGCGGCTACGCAGCCACCGTCGTCCCCTTCACCGAGACGATCGACGAGGTCGACGATCTGCTGACCTTGAAGGGACTGCGACTGATCCATGAGCGCAACCAATGACAAGGAAACCGCCCGCCCGGCGCTGACCGAGCCGTTCGAGATCGGCGGCGTGCCGATCGCCAACCGGGTCCTGCTGGCGCCGCTGGCGGGGATCGGCAACTGGTTCGTCCGCCTCCAGGCCAAACGCCACGGCGCCGGCCTCGCCGTCTCGGAGATGGTCTCCAGCTTCGCGCTCCACTACCGCAACGAGCGCACGCTGCGGGAGCTGATGCGGATCCATCCCGACGAGCACCCGGTCTCGATGCAGCTGTTCGGCCACGACCCTGAGGTGATGCGCTCGGGCGCCGCGATCGCCGCCGAGGCCGGGGCCGACCTGATCGACATCAACATGGGCTGCCCGGTGCCGAAGGTGCGGAAGACCGGGGCGGGGGCCCAGCTCCTGCGCGATCCCGACCTCGCCCTGGCGCTGGCTCGCGGTGCCGCCGAGGGCAGCGGTCTGCCGGTGACGGTGAAGCTGCGCTCAGGGATCGAGGCCGGCGACCGCTCCGGCTTCGAGCTGGCGATTCGCCTCGTCGAGGAGGCCGGCGTCGCCGCGATCGGCTTTCACCCCCGCGTCGCCACCAAGGGCCACAGGGGCAAGCCGGATTACGCGCTCGCGCGCGAGCTGGTTGAGCGGATAGGCGTGCCGGTGATCGTCTCCGGCGGGCTCTCCAGCGCTGAGGCCGCCCGCCGCGCCTACGAGGAATCGGGCGCCGACGCGGTGATGATCGCCCGCGGCTCCTTCGGCAACCCCTGGGTCTTCGAGGAACTCACCGGCCGCCGCACCGAGCCCCCGAGCCGGGAGGAGATGGTCGCCGAGTGGCTCTGGGTCACCGACCGGGCCGAGGAGCACCTTGGCGCCGAGCGAGCGCAGCGTTACCTGCGCAAATTCCACCCCTGGTACGTGGAGCGGTTGGAGGCGCCGAAAGAGGTCGCGGACGAGCTCCAGCGCAGCGCCGATCTGGCTCGCGCACGGGAGCTGATCGCCGCGCTTGGATCGCCTGTCCAGGTCGCCTAGGAGCGCCCGCTACAGGGGCAGCGCCAGGCACTTTGGCCAACCAGCCACCATCGCTATAATCGCCGGCTCCCTGCCCGGGGTGCCACCGCCATTTGGGTGTGCATCAGGGCATTTTTTTAGGTCTGGGAGACCGCAAAAGCTTCCTTTTTCAATCGCAAAGCGAGGTCGTACGTGCGTCAGGCCGTCATAACCCCCGAGGGGCTAGAAAAACTCAAAGAGGAAATCGAGTTCCTCTCGACGACCAAACGCCGGGAGGTCGCGGCTCGGATCAAGGAGGCTCGCGAGGACGGCGACATCTCCGAGAACGCCGAATACGACGACGCCAAGAACGAACAGGCCCTGCTCGAGGGCCGGATCGCCCAGCTGGAGGAGAAACTGCGCCGCGCCCAGGTGATCGACGAGAAAGCGATCAGCACCGACGAGGTCGCCTTCGGCTCGATCGTCCACGTCAAAGACCAGAAGACCGGCGACTCCCAGAAATTCCAGATCGTCGGCTCGACCGAGGCGAACCCGCTCGAGCACAAGCTCTCGAACGAGTCGCCGATCGGCAAAGCGCTGATCGGGAAAAAGCGCAACGACATCGTCACCGTCGAGGTCCCGCGCGGGCCGAAGAAAAAACTGAAAATCACCAAGATTGAGAAATCGAGCTGAGGCTCGTTAGGCTCGCGCCCCGATGAGCGAGCCAGACGGACAGGAGCAACAGCAGGATCTCTCGCAGGTCCTCGAGGACCGGCGCGAGAAGCTCGGGCGGATCCGCGAGGCGGGGATCGAGCCGTTCCCGCACGAGTTCTCCGGGCGCGAGGAGATCGCCGAGGTGCGGGCCGCCCACGAGGGGCTCGTCGCCGGGATGGAAACCGAGTCCCGCCACCGGGTCGCCGGTCGGATCGTCGCCCGCCGCGGCCACGGCAAGGCCTGCTTCCTCGACGTCCGCGACGGCAGCGGCCAGATCCAGCTCCACGCCCGCAAGGACGTGCTCGGGGAGGAGGCCTACGACCTCCTCGTCGACCTCGACCTCGGCGACATCGTCGGCGCCGAGGGGACGGCGATGGCGACCCGGCGCGGGGGAGAGCTCTCGCTGGCGATCGACCACTGGCGCCTGCTGGCGAAGAGCCTGCGACCGCCGCCGGACAAGTTCCACGGCCTCGAGGACCCCGAGACCCGCTTCCGCCGGCGCGAGCTCGACCTGATTGCCAACGAGGAGAGCCGGCAGGCATTCCGCACCCGCGCCCGCACGATTTCTGAGATCCGCCGCTGGTTCGACGAGCACGGCTTCGTCGAGGTCGAGACGCCGGTCTTGCAGCCGCTCTACGGTGGCGCCCTGGCGCGGCCGTTCACCACCCACCACAACGCGCTGGACCGCGACTTCTACCTGCGGATCGCGACTGAGCTCTACCTTAAGCGCCTCGTCGTCGGCGGCATCGACCGCGTCTACGAGCTCGGCAAGGACTTCCGTAACGAGGGGGTCTCGCACAAGCACAACCCCGAGTTCACGATGCTCGAGTGGTACGAGGCCTACGCCGACTACGAGAAGACCGCGCACGATCTCGAGATGGTGGTCGCCGAGGTCGCCGAGCGGGTGTTGGGGACGACGAAGGTGATGCGGGGCGACGTCGAGATCGACTTCGCCCCTCCGTGGCGGCGGATCACCCTGCGCGAGGCGATCCTCGAGCGCTCCGGGATCGACATCGCCGAGCACCCGACCCGGGAGGCGCTGGCGGCGGCGATGGGGACCGAGCCCGATCCAAAAGAGGGTTGGGGCAAGCTCGTCGACGGGCTGCTTTCGCGCGAGGTCGAGCCCGGCCTGATCCAACCGACCTTCATCCTCGACTACCCGGTCGAGCTCTCGCCTTTCGCCAAGAGCCACCGCTCGAAGGAGGGCGTGGTCGAGCGCTGGGAGGCCTTCGTCGGCGGCCTCGAGATCGCCAACTCCTTCACCGAGCTGAACGATCCCGACGAGCAGCGCCGGCGCTTCGAACAGCAGGCCGCCGAGGTGGCGCGCGGGGATGAGGAGGCCCAGCCCTTCGACCAGACTTTCGTCGAAGCGCTCGAACAGGGGATGCCTCCGACCGGCGGCGTCGGCCTCGGGATCGACCGCCTGGTGATGATGTTCACCGGTGCCAAGACCCTGCGAGAAGTGCTGCTCTTCCCGGCAATGCGCACGTAGATGTGCCGAGTTCTGCGTGAAAACCCGCTCTTAGCGTGCTCAAGCGCTCAGAAGCCGGACATCCGACCCCGGTAGAGTTAAGGGACAGATGGATGCCTCCCGATAAGGGAACAGGGCGTCCGGCGGTACAAATCCGGGTATCCCGGGTTTGTTCAACCAGGAAGAGGTCTTCATTTGTTCGAGCGATTCACTGAGAGGGCTCGCCAGGTCGTCGTCCTAGCGCAGGAGGAGGCCAGGACGCTCAAGCACAACTACATCGGCACCGAGCACATCCTGCTCGGCCTCCTTCGCGAGGAGGAGGGGCTTGCCGCTCGCGTCCTCGAGTCCCTCGACATCACCGTCGAAAGGGTGCGCTCCCAGGTGGTCCGGATCGTCGGCTCCGGCGAGGAGGTCACCTCCGGCCAGATCCCGTTCACGCCGCGCGCCAAGAAGGTCTTGGAGCTGGCGCTGCGCGAGGCGCTCTCGCTCGGCCACAACTACATCGGCACCGAGCACATCCTGCTCGGCCTCGTGCGTGAGAACGAGGGCGTCGCCGCGCGCATCCTGCTCGACTTCGACGCCGACTCCGACAAGATCCGCAACGAGGTCATCCGCATGCTCTCCGGCCCCGGTGGCCGTCGTCAGGGCGGCGGCGGAGGAGGTGCCGGCGGCGAGGGCAAAAAGTCTTCGAAACTGCTCGACCAGTTCGGCCGTAACCTCACCCGCCTCGCCGAGGAGGGCAAGCTCGACCCGGTGATCGGGCGCGAAACCGAGATCGAGCGGATCATGCAGATCCTCTCGCGCCGGACCAAGAACAACCCGGTGCTGCTGGGCGAGCCCGGCGTCGGCAAGACCGCCGTCGTCGAGGGCCTGGCCGCGCGCATCAACAAGGGCGAGGTGCCGGAGCTGCTGAAGAACAAGCAGATCTACACCCTCGACCTGGCTGCCCTTGTCGCCGGTTCCAAGTACCGCGGCGAGTTCGAGGAGCGCCTCAAGAAGGTGATGAAAGAGATCACCCAGCGCGGCGACATCATCCTTTTCATCGACGAGCTTCACAACCTCGTCGGTGCCGGTGCCGCCGAGGGCGCGATCGACGCCGCCTCGATCCTCAAGCCCGCGCTCGCCCGCGGCGAGCTGCAGACGATCGGCGCCACCACCCTCGACGAGTACCGCAAGTACCTCGAGCGCGACTCGGCGCTGGAGCGCCGCTTCGCCCAGATCAGGGTCGACCAACCCTCCCCCGAGGACACGGTGAAGATCCTCGAGGGGCTGCGCGAGCGCTACGAACAGCACCACCGGGTGACGATCCGCGACGACGCTCTCGAAGCCGCCGCCGAGCTCGCCGACCGCTACATCTCCGACCGCTTCCTGCCCGACAAGGCGATCGACCTGATCGACGAGGCCGGCTCGCGGATGCGCATCAAGAGCATGAGCACGCCGCCGGTCTACCGCGACCTCGAGGAGGAAATCGAGAAGACGCGGCGCGAGAAGGAGACCGCGATCGAGGCCCAGGAGTTCGAAAAAGCCGCCAACCTGCGGGACACCGAGCGCCAGCTGACGACCCGCAAGCGCCAGCTCGAAGACGAGTGGGCGGAGGGCGAGAACGGCGAGCGGCCCGAGGTGGGCGAAGAGGAGATCGCCGACATCGTCTCGATGTGGACCGGCATCCCCGTCTTCAAACTGACCGAGGCCGAGACCAAAAAGCTGATCCGGATGGAGGAGGAACTCCACAAGCGCGTGATCGGCCAGGAGGTCGCGATCACCGCCGTCTCGAAAGCGATCCGCCGCTCCCGCGCCGGGATCAAGGACCCGAAGCGGCCGGCCGGCTCCTTCATCTTCCTCGGCCCCTCCGGGGTCGGCAAGACCGAGCTCGCCCGCACCCTCGCCGACTTCCTCTTCGGCGACGAGGAGGCGATGATCCGGATCGACATGTCCGAGTACATGGAGAAGCACGCAGTCAGCCGCCTGGTCGGCTCGCCCCCGGGCTACATCGGCTACGACGAGGGCGGCCAGCTGACCGAGGCCGTGCGCCGCAAGCCCTACTCGGTGCTGCTGCTCGACGAGATCGAGAAGGCGCACCCGGATGTCTTCAACATCCTCCTGCAGATTCTCGAGGACGGGCGCCTCACGGACGCCCAGGGCCGCACCGTCGACTTCCGCAACGCGATCGTGATCATGACCTCGAACATCGGCGCTTCGGAGATCTCGAAGAACACCTCGATCGGGTTCACCGTCGCCGACGAGACCGGCATGTCCTACGGCGACATGAAGAACCGGATCATGAGTGACCTGAAAAAAGTCTTCCGGCCGGAGTTCCTCAACCGGATCGACGAGGTCATCGTCTTCCACAAGCTCGCCAAGGACGAGGTCAAAGAGATCATCGACCTGATGATCGCCCGCGTCCGCGTCCAGGTCGCCGAGCACGAACTGCAGCTGGAGTTGACCGACGAGGCGAAGGAACTGCTGGTCGACAAAGGCTGGGACCCCTCGATGGGCGCCCGTCCGCTGCGCCGCGCGATCCAGCGCTATGTCGAGGATCCGCTCGCCGACGAAGTCCTGCGCCAGGGCGAGATGACCCCCGGCTCGACCGTGATGGTCTCCCGCAACGAGGCCGGGGACGAGGAAGACAAACCGCTCGAGCTCGAGATCATCGCCCCGAAGAAGCCGAAGAAAGTGGCCGAGAAGCCGCAGCGCGAGAAGGTCGGCGTCGGCGCGAAGAAGGCCGACGACGGCGAGGACGGGCCCGCGGACGAGAGTCCCGAGAACGCCGGCGAGCTCGAGTCCTAAGCGGGGCCGCGTGGTGAGAGAGCCGGGCCGGGCCGCGATCGGCACCTGGAGCGGAGGGCGGTTCCTCCACTTCGGGGAGGCGATCGAGGAGGACCGACTGGCGGCGCTGCTGCGACCGGGGGAGGGGATCGACACGGTCCTCACCGCCGATGCCTACGGGCAGGGCGACGCTGACCGGGTTCTGGGCCGGGCGCTGGAGGGCGTGGTGCGCGACGACTATTGCCTGATCGGCGCCATCGGCCACGACTTCTACGAGGGCGAGCGCGAAGGGCCGAAAGGGTTCCCGCGCTTCACCGACCCGCGGCTGCGCGGCCCTCGGGAGTACGCCGACTACCTGCGGATGGCGACTGAGAAGAGCCTAGGGAGGATCGGCGCCACCTCCTTCGACCTGCTGCTGCTCCACAACCCCGACCGCGTCGGCTACGGCAGCGAGGTCGTTTGGGACGGGATGGCGGCGCTGCGCGACGATGGGCTGACGGCGGGGATCGGCGTCGCCCCGGGGCCGGCGAACGGCTTCACCCTCGACCTGATCGACTGCCTGGAGCGCTTCGGCGACCGCATCGACTGGGCGATGATCATCCTCAACCCGCTCGAGCCGTGGCCGGGGGAGCTCTGCCTCGACGCCGCGGCGCGCCACGACGTCCAGGTCCTGACCCGGGTCGTCGACTACGGCGGCCTCTTCTGGGACGACCTGCGGCCGGGGATGGAGCTGGCCAAATTCGACCACCGCTCCTTCCGTCCCGAGGGCTGGATCGGGCGCGGGCTGGAGAAGATCGAGAAGCTGCGGCCGATCGCCGAGCGGGCGGAGCTGACCCCGATGCAGCTGGCCTGCCAGTGGAACCTCGCCCATCCCGCGGTCGCCTCCGTCGCCCCGACCCTGATCCAGGAGATCGGCCCGGAGGCGCGGCCGATCGAGGACAAGCGGGCCGAGTTGGCGGCGCTCCCGGCCGAGAACCGACTCAGCCCCGAGGACGTCGAAGAGATCCGCGCCGTCGGCGACAACACCGGCTCGATGGCGTTGAAGGGCGCCAGCCCCGAACACGAGGGCGAGGAGCGGCCCGACCGCTGGCCCCTCACCGAGGGCCTCGCCACCGTCGGCAGCCGTTGGGGCATAGACCCCGACCGCGACCTCGTCGCCAGCCGCTAACCGCCGCGGGCGGCGATAGCGTCGCCGCCCGTGGAACGCAAGTGGTGGACCCTCGCCGGCGCCTGCGCCGGGCTCTTCGTCCTGATGCTGGACTCGACCGTGGTCGCGCTGGCGCTGCCGGAGATCCGCAAGGACGTCGACGCCAGCGCCGAGGGGCTGCAGTGGGTGATGAACGCCTACCTGCTGGCGATCGCGGTCTTCGTCGTCACCGCCGGGCGGCTGGGGGACATGTTCGGGCGCAAGCGGGTCTTCCTCGCCGGCCTCGTCCTCTTCGCCATCGGCTCGGTCGTCTCCGGCGCGGCGCAGAACCAGGAGATGCTGATTCTCGGCCGGGTGCTGCAGGGGGCGGGGGCGGCGCCGATGCTCTCGCTCTCGCTGGCGCTGGTCTGCAACGTCTTCCGGACCGAGGAGCAGCCGCGGGCGCTGGGGATCTGGGCCGCGGTCTCGGCGATCGCGCTGGCGATCGGCCCGCTTGCCGGCGGCCTCCTGATCGAACTCGACTGGCGGGTGATCTTCTGGATGAACCTGCCGGTCCTGGCGGCCGGCTTCGCGATCACGATCGCGGCGGCGCCGGAGTCGACTGACCCGGCCGCCGGCACCCGGATCGACTGGGCCGGCTTGGGGCTCCTCAGCGTCGGGCTCACCGCCGTCGTACTAGCTTTGGTCCAGTCGCAGGCGTGGGGTGCCGCTCCGCTGTTGTTGCCGGCCGGCCTCGGCATCCTCGCGGTTTTCTGGGATACCGAGCATCGGGTCCGCGCCCCGATCGTCGACTTCGCCCTCTTCCGCAACGGCCCCTACTTCGGCGCCAGCGCCGCCGCCTTCGCCCTCGTCGGCTCCTATTGGGCGGTGATGTTCTTCCAGCCCCAATACCTGCAGGACGTCCGCGACCACTCGCCGATCCTCAGTGGCCTGATGATCCTTCCGGTGACGGCGCCGATGATCTTCATCTCGCCCTTCTCGGGCCGGCTGATCGCTCGCTTCGGCGCCCGCGGGCTGATGACGGCGGGGATGGTCTGCGGAACCGTCGGGCTCCTGGTCCTGACCCAGATCGAGGCCGACACCTCCTACGGGCTCGTCCTCGTGGGCTACCTCCTCTTCGGGATCGCCCTCGGGCTCGTCTACGCGCCGATGTCGACCGCGGCGATGGCGGCGATGCCGCGGGAGAAGGTCGGGATCGCTTCCGGGGTCCTGGCAATGGATCGCGTTCTCGCGGGAGCGGTTGCACTCGCCGCCACCGGCGCCGTCTTCCGCGCCTTGCTCGGTGACGGCCACTCCTTCGTCAGCGCGATCGCCGACTCGACCTGGGTAGCGGCGGTCCTCTGTGCGATCGGCGCCATCCTCACTTGGGCCTTCGTCCGAGACACCGAGCAGAAGCAGTCACCCGAGCTGGACCAGCACCGTATGCACCACAAACGCTTCCATCTTTAACCCGGCTTGACAAAGCTTATTCCGACCTGTCCACTCGGAATCGAGGAGACCGCATTCCAGAGCGGTTTCTGCCATCCTCTTAATCGATGCCTGCTTTGTCTGGGGATGAGCTCCACGAGTTATCGGAACGCCAAGATCCCCGACTTCTAAGAGCGCTCGACGTCGTCGCCCCCGGCGGCTCGCTACGCGAGGGGATCGACAACATTGTCCACTCGCGGACCGGCGGACTGCTGGTCGTCGGCGACCTCGACGACATCTCCCACCTGCTCTCGGGCGGGATCAAGCTCGACGTCGACTACACGCCGGCGATGCTCTACCAGGTGGCAAAGATGGACGGCGCGATCGTCCTCAACGGCGAGGCGACGAAGATCGCCTGGGCCAACGTGCAGCTGATGCCGGACCCGACGATTCTCAGCTCAGAGACCGGCACCCGGCACCGCACCGCCGAGCGCGTCTCCAAACAGACCACCGCTCTCGTCATCGCGATCTCCCAGCGCCGCGACGTCGTCTCCCTCTACGTCGAGGGGACGAAGTACATCCTTCAGGACATTCCCGCCGTGCTGGCGAAAGCGAACCAGGGCCTGGCGACGCTGGAGAAGTACCGCCAGCGCCTCGACCAGGTCTCCTCGCGCCTGACCCGGCTCGAGTTCGAGGGCGGCGGCGTTCTCCACGACGCCCTCTCGGTCCTCCAGCGGGCCGAGCTGGTGACGCGGATGGCGGTCGAGGTCGAGCGCTACATCGTCGAGCTCGGGACCGAGGGTCGGCTGATCGAGATGCAGCTGGAGGAGACGATGGTCGGCGTCGCCGCTGACAAGACGGCGCTGATCCGCGACTACAGCGTCGAAGACTCAGAGGGCAATCTGACCTCGGTGCTACAGGCGCTCGGGCGGATGCCCCACCAGGACGTGCTCGACTTCGGTCGGCTGGCCGAGCTGCTCGGCTACGACCGCAAGGTCAACACCCTGGACTTTCCTGTCTCGCCGCGCGGATACCGGGTGTTGGGCCGGGTCCCGCGGATTCCCAAGCTTGTCGTCCAGAAGATCACCCACGAGCTGGGCGGGCTCGACGAGGTCCTTGCGGCCTCAGATGAAGAGCTCGCCGCTGTCGACGGAGTCGGGCCCGCGCGGTCCAAGGACATCCGCGAGGGCCTGCGGCGGCTCCAAGAGGTTGATCTGGTCGACCGGTACTTGCAGAGCTGACGGCCCACTCGCCGTCGACAAACGAAAGGAGTCACCGATTTCCGAGCTAGACGAGGCCACCGTGGAGGCTGTCTTCGAGGACGTGGAATACGTCTGCGACTTCGAGGAGGGCGACAAGGTCGTCTACCCGCATCATGGCGCCGGACTGGTGATGGCGAAAGAGACGCGGGAGCTGATGGGGGAGGAGCGTGAGTACCTCACGATCAAGATCCTCCACAACGAACTGACGGTGATGGTGCCGTGCGAAAACGCCGGCAAGGCGGGCTTGCGACGGGTCATCGACGAGGAAGAAATCAAGAAGGTCACAAACGTCCTCACGGACGACGTCTCGGAGATGCCGAAGAACTGGAACCGGCGCTTCAAGTACAACCGCGAGAAGATCAAGACCGGCGACGTCTTCGAGCTGGCCGAGGTCGTCCGCAACCTCGCGATCCGCGAGATGGAAAAGGGTCTCTCCACCGGCGAGAAGCAGATGTACACCCGGGCGAAGAAGATCCTCGCCTCGGAGTTCATGTACGCGCTCGACAAAGACGAGGACGGCGCCGAGGAATACCTCGACGGCCTCCTCGAGGAGCGGTTCGCCGCCACTGCCTCCGCCTGAGAGTAGTCCCGCAGTAACTGCCGTTATCGCGGCCGCCGGCTCCGGAGAGCGACTCGGAGCCGGCGGCCCGAAGGCATTCGTCCCGGTCGCCGGGAAGCCGATGGTTGCGTGGTCGGTCGACGCCTTCCGCGCCTGCGAGTCGGTGCGCTCGATCGTCGTCGCGGCGCCGCCGGGGCACCGCGGCGACCTCGCCGGTCACGACCTCGCCGTCGTCGCCGGCGGCGAGATGCGGGCCGATTCGGTCGCCAACGCGCTCGAGGCGGTGAGGACGGAGTACGTCGCCGTCCACGACGCCGCCCGGCCGCTGCTGACGCCGGAGCTGGTCGAAGCGCTGGTCGCTGACCTCGACGGGAACCCTGAGGCTGCGGGGGTCATCGCCGCCGCCCCGGTCACCGACACGATCAAGCGTGGTTCCTTACGGACGCCTGGCGACCGAAAGGAACCACGAATCGTGGAGACGGTCAATCGTTCGCAGCTCTGGGCGGCGCAGACGCCTCAGGTGTTCCGGACGGAGGCGCTGCGGGAGGCGCTCGGCGCCGCCGAGCGGCCGCAGGAGGCGACCGACGAGGCGATGCTGGTCGAGTGGAACGGTGGCACCGTGCTGATCCACACGGTCGCCGAGCAAAACCTGAAGGTGACGACGCCGCTCGACCTCCGCGTCGCCGAGCTCCTGTTGGCTGAACGCGGCTAGTCCCGCATCAGCACGTAGACCAGCATCGCGGCGAAGCAGAGCTGCCCGATCGCGAGCGCGGTGCCGAGGTTCTTCGCCCCGAGGAGGAGCGCGAGCGCCGTGCCGGCGGCGAGCGCGGCGAGCAGGAGAAGGAGCTGACGGCTCATTCGGCGCGAAGTCTATGCTCGGCCTCCCATGCTGACCGACTACCACCTGCACCTCCGCCCGGACGAGAACGGGACCACATTCGAGCGCTACTTCACGGCCGAGAACGTCGACCGCTACCTGGCCGCGGCAGAGGCCGCCGGGATCGAGGAGTTGGGCGTCTCCGAGCACGTCTACCGCTTCCGCCAGGCGCTCGACCTCTGGACCCATCCGCTCTGGGTCGAGAACGCCAAGGACGACATCGACGCCTACTGCGAGTTCGTCCGCGGCACGCCGCTACGGCTCGGGGTCGAGTGCGACTACGTCCCCGGCGCCGAGGAGCGGATCGACGCGCTGCTGGGCGCGCGCGACTTCGACTACGTCGTCGGCTCGGTCCACTTCATCGGCGAGGGGGACGCCGCCGTCGACCACGACGGCTTCGACGTCTGGGAGGGCGACGGCGACGCCGACGAGATCTGGCGCCGCTACTTCGCAGCGCTCGCCGACTGCGCCCGCTCAGGCCTCTACGACATCCTCGCCCACCCCGACCTGGTCAAGGTCTGGGGCCGCGCCCGGCCGCTCCCCGACCGCGACCTGCGCAGCTTCTACGAGCCGGCGGTCGAGGCGATCGCCGAGAGCGGGATCGCGGTCGAGATCTCGACTGCGGGCCTGCGCAAGCCCGTCGGCGAGCTCTACCCCTCGCGCCAGTTCGCGGAGATGTGCATCGAGGCCGGCGCCGTCTTCGCCCTCTCCTCCGACGCCCACCTGCCCGAGCAGATCGGCTTCGAATACGGGCAGGCGGTGCAGTTCATGGAGGAACTGGGGATAGAAGAGATATGCGTCTTCGAGCAGCGCCAGCGCAGCCTGGCGCCTTTGGGCAGTCGCGACCGCTGAGCATGGTCGGCCTCGGCTACGACAGCCACCGCTTCGCCACCGGGCGCCGCCTCGTCCTCGGCGGCGTCGAGATCGAGCACGACCAGGGCCTCGACGGCCACTCCGACGCCGACGTCCTCACCCACGCGGTGATCGACGCATTGCTCGGCGCCGCTGGCGGCGGCGACATCGGGACGATGTTCCCCGACGACGATCCGGCCTGGAAGGACGCCGACTCGATCGACCTCCTGCGCACCGTCGTCGGGACGATCGCCGGGCCGATCATCAACATCGACGCGACGCTGATCTGCGAGCAGCCCCGCCTCGGCCCTTACAAGGCGGAGATGGAGCGGACACTCGCCGAGGCCACTTCGGCTCGGGTCAGCGTCAAGGCGACCAGCAACGAGGGCATGGGGTTCGTCGGCCGCGGCGAGGGGATCGCCTGCATGGCTGTAGCGAGCGTCGAGAGCGAATAGTCTTCCGGCTGGGATGGCGGACGCGAAACTGAGCGCGGCGGGCCTGCGAGGCTCGATTTCAGACTCGATCTTCGAGGTGAAGGTGCTGCGCGAGGCCGGGATCGTCGGGCCGATGCGCCCCGACAAAGCGCTGAAGATCGGCAGCGCCTTCCTGCGCTGGGGCGCCTCCCCGGCCCTCGGCGTCACCACCGCGGCCATCCATCACCCGCACGAGCTGGCGATCGTCGACGAAAAAGGCGCCCTCAGCTGGCAGCGCCTGCACCGCCGCTCCAATGCCCTCGCCCACTCCTTCGCCGCGATGGGGATCGGCCCCGGCGATGGGGTCGGGATCATGTGCCGCAACCACCGCGGCTTCATCGAGGCGACGCTTGCCGCGGCCAAGATCGGCGCCAGCGCCCTGTACCTGAACACGATGTTCGCCGGCCCGCAGCTGGTCGAGGTGACCAGGCGCGAGGGGCCGAAGGCGCTCGTCTACGACGAGGAGTTCAGCGAGCTGCTGGCAGGGGTCGACAGCTCGGTGAAGCGGATCGTCGGCTGGTGCGACGGCGAGGTCTCCGACCCGACGCTGGAGAGCCTGATCCGGGGGGGCGACGAGTCCGACCTGAAGCCGCCGCCGGAGAAGCCGAAATTCGTCATCCTCACCTCGGGCACCACCGGCACCCCGAAGGGAGCCCAGCGCTCCAGCCCCGAAGGGCTATTGCCGATCGCCTCGCTGATCGACAAGATCCCCTTCCGCAGTGGGATGACGATGATGATCGCCGCCCCGCTCTTCCACTCCTGGGGCTTCTTCCACTTCGTGATGAGCCTGCCGACCGGCTCGACGATGGTGCTGAAGCGCAAGTTCGACCCCGAGGAGACGCTGAAGGCGGTCGAGCAGAGCCGCGCCGACGTCCTCGCCGCGGTGCCGGTGATGATCCAGCGCATCCTCACCCTGCCCGAGGAGGTCCTCAGTCGCTACAGCTTGCCATCGCTGAAGATCACCTCGCTCTCGGGCTCAGCGCTGCCGGGCGAGCTGGCGATCGAGTGGATGAACCGCTTCGGCGACAACGTCTACAACCTCTACGGCTCGACCGAGGTCGCCTACGCGACCGTCGCCACCCCGGAGGACCTGCGGGCCGCTCCCGGAACCGCCGGCAAGCCGCCCCGCGGGACGAAGATCTGCCTCTTCGACGAGCACGGCAAGGAGGTGCCGCAGGGGGAGGTCGGCCGCATCTTCGTCGGCAACGAAATGGCGATGGAGGGATACACCGGCGGCGGCGGCAAGGAGATGATCGACGGCCTCTACTCCAGCGGCGACGTCGGCCACATCGACTCCGAGGGGCGCCTCTTCATCGACGGCCGCGACGACGAGATGATCGTCTCCGGCGGCGAGAACGTCTTCCCGCGCGAGGTCGAGGACTTGCTCGCCGACCACGAGGCGGTCGAGGAGGTGGCGGTGATCGGGGTCGAGGACGACGAGTTCGGGCAGCGGCTGAAGGCGTTCGTGGTGGTTCGCACCGGGATCGAGGTGTCGCCGGGGGACCTGACCGCGCACGTAAAGGCGAACCTCGCTTCCTACAAGAGCCCGCGGGAGATCGAGTTCATGGATGAGCTGCCGCGAAACGCCACCGGCAAGGTCCTGAAGAAGGATCTGCGCGCCCGCGATAAAGAGACGTCCGCTTAGGCCCAGCCGGGCCGACGTAAATTGCGGGGGTCTTTGGTTGGAGGTTGGGGAAGCTTCCGGCGCTGGTAGTAGTTTTGCGCGGGATGGGTGACCCAACGAGGCAGTTGCAGCAGGTCGGTGAGGCGACGCGTGCTATGCGTGGCGTCGCCGATCAGGCGCTCGAGTGGGTCAAGGTCAGCGAGGGCCGGGTCGCCGAGGCCGAAGCGCGCGCCGAAGCCGTCAAGGGCGAGCTGAAGGAGCGGGCGCTGCTGGCGATGCGGAAGGTGACCGCGGAGGCGCGGGAGCGGATCGCCGCCGAGCGCAAGGCGCGGACCGAGGCTGAGGCGCGGGCAACCGCCGCCGAGGCCGCCCGCGACCGGGCCGAGAAGAGCTTTGAGGAGTTGCAGCAGCGCTCCCAGGCCGAGCGCGAAGAGATCGTCGCTGCGAAGACCGACGCCGAGAGCGCGATCGCCCAAGCCCGTGTCGATGCGGATAAAGCGACGGCGACGGCGCGCAAGCAGGCCGAGGAAGACTTCAAGGCAAAGGTCGAGGAGGCCCGGCAGCAGATCCAGGCCGAGGCCGACCGGCGCATCGCCGCCGCCGAGCAGCGGGCCGCCGATGCCGAGGCCGCCGCTGCGGAGTCCCACGAAGCTGCGGTGCGGCTGGAGACCGAGATCGAGCAGCGGGTGATGGAGGGAACCGAAGACGTCCGCCGCGAGGCCGAGGAGAGCGTGCAGCGGCTGCTCGCGAAAGTCGAGCGCGAGGCCGAGGAGGCCGCCCGCGCCCGCGCCGAGGACCAGATGCGGGTCGAGGCCGACCGGATCCGCGTGCAGGCGCAGCGCCGCGAGGAGCGCGTCCGCGAGGCGACCGAGGACGAGATCAAGGCCAGCGTCAGCAAGGCCCGCCGCGAGGCGGCCGCAGCAGCCGAGGAGGTCGCGCCGAGCTGGCTTCGCAGCGGTGAGTCGAAGGCGACCACCGCCGGCTACCGCACGTTTTAGTCAAGTGATTTAACCTCGCCTCGCGATGAGGGAGGTGAGGATCAGGGACACGCTGACGGGCGAGGTGCGGACCCTCGAGGACGAGGAGGTGGGCATCTACGCCTGCGGGCCGACGGTCTACAGCCGCATCCACATCGGCAACGCGCGCCCGTTCGTCGTCTTCTCGCTGTTCGCCCGGTTCCTGCGCTCGGAGGGCTACCGGCCGAAGTTGGTCGTCAACGTCACCGACATCAACGACAAGATCTACGTCGCGGCTCGCGAGGCAGGCAAAGGCTCGGAGGAGTTTGCCGAGGAGATGACTGCCGCCTATATCGAAGACACCGATCGTCTGGGCGTCGGGCGACCGGACTCAGAGCCGCTGGCGAGCGAGACCGTCGAAGGAATCGTCTCCCTGATCGCCGAGCTGGTCGAGGCGGGCCACGCCTATGAGTCAGGTGGCGATGTCTACTACCGCGTCCGCAGCTTCGATGACTACGGCAAGCTTTCCAACCGCCGCCCGGAGGACATGGACCAGGGCGAGGACGCCGGCTCGGCCTCGCTGAAGGAGGACCGCCTCGACTTCGCGCTGTGGAAGGCGCACAAGCCCGACGAGGACACGAGCTGGGACTCGCCATGGGGCCCGGGGCGGCCCGCTTGGCATATCGAGTGCTCGGTGATGGCCGAGCAGGAGCTGGGCGCCGCCTTCGCCATCCACGGCGGCGGCTCCGACCTCGTCTTTCCACACCACGAGAACGAGATCGCCCAGTCCGAGGGGGCGGGGCGGCCCTTTGCTCAACTCTGGATGCACAACGGGATGATCGAGACCGGGGCGGCGAAGATGTCGAAATCGGAAGGGAACATCTTTCAGCTCTCGACTGCGCTCGATACCTACGGGCGGGAGGCCGTGGTCGCTTATCTGATCTCGGGGCATTACCGGCAGCCTTTGGCGTTCGGTGAGGAGCAGATGGAGGAAGCGGTCGCCCGGGTGGAGAGGCTTCGAAACTTCTTTCGGGAGAACCCCCTTGTTCAGACCGCTGGGCAGGCCCCGGGGGAGGGGTCGGCGGGCAAACAGCGGGGAGGGCCCGGCGACCCCTCCCCCGGGGCCCGAATCGAGGCGTTTCGGGAGGCTCTGGCCGATGACTTCAATACGCCCAGGGCGCTCGCTGAGGTCTTTGAGTTGGTGGGGGAAGCAAATCGGGGTGAGGTTCCGAAGGCTGAGGCTGGTGGGGTGGTTGCGGAGATGCTCGAGCTCGTCGGTCTCAGCACCCTTACCCAGCCGGAGAAGGGTGCTGAGAGTGACGAGCGGGCGCTCGAGTTGATGCAGGAGCGGGAGGCGGCTCGGGCGGCTAAGGAGTTCGCCAGAGCCGATGAGCTGCGGGATGAGTTGGCGGGGATGGGGTGGACGGTTCGCGATTCGGCCGACGGACCCAGCCTCGTTCCCAAGACTTGATGACAGACTGCGCCTGATGGCGAACCAGTTCATCTACGGGAGCAATCCCGTTGCCGAGGCCGAGCGCGGACGCCGACGGGTGCACCGGGTCTGGCGGGCGCCCGAAGCCTCCGGCGAGGAACTGGAGCGGCTTTGCGGTTCGCCCGACCACCAAGGGGTGGTGGCGGAGGTCGATCCCTACCCCTACGGAGATCCCACCGGGATGCTGCGGAAGGAGGGGGCGCTGCTCGTCGCCCTCGACCAGGTGCAGGACCCCCGCAACCTCGGCGCCGTCTGCCGCTCGGCTGAGTTCGCCGGCGCCGCCGGCGTCGTCATTCCGGAGCGTCGCTCCGCCGCGATCACTCCGGTCGTCTGCAAGACCTCGGCGGGTGCGGTGGAGCACCTCGAGGTCGCCCACGTCCGCAACCTCGCCGACTGGCTCGCCGAAGCGAAGGCGGCCGGGTTCTGGATTTGGGGCGCCGACGCGGAGGCCGAGCAGGCACCGTGGAAGACGGACCTGACCGGCTCCACGGTGCTCGTCCTCGGCGGGGAGGGGAAAGGACTGCGCCCCCGCGTCGCCGCAGCTTGCGACGGCCTCGTCGCCCTGCCGCAGCTCGGCCAAGTGGAGTCCCTCAACGTCTCCGCAGCGGCGACGGCGCTTCTCTTCGAGGCCGTCCGTCAGCGCAGCTAGCCACCTGCAAATGCAACGGCGGTTGCAGAAAGTCGCTATTTGGGGTTGACAGAACACCGCAGTGCGGTAAGACTAGCGCCGCAATAAGGGTGAACCTCAGGTTGAGGTGAGCCCGGTGAATAGGGCGCCTCTGGGGAGGTAAGTGGCGCCACGACCCTTCAGCAAGGAGAAGGATCTGTGGCACTATCGTCGCCTACGCAGGAACTGCCCCTCCCGGTTGCCGTAAGCACCCCTGGGCGCGCCTCCAACCCTAACCCTCAAGTAGAACTTGATGATCACTATCTCGTCGCCCTCGCTAAGGAGGGCCGGGCCGATGCCTACGACACGATCGTCCGCCGCTACCGCGGCTTCGTCCGTCTCAAGGCTTCGTCGTACTTCCTCCTCGGTGGCGAGTCCGACGACCTGATCCAGGAGGGGCTGCTCGGCCTCTACAAGGCGATCCGGGACTACCGGACCGACCGCGAGTCGAGCTTCCGCAACTTCGCCGAGCTCTGCATCACCCGCCAGATCATTACCGCGGTAAAGACCGCGACCCGGAACAAGCACACGCCGCTGAACCAGTACGTCTCCTTCAGCCAGACGCCGGCCGCCGCCGGCGACTCGGAAACGACGCTGGACGAGATCCTTCCTGGCCCGAGCGTGCACGACCCGGTCAACCAGGTGATCGCGACCGAAGAGCTGGAGAGCCTCGTCTCCTGTCTCTCCGGCGTCTCCGGGGTCCTCTCCGACCTCGAGAGCCGGGTCCTCTCGCTCTACCTCGACGGCCACTCCTACGAGGTGATCGCCGAGCGGTTGGAGTGCGACACGAAGACGGTTGACAATGCCCTGCAGCGGGTCAAGCACAAGGTCGGCACCCACCTGGCCTCGCGGGAGGTCGCTGCTTAGCCCACCCGCGGGAGATCGGCGAGGACGTAATCCAGCAGTTCGCGCCCGTGGTCTGAGGCGACGGCAACGTCGTCGGCCTTGACTCGGACCCGGTGCAGCGACTGCATGCGGAGGACGTCGCCGTCGGTGCGGTGGTTGGGAAAGACGCCGGCGTAGGAGACGCCGAGCCGCTCGAGGTGGTCGGCGACGAGGGCGGTCGCGGGCCGCTCCAGCGGTAGGTCGAGGTAGAGGGCGTCGAGGTTCTCGCGGTGGAAGAGGTGGCGGCGCTCGCCGGCGACCGCCTCCTCCAGGTCCGCTCCCGGCTGCAGGACCGTGATCAGCGCCAGGTTGTGGTCGCGGTCGACCTCGACGTGTAGCTCGCTGCGCGGTGGCAGCTCGCAGTCGGCGGGCGGCTCGGCGACGCGCCCCCGCAGCCGGCAGAGCTCGATCGTCTGCGCGACGATCCCCCGGTGCCGCTCGGGCGCGTACACGTCGCGCTCATGCCCGTCGTTCAGCTTCGTGTAGAAGAGCGCCGCCGACTGCCGCCCCGTCCGCTCGCCGGCGGCATCGTTGCTGACGGAGGCCGGAATCCAGCCAAGCAGGAACCCGGTCTCGTGCGCGCCCAGCTCGATGTTCGCCTTCTGGCTGTAGGGGTGGGCGGCGGTTGCCTCGCTGTACATCCCGGCCAGTCCCCGCTCCTGCGCCCAGTCCATCAGGTACCTCTTCGTGCGGGTGAAGAGGTGTTGCCCGCGGGCGGCGGGAAGCGTGACCGCCTGCCCTGAATGACCGACCGCGTCACCCGCCGCGGCAAGGCTCATCCCGATGTGGCAGAGGAGCTCTCCTGCAGGGGTTTCCGCGATGCAGGAGACGTAGGTGCCGGCGCCGATCCGGGCTCCGACCTCGTCCGGGTTGTAGACCCACCGGACGTCATAAGTTTGACCATAAGCAGCCTCGATCGCGCCCGTCAGCACGGTACCCTCGTCCGGCCCCAAGAATCTGAACGTCACGTCCACCACGGACATCATTAGCCACCCTGCCCCCCTAGCTCAACCTGGGAGAGCGCCTCATTTGTAATGAGGAGGTTGCCGGTTCGATTCCGGCGGGGGGCTTTCTGGACGCGGTAGCGGAGATCGAAGAAACGCTCGTTTTGCACTGGTCGAACTTCGGCCGGATCCCCGGCGGGGCGCTGCACGAGGAAGAGGGCATCGTCTGGTTCGAGACCCCGGTCCAGCGACTCCCCTACAACGGAGTCATCCACACCCGGCTTCCCGAGGGTGAGGACACCGACCGGGTCGTCGGGCGGGTGTGTGAGCGGATGCGGGCTCGGAACACCGACCTCTTCTGGATGGAGACGCCAAACGCCGCCCCTGCGGACCTGGGTGAACGGCTGCGGCGGCATGGGCTGGAGCCGGTCGAGACCCTGATCGGGATGCTGCTCGACCTCGGGGACGATGACCGGGCACAGGACGAACAGGCGGCGGAGGTGAGGGTGGTCGAGGTTCACGATGACGACCAGCTCGAGCAGTTCATCGGACTCACCGCCGCCTACTGGGAGCTCGACGGGGGACAGCGCGAGGAGATGGCGGAGATCCACCGCCTCTACCGGCCCGGCTTCGCCTGGGGCCATCGCTACCTCGCCTACGACGGTGGCCGCCCGGTCGGGAAGGGGTACCTCTCGACCGCGGGCCCGCCCGGTGTCGCTTCCATCTATGGGATGAGCGTGCTGCCTGAGGCGCGTGGGCGGGGGGTGGCGTCGACCCTGACCGGAGCCCTGTTGCGGCGGGCACGAGAGGAGGGCTTCTCACGCGTCGCCCTGCACTCGAGCCAGATGGCGGAGGGGGTCTACCGCCGCGCCGGCTTCAAGGCCATCTGCCCGCTGACCGTCTACGCCACCGCCGCCCTCTGGGCGGACGAGCACTGAGGACGACGATCAGGTTCTGTCGCCGCCGAGGAGGCGCGCCTTCTCGGCGGCGAACTCCTCATCGGTGAGGATGCCTTTGTCGCGCAGGCTGCCAAGTCGCTCCAGGCGCTCGAGCCGGGCGTCGTCGTCGCTGACCGCCATCGCCTTGGTGGGAGCCTCCGCCCCGGGGTCGTCGGCGTCGGACTCGCCCCCGGGCCGGCGCATTTCCGGCAGGCGCAGCTTTGAGGCCTGCTCGCCGACCTTCTCGGGGATGTTCGCGTCTTTGACCGCGGTGACGACTTTGTCTTTGGTGTCGCCGAAGACGTCGTCGTAGGTCGCGTCCGGGTATTCCTCTTCGGTCATTTTCCGCAGCTCGTGGATGCCGAAGGCGGCCATCGCGGCGACGATCAGGGTGGTGAGGAAGGCGCGCAGGCCCTGGGTCGGACCGCTGAGGAAATAGAAGGAGACGACGATCGCGAGGCCGGCGTAGACGTAGGTTGAGTGGAGGCGCAGCGCTGGAGCCAGGTAGCGCCGGGTGGTGCGGGCGCCGTTGGTCGGCGAGGCGAGCCAGCCGGCGACCAGGAAGAGGATGCCGACGATGATCACCGTGGTGGCGATGCTCGTCATCAGCGAGGTGCCGATCGACCAGGCGGCTTCTCCAGCCGGCTTTACGCTCTCGGTCTTGACCAATTGATCGACGACGATGCCGCCGGCGATGTGACGGACGACGATGACCGCGAAGCCGGCCGCGATCAGGCCGATGCCGCTGAGCAGGACGGTGACCCAGCGTTCGCTGCGGGCGAGATAGATCGCGGCGCCGAAGACGACGAAGGTGAGGAGCGAGAGGACTAGCGCCAGGCCCTTGATCGCGATCGCAATGTCCTGCGCGGTCTTCAGCTGGTCGGACTTGAGGATCTCGACCTGGGCGGCGTCGGGCGGCAGCTTTTCGGCCAGGTCTTCGCCGATCCCGACCTGCTCGGCGAGGTTGGTGAGGAGGCTGCCGAGGTTGAGCTTGACGTCGCCCCCTTCGGTTTCGATCGCTTCTTTCTTGTTTTCCAGCACGGCGAGGAGCTGTTCGTGCGTGGTCCGGTTCGCCTCTTCCCAGAGCCCCTGCGCGGTCGAGGTTTCGAGCGCCTTTTCGGCGCCCTGCCCGGCGACCTGGCGCAGGCCGCCGGCGGCGGGGCCGGCGAGGTCCTTGGTGTCGCCGGGAAGGATCTCTTCCAGTTCCTTGCGGACGTCGACGAGCTGGTCGACGAGGTAGTCACCGACCGCTTCGCGGATCGTCTGGTTGTGGATGAGGCGACCGCTGGTGTCGACCCAGTCGTCGGTGTTGAGCGCCTGGCGCTCGGTCCAGATCGCGAAGACGCTGAGGAAGGCAAGAAGGGAACCGAGAATTACGAGCCCTCTGACAAGGCGACGTCGTCCGCGGCTCATCTGCGGATGGTATACGTGAGCAATGAAGCTAGAGGGGATTCACCACATCACTGCGATCACCGAGAACGCCCAGCGCAACGTCGACTTCTATGCCGGCGTGATGGGGTTGCGGCTGGTCAAGAAAACCGTCAACCAGGACAACCCAACCGTCTACCACCTCTTTTTCGCCGACGAGGCGGGCGATGCGGGTTCCGACTTGACCTTCTTCGAGTACCCGGGTGCGGCGCCGGGACGGCCGGGCGCTGGCATGGTCCACCGGATCGTCTGGCGTGTCGCCTCCGAGGCGGCACTCGACTTCTGGGCCGAGCGCCTGCGGGCGAACGACACCGAGTCCGAGCGCGACGGCGACAGCCTCGTCTTCTCCGACCCGGAGGGGCTTGAGCACGAGCTGCTCGTCGTCGAGGTGCCCGACCAGCCGCTGATCGCCGACCACCCGGAGGTGCCGGGAGAGGTGGCGCTGCAGGGCTTCCACGCCGTGCGCGCCTACAGCCCCTCACCGGCGGCGAGCGAGCGCCTGCTCGAGGCGCTTGAGTTCGAGCGAACCGACGGCGGCTGGGAGGCCCGCGGCGAGCAGCGCGGCGGCTTCTACATCTACGACGAGGCTCCGCCCGAACGAGGGATCCAGGGGGCGGGCAGCGTCCACCACGTCGCCTGGGCCTCGACCCCGGAGGAGCTGCTCGACTGGCGCGAGAAGGCCGTCTCCGGCGGCGCCCAGCCGACCCCGGAAATCGATCGCTTCTACTTCCGCTCGATTTACTTCCGCGAGCCGAGCGGGGTGCTCTTCGAGATCGCGACGCTGGGGCCGGGGTTCACCGTCGACGAGCCGGTCGAGAGCCTGGGCGAAAAGCTCTCGCTGCCGCCGGACTTCGAGCACCTGCGCGAGGAGGTCGAACCGAACCTGCGTCCGGTCGTCAACCCGCGCGTCAAAGCCCAGGGTTGACGGCGGACTTCAGCTGGCGCGACGCTGGCCGCACCGTCGTCTTCCGGCGGGGCGGGCTGGCGCGCGCGGCTGAGGTCCTGCGCGAGAACGGGGTCGAGGAGTTCGAGCTGCTGAGCACGGAGCGGGCGCTGGGGGAGGGCGGAGAAGATTTGGCTGGCGCCTCGGTAGGGGTTCATCTAGTCGCTTCGGGTTCTGTCCCGGCCGCCGCAGGCGCGTTGACGGGCGCACTCGCACCCCCTTCACATGCTGAGGAGGAGGTGCGAGTGCGCCCGCTCGTGGCCTTCGGCGGCGGCCGGGTGGTTGATGTGGCGAAGGCGGTTGGCTCGGTGAGCGGGGCGGAGGTGGTGGCGGTGCCGACGACCTTGTCGGGGGCACCGATGACGGCTATTCACCGGCTGCCGGAGGGAGCGGAGGACCGGGTGCGGGGGATGGTGCGGCCGTCGCTGGTGATCGCCGATCCCGAGGTGATGACCGGGCAGCCGGAGCAGGAACTGCGGGCGAGCGCGATGAATGCGCTGGCTCACGGAGCGGACACGCTCTACTCGCCGATGTCGAATCCGGTCTCGGAGATGACGGCACTACGTGGAGCGGCTCTGATCGCAAGTGCGCTCGACGAAGACAGAGCAACGCGAGAGCGAGCGGACCTCGCCCTCGGCGCGATCCTCTGCGGCTACGCGATCGACTCCGCCGGGTTGGGCCTCCACCACGTGATCTGCCAGACCCTTGTGAGGGTCTGCGGCACGCCGCACGCGGAGACCAACGCGGCGGTGCTTCCACACGCCCTAGCGCTCTTGGCGGAGCGGGCGCCGGAGGCGTACGGGCCTTTGGCCGAAGCGCTCGGGACCGAGATCGGCGGGCTGAAGGGGAGGGTGGAAGAGCTCGGCCGACCCAAGCCGCTGGGTCAACTCGGCGGAGACGAGTCGAAGCTGGACGAGGCCGTCGACGCGATGTTGCAGCGGTCTGAGCTGGCCCGGGTCCCAGGCACGCCGCTGACCCGGGCAGACCTGGAGCACCTGGTGCGGCAAGCCTGGGCGTAACCGTGACTTCGCAGACGTGTAGCGCTACGCGTGGATCCTGAACGTCTGAGCCCGGAGCGGCTCGCCTCCTACCACGCCTACACGCGCAAGCACAGCGTCAACTGGCCGATGTACTGCGTCGCGCGGGCGTTGCTGCTGCCGTTCTTCCTCGTCTACTTCCGCCTCGACCGGCGGGGACGGGAGTACGGGAAGGCGAAGGGGGGCGTCATCGTTGCCGCCAACCACCGCAGCTTCCTTGACCCCTTCGTCGTCGGCGCCTGCCTGCCCTGGCGACGGCCGATGAACTACATGGCCAAGGTCGAGCTCTTCGAGCGCCGCTGGCAGGGGTGGATGCTCTCCCGGCTCGGCGCCTTCCCGGTCCGGCGCGGCGAGTCCGATGAGGAATCGATGCTGACCGCACGGATGATCGCCGAACGCGGCGGTGCCGTCTGCGTCTTTCCCGAGGGGACCCGGATCCGGCGCGGCACCCTAGCCGACCCGAAGCGGGGGGTGGGGAGGCTGGCGCTGCAGACCGGCGCCGTCGTGATCCCGACTGCTGTCCTCGGCACCGAACACGTCCGCCGCGGCTGGGCAATCCGCCCGCGCAAGTGCAAGGTGCGGCTGGGCCCGCCGATGACTTTCCCCCGCGCCGAGGAGCCCTCGCCGGCGCTGGCGGAAACGGTGACGGCGCGGATCTGGCCCAACGTCCTCTTGCAGTGGGAAGACCTGGGCGGACTGCCGCCGATGCGCCGCGCCGCGGTGATTGGCGCCGGCAGCTGGGGGACGGCCGTCGCCGTCCTCCTCGCCCGCGGCGGTCTCGAGGTCCAGCTCGGGGCGCGGACGACGGATCGGGTCGAGGAGCTGATCGAGGACGGCGAGAACCGCCGCTACCTGCCCGGAGTCCCGCTACCGGAGCAGATCGACGTCCGGCCGGCCTCGGCGATCGAGCTCGCCGGGCTCGACCTAATCTGCCTTGCGATCCCCTCCAAGCAGCTGCCTCAGGCGGTCGGCGCGATTGCCGATCGGGTCAGCTCCCGCAGCGCCGTCCTGATGCTCACCAAGGGGCTGATCAGCCCGCAGGGCCAGCTTCCTTCCGACTACGTCGGCGAACGGGTGCGGGCCCGGGCGATCGCCTGCCTCGGCGGGCCCGCGCACGCTCGCGAGGCGGTCTCCGGCTCGGCCGCCCTGGTGCTGGGCTCCGCTGACGAGGAGCTACGGGTCCAGATCGGCGAGGTCTTCGACAAGGCCGGCCTCGTCTGCGAGCGCTCGCGCGACGTCACCGGGGTCGAGATGGCGGGCGCCGCCAAGAACGCCGCCGCCCTTGCCGCCGCGGCTGCTGAGCCGCACGGTTTGAACGCTGCCGGGATCGCGGTCGCCGCGATCTGGCGCGAGTGCATCGACCACGCCGTCGCCCGCGGCGCCGATCCCGACACCTTCGCCGGCCTCGCCGGGGTCGGCGACCTGACGGCGACGATGATGGCGCCGGCCGGGCGCAACCGTCGCGCCGGCGAGCTGCTCGGGACCGGCACCCCGGCGGCCGAGATCCCCGGCAAGATCGGTCAGGCCTCCGAGGGTCTCGACACGGCCCCGATCCTCGCCGAAGCAGTCGCCTCCTCCGGGGTCGAGGCCGACGCGCTCGCCAGTCTGGCGGCGCTAATCCGCGGCGATTGCGACGTCGAGGAGTGGATCGCGACGTTGCGCCGGGTCGAGCGCGAGCGCCAGGCCGCCTGATGGGCACGGGGGTAGGCTTGACCGGTGAGCGGCCCCGAGCAGAACGTCGAGCCGGCGGAGCTGGCTCCGGCGGCGAAGGCCGACCTCGACCGCGCCTTCGAGGACTTCTACCGCGCCCACCTGCGCGACGTCTATTCCTATGCCTACTACCGAGTTGGGAACCACCACGACGCCGAGGACCTGACCGAGCAGGCGTTTCTGCAGGCCTACCGTCACTTCGACCGGGCGCGGCGCGAGTCCGACGGCCGGCCGTTGCGGCCGTGGGTGATCCGGATCGCCCACAACCTCGCCTCGAACTACTACCGCGACCGCTCGCGGCGGCCGCAGACGCCACTGGAAAACGCCGATCCGATCGCCACCCGGCACGACACCGAGGCGATCGCCGAGGGCCGCGAGGAGCTACGGCAGGTGATCAAACACCTCGACGGGCTGCCCGAGGACCGGCGCGAGGCGCTGATCATGCGCTTCGCCCTCGGCATGGACAACCGCGAGATCGCGCGGGCGCTGGGGCGCTCGGATGGGGCGACCAAGGTGTTGATCCACCGCGCGATCAAACAGCTGCAGGAGGAGATGAGTGATGCCTGACTCGCGTGAGACCCTCAGTGGCTCGACCTGGGACGTGGAGGCGCTGTTGAGCGACGCTCTGCGTCCGATCGAGCCGCCCGAGCGCCTCTCCGCCCGCTTCGAGGACACGATGGCGGCGGTCACCCAAGCCGCCGCCGAGGAGCTCTCCGACTGGGCCGAGGAGCTTTCCGAGAGCGAGCTGCGGGCGCTGCGCGACCCGCGCAACTGGGTGCGGCCGGTCGTCGCCGTCGGCGCCGGCGGCGCCGCCACCGGGGCGCTGGTCCTGCTCGAGCTTCGCCGTCGGGGCCGGCAGCAGAGCCGGGGCGGGCTAAGAGCGCTGACGAGCGGGCTTCGCTCGAAGCTCTGACTTGGGCGTCCCAGCGGCGGCCGCCAGGCCGAGGATTGCGATCGTCACGTTCAGCCACTCACTGCCCCAGCCGACGATCGCCAGCACCACGAAGAGCAGGCCGATCGAGAGCGCATAAATGCGGGAGGAGACGCCCGCCACCAGTAGCCCGATCCCACCGACGGCGAGATAGAGCAGGTTGAGCCAGCCGTTCACCTGCAGGCCGCCGAGGCCGTCCGCGTAGTCGTCCAGTCCGTCGAAGGAGGCGGTGTAGAAGAAGCCGACGATCCCGAGCAGGACCAGCGCGAGGCCGGCGACGCTGGCGAAGAGACGAGCGGGGCTGGGGGCCTCCATCGGCGGCGATTGTAGGCTGCGGAGCCCGATGGCCGAGACCTGTTACCGCCACCCCGACCGCGAGACCCGCGTCTCCTGCTCTTCCTGCGGGCGGCCGATCTGCCCCGAGTGCATGACGCCGACGCCGGTCGGGATGCGCTGCCCCGAGTGCGCGAGCCAGCGGACGAAAGTGGTGCGGAACCCAACTGGGACGCCGGGTTTCGAGACGGCGCCCGCGACCTACGTCCTGATCGCGGTCAACGTGATTGTCTTCCTGGTGCAGATCGCCAGCGGCTCGGGGGGTTTGTTCTCGGGCGGGATCAGCCAGTTCACCGCCGACTTCGGCCTCTACGGGCCCTCCGTCGCCGAAGGCGAGTGGTACCGCCTCGTCACCAACGGCTTCCTCCACGCGAGCATCATCCACATCGGCTTCAACATGTTCCTGCTGCTCGTTCTCGGCCGGTTGCTCGAGCCAGCCCTGGGAACCCCTCGCTTCCTCGTTCTCTACTTCGCCTCGCTGCTCGCCGGGTCGTTCGGGGCCCTGGTCGTCGATCCCAACGTCCTCACCATCGGCGCCTCTGGTGCCGTCTTCGGGCTCGCCGGCGCCGTCTTCGTGATCGCCCGCGGCCGCGGCATGAACGAGCTGGCGGGGGAGATCGGGTTCCTGATCGTCTTCAACCTGGTATTCAGCTTCGTCTCGCCCCGGATCAGCGTCGGCGGCCACATCGGCGGCCTCGTCGGCGGGGTGATCTGCGCGCTCGTCATCGTCGCCGGCGAGAAAGGCCTCTTCGGCCGCAACCGCCTCCCGCTCGAGCTGGCGGCGATGGTCGCCATCGGCGTCCTCGCGGTGGTTGGCTCCCTCGCGGTCGCCTAGCGGTGCGTACCGCGAGCGGGCCGGGACGCCGGCGCCCGCAGCGCCTTGAAGCCGACGACCCCGGGCGGGTCGATCAGGTCCGGGTGGAGGATGTGGCCGAGCAGCTCGACGCCGTCGACGAGGCGGGGGCCGGGCTCGGCGAATGTCGTCCCGTCGACCGCATAGATGCGGGTCGCGCCGAGCGCCGCGATCCGCTCCCAGAGCTCCATCGCCTGCGCCTCGGCGTCCCCCAGCGAGCCTTCGGGCATGACCACGACGACATCGGCGCGGAGGCTCTCCAGCTCCCCCCATCCGACCGCCGGCGGGTTCAGGCCCGGGTCGCCGGCGACGTCCTCACCGCCGGCGATCGAGATCATCTCTGGGACCCAGAAGCCGGCCACCCGCGGCGGGTTCAGGCGTTGCAGCGCGACAACCCGGGGGGCGCCGGTCCCGGCCACCGCCGCGCGCACCGTCGCCAGCCGCCCCTCGAGCTCACCGCGGAGTTCGTGGGCGTGCTCTTCCATCCCAGTCGCCTCGCCCAGCCGCACGATCTCTTCGAGCATCTCGCTGAGCGTTGCGACTCTCATCGTTCGCTCAATATCGCAGTTGCGAAGTCAGGCGGACGAAAACCGACGAAGCGGGTAGCTATATTCACGTTGCCGAATGGCCGAGGACGTCCCAGCCCGAAGTACCGGGCCGCATAACCGATGAGCGTCCTACTGCTCGTCCTTCTAGCCCTGTTGATTGCGATCAACGGCTTTTTCGTTGCGGCCGAGTTCGCCCTGGTCCGCACCCGCCGCGGCAAAATCGAACAGGCCGTCGAGGAGGGCGAGGCCGGCGCCGAGGCCGTGGTCGAGCAACTGGACCGGATCGACGAATCCCTCTCCGCCTGCCAGATCGGGATCACGATGGCCTCGATCGGGATCGGCTTCCTCGGCGAGCCCTCGCTGGCGAAGCTGCTGGAGCCGCTCTTCGGCGGCCTCTCACACGCTGCCGCCGCTGGGCTCTCCCTGGCGATCGCCTTCGCATTCGTCACCGCGCTCCACATCTCGATCGGCGAGCAGGTGCCGAAGATGCTGGCGATCGCCCAGCCCGACCGGACCGCGCGACGGATCTCCCGACCGCTCGGCTGGTTCGCCCTCGCCACCACCCCGGTCACCAAAGCGCTGAGCTGGGTCTCCAACGGCGTCGTCCGCCTCTTCGGCGTCGACCCGACCGACCTCGAAGAGCACCACACCTCCGAGGACCTGAAGCAGATCATCGACAGCTCCCGCATGGGCGGGCACCTCGACCCCGGCGAGGCGGGAATGCTCGGCGGCGTCTTCCACCTGCATGAGCAGGAGGCGCGCGAGGTGATGACGCCGATCCCGGCGGTCGTCACGGTCGACGCCTCCGATTCGGTCGAGGCGGCGCTGCGGCGCTGCGTCACCTCCGGCCACACCCGCCTCGTCGTGATCGAAGACGACAACCCCGACCGGGTCAAAGGCGTCGTCCACAACAACAGCCTCGCCCGGCTCTACATGAGCGAGGGCCCGGACGCGCCGCTGGAGACCGTCACCCGCGACGCCCTGATCGTCCCCGAGACCCGTCCCCTCGACGACCTCCTGCACGACCTGCAGGTGCAGCGGACCTCGCTCTCGGTCGTCGTCGACGAGTACGGGCGCACGGTCGGGATCGTCACCGTCGAGGACATCCTCGAGGAGGTCGTGGGGGAGATCGAGGACGAGACCGACCCCCGCGCCGCCGCCGTCCGCAAACTCACCAACGGCGACTATTTCGTTCGCGGCCACGTCTCCCTCGGTGATCTCGCCGACGCCGGGATCGAGCTGCCGGTCGACACCGACGCCTACAACTCGGTCGGCGGCTATGTCTTCGGCGAGCTCGGACGATTGCCGAAACGGGGCGACTCGATCGTCACCAACGGGTACACGATCCGAGTCGAGGCGGTGCGGGAGAACCGGATCGAGGCGGTCCGGATCAGCGGCGCCGATAGCGATTCCGTCCGCACCCCCGCCTAACTTCATCGGGCAACCCGCTTCCGCTCGAATCTTGGAGGTACCGCATGTGGGTTGTTCGCTTGACCGACAAGCAGCTTGAGGTCCTGAGGGCGTTACTGCGCTCAGAGGAGCACCTCGGCCCGGCGCTCAAAGGAGCGGTCGAGGCACTGGACCTGGCCCGTTGGGACGACTTACCTGAGGCTGAGCTCCCCTGGGGCGAGATAGAGACCGTCGCCCGCCGTCAGGGGATCTCAGAGGCCGATGTGATTTGGGACATCAGCGGCAAGAGCAGCAAAGCCGCTTAGGAGTCAGTCGTACGAGTAGAACCCGGCCCCGGACTTCCGGCCCAGCTTTCCTTCCTCGCACATCTTCACGATGATCGGCGGGGGGTTGTGGGTCGGCTCGTTCGATTCGGCGTAGAGGGCGTCGCCGATCGCTTTCGAGACGTCCATGCCGACGAAGTCGAGGAGGGCGAGGGGGCCCATCGGGTGGCCGGCGCCGAGCTTCATGCAGGTGTCGACGGCGCCGGGCTCCATGCCGGTCCGTTCGACCATGCGGGCGGCGTCGAAGAGGTAGGGGAAGAGGAGGCGGTTGACGACGAAGCCGGCTTCGTCGGGGACCTCGACCGCGGTCTTGCCGAGGGCCGCGCACCAGGCGAGGGCCTTCTCGCGGGAGTCGGCAGCGCCGTCGGGGATGCAGACCTCGACCAGCTTCATCCGCGGCACCGGGTTGAAGACGTGGAAGCCGTAGAGCTTCGGGGTGCCAGCTGCCTCGGCGATCTCGGCGATGCTGAGCGAGGAGGTCGTAGTCGCGAGGTCGGCGTTCGGGCAGGCCTCGGCGATCGTCCGCAGCAGCTCGCCCTTCGGCCCTACCTCCTCGACGATCGCCTCGACGATGACGTCACAGTCGGCGAGGTCCTTCGGGTCGGTGGTCACCCGCAGCCGTGAGGGCTCGCCGCCCTCGATCTTGGCGCAGGCCGCGACGACTTTCTCCTCCGCGCGCCAGGCCGAGGCCTCGCTACGGGCGAGCAGGATCGTGTCTGCGGTGGTGGTCGAGACCGCGGCAAGGCCGGTGGCTATCGCCCCGCTGCCCGCGATCCCCGGACTCGTGTACCCCTGATTAGCGCTCATTGGCCGGGGCTTCTATCACGCATCAACGCCGGGATGACGCGCGGGTTCTGGTCAGCCTCAACATTGGCTGACTGACCAGTCAATCGGCTACCCTCAAAGGAGGACTGCGCGGCGCGCGCACCACGATCTTCAGAAGAACGGAGGCTGGCGATGGGCAACGGCAACGGCAAGTTCGGCGGGCAGGAGGTAGTCATCGTCGAGGCGGTACGCACCCCGATCGGGCGGGGCCACCCGGAGAAGGGCTACTACAAGGACCTCCACGCCTCCAACCTTCTGGCTCGCACTT
>Ga0209152_10000152_pt1 | contig 37145 bp, 36 predicted proteins | sample GraSoiAngelo_107_FD_185873 | JGI IMG/M metagenome (GOLD analysis project Ga0209152, IMG submission 185873) | Grasslands soil microbial communities from the Angelo Coastal Reserve, California, USA - 14_0903_09_30cm (SPAdes) (version 2) | ecosystem: Environmental > Terrestrial > Soil > Grasslands...
TCGCGGCACCAAACCAGAGATCGTCTCCTTCGTCGATGTGGTTGGGCGAGTTGCTGTTGAAGATCCCCCGGGCGTATGGAGAGCATTCCGTAGCTTCGATATGAACTTTGAGAGACGCCGCGCCCGCGTACGCCTTGCTCGTGTCGCGCGCCGCGGTACTGCCGCTGCAGTTCGTGCTCACTTGGTCGAAGTCGTATGGAGAAGTCGTGGGGCTCTCCACGCCGGCAAGCCGAGCGACTACTGATGCGTGAGCGCTGCCGCTCCAAAGCAGTAGCGAAAAGATTAAAAAGATCAGAAATCTCTTAATAAATGGACCTTAGGGTCCGCCGGGCAGGAATGCAACCACCCTGTCGCAAGTGACCACCGATTCCTGATTTGAAAACGGAGAGGGAGGGATTCGAACCCTCGAGAGAGCTTGCGCCCCCTACTCGCTTAGCAGGCGAGTGCCTTCAGCCACTCGGCCACCTCTCCACGTGCGCTCGCGGCGCTGGACCGATTGTAGGTACTGAAGCGAGAGCGGGACGGCTACGTCTAGTCTCAGCGGGGATGCACGCAGACCTGAGCAAGAGCCCCGGCGCCCACCTCGCGCGGCGGACCAAGATCATCGCCACCGTCGGCCCCGCTAGCTGGGCCCCGGAGGTGCTGGAGAAGCTGGTCGCGGCCGGGACCGACGTCTTCCGCCTTAACTTCTCCCACTCCGGACGCGACCGCCAGGCGGAGACGATCGAGGCGATCCGTGCCGCGGCCGAGCGGGTCGGGCGTGAGGTCGCGATTCTCGGTGACCTGCCGGGACCGAAGCTGCGGATCGGCTCCCTGCGCGACGACGTCGCCGTGCTGGAGACGGGGATGCACGTGACGCTGACGCCGGAGGACGTCGAGGGCGACCGCGAGACGATCCCGGTCCAGTGGGCGGGCGTCTCCGACCTCAGCGAGGACCAGCTCGTCTACCTCGCCGACGGGGCGATCCGGTTGCGGGTCGGCGACCGCGAGAACGCGGGCGTCGACGCCGAGGTCGAGGTGGGGGGAACGCTTTCCTCCCACAAGGGGATGAACATCCCCGGCGGCGCCGAACTGCCGGCGACGACCGGCGTCGACCTCGGCTGGGTCGAGTTCGCCGTCGAGCACGGAGTCGACCTGCTCGCGGTCTCCTTCGTCTCCACCGCCGCCGACTTGGAGCCGGTGACGGCGCGGCTGCGGGAGCTCGGCTCGCGGATCCCCGTGATCGCCAAGATCGAGCGCCAGCAGGCGGCCGAGAACGTTGAGGAGATCGTCCGCGTCGCCACCGGCGGGATCATGGTCGCCCGCGGAGACCTCGGGATCGAAGTCCCGCTGGAGCAGCTGCCGGTCGAGCAGAAGCGGCTGATCCGCGCTGCCGGCAAAGTCTCAAAACCGGCGATCACGGCGACGCAGATGCTGGCCTCGATGGTGAGCGCGCGGCGCCCGACCCGGGCCGAGGTGACCGACGTCGCCAACGCGATCTGGGATGGCACCGACGCGGTAATGCTCTCCGAGGAGACCGCGGTCGGCCAGCACCCGGTCGAGGCGGTCGAAGTGATGGACAGGATCGCCCGCGCCACCGAGCCGGATCTGCCCTACACCGAGTGGCTCTACTCCCGCACCGACCAGGCGACGCAGGACGTCGCCGACTCGGTCGCCCAGAGCGCCGTCGGCGCCGTCTACCGCCTCGACCTCAAGGCGCTGGTGGTGCCGACCAACACCGGACGCACCGCCCGCCTCGTCTCCGCTCACCGGCCCGACGTCCCGGTGCTCGCGGTCTCTCCCTATATAGAGACCGTGCGCCGGGTCTCCCTGCTCTTCGGGATCACGGCGGTGCAGAGCGACTTCGGGACCGAGCTGCGCGGTCTGCTCGGGCACTGCGCCGGGGAGGCGGCCAAGCACGGGATCGCCGAGCCGGGCGACTTGGTCGCGATCACCGCCGGGCTCGACGGCCAGGAACTGGGCACGAACCTGTTCGAGGTCCATAGGGTTCCGGAGCTATGAGCGCGGCGGCGAGACTGGAGCGCGAGGGCGACCTCGCCGTGATCACCCTCGATAGCCCACCGCTGAACCTCTTCGATCAGCGGATGATCGACGACCTGCGGGCGGCTATCGACGCGGTCGCGGCAGAGCCGCCGCGGGCGCTGCTGATCCGGGCTGAGGGGCGGGCTGTCTCCGGTGGCGTCGACGTTCACGTTTTCGCCGGCCTGACCCCCGAGCAGGGGAGCGCGCTCTGGAGCGACCTGCTGGAGATGATCGAGAAGGTGGAAACGCTGCCGGCGCCGGTCATCTTCGCCGCCCACGCGCTGACCCTGACCGCGGCCTTCGAGCTGGCGCTCGCCTGCGACCTGATCGTCGCCTCGCCGAAGGCGAAGTTCGGCCTGGTCGAGAAAGTGGTCGGGCTGACGCCCTCGATGGGCGGGACGCAGCGCCTCGCCGAGCGCGCGGGGAGCGGCCGCGCCCGTCACTTCGTGATGTCGGGAGGGATCTTCGGCGCCGAGGAGATGGAGCGCTGGGGCGTCGTCAACCTGCTCTTCGAGGACCATGACTTCGAGGCCGCTTCGCGCAAGCTCGCCGAGGAGCTGGCATCGGGGCCGACGAAGGCGCACGCGATGACCAAGCACATCCTCCGCCGCTTCCGCGAAGGCGGGATCCCGGCCGCAGACGAGGCGGTGCGGACCGAAGCCGGCGAGCTCTTCGCCAGCGAGGACCTGCAGAACGCCGTCCGCACCTTCCTCGAGCACGGCGGACCGGGGCACGCCGAGTTCCACGGTCGCTGATCCCGGGATAGGGTGAGCCGATGACCGACTTCGACCTGATCGCCAAAGGGATGACGCAGGCGGTTCCCTTCGCCGGGCACCTCAACGTCGAGATCACCGAGATCACCGCGGGGGAGGCGACGGTTCTCCTGCCCGACCGGCCGGAGCTGAAAAACCACGTCGGCTCCCAGCATGCAGGCGCCCTCTTTACCGCCGCCGAGACCGCCTCGGGCGCGGCTTTCGTCGGCGCCTTCGCGGAGCGGATGGGCGACGTCACGCCGCTCGCCCGCAGCGCCGAGATCGCCTACGAAAAGATCGCCAACGGCGAGATCACGGCGAAGGCGACGCTCGGAGTCGACGCCGCCGAGGCCCTTGCCACCCTCGACTCCGAGGGCAAGGTCGAGTTCCCCTGCGAGGTCGAGTTGAGCGATGGGGACGGGCAGCGGGTCGCCACCGCCACGGTCCATTGGCACGTCCGCCTCAAAGGCTGACGCGGGCCGATCTTCAGGCGGTAAGGCGCTCGGCCGGCAGCCGCCGGGTCGACCACAGCGAGCCGAGCACCAGCAGGGCGGCGACGAGGAAGGCGAGCTTCAGCGCCTCCAGCTGCGCGTCTTCGTAGTGGGAGACCAGCGCGTCAGTGGCGCGCGGTGAGAGCCGCTCGTCCTCGGCGGCTTCCCGCACCTCGTCGGACGGCACGAAGCTGCCGCCGGCGCTGAGCTGGACCTCGACCTGCTGCTGGACCCGGTCGGAGACCTGCGGGTCGTCGGCGATGTTGCCGGTGAAGGCGGTGATCAGGCCGGTGATCACGATCGCTCCGAGCAGCGCCGTGCCGAGCGAGGAGCCGAGCTGCTGGGCGGTGTTCTGCAGGCCGCCGGCTTCGCTGCGCTGCTCGTCGCCGATCGCCGACTGGACGACGTTGCCGAGCTGGGAGACGACCAGGCCCATGCCGACGCCGAGCACGCCCATCGCAAAGAGGAAGGGGGCGTTGTCGAGCTCGGGCTCGATCGTCCCCATCAGCAGCAGGGTCGAGACGAAGACGAGGCCGAGCCCGGCGCGGACCAGCGGCTTCGGCGCGAACCGCGAGGCCAGCGCCGAGCCGACGATCGCGCTGACGAAGAGGCCGACCGAAGCGGGGAGCATGCGGATGCCGGTTTCCAGCGCGTCGAGACCCTGGACGATCTGGAGGAAGAGCGGGATCGTGAAGAAGATCCCCATCAGGATCAGGTTCTGGGCGAGGAACATCGCGACGCCGCCGCGCAGGGTCGAGATCTGCAGCAGGTCGAGGCGCAGCAGCGGTTCCTCGCCACGGGCCTCGCGGCGGCGCTCCCAGCTGACGAAGGCGGCGAGGATGACCCCGCCGGCGGCGATCACGAACGGGGTCAGCGAGAAGCCGAAGGGGGTCACGGGGGAGCTTCGCGGCGCCAGCCAGCCCCAGTTGCTCGCCTGCAGGACGCCGAAGACGAGGACGGCGAGGCCGGCGGCGGAGAGGACGCTTCCGACCCAGTCGAGGGTCGGCTTCCCGGGCGCGCGCTCGGGCTCGGCCATCATCCGCGTGCCGAAGAGGATGCCGATCGCGACGAGGACCTCGCCGACGAAGACGATCCGCCAGGTGAAGTCGGTCGTGGCCCAGCCGCCGAGAATCGGGCCCACCGCGATCCCGGCCCCGGCGACGCCCCCGAGGACGCCGTAGGCGACGGCGCGGTCGCGGTCGCGGTAGGTGCCGGCGACGAGGGCGACCAGCGCCGGCAGGACCAGCGCCGCGCCGATCCCCTCGAGGATCGACCAGCCGAACATCAGCGAGGGGACGTTCCAGGAGGCCGCGGTCAGCCCCGAGCCGATCCCGTATATGACGAGCCCGATGGCGAAGACCCGGCGCCGGCCGAAGATGTCACCGAGCTTGCCGCCGGTCAGCATCAGCCCCGCCATCACCAGCGCGTAGAGGGCGATCACCGCCTGGATCGTCGTCACGGTGGTGTCGAAGTCCTCGACCAACTGGCTGATCGCGACGTTCATTACCGCCTGGTCGAGGACCATCAGGAACTGCGCCGCCGACAAAACCACGAGTACCGCCCACTTGGTCACGCGGCCAGCCTACGCGCTGGTGGGGGCGGATAGGGTTTGGATCGATGGACTTGACCGCCAAGGCCGCGCCGTCCGTGTCGAGTTCGTCAGCACCGCCGCGGGCGAAGCTGGTCCTCACGGCGCTGATCGCCGTCGCCGCGGTCGCCAACCTCAACCTCGCGGTCGCCAACGTCGCCCTGCCGGACATCGGCAAGGCCTTCGACGCCGGCCAGACCGGCCTCGACCTCGTCGCCGTCGGCTACTCGCTGGGGCTCGCCGCTTCGGTCCTCTACCTCGGAGCGCTCGGCGACGCCCACGGTCGCAAGCAGATGCTGCTGGCGGGCACGGCGCTGGCGATCCCGGCCTCGCTTCTGGCGGGGTTCGCGCCCTCGATCACCGTGCTCTTCTTCGCCCGCCTGCTCGGCGGCATCGCCGCGGGGATGGCCTTCCCGACCACGCTGGCGCTGATCACCGCGCTCTGGAGCGGGCCGGAGCGGACGAAGTCGATCGCCCTCTGGTCGGCGCTGGGGGGAGGGATTTCGGCGCTCGGGCCGCTGGTCTCCGGCGCGCTTTTGACCCAGTTCGACTGGGACTCCGTCTTCTTCGTAACCCTGCCGCTGGCCTTCGCCGCCCTCTACCTCGCCTGGCGCTTCGTCCCCGCCCACGTCAACGAGACCTCCGACCGGGTCGACAACCTCGGCGGCATCCTCTCGGTGCTGATGGTTGCCGCCCTCGTCCTGGCGATCAACTTCGCGCCGGTGCCGGGCGCGGGCGCGGCGACCGCCGGCCTCGCAATCGTCGCCCTCGCCGCGATCGTCGCTTTCGTCCTCCGCCAGCGCCGTGTGGCGACGCCGCTCTACGACCTCGAGGTCGCCGGCCGGCGCATTTTCTGGGTCGCCGCTTGCGCCGGGATCATCGTCTTCGGCTCGCTGATGGCGGCGATGTTCATCGGCCAGCAGTACCTGCAGAACGTGCTGGAGTACTCGACCCTTGACGCCGGCCTGACGATCCTCCCGGGGGCGATCGGGATGGTCCTCGTCGCCCCCCGCTCCGCGCACCTGGTCGAGACCAGGGGCGCGCGCTTCACCCTGCTGGTCGGGTACGCCTTCTGCCTTGCGGGCTTCGTGGTCATGCTCCTGCTCTGGGACGAGAACGCCCAGTACTGGCACATCGGCCTCGGCTACCTGCTGATCGGCATCGGCGTCGGCTTCGCCGGCACGCCGGCGTCGCACTCGCTGACCGCCTCGGTCCCGGTGCGCCGGGCGGGGATGGCCTCGGCGACCGCCGACCTGCAGCGCGACCTCGGCGGCGCGATCATGCAGTCGATTCTTGGCGCCCTGCTGACGGCGGGCTACGCGGCGGCCGCGGCCACGGCCGTCCAGACGGCGCCGCAGTCGGTCTCGACCGACGTCGAAGGCGAGCTGACCAAGTCCTTCTCTAGCGCCGCCGCGGTGGCCGAACAGCACCCGCGCTACGCGGACTCGATCATCGAAGGCGCCCGCGGCGCGTTCCTGCAGGGAGATGCCTGGGCCTACGTGGCTGGGATCGTCGCCATCTGCCTCGGCGCCCTCCTCGTCGCCACCCGCTTCCCCGGCAAGGAGGAGGAGAAGAGGCTCCTCGATTCCTATGCCGCCGAGGATGGGACCGCCCAAACCGGGTAGCTGGATCTCTCGAACCCGAAAGCGAAGGAGCGAGCATGGCGACGAGGAACGGCAGCGCGGAGTGGAGGGGCGACCTCAAAGGCGGCAGCGGCACCGTCAAGGTCGGCGACGGCGTCTTCGAGGGCAACTACTCCTTCAGCTCCAGGTTCGAGGAGGGCGAGGGAACCAACCCCGAGGAGCTGATCGCCGCAGCGCACGCCGGCTGCTTCGCGATGGCGCTCAGCCTCGCCCTCACCGAAGCCGACCACCCGCCCGACTCGATCAAGGCCGAGGCCCACGTCCACCTCCGCCTCGTCGACGAGCTGCCGACGATCGCCAAGATCGACCTCGACGTCGAGGGCTCGGTCCCCGGCCTCGACGAAGATGCCTTCCGCTCCTATGCCGAGAAAGCCAAGGACGGCTGCGTAGTCTCCCGCGCCCTGGCCGGCGTGCCGGAGATCACCCTCAACGCCCGACTCGCCTAAAACCGGCCCCCATCCTTTAATCTCGACCCTCGCCGGCACCACCCGGCCTCTCGCGCCCGTAGCTCAGCTGGATAGAGCGTCGGTCTACGAAACCGAAGGTCACAGGTTCAAATCCTGTCGGGCGCGTTCGTCTGACCCGGCAGGTAGGTGAGTAGCACCACACCTGAGTCGAAGCGCTGCACGTCGGCCAGCTCCAGCCAGATGGTTCCCCGGTCGCCGAGCACGTGGAGGTTTCCTTCGCCCCAGACGAGCGGGTTGAGGTACACCTCGTAGACGTCGACGAGCCCCTTCTCGGCGAGGGCGTGGGCGAACTCGCCGCTCCCGTGCATGTAGAGGTCTCCCTCGACTTCTTCCTTCAGTTTCGGGATCGAGTCCTCCAGGTCGCCCTCGAGCAGGGTTCCGTTCCACTCGAGCTCGCCGGAGAGGGTCTTGGAGCCGACGTACTTCGGGATCGCGTTGACCATGTCGGCCCATTTGCCCGTTTTGCTGGGCCAGTAGCCCGCCAGGCCCTCAAAGGTCTTGCGGCCGAGGACCATGCCGGCGGATTTCGCTTGGCGTTCGAACGAGTAGACGCCGTGGTCGCCGTCCGGCTGCACCCACTCGCCGACCGGGTCGATCACCCCGTCGATGGTGGCCTGCGTGGTCGCGATCAGCTTTCCCATCTCGATCTCCTTGCTCGTAGGGTCTTCCCCCGGTCGTAAGCATCCGGTACCCACCTAGGGTGCCACGCCATGTTCGCTTTGGTTCGCGCGCGACCGGGAATCCCTGCTGCCATCCTCGCGGCCTTCGCGGTCGGCGCGATCCTGCCAATGCGCAAATTACTCAGGTAGCTTTATGCTTCTCCAGATCTCTGGAATGAAGCGTTTCGTCCTCACCATCTTCCTCGTCGCCCTGCTCGGGAGCGCGATCCACTCCGCGGTGGCCGTTGCCGCCACGGATCAACTCAGCTTCATCCAGCCCGAGACGGTGACCGTCACCTACAGCGGTGACCGCTCCGACGAAGTCAGCGTCTGGCTGAAGAACGACGGCACCGGCCTGCCGGTGACGCCCACTTTCTCGACTGTCCTGGAGGACGGGGAAGGGAAGGGGGCACCTGTCGCCGTCGAAGTGGTGGGCGAAAGCGCGGAAGCGGGCAAAGCGGCGCCGCTCGCCGCGGGGCAGGTCGCGCGCTACCAGCTCGTCTTCCTGGAACCGTCCAAGTCGAGCGGCCAGCTAGTCGCGAGTGCGCTCCGAGTTCAGCCGGCCACGCTTCCGCTTTCGATCGGACCCGATCTACCCTCCGCGCGCGGCATCAATGCGGCCTTGTTGATCCCGCTGGTGATTGCGATCGTTTGGTTGGTCATCGCCTGGTTCATCGGCCGCGGCTCGACTGGGCTGAGGGACAAGCTTGGCGGGACTGCGGAACTTGACTTCTCGAAGAGCTTTGCCTCGACGCTGACCGCCGTTGGCGCCCTCCTCGGCACGATCATCGCCGCGGGCGTCCTCCCCGAGGAAACCGTGAAGCTCTCACGGGGCGGCTTCGTCGGGCTCAACTTGACTTTCGGCGTCGCGATCGTGATCGCCGCCGCGGTCGCCGGTTCGTTCCTCAGCTCGGAGGCGGTGAAGAACAAAGACGGTAAGGACGAATGGAAGGTCGAGGGGTACGTCCTCCCGTTCATGGTCTCGGCCTTGATCACTCTCTGGGCCGTTTTGGGGGAGCTTTTCGCGATCTGGTTGCTGATCGGGGAACTCGGCGCGGGCGAAGGTTTTACCTCACTGGGGGTGACGATGCTCCGAGTTCTGCTCGTCATCGGGGCGCTCGCACTGCTTCCGTACACGGTGGTCAAGATCAAGGTCGCCGTGAGAAAGCCCGAGGCGGCCGCGACGCAGACGGTCCCTCCCTTGCGGGTATTCAAAGTCAAGCCGGAGACGATCAGCGCTGGGGACGACCAGGTTTTCACGGTGGAGGTACCCACCACGTCGGGCGAGGCGCCGGCGCCTCCCATCCAACTGCTCTAGCGGTGACACCGACGCCGGAGCGGCGCAGTCAAGGTGTTCAGGCCCGAGGGCCGAGCCGGACCGGCAGGCATTTGAGCTGGTTGAGGAAGCCGGACTCGACGTAGGTCTGGTCGCCGGCGATCTCCATCTCCGGGTAGCGGGCGAGGGTCTCCTCGAGCAGGATCTTCAGCTCGAGGCGGGCTAGGGCGGCGCCCAGGCAGAAGTGGCGGCCGCCGGCGCCGAAGGCCTGGTGGTCGGGGTTGCGGAGGACATCGAAGCGGTTCGGGTCCTCGTAGCGGCTCTCGTCCCGGTTGGAGGACGGGTACCACATGACCACCTTGTCGCCCTCTTTGATCTGCTGGCCGCCGAGCTCGACGTCTTTGGTCGCGGTGCGGCGGAAGTGGGCGAAGGCGGGGAACATCCGCAGCGACTCCTCGACCGCCCCCGGGACCAGCGAGGGGTCGTCGACCAGGAGCTGGCGCTGGTCGGGGTGCTGCATTAGCGCCCGCATCGCGCTGCAGTAGGTGGCCTTGGTGCTGTCGTTGCCGGCGGCGACGAGGAGGAAGAAGCCCATCACGATCTCGTGCTCCTCCAGCTTCTGTCCTTCGACTTCGGCGTGGACGAGGACGCTGGTGAGGTCGTCGGTCGGGTTCTCGCGGCGCTCGGCGATCATCGCCCCGCAGCGCTCGAAGATCTGCTGAAGGGCCGCCTGGATCGTTGCTTCAACGCTCTCGACGTCGGGGCTGTAGTCGGGGTCGTTGGCCGCCAGCGCCATGTTCATCAGCTCCGCCCAGGTGGCGTCGTCCTCCTCGGGGATGCCCATGAAGCTGCCGATCACCCGCGAGACGGCGGGCTGGGCGACGTCGGTGACGAGGTCGCACTCCTCGCGCCCCTCAAGGCGGTCGAGGACGCCGACGACGATCTTCCGTATCTCCTCCTCGTGGGCGGCGATCCGCTTCGGCGTGAACCCGGCCTGGAAGAGCGCCTTCAGCCGATCGTGCTTGGGCGGGTCCATGCCGATGAACATCGCCCGCGCCAGCTCGATCGGGAAGACCTCGTCGATGACGACGACGCCGCCGCGTTCAGAGGAGTAGGTCTCCCAGTCGCGGCTGACTTTGTGGACGTCGTCGGCGCGGGTAATCGACCAGAAGCCTTTGGCCTGCGGCAACTCCGTCACTTCCGAGGTCCAATGGACGGGACATTGGCTGCGCATCCGCTCGAACAGCTCGATCGGCGGCCCCTGCTCCCAGTGCTCGCGCTCGAGCACGAGAGCGTCCTCGACGCTCCCTCCTCCGGCGGCGATCTCAGCCTGGATCTTCGCTTGGTCGGCCACGCCCCGCAAGCATACTGGCTAGCTGGCCAGTTTTCGCGGGACGCGGCTCAGCAGGCGCTCAGCAGGCGCGAACGGTGCCCTTGATCGTCCGCTTGATCTTCTTTTCCTTCTCGCCTTTGGTCAGGATCAGGGTCACCTTGGCTTTGACCCGGTGGACCGATTTGGGAGCCAGGGGACCCGGGTTGATCAGGTAGCGGAAGGGCTTCTTCTTCTTGACCTTGAGCTTTTTGCCGTCGTAGATGAAGACGACCTTGGTGAAGCGGATCTCACCGCCGAGCCGTTTCGAGAGCTGTTTGCGCTTGCGTTTGCCGACGCCGACGAAGAAGCGCTGCCGCGACTGCAGGCAGCTCTTCGGGAGGCGCAGGACGATCAGGAAGTTGCCGACTTTCTTCACGACCTCTTTGTTCTTGCCTTTGTAGATCGGCGGCAGCGGCGGTTCGCTTGGCGGCGGGCCGGCGATCGGGTTGAGGTCGGCGATCCGCAGGCCGGAGGCGTCCCGGAAGACGAGCCAGCCGCCCCCGCCGTCGGTCGTGGTCAAGTCGGGGTTGTGACCGAGCGCATAGCCGTCTCCGATGTGGGCGATCTGGCTCTCGGAATAGCTGGCGCCGCCGTCCGTCGAGGTGAAGAGGCGCATCACATAGGCGTTATCGCCACTCCGCACGCTCGGCCAGGCGACAGCGAGGCGGTTGCCGCTCGGCGACTGGGCGATCGCTCCGCCTGCGTAGAGGTTGGAGGAGTCGTTAAGGAGGGTCTTCGGAGCACCGAAAGCGGTGCCTTCGAACTTGCGGACGCTCACCGCGCTCGGGTTCGATTCGCCGTTGTATTCCTGGGCGACCATGAAGAGTCCCGCGGCCCCACCGGCCAGCCTCGGTTCGTAGCCGTTGGCGATGAATTTCGGTCCTTCCCAGCTGCTCTCCGTGGTGAGCGGGCCAGAGCCTTTGTATCGGTAGAAGAACAGCGGGTAGGGATCGGCGAAGTTCGAGTAGGCGATCACCGGGTTGGCGCCGTCTAGACCCATGCTCGAGCTGAGCACGCCGCCGCTGCCGGGGTCGGCGAACGAGAACTGGCTGCCGCTGGGCGCGCCGATGTCGACGCTGGTGAAGCCGATGCCTGGGTTGAAGGCGCCGATCAGGAGGCTTCCCCCCTGCGAGAACACCTCCGTCGGGTCGGTCTGGCCCGAGTATTCGTTTCTCTCCTGGCCCCCGTCGAAGCTGGCGCCGCCGTCGGTCGAAGTCCAGAAGATGACGTCGCCGCGGGCGCGGCGAGGGGCGACGACGTAGACCGTGCTGCCGGTACCGAAGACCGGGATCGCACCGGAGGCGCTGTCCACGAGGCTCGATGCGCCCGGGATCGGGAGCGTGATCGGCGAGCAGGTCCCTCCCGGCGGGATCTTGCAGAACTTCACCGGCTCCACCCCCGTGCCGGCGGCGTCGCTCGTCCAGGAGACATAGGCGTTGCCGGCGGCGTCCGCGATCAGATGGCCGTCGGTGACCGGCTTCGCATCGAGCGTGAAGAGGTCGTTCGCCGCCGAGGTGGATGGGAGTGCGGCGAGGGCGAGAACCATCGCCGCCACGCTGAGGGTGGCTCGCCAAGTTTTCATAGCGCCACCCTAATGTCTATCGAGCGGACTGCGAAGCTCTAAGTGCGTCTATCGTCACACGCATGAGGCGGGCGCGGCGCGGGACGATTGGGATCTGCTGCTCGCTCCTGGCCGCCCTCCTGCTTCTGGTTAGCGGGAGCGCTCAGGCCTACCGCTACGTGCCCGACGCTGGCTTCGGAAGCGGGGGCGCCGTCAACCTGCTGGCCGTCAACGGCCGGGGTGGGGACCTCTTCCAGGTTCGCGAGGTGAGGCCGGGGCCGGGCGGGACCGTCTGGGTCCACTACCGCGCCCTGCTTCGGGACGAGGACTATGAATGCGAAACGCAGTCCTATCTCGCCCGCTACCTGGCCAATGGGGCGCCCGACGCCAGCTTCGGGGTCGGCGGCGTTGTCCCGGTGTACTCGCCGGTTGGCTGCCACTATCCCCGCCTTCAGGTGGACAGTCGGCACCGTCCCCTGATCACCTGGGACAGCGCCGGCGGCTCCCGCGGTCCCAGTACCTTCGGGATGGTTCGCTACAAGATGGACGGCTCGCTGGATCCGAGCTTCGACGGCGATGGAGTCGTCCTTCTCTCGATCCCCTGTCCGGGGGGCAACGGCGCCGGTATCGGCTCCGACGCCGCCGGCAACCTCCTCCTCAGCGTCAGCTGCTGGGCCGACGAATCGGCGGCGGGCCTGCCGACCTCACCGCTGCAGGCGTTCTTCCTTCACGTCTTCGCGGACGGCCGGCTCGACACCGACTTCGGCGACGGTGGCCTGGTGACGTTCCCGCTCGAAGAGGGATGGGACCTGCCAGGGGTCGCGGCGGTTGAGACCGACGGGTCGGCGATCCTTTGGCAGGAAACGCGGCTTGGCGTCGAGCCGCGCCAGCTTCCCCGCCTGCTGCGGCTGCGCCCGGACGGCACCCTCGCGAGCTCCTACCAGGCGCGGACCGAAGCTTCGCTGCGCCGGCTTGCCTCGCTCGCCGCTCCCCTGGTGCCGGACGAAATCACCGACTTCGCCCTCCGCAGCAGCGGCAACCTCGTGCTCAGCGGCCGCTTCGACCACCGCGGCTGGGTTGCGAGTCTGCGCCACGATGGCTCATTGGAGCGCAAGTTCAGCGGCGACGGCTTCCGCAGGTTCTCCAAGGAAGTCCTCCACATCGCACTCGACCGGCAGGACCGCCTCTTCGTCCTCGGGCGCGAGTTCGGCCGCTGGTGGATCGACCGGCTCCTGGCTGACGGCAACCGCGATCGCTCCGTTGGCGGGCCGAGGGGTCAGCGGCTGCAGGTGCCGAGCGAGGGCGCGCTCAGCGACCTCGTCAGCCTCTGGCACGGCATGCCGCTGCTCTTCTTCAGGAACCTCGGCAGCTGCACGAGCCCGCAAGATTGCGCGGAACCAGCCGAACTGCGGCGTCTGCGGCTCGCCGTGAAGAAGCCGCAGCGCTGATCAAAACGGGAGCTTCTCCCGCGCCGACTTACCGGTCGAGTGGCTCTTGTCGGCGGCGCGCTGCGATTTGCCGAAGGACTTGCTGAGGAGCGTGCCAATCGGGCCGGGTGCCTTGCTGCCAGCCCGTTGGCCGAGGCCGAAGCCCTTGTCGGTGCCGTGCCTGGCGTGATTGGAGAGCCGCGGCACGAGAAAGCCGAGGATTAAGAGCAGGACGCAGATTCCGACGACGACACCGATGACCATTGGTTCTCCCTTTGTTTGACCTAGAGCTTCTGCTCTAGGTCGTCAGCTTTCTCGCCATGGCGCTGGGACAGCCGGCGCTCGCGCTCGGCGCGCTCCGCGGCTTCCTGGGCGGTTTCCTCGTGCTCCTGAGCCTTGCTGGCGTGCAAATCCGCCTCCTGGCGGTGCCCGCCGGCCTGTTCTGAGAGGCGCTGGCGTTCGCGTTCCCGCTCGACCTTGCGCTTGCGCGCGGCCATCACGGCCAGGACCAGGAGGATGGCGACAACGACGACGATGGCGATGATCAATCCCGTAGACATAGCTCCTTCATTACCCGCCCATGGATTGGTAAACCAGCTCTATCCGGAGGGCCGGCGCTCCCGGCCTAGGGATTAGGCGCGTTTCCGCGCCCGCCAGACCTCCTCGACCGGCCAGCGCTGCGCCCACTCGAGGTCGAACTGGGAGAAGCGGGTGGTCGCCCCCTCGGGCGGGCGCAACTCGATCAGCTCCTCGAGCTCGAAGCCGCTGTCGCGCAGCAGCCGGATCATCTCGCCGTGGGGGAGGTGGAATTCGACCGAGCCGTCTGGCCACTCGTAGCGGTGCATGCCGAAGTAGGGGCGGATCATCCGCTCGGTCGCCGGCTCGTCCTCGTCATCGGGCCCGCAGAGCATCGTGAAAACGGAGTTGACGAGGAAGACGAGCTCGCCGCCGGGCCGCAGCAACCGCGCCGCCTCGGGGATCCAGCGGTAGGGGTCACACCAGATGCTCGCCCCGTACTCGGAGATCGCGAGGTCGAAGCTGGCGTCCGGGAGCGGCACCTCCTCGGCGTTGCCGTGGATGAGCGGGAACTCGATCCCGAACTCCCGCTGCAGCTCCCGCGCCGTCGCCAGCTGCTGTTCGCTGTTGTCGATCCCGATCGGGCGGGCGCCGCGGCGGGCGAGCCAGCTGGAGACGTACCCGGTCCCGCAGCCGAGCTCGATCGCCTCGGTGCCCTCGAGCTCGGCCGGCAGCATCCCGACTTCGGACTCCGGGACGCGGAAGATGCCCCACTGCGGTTCCGGCGCGGCCCAGTCATCGCGGCCGGGCTGCACCCACTCCCCGGCGACCTGGTTCCAGAAGGCCCGGTTGCGAGCGACGTGCTCGGGCAGCTCGCTCATGCTCGTGCGGTCGCCTCGATCAGGTCGGCGGCGCGCTCGGTCCCGCGGGCGCTCTGCAGCCGCTGCGAGGTGGCGGCGAGGCGGGAGCGCAGCTCCCCGTCGGCGAGCAGGCGGTCGATCGCGCCGGTCAGCTCCTCGCCGCTGTGGCGGTAGGTGTCGAGGCGGGCGCCGAAGCCGGTCTCCGCGATCCGCTGGGCGTTGTCGTGCTGGTCCCAGAAGATCGGCAGCACCACCATCGGCTTGCCGAAGTGCAAACACTCGGTGACGGTGTTGTTGCCGCCGTGGGTGATCACCAGGTCGACCTGCGGCAGGACTTCGGTCTGGGGCAGGAACTCCTCGCCGGCCATGTTCTCGGCCAGCTCCAGTTCGGTGTGCTGGGGGCCCATCGAGACGACCACGCGGTAGGGCGCCTCGGCCAGCTCGGCGATCAGCTTCCGCATCAGCTCGACGTCGGCGGAGCCGAGCGAGCCGAGGCTGAGGTAGACGAGCGGTCCCTCGCGATCGCGCAGCTCCGGCGGCAGCTCCCAGGCCGGGTCGGTCGTGCGCACGCTCGTTTGTAGGTTGTGCCAGCGCGGGCCGAGCGGCTGCGCCCGCGGATAGTCGACCTCGTCGGGATAGAGGTACAGGTTCAGCCGCTCGCTCTCGTGGATGAAGTCTTCGGCCGGCAGCGGTGGCGCTCCACGTTCCTGGCAGAACTCGCTGAAGGAGGCGTGCAGGTCGCGGTGGGCGTCGCGGTAGGCGGCGCCGAACTCCCCCCAGCCCTCGCGGTCGGTACTCGGGAAGCCGGAGAAGACCGGCGGCACCTTGGGGTCCTTGATCTCGGCTGGGTTGCAGGAGGCGATCCGCGCCCAGGGCCGCCCGCTCGCCAGCAGCGCCGGGAAGCTGACGACGTTGTCCTCGACGACAATGTCCGGTTGCAGCTCATCGATGATCTCGCGCAGGCGGTCGTCGACGTAGCGGGCGCCTTCGACCAGCGCCTCGAAGGTCGGGGCGATGAACTCGCCCAGCTGCTCGGTCGTCGATTTGCGGAAGACGGGGGCGGTGTCGCGGATGAAGTCCTTCCAGAACTGGCCCGGCGCTTCCTCGGTCTCCGGTGGCGGCGTCAGCCGCATCAGCCGCTCCTCGAACCCCTGCGCCTCCAGGGTCCCGGCGAAGGACTCCTCGACGATGAAGGCGACCCGGTGGCCGCGCCGCCGCAGGACGGCCCCGATGCCGACGCAGTTGTTGGTCGGCCCGAACGCCCCCTCGGGGAAGAAGACGATCGTCGAGCCGTTGCCCCGCATCGGCCCATCTTGGAGGAGGGGTCACTCGGACGCAATGTCCAGGGTGTAGAGGCCGACTTCCGGATTTGCTTCACTTCTGAGACCAGAGAAAGGAGGTGGTCCTAACTTGAATCACATGCTTGATGGGACTCTGGAGGTGCAGGGCCGCTAGGCGCCGCACTGGTTTGGGCGCCCGGCGGAATCCACCCCGGGCACCGGCGGTTCGTTGGGAGCCGGGTCTTGTCCCGCTCGGTTGCAGTTCCCGCGTCCGTTCCTTTGCACCAGGCCGGGGTCGTCGAGAGGCGGCCCCGGCGTTTTTCGTCTGGGGAGCGTGCCCTCAGCGCGCGATTGCCTGCAGCCCGTCCTGCGCTTCGCTGAGGAAGTGGGAGGCGACGCGCCAGCGCCGCTGTAGGACCGGTTCGATTTCGGTCGTCCCGCAGCCGAGTTCGGAGACGCATTCGCCCCAGGCGTTGGCGCTTTCGATGTAGCGGTTGAAGGCCTTCTCGCTCGGAGTGGCGACGGAGGCGAGGCAGTCGACCTGGAGCTTGTCGATCGGGATCTCGCCGTAGGTGGAGCGGATGCCGCGGACCTCGGCGACGTACTGGTCGTAGGTAACGCCGACCGCTAGCCGCCGCCGCAGCCCGTCCATCGAGCCGACGAAGCCCCCGAGCTGGCTCTGACAGAGGTCACCGGCGGGGACATGTGGTTTTGGGTCCTCGGTGGTTGCGGCCGCTCCGGCGTCGTTTCCAGACTTTTCCTCGCTGGGGGCAGGACGATTCTGGAAACGACCGTCCTTGCTGCTGATCACGGTGACCGCTCCGGTCGAGTCGGAGTCGCCGCCTCCGCAGCCGGCGAGCAGCAGTGCCGCCAGCAACGCGCAGCCGATCAGCTGAAGGCGGGCGGCGGCGGGCACGCGGGCAGTTTAGGAGGAGCGCGTCGTGTAGAAACCTGACCGTGCGGTGGATCAGCGGCTTTGGGACGGTGGTGGCGACGGTGCTCGTCCTCTGCCTCTGTGCGCCCGCGGCGCAGGCGCGCCCGCACGTGCTCGTTGTCGGCGACAGCCTCGAGGAGCTGACCTCCCCGTACCTCGCCCGCTACCTGCCGGGGGTCGAACTCACCGTAAACGCGGTCGGCGGCTACAACAGCTACCAGATCTTCGACCTCTTCCAGGAAAGCTTCGACCCCTCCGTCGACGTCGTCGTTTTCGACGCGGGGACCAATGACAACCCCTCCTATCCGGAGATCCTCGCCGGCAATCTGGAGAAGGTCGCGGAAACCGTCGGCGACCGCTGCATGGTTGTGCCGACGGTCCACGGCTTCACCGTCGAAGGGGTAGACAACACCGGCAAGAACCGGGTGGTGGCGGAATTCGCCGCCTCGCGGCCGGGGACGCAGGTGCCCGACTGGGCGCGGACGGTCGCGACCCGCCCCGACTTGATGCAGGCTGACAACCTGCATCCGATCGAAGAGGGCGCCGACTACCGTGCCCAGCTGATCGCCCAGGGCGTCCAGGGCTGCCTCGCCTACGGAGAGGCGGTGGCGACGGCACCGCCCGAACCGCGCACCGACGTCGAGCCGATCGCGACTGTCGGCAAGCTGCAGGCGCGCGAAGAGGCGGTGATGGGCGAAATCCGCTCCGACGTCCTGCGCCAGGCCGCGGCCTCGCTCCTCGCCGGCACGCTTCTCACCGGCGGCTGAGGGCCGCCGGGCCGAAGTGGCAATCTGTAGGCATGGAGCTGCCACATGAGTGAGGTGGTGATGCCCCGCCTCTCGGACTCGATGGAGGAGGGAACCATCCTCACCTGGCTGAAACGGGTCGGAGACGAGGTCGCCGTCGGGGATGAGCTGGTCGAAATCGAGACCGACAAGGCGAACATGGCCTACGAAGCAGATGAGGCGGGGACGCTTACCGAGATCTTGGCCCAGGAGGGAGAGACGCTTCCGATCGGGTCGCCGATTGCGCGGATCGGCGAGGGGAACGGGCAGCCGGCGGAGTCGGATGAGGGACAGGCCGCTGGGCCCGCGGGTCCTGCCGCCGCAGGGGACCCACCCCCAGCTGCAGAGCAGCAGGGGGTCCCCCCTACGAAGTCACCCACGGCAGAGGCGGAGGAGATGGATGGGGAGCGAGTCAAAGCGTCGCCGCTCGCGAGGCGCCTTGCTCAAGACAAAGGTCTTGACCTCAAGGCTCTTCATGGGTCGGGACCTGGAGGCCGCATCGTCAAGCACGACGTGGAGGAGGCGGAGGCTCCGAGTTCAGCCGCACCTGCCCCCTCTACCCAGCCGGAGGGGGCAGGTGTGGCCTCCTCCGCGGGAGGCACCGCCAAGGGCGAGGTCGAGACGCGGGACCCGAACAAGCTGCAGCAGACGATCGCTCGCCGGATGGCCGAGTCGAAGGCGACCGCGCCGCACTTCTACCTGACGATCGAGGTCGATATGGGGAAGGCGGTCGCGGCGCGGGGGGCGATCAAAGCCGGCTCGAAAGAGGGAGATGTCGTGCCCTCGTTCAACGACATGATCGTCAAGGCCTGCGCGATCGCCCTGCGCGAGTTCCCGAAAGCCAACGGCGGCTACCGCGACGGCCGCTTCGAGCTCTACTCGCGAATCAACGTCGGCGTCGCCGTCGCCGCCGAGGAAGCGCTGGTGGTGCCGACCGTCTTCGACGCCGACCGCAAGGGCCTGCGCCAGATCGCCGCCGACACCCGCGCCGTCGCCGCCAAAGTCCGCGACGGCTCGGTCACCCCGCCCGAACTCTCCGGCGGCACCTTCACCGTCTCCAACCTGGGGATGTTCGGGATCGACGAGTTCGACGCGGTCATCAACATGGGCCAGGCGGCGATCCTCGCCGTCGGCGCGATCCGCGAGGTCCCGGCGGTCCGCGACGGGCAGGTCGTCCCCGCGGAGCTGATGAAAGCGACCCTCTCCTGCGACCACCGCATCCTCTACGGTGCCGAGGGCGCCGAATTCCTCGCCCGCGTCAAGCAGCTGCTGGAGGAGCCCGTCTCCCTCGCCCTCTAGCCCTCGTCGGGGTAGTCCGCCTGGCCGCCGCCGAGCTCGGGCGGCAGCGCCTTCGGCCCTTCGGGGTACATGTGCCGCAGCTGCTCCTCGCTCATCTCGAGCGTGCTGGTGATCTCTTCCCGCGGCGCCCCGACGACGAGCCAGAGCTGGTCGGCGTCGGTGTCGTTGAAGAGCTGCCGATCGGTGTCGGGCTCGACCAAGAGCGTGTCCAGCGGCGCCAGCGTCAGCACCTCCTCGCCGATCCGCACCCGGCCCTCGCCCTGCAGCAGCACGTAGAGCTCCTCCTGGGTGAAGTGCCGGTGGCGCGTCGAGGCTTTCCCCGGCTCCAACCGCCACATCCGCGCCCCGATCTGCGAAGCCTCGAGTTGCCCGCCGAGGTCCGTATTCGGCGTCTTCATCTGATTCGAGCGCCGCCAGTAGGCGTCGGCGCTTTTCAGCAGCCGGTAGGCCAACTAGGCCTCGAGCCAGGTGCCCTTCGGACCCAAGTTCCGGACCGGCGTCTCGCCGATCTGGCTCTCGCAGCCCCAGGACTCGTGGATGTGGCCGCAGACGGCGAGGCGGGGGCGCTTCTCCTCGATTGCTCGCAGGAGGGCGGGGCTGCCGAAGTTGCCGCCGCCCCCGGCGGAATCGCAGTGGTCTTTGGGCGGGGAGTGGAGGACGAGGACGGCGCCCTCGGGGCAGGCGGCGAGCCTCTCGGTGGCGGCCTCGTCGTCGAGGTCGAAGCTCCAGTCCCACGGCGTGACCGGAATGCCGGCGCCGAGGCCGAAGAACTCGGTGCCCTCGATCGTCGTTCCCTCGCCGTGGAGGACGGTGGCGGCGCCCCAGTCGGCGGCCGCCTCGCGCAGCGCGTCGACGGTCTCGTTGTTGCCCGGGACGAGGACGGTCGGCTTGACGATTTCCGAGAGCGCGCCGATCGTCCCGGCGAGCCCCTCGTGCATCGAGGCGAAGTCGCCGGCGCCGATGACGACGTCGGCCTCGTCGGACATCGCGACCAGCTTCGCCGCCTGCTCGAGGTCGCAGTGCAGGTCGCTGAAGGCGAGGATCTTCACGCCTGAAACCTAGCTGGTGGCCGGGCTCGGACGCAGGCGCCGCAGCAGCCTCCGCTTCTGGACTGGTTCCTCCTCGGCCCGCACCTGGAGGTCGAAGTAGAGGAGCGTCTGGCCGACGGCGACGTAGGGGATGAAGAGGGCGAAGACGACCGAGCCGAGGAGGTTGATCCAGACCAGGTCGAAGCCGGTGAAGATCAGCGCGAAGCCGAGCAGCGGGCCAGCGGCGACGCTGAGCAGCCAGAGGACGCCGGCGACCCGCACGGTGTGCCACCAGCGGCCGCGGACCAGGGCGGAGCTGCCGCGGAACGCCTCGCGAATCGACTTGTCGGTGAAAAGGACCTCCTGCTGGACGAAGAGCCAGCTGACGTATTTCCAGGCGGCGATCGGGATCCCGACCACGGTCAGCAGGAGCAGCAGGAGGGCGAAGGTGACCATCAGCTGCGCGGCGACCACCCGCCAGAAGCGCGCCAGCATCCCCCGGACCGAGTCGCGGACGCCGGCCCGATGGCCGCGGGCAAGTTCGCGGACGAAGACGATCACGATCGCGGCGACGAGCGTGTAGGCAACCGGCGGGCCGAGCGTTTCCAGTAGGTCGGCGAAGGCGAGGTGGACTCCCGCCCGCCCGGCGGTGTCGTCGACGCCGCGTCCGTTGGCGACCGCTTCGCCGAGCAGCTTGACGCCGCCGACGATCGGGAAAGCAATCAGCCCGATCGGGATCAGCGGCCACCAGTGGTGGCGGTAGAGGCGCCGCGCCGTCCGCAGGATCTGGCCGAAGGCGCGCCGCGTCCGCAGCTGCGTGAGGTCGATCGGCCCCCAGCGGGTGAGACCGAAGAGCAGAACCAAGGCGAGGACGATGCCTGCGACAACCCCAATCGCCGCCGCCCGCGACTTAGTCGCCAGGTGGGTGAGGTCGGTGGCGGCGACGACCGCGCCGCAGAAGGCGCCGGTGACCGGCCCGCCGACGACAGAGCCGCCGGGGAGGCGGGGGCTGGTCGAGCGCTGTCCCTCCATCCAGGCAAACGGTTCGCGCCAGACGGTCTTCGTCACCGGCCCGGTCGGGCCGTTGTTGTAGCCCTTTTCCCTTTCGCCCCAGCGGCCGCGGTAGCTGAGCCACTGGAAAGCGCCGCGTTCGGGCGCCGTTTCCGGCAGCAGCACCGGCCGCAGCCGCAGTTCGCGCAGCGGTTCGGAGGTGTTGTCGCAGCCGACCCCGGACCCGTTCTGGCCGTTGCCGAGGTAGACGGCGGAGTCGTAGAAGGTCGCGTGCGAGCCGGCGGCGGGATAGACGACCGGGTGGGTCCCCTGCTTCTGCACCTTGCCGTCCTCCCAGTCGGCCCGCTCGCCGCCGGCGTGCTGGAAGACGATCACCTCGCTCGGCTCTTCTTCCAACGCGCCCGCCGTCGTGTTCGACTCGAAGGTGATCTGCATCCCCTCCCAGTCGCCCTCGTGGAGGTCGTTGAACTGGTTGAAGTACCAGTAGAACCAGAACTGCAGGGCGAAGCCGTCGTGGTTGGGTTCGCGGGCGACGTGGGCGTAGGTGATCGCCGGCGCCTTCCCTTCGGCGACCAGCTGACGGAAGGCGCGGGCGTAGACGCAGGTGTCGCCGAGAACCTTGCCTTCGTAGTCGAGGTAGTAGCCGTCGCGGAGGCCGGCGATGTCGGCTGCGGTCGGCGCCTTCTCCACGTCGACGAGCCGCCCGTCGGGTTCTTCGTGGGTGAGGGTGACGGTCGGGTTGCCGAGCACGGTCTCGACGCTGGTCGGCTGGTACTGCTCCTCCTTCTTGTCGCAGGGAGGGTCGCGCTGTTCGCGCAGCATCGTGATCGGCACGTACTTCTCCGCCAGCCGCTGCGCCGCCGGGTCCACCGGCGGCGCCTCGGTGACGGCCGCGCCCGCCGGTGCCGCCAGCAGCGCCAGCGCGGCGGTGCTGAGCGCGACGAGGCGGCGGATCACACCTCTTCTTCTACCTTGCCGCCCGGCATCCCGACAAGGGAGACGAGGAAGGCGACGACCATCACCCCGGCCATCGCGTAGAAGACGGTTCGCGACGCGAGGGCGAAATCGTGGGGGATGCTGTCGACGACCTTCTGCACCTTCGGCGGCAGGTGCTGCGGCGATTCCCCGGCGGTGCTGCCCTGGCTGATCGCGTCGGCGATTTCGCTTCCGACCTGCTTGGGAATGCCGCTGGAGGCGGCCGTCGCTTCCAGGTTCGAGCGGTTCTCGAGGATCAGGATCGAGCCGAGAACGGCGAGCCCGAGGCTGGAGCCGAAGTTGCGGACCGTCTGGGTGATCCCGGTCGCCTCGCCGTAGCGCTCCCGCGAGACCCGGTTCAGGGCGTCGGTGTTGGCGGGGCTGAGGACGAGCCCGACCCCGGCCCCGGCGATGACGATGTAGTACCACTGGTCGGAGACCGAGAGCTCGGTCAGCGAGCGGCCCCAGAGGAAGAAGCCGACCGCGGCGACGGCGCAGCCGAGCACGACCGAGGGACGGGCGCCGACGCGGTCGAGCAATTTGCCGCCCCACTGCGAGGCGGTGGCGAAGCCGGCGAAGAAGATCAGCAGGTAGAGACCCGTTTCCGAGGCGCTTTCGCCGAGCGAGATCTGCGCGTACATGCTGGCGAAGAAGAAGAGCGGGACGAACGGGATCATCAGCAGGAAGAGGACGACGTTGTCGATCGCGAAGGCCCGGTCCTTGAAGACCGCGAGCCGCAGCAGCGGGTTGGCGACCCGGAGCTCGTAGCGGACGAAGGCGGCGAGGGACGCCAGGCCGGCGGCGAGGCAGATCCAGGTCTTGGCGTCGCCCCAGCCCCAGATGCTCGACTGCTGCAGCGCCAGCACCGAGAGGCCCATGCCGAGGGTGATCAGCCCCGTGCCGTTGTAGTCGAGCGGGGCCGGGTGCTTCTCGTCGTCGGGCTTCGACTTGGCGATCAGGACGAGGGCGATGATCGCGACCGGGATGTTGACCCAGAAGATCGCCCGCCAGCTCCACTCGACGAGGAAGCCGCCGGCGAGCGGGCCGACCGCCGTGAGGCCGCCGGCGGCGGCGAAAAAGATCGCCATCGCCTGGCCCCGCCGGCTGACCGGGAAGGCGTTGAGGACGATTGCCAGCGCCGCCGGGAACATGATCGCGGCGCCGGCGCCCTGGATCACCCGGAAGACGATCAGCCAGGGCTCGTCCAGGGAGCCGGTCGGGGTGGCGCCGCAGAGGGCGGAGGCGGTGGCGAAGATGACGACGCCGGTAACGACCATCCGCCGGTGGCCGGCGATGTCGGCGAGGCGGCCGCCGAAGGCGAAGAGAGCCGAGAGCGAGAGCAGGTAGCCGTTGATGATCCACTGCACGCCCGTCGCCGAGAGCGAGAGGTCGTCCTGGATCGTCGGGATCGCGATCGCGACGATCGTCTGGTCGATGAAGGTCATCGCGACGGCAAAGATCATCGCCGCGAGGATCAGCTTGCTGTTCTGAGTCGCGGGGGCGGGTTCGGCAGATGACTGGTTCATGCCGCCGCTTTTGTCGTTCGCGTGGCGATTCCTCCCCGCCTTCGGGTATTCTCGCCGCCGCATGCCCCCCGTCTTCTGGCTTGGATTCGGAATCGCCGCCGCCTTCGTTCTCGTCGGCGCGATCTCCGGCGCCCGCTCGCGCAGCGCCAGCCTCGGCAGCGGCGCCGCGATGGGCGCCTACCTCGGCATGATGGCCGCGTTTCCGCTCTTGGCCATCGGCCTAGCAACCTCTTAACCAAGCGCACCTCTACTGGCGCATGAACGGGCTGCCCCAGGGGTAGCCGAGGTCTCATGACGAATGCGACCGATGTTCCTGTCCTGACCCTGCACGACGGTGTCGAGATCCCGCAATTGGGATTCGGGGTCTTCCAGATCCCACCGGAGGAGACGCAGGAGGCGGTCGAGGAGGCGCTCGGGGTCGGCTACCGCCACATCGACACCGCCGCCGCCTACGGCAACGAGGCCGGGGTGGGGGCTGCGATCGCCGCGACCGGAGTCCGCCGCGAGGACGTCTTCGTCACCACCAAGCTCTGGAACTCCGAGCAGGGCTACGACTCGACCCTGCGCGCCTTCGAGAAGAGCCTCGAGCGGCTCGGCACCGGCAACGTCGACCTCTACCTGATCCATTGGCCGCGCCCGGACGCCGGCCTCTTCCTCGAGACCTGGCGCGCCTTCGAACGGATTCAGTCCGAGGGTGGCGTCCGCTCGATCGGCGTCTCCAACTTCCGCGTCGAGGACCTCGAACAGCTGGAGGCCGAGGCGGAGCGGCGGCCGACCGTGAACCAGATCGAGCTGCATCCGCGCTTCCAGCAGGCCGAGCTGCGGGCCTGGGACTCCGAGCACGAAATCGTCACCGAGGCCTGGAGCCCGCTCGCCCAGGGCGACCTGCTCGAAGACGGCACGATCGAGACGATCGCCGCCCACCACGACCGCACCCCGGCCCAGGTGATCCTCCGCTGGCACCTGATGATCGGCAACGTCGTCATCCCCAAATCGGCGACGCCGGAGAGGATTCGGGAGAACTTCGAGTTGTTCGACTTCGAGTTGAGCGAGGACGATTTGGCGGCGATCGAGCGACTTGACTCCGGCGAGCGGATCGGTCCCAACCCGGGCACCTTCAGCGCTGGGTAGGGGAGGGGGCGGGCGGGGTACCCCCTCCAGCCATCGCTGATTACGCTCCGGTCATGGACCGGCGGGTGCTGCGGAAGCGGGGGGTGCTCGTTGCCGGGGGAGAAGAGAAGGGGCGGGCCGACTCGGCGACCGCTCGCCGGTTGACCAGGATCAATGCTGTGGCCGCTACGGCCTTTGTCATCGGTGGCTCGTTGTTCTCGATCGGGGCGTTGTTGGCTCAGGCGCATGTCGGCGGCCCGCGCCTGGCTGCTGCGGTCTTCATGGTCGGTGGGGTCTTCTTCACGACGGGTGGGTACGCCTCGGTGCTGCAGGTTGCGAACGCGCCGCGCGGGGCGGATGACGATGGGGTGGTGCGGGTGGAGCCTTGGCGTTGGTGGTCGACCGAGCCAGGGCGGCTGGACTGGGCTAGCGCTGTCGCCCTCTTCGTCGGCACCCTCTACTTCGGCGCCAGCCTCGCGGTGGCTCTCCTCGGCGACCTCACCACCGCCCAGGAGCACCGGCTCGTCTGGAGCCCCGAAGTGATCGGCTGCGTGCTCTTCCTCGTCTCCGGCCACCTCGCCCTGACCGAGATGCACCGCGACCGCCCGCCCGGGGCCCGCGCCGACCTCGGCTGGTGGATCGTCGTCGTCAACCAACTCGGCTCGGTCCTCTTCATGGTCTCGGCCGTCGCCGCCTTCGTCCGCCCCTCGACCGGCGACGAGCTCGCCGTCGGCCTCGCCAACTGGGCTTGCTTCACCGGCGCCGCCTGCTTCGCCATCGCTGGGGTGATGCAGGAGTTCGAGCGTCCCTAGAGCCTGAAAGGATTGGCTACGTGGCCAGTGATGGACGCGCGGAGGCGCCGCGGACCGAAAAGTTGATGCCCGGGATCTGGCGGCTGCGGCTGCCGCTTCCCTGGCCGGGGGTTCCGCACGGGAACGCCTGGGCGGTTGAGAGCGACGGCGGCATCGTCATGTTCGACACCGGGATGGGCGGCAAGGGGCGGCTGCGGCAGCTCGACCTGGCGCTGGCGCAGGCCGGGTTCGGGGTCGAGGACGTCCGCCTCGTCGTCTGCACCCACTCCCACACCGACCACTACGGCCTCGCCGGCTCGATCGTCAAGGAGGCCGGCTGCGAGCTCTGGATGCACCCGCGCTGGGAGCACGTGAGGCCGCTCGCCGAAGACTCGGCGGCGGCGCTGGAGGCGCGGATCGAGGTCGCGCGCCAGAGCGGGGTGCCGCCGGCGTCGCTGGAGCGCTACCGCGAGCGCCGGCAGGAAGACGAGGAGACCGGGATCGACATCCTCAAGGAGCCTGACCGCGATCTCGTTCCCGGGGTCGAGGTCGAGACCAACCTCGGCACCTGGCAGGTCTACGAGACCCCCGGGCACGCGCCCTCGCACGTCGTCCTCCATCAGCCCGAGCGCAAGCTGCTGATCTCCGGCGACCACCTGCTGGGACGCACCGTCCTCTTCTTCGACCACGGCCACAGCCCCGACCCGGTCGGCGAATTTCTCAGCAGCCTCGATGTTGTCGAGGGCCTCGACGTCGGCCTCGTCATCCCCGGCCACGGCCGCACCTTCCGCGACCCGGAGGCGAAGATCGCCGAGTCCCGCCGCCAGGTCGAGGAGCTGCTGGGGAAAGTGCCGGCGGCGCTGGCCGGCGGCGAGGAGAAGCCCGCCTTTGAAATCGTCGAAGAGATCATCGGCCCAGAGATGGTCAAAACCCCCGCCAGTGCCTGGGTCCTGCAGATCGTCCTCTCCTGCCTCGATCACCTGGCGCTCGCCGGCAAGGTCGAACGGGTCGAGGGCACCGACCCCCAGCGCTGGCGCCTCACGTAGCCTGTCGGCGATGGCGAGCTTCAGATACGTGCGCCAGGTGGCCGCCCCGCCCGAGGTCGTCTTCGACGTCCTCACCGATCACCGCCGCTATCCCGAGATCACGGCGCTGCGCAAGGCGGAGCTCGAGCGGGAGGGCGAGGCCGAGCCGAACGGGCTAGGCGCGATCCGTTCCCTCACCGTCGCCGGCCCGCCGATGCGCGAGGAAGTGATCGCCTACGAGCCGCCCTACCGCTTCGCCTACAAGCTCCTCTCCGGGCTGCCGGTCCGCGACCACGTCGGCACCGTTGAAATGCAGCCCTCAGGAGGGGGGACCGAGGTCGTCTACGCGGTGAAGACGACGCCGACGATCCCGCTCGCCGGCCCCGTCTTCATGCTCGGCCTGAAGAAAGCGATCCGGGACCTGATCGGCGGAGTCGCGAAAGAGTCAGAGCGCCGCGCCGCCGATGCGCGTTAAGCGCTTCTTCGAGCACCACCTCCAGCATCGCTCGAACCAGATGCTGGCCGTGGCGCTGCTGGTGCTGGCGATCCTCGTCAGCGGCGCGATCTTTGCCTACGAATCGCTGAAGCGGCCAGGGGACGTCCACAACGAGCAGGCGATCGAACAGTTCAAGCCGCAGAAGCCGCCGCCGCCGAAGGAGCCGAAGACGGTCAACTGGCCCTTCTATGGGCTCAACCCGGCCCGCACGCGGTACCTGCCGGTGAAGGGGATCAAACCGCCCTTCGACAAACTCTGGCGCTTCACCGACCGGCCGCTGCTCGAGTTCCCGCCGATCTACGTCGGCGGCAAGCTCTACTTCGTCAACAACAGCGGCTACGCCCACGCGCTCGACGCCGACACCGGCAAAGAGTTGTGGAAACGCCGGATCGGCCGCCTCAACGCCTCCTCGCCGGCCTACTACAACCACCGCCTCTACATCGTCAACCTCGTCCCCGGGCACATCGTCAAGCTCGACGCCAAGACCGGCAGGGTGATCTGGAAACGGAACCTGCCGGGACGGGCCGAGTCCTCGCCGGTGATCATCGACCGCACCATCTACTTCGGCTGCGAGAACGGCGAACTGTTCGCGATGAGCACCGGCAAAGGGCAGGTCCGCTGGTCGACCCCGCTCGGCGGCGCGATCAAGTCGGCGCCGGCCTACTACGGCGGCAAGCTCTTCGTTGGCGACTACGGCGGCTACATGAACGCGGTCGATGCCAAGAGCGGCAAGCTCGTCTGGCAGAGCGGCTCGCTCGGCCCCGGCTTCGGCGGCTCCGGCGCCTTCTACTCGACCCCGGCCGTCGCCTATGGGCGCGTCTACGCCGGCAACAACGACAGCCGCGTCTACAGCTACGACACCGCCAACGGGGAGCTCGCCTGGTCCTACTCGACGGGCGGCTATGCCTACTCGGGCCCGACCGTCGCCAACACCAAGCACAGCCCACCGACCGTCTTCATCGGCTCCTTCGACGGCAACGTCTACGCCCTCGACGCCAAGGACGGCAGCGTCCGCTGGAGCCGCTCGGCGGGGGGCCAGGTGGTCGGCTCGCTCTCGGCGGTAGGCGACATCGTCTACGTCGCCGAGTTCACGAACAAAACGACGAGCGGTTTCATGATGCGGAGCGGCAAGCGCGTCTTCCGCTACCCGAAGGGGACCTACACGCCGGTGATCTCCGACGGCCGCCGCATTTACCTCACCGGCTACTCCTCGATTACCGCGCTCCAACCCCACCGGGGGGTGGCGGCGGTAGGTGAGGCGCGCCCCGCGCGTAAGCCGGGAAAAGCCCGGAGTGGAGGCGGGCGCGGAGGACGTCAAGGCTAGATCCGTAGTTCTGGATCCGGTAGCTGTTGCTGTCGCCGAAGTCCTGGTAGTAGACGAGCATCCGCGTGCGGCGGTGGCTTTTCAGCCAGGCGAAGAGCTTGTCGACGAAGGTCGGGTCGTCGCCGCTTTCGACCGCCCACTCGGTGATCGCGAAGGGCTTGCCGGAGAAGCGTTTGTAGAGCCCCGTCAGCGCCTTCCATTCCGGGTAGCCGGAGTAGAAGTCGGTCCCGGCCCAGTCGACCCAGCGCGAGCCTGGGTAGAAGTGTTTCGGCCGGTTCTGGGGGACGGTGGGGGAGCCTGCCGGGAGCGGGCTCCAGATAATCGCCACCGGAGCCTTCGGCATCGCGCGAACGTTGACGGTGAGCGGAGGCAGTCCGGCTTCGGCGAGGCGGCGGTTGATAGCGGCGCGCTTGCCGCCGCCGTGGACGACGACGTAGATGCGGCGGAAGGCCTTTTTGTATGCACGCGGGCTGTGCTCGGGGCCGCGGGAGGCGCCGGCGCAGTCGTAAGCGGCCCAGACATTGAGGCAGCGGTTCGGCTCGCCGAGCGGCCGCACGTAGGCCCGCATTTCCTTTTCGTAGAAGAGCTTGTTGAGGCGGATTAGGTAGCGGTCTCCGGCGCCGGCGGCGATCTGGGCCGGCGTGATCAGCTCGGCGCCGGTGTTGTTGTCGGCGGTCGAGAGGTGGATCATCGGCCGCGCCCGAGCCGTCTGCCAGCGTCGGATCACCTCGTCGAAGTCGGTGCCCCAGGTGCGGAAGGACTGGATCACGGCGGGATGCTTGTCGAGGTCGTTGGAGAACTGCCCGAAGTCAGCCGGGTCACCGGTGTCAGAGACGCCCCAGTAGACCTTCTTACCGGGTGGCTTCAGAGCGCTGAAGGCGAGCGCCGGCGCAGCGAGCAGCACCAGCGAGAGCGTGCTGGCGAGGACGACCGCAAGTGCGGCGCGAAAAGAGAGCGGGCCGGGCACCGAGCGCTCCATGGTGGCAAGCGAGGGACGCCGCCCCGCCCCCGCGAGTGGGGGATGCAACCCGGTTTGCGCTCAGGCGGCCAGCTGCTGCTGGTGCTCGGCGACGATCGCGAGCACGTCGGGCGCGTACTTTTCGATGAAGGCGGGGCCGACGCCGCTGATCGCCAGCAGCGTCTCCTCGCTCTGCGGCCGCGCGGCGGCGATCGCGGTGAGCGTTTTGTTGCTGGCGACGGTGAATGCCGGCTTGCCTTCGGCGGCGCCGAGGCGCCACGTCTTCAGCGCCTCGAACAGCGGTGCGTCGGCGGGGGAGAGATCGGGCGCGGGGGCGGCCGCGGCTTTGGCGCGGGTCGGCTTGCGAGTGGGGATCGTCTCCGGGTCCGGCAGCCAGTCGAGCATGTCGCAGACGTCGCAGCAGCGCTCCAGCGGCGCGCCGGCGGTGCGGTCGGAGAAGTGGTCGAGGAGGGCACGGCGGCGGCAGTCGGTGCCGTAGATGAAGGCCTTGATCGCGTGGTAGGCGCGCCAGCCGCGCTCGCGGGCGATCGCCAAGTCGTCACCGGCGCGCTGTTCGTTGAAGCGGACGAGGCGGCCGAGGTCAGACTTCTGCGCCAGCATCACCGCCCGCGAGGGCAGCCCGTCGCGCCCGGCGCGGCCCGCCTCCTGGTAGTAGGCCTCGACGCTGGTCGGGATCGTCACGTGCCAGACCGAACGTACGTCGGCCTTATCGACTCCCATCCCGAAGGCGTTGGTCGCGCAGATGACGCCGCTGTCGGTCGCCATGAACCGCTCCTGGATCGCGGTCCGGTGCTGCGGTTCCAGGCCGGCGTGGTAGGCGACGGCGGCGACGTCGGCGTCGCGCAGGTCGGCGGCCACCTCTTCGGTCTGCTTGCGGGTGCCGCAGTAGACGATCGCCGGCAGGTTCGCCGGATCGCGCAGCCCGTGCTCAAGCATTGCCTGTCGCCGCGCCGTCGAGCCCGTGCCCTCGAAGGCGATGACGTCAAAGGAGAGGTTGGGGCGATCGAAGCCGGACCGGACCTGAAGCGGGTCCCGCATCCCGAAGCGGGAGGCGATCTCCTTCGCGACGGGGACCGTCGCCGTCGCCGTGCAGGCCATCACCGTCGGCCGACCCAGCCGCTCGACTACCTGCGGCAGCCGCAGGTAGTCGGGTCGGAAGTCGTGCCCCCACTCAGAGACGCAGTGCGCCTCGTCGACCGCGATCAGGTCGACCGTGCGATGGGAGAGCGCTTCGAGGAAGACGTTGGAGGCGAAGCGCTCGGGTGCGCAGTAGACGATCCGCGCGTCCCCCCGGACCATCTCCAGGGACTCGGAGACCTCCCAATCTTCCATCCCCGAGGTGATCATCGCGACGCGGTGGCCGCCGGCGTTCAGCTTCCCCCACTGGTCTCGCATCAGCGCGATCAGCGGGCTGACGACGATCGTCAGCTCCTCGCTCGCCAGCCCCGGCAGCTGGTAGCAGAGGCTCTTGCCGCCGCCCGTGGGCATGACGATCAGCGAGTCGCGCCCCTCCAGGGCGGCGATTACGGCCTCGCGCTGCCCGTCCCGCCACTGCGCATAGCCCAGCTCGTGCAGTAGCGCATCCGCTCTTTCGCCTGAAGAAAGCATGGGCCGGTCAGCCTAGGCGGCTGACCGGCGCCCCGCTTCAGCTGTGTTCGCTACTTGCGATCTCCGCCGGGACCAGGCTCAGCTTCTCGGCCAGGGCGTCGATCGCCACCGCGAGCTTCTTCGTGTCCGCCTTCGTCAGCTCGGTGTAGAGGACGAACCCGTTCGCGGTCCGGTAGGCCTCGAGCGAGTTGAAGACCATCTTGAAGTCGGCTTCGATCTCGCCGGAGAGGTCGGGGTCGCTTTCGTCGAGCAGCGACTTCACCGCTTCGAAAGCGGCCTCGGAGCCTTCGACGTTGGCCTCGAAGTCGACCAGGTCGATGTGGGAGTAGCGCTCCTCCTCGCCGGTGATCTTCGAGGCCGAGACCTCGCCGAGCAGCGCGTTGGCACCGTCGGCGATCTGCGTCGGGGTTAGTTCGACTTCCTTCACCTTCCCGGCCAGCGCTGCGACGTCCCGCTTTAACCGCAGTGCTACCGGAGCCATCCCCGCAGTCGTGCCTTCCTCCCAGAGCGCCTTCTCGATCCGGTGGAAGCCTTCGAATTCGCCTTCGGCAACGTCGTTCTCGCGCGCGTCAATCCTCGGGTCGAGACTGCCGAAGGAGTCGGCCACCGGCTCGATCCGCTCATAGGGAATGCGGGCGGGGGCGTAGCGCGCTTTCGCTTCGGCAGGATCGCCGGTGAGGACGGCGAGCACAAAGGGATTCGTCGTCGCGACCAGCGCGTCGGCGTTCTCCTGCAGGTAGGCGCGGTAGTCGGCGACGGCAGCCTCGGCCTGCGGGCTGCGTGTCTGCGCCGCCTCGGAAGTCTCGGTCGAGTCGTCGTCGCCGGAGCCGCACGCGGTGACGGTCACGGCGATGACGCCGAGAACCGCTGCGCAGAGCAGGGTGCGGACGAGGTTTCGGTGCATGTGGTGCGTTTCTCCTTTGTTCTGTGACTGGTGGCTGATCAAGCGAGCAGCGCTTCGCCGACGTAGCCGCCGGGCGCGGCGCCGGGCGGCACCGCGAAGAGGGCGCTGCCGACGTGCTTGATGTACTCGTTGAGGGCGTCGAGGGAGCCGAGCCGTCGCTGGATCGCGACGAACTGCTCCGGGTGACGCTGGAAGCTGATGAAAAAGAGCCCGGCTTCGAGCTCGCCGAGGCTCTCGTCGACGCCGTCGGTGAAGGAGTAGCCGCGGCGGAGGATGCGGGCTCCGTCGTTTTCCTTCGCCGAGGCGAGGCGGACGTGGGCGTCAACCGGGATCACCGGGTGGCCGTTGCGATGCCTATCCAACGGCAGTGGGTCGAACTCATCGTGTCGCCCGAGCGGGGCGCCGCTGTACTTGTGGCGGCCGATCGTCCGCTCCTGGTCCTGCAGCGAGGCGCGGTCCCAGACCTCGAGCAGCATCCGGATCCGGCGCGTGACCATGTAGGTGCCGCCACGCATCCAGGCCGGGCCATCGCCGCCGACCCAAACGAAGCGCTCCATGTCCTCGGAGTCCTCGGCCCGGATGTTGGCGGTGCCGTCCTTCATCCCCATCAGGTTCCGCGGCGTGTCCTGGCTGCGGCTCGTGGAGGCGGTGCGCCCGAACCCGAGCTGGGACCAGCGCATGGCGACGACGCCGCGGCCGATCCGGGCCAGGTTGCGGATCGCGTGAAAAGCGACCTGGGGATCGTCGGAGCAGGCTTGGACGCAGATGTCGCCATCGCTTTCAGACGGGTCGAGCTCGTCCCCCGGCAGAGCCGGCAGCGGCCGCAGCGCCGGCGGGCGCTTCCCGGCCAACCCCAGTCCAGGCTTCTCGAACAGGCTAGGGCCGAAGCCGAAGGTGACGGTGAGGCGGGAGGGGAGGAGGCCGACGGTCTCGCCGGTGTCCTCGGGCGGCGCCAGCGGCACGTCGTTGACGCTGCCGACCATCTCGCCGGCGCTCGCTTCGGCGGCCGCCACCGTCCAAAGCCGCATCAGCTCGCGCAGCTCCGCCGGGTCTTCACTCAGCAGGTCGAAGGCGGCGACGTGGAGGCGGTCCTGGGCGGCGGTCCCAATCCCCGCCTGGTGCTCGCCGTAGAAGGGGACGCTGCCGGTGCCGTCGTCTGCCTCGGCGATTCGATGGCCTACCAGGAGCCCCCCGCCCCCGAAACCCACCGCCGCGGCGCCCACGCCGGCGGATGCCAGCAGGCGGCGACGGGAGATCTTGGTAAGCGGAGGCAAGGGGTCCTGGTGACTGGTGTTAGGCCACCCTAATTAGGGCGCCCGAAAACCTAGCAGGACGGTAGGGATTAAGGCGTCAGGGCAACCAGGGCTGGGCCCACTGGCCCGTGCCGTGGACCAGCTTCTCGGCCTCTTCCGGTCCCCAGGTTCCCTTCTCATAAGGGTGGACCGGGCCGGGCTCGTCGAGCAGCGGCTGCACGACACGCCAGGTCTCTTCGATCGCGCTCTGGCGGGTGAAGAGCTGGTGCTCGCCGGCGATCGCGTCGCCGAGCAGGCGCTCGTAGGGCTCGGGGTCCTCGCCCTTGACCCGCTCGAACAGCACCTGTAGGTCGGCTGGTTGAAAGGCCTCCTCGCCGGCTTCCTTCGCGTAGAGGCGAATCCGCGCCCCCGCTTCTGGCTCGATCCGGATCGTCAGCTGGTTCGGTTCCGGCGTCTTTCCGGGCCCGACGCCAAGCCGCGGCGGGCGCTTGAAGAAGACGGAGACTTCGCTCACCTTCACCGGCAGGCACTTGCCGGCGCGGACGAAGAACGGCACCCCGGCCCAGCGCCAGTTGTCGACCTCGAGCTCGACCGCGGCGAAGGTCTCGGTAGTCGAGCCCGCCGCCACGTCCTTGACGTCGAGGAAGCCTTCGTACTGGCCGCGCACGTACTTCTTCGGGTCCGCCGCCCGCATCGCCTTGAAGAACTCGAGCTTCTTGTCGCGGACGCTGTCGGGGTGGTTGCCGGTCGGCGGCTCCATGCCGACGATTCCCAGCACCTGCAGGGCGTGGTTTTGGATCACGTCGCGCATCGCCCCGACCGCGTCGTAGAAGCGTCCCCGGTCGTCGACGCCGAAGTCCTCGGCGATCGTCATCTGCACGTGGGAGACGTGCTCGCGGTTCCAGACCGGCTCCAGGATCGCGTTGGCGAAGCGCAGGTAGGTGATGTCCAGCACCGGCTCCTTGCCGAGGTAGTGGTCGATGCGGAGGATCTGCTCCTCACGCAGAACCGAGCAGAGTTCCGAGTTGAGCTTGCGGGCGGACTCGAGGTCATGCCCGAAGGGCTTCTCGATGACGACGTGCGCGTTCTCGGTCAGGCCGGCCTTGCCGAGCCCCTGGACGACGGTGGCGAACAGCGCCGGCGGGATCTCCAGGTAGAAGACCGGCTGTTTCGCGTCGCCGATCGCCTCGCCGACCCGCTCGAAGGTCTTCGGGTCTTCGTAGTCGCCCTGGACGTAGGTGAGGCGCTCCGCGAGGCGGCTGAAGACGTCCTCGTCGGGGTCGCCGACGGTGGCGCCGATCGCGTCGCGGGCGTGCTGTCGCAGCTGCTCGTCGTCCCAATCGTCGATCGCGACGCCGACGATCGGGCAGTCCAGCTTGCCGCGCTCCTCGAGCTTGTAGAGCGCCCGGAAGGTCATTTTCTTCGCCAGGTCGCCGCTGATCCCGAAGATTGCCAGCACGTCGGCGGCCTGGTCGGCGTGGTTGGCGGCGCCCTTGCCCATCGACCGGCAGGCTATCGTCCGCTGGTCCCTGCATCGCCACCCAGCGGAGGTCGTGAATGGAACTCGGAATCGTCGGTCTCGGCAGGATGGGGGCCAACATGGCCCGGCGCCTGATGCGCGACGGCCACAAGATCGTCGCCTATGACGTCAACCCCGACGCCGTTTCGCAGCTGGCGGGCGAAGGCGCCGAGGGCGCTTCCTCGCTCGAGGACCTGGCGTCGAAGCTGAGCGCACCGCGCTCGGTCTGGATCATGGTCCCGGCCGGCGAGATCACCGAGAAGACGGTCGAGGATGTCGCCGCCGTTCTGGAGTCCGGCGACGCGATCATCGACGGCGGCAACTCCTACTACCGCGACGACATCCGCCGCGCCGCCAAGGTCGGCGAGCAGGGGATTGACTACGTCGACTGCGGGACCAGCGGCGGCGTCTTCGGACTCGAGCGCGGCTACTGCTTGATGATCGGCGGGCCCGACGAGGCGGTGCAGCGGCTCGACCCGATCTTCGCCAGCCTGGCGCCGGGGGTTGAGGCGGCCGAGCGCACGCCCGGCCGCGACGGCGAGGTCGCGCCCTCCGAGCAGGGCTACCTCCACTGCGGCCCGAACGGGGCCGGCCACTTCGTGAAGATGGTCCACAACGGGATCGAGTACGGGGTGATGGCCGCCTACGCCGAGGGGCTGAACATCCTCAAGAATGCCAACGCCGGCAAGGTCACCCGCGAGGCCGACGCCGAGACGGCGCCGCTCGATCACCCCGAGTACTACCAGTACGACCTTGACCTGCCGGAGGTCGCCGAGGTCTGGCGCCGCGGCAGCGTGATCGGCTCCTGGCTGCTCGACCTGACCGCGGCGGCGCTGCAGGAATCAGGCGACCTCGAGGAGTTCACCGGCCGCGTCTCCGACTCCGGCGAGGGTCGCTGGACGGCGATCGCCGCGATCGACGAGGGAGTGCCGACGCCGGTTCTCACCACCGCCCTGCACGAGCGCTTCTACTCGCGCGGCCTCGGCGACTTCGGCGACAAGGTCCTCTCGGCGATGCGCAAGCAGTTCGGCGGCCACGACGAGAAGGCGAGCTGAGCCGGTGCCGATCGAGCTCGAGGTCGCCGGCGACGAAAAGGCGGCCTCGCGCCGCGCCGCCGAGCTGATCGCCGCCGCCGGCGGGGAGGCGGAGCGAGAGCGCAACCACTTCACAGTGGCGATGAGCGGCGGCCGCTCGCCCTGGGCGATGCTGGCGATCCTCGGCGAACTGGAGGAGATGCCCTGGGACAAGACCGAGCTCTTCCAAGTCGACGAGCGCGTCGCCTCGCCCGGCAGCCCCGACCGCAACCTCACCCACATGGTCCTCGGTCTCTCGATGGACCACCAGGCGGCGCTCCGCCCGATGCCGGTCACCCAGCGCGACCTCGAGGCGGCGGCGCGCGAATACGAAGCCTCCCTGCCCGACCGCTTTGACCTCGTCCACCTCGGCCTCGGCCCGGACGGCCACACCGCCTCCCTCGTCCCCGGCGACCCCGTCCTCGAGGTCACCGACCGCCGTGTCGCCCTCACCGGCGAGTACCAGGGCCATCCGCGGATGACCCTCACCTATCCGGCCCTGAATGACGCCCGCCGCATCGTCTGGCTCGTCACCGGCCCCGACAAGGTTGAGCCGCTGCAGAAGCTCCTCGCAGGCGACGAATCGATCCCGGCTGGCCGAGTCCGCAGCGAGAACATGATCGTCGTCGCCGACGAGGCCGCCGCAGGCTAGTGCAAGAATCGTTGTAAGCGAATTCGAGAACGTCACCGTAATCGATTTCGCTAACATTTTTGTATGTCAGCCGCAGCGCTGGTCGCAGAGATCCTGGAGAAAAGCGGTCTTACCCAAGCCGAGCTCGCACGCCGCGCGGGCCTACAGCGCTCGGTCCTGAACGCGTATCTGCGCGGCCATCGCGAGCCCGGAGCCGATGCTTTGCTGCGGATTGCCGGCGCTGCCGGAGTGAAGCTGGAGCTTGAGGAGCGGAAGCCGCCGGTGGATCCGCAGCGCGCCAGCTACATCCTCAATCAGGTCTTGGGCCTGGCCGAGGCGCTGCCCTACCGCCCGCGAGCCGACATGGCGTATCCGCCGCTGAAGGATCGCCTCGCGAAGCCGGCCTCGGCATGAACGCCGAGCTCGTCGAAAAGCTCTTCACGATTCATCAGGCGCTGAAGGCGCGCTCGCTCCCGCACGCCTTCGGCGGCGCCATCGCCCTTGCCTACTGCGTCGAGGAGCCGCGCGGGACTCGCGACCTGGACATCAATGTCTTCGTTGACGCGACGCGAGCCGACGAAGTGCTCTCCGCGCTGCCCCAAGGGGTCCGGGTGGGAGAAGCCGACGTCGACCAGGCGAAGCAAAGTGGGCAGACGCGGCTCTTCTGGGATGGGGTGCCGGTCGACATCTTCCTCAACAACCTGCCTCTGCATGAGGAGGTTGCGAACGGTGTCACCTGGGTTGAGCTGCAGGGAAAGCAGATCCCCGTCCTCGACTGCGCCTCCCTCGTCGTCTTCAAGAGCTTCTTCGCTCGCGGCAGAGACTGGGGCGACATCGAAGAGGTTGCGGCAGCGACCCCGAAGGACGTCGAATCCGCGCTTCGGACTGTCACCGCGCTCGTCGGGGAGGACGATCCGTCCCGCTGCAAGCTCGCCGATATCGCGGCCGGCCGGACTCCCT
>Ga0209152_10000164_pt1 | contig 35820 bp, 28 predicted proteins | sample GraSoiAngelo_107_FD_185873 | JGI IMG/M metagenome (GOLD analysis project Ga0209152, IMG submission 185873) | Grasslands soil microbial communities from the Angelo Coastal Reserve, California, USA - 14_0903_09_30cm (SPAdes) (version 2) | ecosystem: Environmental > Terrestrial > Soil > Grasslands...
TGGCCGAGGTGGTCGGGGCAACCCGCTTGGCCGACGTCGGGCTCCACTTCGATTCGCTGGCGCCGGAGACTGCCGATCCGACGTGGGCGCTGATCCGGGAGGCCGTCACGCGAGGAGCGCCCGTCGGTTGCACGCTGCCGGCTCGTTGGTGTCGCAGCCTCAGCGATGTCGACCAGGCGGTCGCGCTCGGCGTCCGGGTGCGCGTCGTCAAAGGACAATGGCCCGATCCCGCGGGTTCTGACCCGGACGTCCAGAGGAATTTTCTAGCGATCGTCGAGTCTCTGGCGGGCCGGGCGAGCCGAGTTGGCGTCGCGACCCACGATCCACAACTCGCCCGCGCGGCACTGGCGCACTTGTGCGCCACGGGGACGGCGTGCGAATTGGAGCTCCTCTACGGGTTGCCGGCGCGCACGCCGCTGGAGATCGCGCGAGCCGCCGGCGTGCCGGTGCGCTTCTACGTCCCTTACGGCCATGCCTGGTTGCCGTACGGCCTGTCGCAAGCCCGGCAGCACCCCCGTGTGCTGTGGTGGGCCATGAGAGATTTGCTGGCGGGATCGCGAGGGACGGGTCAACCCTAGGCGTCGCAGGAGATCCGTGACACCAGTCGAAGGCAAGCGGGAAGAGTCGGACTATCGGCGCTCCCATCTGGAGAGGGGTGCCGACTACGATGCGGCGCTCGCGTACGACCCCTTCGACGCCTTCCTCGCCGCTCGCGAACGCGCCCTCCTGCTCGAGGCAGTCGCCAGAGCGTTTCCTCGGGGGATACCGCGCTACCTCGACTTCGCGTGCGGGACCGGCCGCATAACGCAACTGGTGGCCCCACTCGCAGTCCAGTCGTATGGCGTCGACGTGTCGGAGACGATGCTGGCGCAAGCCCGAGCCAAGTGTCCAGGGACCACGTTTTTGCTGCGGGACCTAACCCACGAGCCTGCCGGCATCGAGCCGGTTCAGCTGGTGACCGCGTTTCGGTTTTTCGGGAACGCGCAGGACGAGTTGCGTCGAGACGCCATCAGGGCAATGCACGCCGTCCTCGCCGAGCACGGGATTCTGATTCTCGACAATCACCGGAATCCGTGGACGGTGCGACAGGGCATCCGGCGTCTCGTGGGGGACCGGGCCAACGATACCGGCGATGGGAGGCTCGATTTGAACCACTGGAAACTGCGCCGTTTGCTGATCGGCGGCGGCTTCGAAGTCGTTTCGCTTCGAGGAATCGGCTTCTGGCTGTTCCGAGCGCGTCTGGCTCAAGCGGGTGTGCTCGAGTCTCGGACGGCCGGGCTCCTCGAGTATGCCTCACGCCTCCCGATCTTAGGCCGCTTTAGTCCGGCGTACGTGCTCGTAGCTCGGAAGCGCTGAGCGAGGAATGCCGCGCGGACCCACCATGGTCACCGGCCCTGATCGACGGAGGTCCCTATGCGCGTGCACCGCGGATTCTCGGCCCCGCTTGGCACCACCAATCATCCCGGCCGCCGCGGGTCTGGCGGGTTGGTGGTCGATCGATGACACTGGCTTCCTCGCAAACATGACGAACGTCCAAGACCCGAACGCACCCCAAAGATTCGTACCCCTTCCCCCCCGCCCTCCCAATCGTCGGCCGGTGTAGCTCGGCGTACGTAGTTCGTGCCTAGGAAGCGCTAACCAAGTGGGCGAGCCACACCCGGACGGAACCCTTCGGTGTAGCAGGAGGAGGTTCATTTCCTGCCGCGCGCCGCCGCGGCCTTCCCTAGAGGAGGTGTGCCATGGAAGTGAGGAGGTGTGCCATGGAAGTCTTACAGACGAGGTGTCCCATGGAAGCCTCCCGGAGCGGGCGACCGCCGACTCGCCAAGCTGGGCCGCCGCGCTACCTCCACCGCACAGCCGGTTCGCAGCAGTTCTGAAGGCGGGGCATCACATGTTGCCTGAGTCCCCGGTGCTCATTGTAGCGGCTTCGATTCCGGCAGCCCTGCCTGGCGTCAGGCGTACCGCGAGGTATTTTCCCCCGAACCGTCGTCGGATCGAGTCGGTCCAGACCGTCGCGGACATCGCCCGGACGTTGTCAGCCGCAGGGCTGAGCAATGTGCGTCATCAGAAGCGGTGCCGCGACGTGGGCTACGCAGACAGCGACCGGAGATACGGGCGACTCGTCGCGGCGGCAGCTTGGAAGGCGTGGGCGTGTGGCCCGAGGCGCAGCATGAACGTGAGCGCAGCCGCTGGACATCCTGAACAGTCAGTGTTATCACCAGGTTCAGATTGCACCCAATCGCCGCGCGCCAGCGCGGGGATTAATTTGAGCACGAACTGCGGGGAGCCTTAGAAGACCGGTGAGGCTCGCAAAGGCCCAAGGTCGTCTAGACCTCGAGGGGGATGCACGTGGCACCCCTCGGCACCGTGTCGCCCCAGCGTCTAGGGACACGCGCACCAGCAAGGGACACCGATGACTCGGCGCGGAATCCTCCCAATCGGCGTGGTGGTGGCGCTGTGCGGCGTCGTTGCATGCCTCGACCGCGAGCCATCCGTCACGAACATTCCAGGTGAACCGCCGAGCAACTCGGATCCTTGGCCGAACCAACCGGCCGCGTTCCGAGCGTTCGCCGAGAACGATTTTTCGCGACCGATGGTCGCGACACCATCGGCCACCGGCCTGCGGGGCTCTTGGAGTACCCAGATCATCGACGGGGACAATACGTACGTCAGGAGCGTCAATGCCCCGAAGAGCCCGCCCTCGGTCTTTCAGGGCAGACTCCCGGCTGGCATGATCCCCGGTTATTCGGCTATCAAGTGGGAAGGATGGGACTCCGCCTCGGATGCCGACAATTGTGGTACCGAGATGTCGCGGGTCTACCTGTCGCTGTGGGTCAAGCTTCCGGGTGCGGACTACGAGAACCAGGCTGTGGGGACGAAGATGGGGTTCTTCGCCTACGGCGAGCCCAAGACAGGTGGCGGGAACCAGGGGGTGCTCTTCTTGAAGGGGCTCGGGACAGGTCACGGGCTGGCCAACGCGTGGAATGTGCAATTCAAGCAGCAGGGATCGGGTCCGCCTCGCGACGCCGACCAGAACGTTACCCAAAGTAAGCTCATGACCGTCGGGTCATGGCACCGCTGGGAGGTACTGCTGCAGCTCAACGACACGGGCCAAGCGAACGGTGTGTTTAAATGGTGGATCGACGGCACGCTGGTGCTGGACTACGAGGACTGGACCTATATAACGAGCAGCAACCCGTTGGGATTCTACACGTTCAGGTTCTGGCCGTACTGGGGCGGCGTCGGCGGCGAGAACAAGACCCGAGACGACTACATTCAGGTGGATCACATCTACATCTCCGGTATTCCGAAAACGTCGAAAGCATGGTAGCGCGTGATCTCACGGCAGCAACCCTCGTGACAGGGCTCTTCGCGTTAATGCTCTCGTGTCTGACGCCGGAAGCGTCGTCCCTCGTTGTGAGCCCGGCTTCCGCCACGCTGCAGGTCGGCGACACGGTCCGGTTACACGTGATCTGGAAAGGAGATCTGGGCACGGACTTGGCGTGGAACACGCCGGTCACCTGGTCCAGCAGTGATGTGTCCGTCGCCATCGTGAACGGGAGCGGGCTCGTGACTGGCGTGGCGGCGGGTACGGCGGCGATCACGGTGACGAGCGAGGGGAGGAACGGCACGGCGACGGTGACGGCGCTGCCGCCGCCCCCGCCGGCTCCAGTCGCGTCGGTCATCGTGAGCCCGGCGTCCTCGAGCCTGCAGGTGGGCGGGACGGTACAGCTCTTGGCGACGTTGCAGGACGCGAACGGGGGTGTGCTGAGCGGCCGGGTGGTGACGTGGATGAGTTCCGATGGGTCGGTCGCCATCGTGAACGGGAGCGGGCTCGTGACGGCGGTGGCTCCAGGGCAGGCGACGATCACGGCGACGAGCGAGGGGAAGAGCGGCAGTGCGGCGATCACCGTCGCCTCGCCGTCCGGCGGGGGGACGGTGCTGCTCCAGGAGAACTTCGACGATCCCGCGTTCGGCGTGCGTGGCTGGTACGACAATACCAGGATGACCCTCAGCACGGTGGAGCACCTCCTGGGGAGTACGGGCTCGCTGGAGATCCGCTTCGCGCCACGCGCCACGCAGCCGGTGTGGGGGAGTGCCGCGCGACACCTCTTCCAACCGACGGAGACGGTCTACCTCAGTTACTGGGTCAAGTACAGTGCCAACTGGGTCGGCTCCGGCCACGCATACCATCCGCATGAGTTCTACCTCATGACCACCGAGAATGGCCCTGAGGATGGCCCGTCCGTCTCACACCTCACGGTTTACGTCGAAGACAACTATCAGGGTGGGATCTATCCGGTCCTGAATTCGCAGGACGGCCAGAACATCGACCAGCAGCGCATCGGCATCGATCTCACGGCCATCACGGAGAACCGGGCGAGCTGCGGGTGCAACGGCAACACCGATGGGTATGCGACCGATTGCTACGACATGGGGGGCGGGACGCGCGACAACGGCAAGCTGTGGAAGACCACCACGCCGGCGCTGGCGGTCAACCGGTGGCAACACGTCGAGGCATATTTCAAGCTCAACTCGATCCAGAACGGCAAGGGCGTGTCGGATGGGATCGTGCGGTACTGGGTGGATGGCCGGCTGGTGATTGACCACAGCGACGTGCTGCTGCGCACCGGGGCGCACCCCACGATGAAGTTCAATCAGCTGCTCATCGGGCCCTACATCGGCGATGGCTCGCCGGTCGATCAGTCGCTGTGGGTGGACAACCTGACTGTGGCGACTAACAAGCCCTAGGCAGCCGTGGCCGTCCCTGTTCAGGATGGAAACGGCGAACTTTGCACCAGAATGCAGCCCCTACGACGGCCCCACAGGCTCCAAGTTGGCTTTCCCTCGTGCGTTAGCTTGCACCACTTGCGCGCTCGACCCAGGTGTTGCTACTGTGCCACACCGGCGGGGGCGGACGCAGGTGCCCCCGGCCGGACGCGAAAACTCATCACGCTGCTCAGAGCAAAGCCGTCGAAAGACGGTGACGCAGAGTCACGGGACTAAGGCGAGAGCACTCGCTACGTCTGCCGGGCCGCCAGCGAATCGACAAGCTGGCGGTCTTTTTTTGTCCGCTTTGAAATCGTCTTGCCCTAGGGAGACCAGAGATGCCGTTCATGTTTAAGCTATCCCAGCGCCTGGCGCGGCTGCGATGCGCCACTCTCCTGCTCTCGACCGCGGCCTCCTCCGCGTGCGAGAAGCCGGGCGCGAGTGTTTCCGGTCCCGCGCAGCCCGGCGCGCAGATAACGAAGGTGGTTGTCTCGCCCGATGGCGTCTCCCTTTTCTCGTCCCAGCGCAAGCAATTCACGGCCTACGGTCGCACCGAGGCTGGCGACAGCGTCGCGGTCGCCGTGTCCTGGAGCAGCTCCGGCGGCACGATCTCGTCGAGTGGTGTCTACGTGGCAGGCCCCACGCCAGGTCACTTCGGGGTCGTGGCCACGCAAACGGGTGGTTCAGTTGCTGGCAGTGCAGCGCTGACGGTGTGGGCCGTGCCGGTGGCCGCGGTGGCGGTGAGCCCGTCGTCGACGAGCGTACAGGCGGGTGGTACCGTGCAACTCGCGGCAGCTACCACGGATTCGGTGGGCGCGGTGCTGAGCGGGCGGGCGGTGACCTGGGGAAGCAGCAACACAGCCGTGGCCCTGGTGAGTGCCGGCGGGTTGGTGACTGGCGTGGCGACGGGTACGGCGGCGATCACGGCGACGAGCGAGGGGAAGAGCGGCACGGCCACCGTAACCGTGACGACTTTGCCACCGCCCCCGCCGGCTCCAGTCGCGTCGGTCATCGTGAGCCCGGCGTCCTCGAGCCTGCAGGTGGGCGGGACGGTACAGCTCTTGGCGACGTTGCAGGACGCGAACGGGGGTGTGCTGAGCGGCCGGGTGGTGACGTGGATGAGTTCCGATGGGTCGGTCGCCATCGTGAACGGGAGCGGGCTCGTGACGGCGGTGGCTCCAGGGCAGGCGACGATCACGGCGACGAGCGAGGGGAAGAGCGGCAGTGCGGCGATCACCGTCGCCTCGCCGTCCGGCGGGGGGACGGTGCTGCTCCAGGAGAACTTCGACGATCCCGCGTTCGGCGTGCGTGGCTGGTACGACAATACCAGGATGACCCTCAGCACGGTGGAGCACCTCCTGGGGAGTACGGGCTCGCTGGAGATCCGCTTCGCGCCACGCGCCACGCAGCCGGTGTGGGGGAGTGCCGCGCGACACCTCTTCCAACCGACGGAGACGGTCTACCTCAGTTACTGGGTCAAGTACAGTGCCAACTGGGTCGGCTCCGGCCACGCATACCATCCGCATGAGTTCTACCTCATGACCACCGAGAATGGCCCTGAGGATGGCCCGTCCGTCTCACACCTCACGGTTTACGTCGAAGACAACTATCAGGGTGGGATCTATCCGGTCCTGAATTCGCAGGACGGCCAGAACATCGACCAGCAGCGCATCGGCATCGATCTCACGGCCATCACGGAGAACCGGGCGAGCTGCGGGTGCAACGGCAACACCGATGGGTATGCGACCGATTGCTACGACATGGGGGGCGGGACGCGCGACAACGGCAAGCTGTGGAAGACCACCACGCCGGCGCTGGCGGTCAACCGGTGGCAACACGTCGAGGCATATTTCAAGCTCAACTCGATCCAGAACGGCAAGGGCGTGTCGGATGGGATCGTGCGGTACTGGGTGGATGGCCGGCTGGTGATTGACCACAGCGACGTGCTGCTGCGCACCGGGGCGCACCCCACGATGAAGTTCAATCAGCTGCTCATCGGGCCCTACATCGGCGATGGCTCGCCGGTCGATCAGTCGCTGTGGGTGGACAACCTGACTGTGGCGACTAGCAAGGCCCAATAGACGCGGCGTAGCGCACTCTGAAGGGCGCGGATGACGGAAGTGTTCGGCGAAGAATCACTGTACGTGTGGTTTTTTCTTGACCTTAACTGTAGCGGGGGCGCAACACAATGACGTTCATGCACAAGCTTTCACGCCGGCTGGCGATGCTCAAAGACCGATGGGTCGTCTTCTCGACGGCGGCGCTCGCGCTGGCGACGCTGTCCGCTTGCGAGAAGCCTATCGCACTCACCGGACCGGACGCGAGCGCAGTTTGGCGGCTCGTCATCTCTCCCAAAATCCTCACACTTCGGCAGAACCAGACCGCCGACTTCACGGCAATCGGCCTCACGAGCAGCGGCAACCCAGCCAGCGGAGGCGTGAGCTGGACAGTCACGAGCGGCGCCATTACCGACACGAGCACGAGCAATGGGCAGCACTACGGGCGGTTCCAGGCCGCTTCGGATACGGGGAAAGTCGTGGTCGTCGTCCGGGAGGTCGCGGCGGCAAGAATCGCGGACACGGCGGTCGTTACCGTGACGCCGGTACCCGTGGCCGCGGTGGCGGTGATCCCGCTAGCGGCGAGCGTGCAGGTGGGCGGGACGGTGCAGCTCGCCACCGCTACGAAAGACTCAGCGGGCGCGGTGCTGGGCGGCCGGGCGGTGACCTGGGCCAGCGGCAACCTGGCCGTGGCCACGGTAAGCGGCAGCGGGTTGGTGGCCGGCGTAGCGGCGGGGACGGCGACCATTACGGCGACTATCGGGAGATCTACGTGTCCTTTTGGATCAAGTTCGTGGGCACGGATTACGAGGCCTACCCGGGCGTGAACAAGTTCGGGTTCTTCGGCTACGGGAGCGGGACCGGCGTCGACTATTCGAATGACGGGTTTTTCGACCTGCGGCCGCCGCAGCAAGGGGGCTCGCGGGGCGTGATCGTCGATCACTTGAATCTGCAGTTCCAGCAGCAGAACCATGTGACGCGCCAAATCGTCACGCGCGCGACTATTCCTGTCGGGTCGTGGCACCGCTGGGAGGTCGTCATGAAGCTCAACGACCTCGGGGCCCCCAATGGCGTGTTGCGCTGGTGGCAGGACGGCGTGTTGATCGCGGATTACTCGGACGTCACCTACGTCACCCCCGGCAATACCAATGGCTTCTACTCGTATGAGTGTGCACCCTATTGGGGTGGCGGATCGTCGGGCATGAGCGCTAAGACGCGCGACGACTATGTCCTCACTGATCAACTTTACATCTCCGGAGTAGCGCGGTGAGACGAGCTTTTCGACAGCGTCGCGGTTTTGGTGACCTGAAACCCGACAGCACCTCGATTTTCGTGCTCAATCTCCCGGCACCGACGTTGCCTCTGAGGTGGAACGATGCCGTTCACGTTTAAGCTGTCCCAGCGTTTGGCCCGGATGCGATGGGCCGCCATCCGGCTCTCGACCGCGCCTTTCCGGCGCGTGCGCGAAACCGGCTGCGAATGCTTCCGGTCCCGCCCAACGCAGTATCAAGGTCGTGAAGGTAGTTGTCTTACTCGTACCGTCACCCCTGTCCCTTCGCAGAGCAAGCACTTCATCGCCCCTTCGTTCGCACGGAGGCAGGTGAGGGGGGCGGGTTTTTTTTTGACCCTAACTGTGGCAGGAGCGCAACACTATGACGTTCAAGCATAAGCTATCGTGCCGACTGGCGTTAATGAGAGACCGATGGATGGTCCTCTCGACGGTGGCGCTCGCCCTGGCGGCGCTCGCCGCCTGCGAGAAGCCCATCTCCCTCACTGGACCAGACACGAGCGCAGTGTTGCGGCTTGTCATCTCTCCTAAGGTCCTGACACTTCGACCCCACCAAGTCGCTGACTTCACCGCCGTTGGCCTTACGAGCACCGGCGTCACAGGCAGCACTCACGTCAGCTGGAGCGTCACCAGCGGCAGCATGACGGACACGAGTACGACCGGCGACCAGCATTACGCGCGCTACCAAGCTGGCGCCGATGCTGGGGCGGCTAAGGTCGTCGTCAGCGGGCGGCCGGGAGGGATCGCCGACACGGCCATTATCAGCGTGATGCCGGCGCCGGTGGCGTCGGTGGCGGTGAGTCCGGCGACGATGAGCGTGCAGGTTGGTGGAACAGTGCAACTTGCTGCCGCCACTAAGGACTCTGCGGGCAACCCGCTGAGCGGTCGCGCAGTCGCCTGGATGTCGAGCAATCCGGCCATCGCGGCTGCGTCGCCGAGCGGGCTGGTGACTGCCGTCGCGGCGGGCGCGGCCACGATCACGGCGACGAGCGAGGGGAAGAGCGGAACGGCCTCAGTGACGGTGACCACGCTGCCGCCGCCTCCGCCACCGCCCCCAGCACCGGTCGCGACAGTGACCGTGAGCCCGGCATCGGCGAGTCTCACGGTGGGGCAGTCGGTGCAGCTCAATGCCACGCTGAAGGACGCGAGCGGGAACGTGCTGAACGGCCGGACGGTCAGCTGGGCGAGTGGCACGTCGGGGGTGGCGACGGTGAGTGGGAGCGGGCTGGTCACGGGGGTAGCGGCCGGGACGGCGACGATCACAGCGACGAGTGAGGGGAAGAGCGGCACGGCGACGGTGACGGTGACGTCGCTGCCGCCGCCCCCGCCGGCCCCGGTGGCGTCGGTGGTGGTAAGTCCGGCGTCTGCCAGTGTGCCGGTGGGCGCGACGGTACAGCTCACGGCGAGCCTGAAGGACGCTAGCGGGAACGTGCTGACGGGCCGAACGATCGCGTGGGGGACGAGTGCGGCGGGCGTGGCGACGGTGAGCGCGAGCGGGCTGGTCACGGGGTCGGCGGCCGGGACGGCGACGATCACGGCGACGAGTGAGGGGAAGAGCGGCACGGCGCTCATTGTCGTGGCGAGCGCCCCTCCGCCGGGTACCAATCCCAACGAGCCCTCAGGCTACACCCGATTCGCGGAGCATGATTTCTCCACTCCGATCACGCAAAGCACGCCGAGCGCGACCGGGCTCATGGGCTTGTGGGCAATTGATGATCCCACCCTCTTGCCCAACATGACCTATGCGGTGGACCTCGGTGCTCCTCGGAGCGCCCCTCAGGTCTTTCAAGGCAAGTTCCCGGCCGGGCTCCAGGGTGGCTTCACTTCGATCAAGTGGCAGGGCTGGGACGCGGCAGCGGACGGGAATAGCTATGGGACCGAAATGCGAGAGATTTATCTCTCGATGTGGATCAAGATTGTTGGCCCTGACTATGAGAACCAACCTGTTGCCGGGACGAAGATGGGATTCTTCGGTTACGCCGAGCCTAAGAGCAGCCCGGGGAATCAGGGCGTCCCCAAGATCAAGGTGGACAGTCCTCAGATACGCAGCGACTTCAACCTGCGGTTCGAGCAGCAGAATACAGTGGACCGCATTCTCGACCAAAACGTTGATACGCGCCGGCTCATGACGTGCGGCGTCTGGCACCGTTGGGAGATGGTCCTAAGGCTCAACACGCTGGGCGTGACCGATGGCGTGTTGCGGTGGTGGGTGGATGGTACGCTCATCATGGACTACAGTGACGTAACATACATCACGCCTGGCAACACCTTGGGCTTCTACACGTTCAAGTTCTGGCCCTACTGGGGCGGCATCGGCGGCTCAAAGACCCGGGACGACTACATGCAGGTGGACCATATCTACATCTCGGGCATCAAGAAATAAGCTCTACGCCACGACGCGAATGGGGTGTGGTGGAGACGCCACACCCCATTTTTTTGGTGCCCGGCGGACATTGCTGGTACGTTCCGTGCGCCACGTAGATTCTGCGCGTGCTCATCGGGGAGTGACTAGGGGTCATGTTCGCCATGGTGGTGACGGTGGTGTCGGCTGGCGTCGCGCTGCTCCTAGCCTTGCCGGCAATCTCGGATCTGTTATGTCTCCTTCGCCCCAGGACGGGGCGGCGTGAGCCGGCGCCGGGCACGTCGCTTCCTCGGCTGCTCTTCCTCGTTCCCGCTCACGACGAAGAGCTTCTGGTCACGGCGTGTGTGCAGTCGATCCAGGCGCTCGACTACCCTGCGGGGACATTCCGCACCGTCGTCATTGCGGATAACTGTGCTGATCGCACGGTCGAGCTCGCGCGAGCAGCGGGCGCCGAGTGTCTGGAGCGGCGTGATCCGCTGGCGCCTGGAAAGCCCCAGGCCGTCGGTTGGGCGCTGAGGCAGCTAGCGCTGGGAGACTACGACGCCTGCGTGATCGTGGACGCCGACACCGTCGTCGACCGAGCCTTCGCTCGCGCCCTGGCCCGCTGGGCGCCGTTGCGCGGCAAGCTGCTGCAGGCGTGCGAGCGGCCCCTGAACGAGACGGACAGTTGGCTGACGCGCCTGGCCGGCCTGCTGGCTCGGCGCCGGGGAGAGGTTGCCCTCCCCCTGAAGGAGTCTGCGGGTTTGAACTGTCCGCTCACCTGCGATGGTACGTGCATCGGCGGTGACATTCTCGTGCGGGACGGTTGGCAGGCCACCTCACTCACCGAGAACTGGGAGTTGTATGCGAGGTATACCGTCGCCGGGGTGCCGATACATTTCGCGCGCGAAGCTCAGATCCACTATCAGGAGGCTCGCACTCTCCGGCAAGCGGCGACGCAGCGCCGTCGTTGGCTGGCAGGCCGACTCTGGGTGCTGCGACACTGGGGCGGGGCTCTGATCCGCAGCTCTCACATCACCCCTCATCAGAAGCTCGACGCGCTGTGCGAGCTCGGAGCACCGAGTCCCGTCTTGCATCTCGCGCTGGCCCTGATCCTCGCGGCGATCACGCTTACATGGCTGCCGCGGCCTGCCGGAACGGCGATCGCGGCGCTGGCCGTGGGGTCGCTGGGCTCGCAGGTAGTGGCAACCCTTGTCGCGTTGCGTCGGCACCCTCGTCCGTGGGCCACGCTGAGCGCCTTGCTCATGCTGCCCGTCTACGGTGTGTGGAGGCTCTTCCTCACGGTACTGACGCTGCTCACCCTGCGTGACACCCGCTGGAGGAAGACCGAGCACCACGGCGACGCACTGCCGGCTGCGGCAGGCGACCGGACCGGATGACGCCACCACGCGAGCGTGCCCGTCGGGGCTTGGCACACGTCGGCATCTACCGCGCCGCGGTAGCGGCCGCGTACCGTGTGGGCGTTCTGAGCCGCGTGCCCTACTGGGTACGGCGCTGGCGTGACGCGGCGGTCATCGTTTCCTACCACAACGTGGTGCCGGACGGAGCGCTGCGCGGGGAGCGGTTGTTGCATGTGCCCCTCGGCACGTTTCGCGCGCAAGTCGAGCGTCTCGCACAGGCGTTTCGCTTCGTTCCACTGGGCGACTTGCTGGCGCGGCACCGCGCGGGGCGGTCGATTCGGGGCCTGGCAGCGATCTCATTCGACGACGGCTACCGGGGCGTGCTGCGTCACGCCCTTCCCGTCCTGCGCCAGCTCGGGCTTCCCGCCACAGTGTTCGTCGTCGCAGGGGCGCTTGCCAGGACCGAGCCGTTCTGGTGGGATCGGCTGGCCGACGCCGCGGACGGGGCGGTGCCCGACCGCGAGCGTTGGCTGACAGACTTGGCGGGAGAAGAGGCGCGGATCCTCGGTGCCGCGCATCGGCGCCGCCCCGAGCGCACGTGGAGCGACGATTACCTCCCGGCGAGCGCGGCCGAGCTGGCGGCAGTGGCCGATGAGACGGGCGTGTCGCTGGGTCTGCATACGGTAACGCACCCCAACCTGATCCGGGTGTCGAGCGAGCGGTGCGTGGCGGAGCTAAACGGCTGCTGGACGATGCTGCGCGAGCGCTTCCCGGCAGTGCTCCCCGTTGTCGCGTATCCCTACGGGATGGTCGATGCCGCGGTGAGTAGCGCCGCGGCAGGCCGCGGATTCGGCGGCGTCACGCTCGTTGGGCGACCCCTAACGCCCCGTGATGCGCCGACTCTCATTCCCCGCTTATTCGTCGGGCCAGGGATGAGCCCTGATGCCCTCGAGGTCGCGGCCGTGGGTCTTCGCCTGCTCCGGTGACCGCACCGGTAGGCGACGACGCGGCGGCGCTCCGCCGCGGTGATTGCGTCAGCACAAGGGGCGCCAGCGCCTGAATGCGCGTGGTGTCGACCGGTTGAGGGGCGAATGCCCGCGCCGGGTTCATCGCGGGCCGCCGTGGGTGCAACACCTTTTGCAGGGCGATGCTGAGCCACGCCAGGGGAAGCAGCAGGGCGCGCGGCAGCCATACAACCGTGAGATCCGGATTGGTGCGACGCAATAGTGTCACGAGGTCACGCTTCGTCGGCGGCTGGGGCGCGACGAGGTGGAGCGTCTCCGGCGCCTCGTCGAAGTGTAGGGCGAGCCAAGCGAGCGTTCGCGCCGCGAGGCTGCGCTCGACCACCGCTAGCTGATCCCTCGGTGACCCGACCGCGACAAACACGGGTCCCACGCGCCGCCCCAGCCGGCCTGGCGGATCAAAATGGCGCGAGTCGATGATCGCCCCGGGCCGCACGACCTTGACCTGAAGCCCCAGCTCTTCCCCGAGCCGGAGCGCCAGGCGCTCCGATTCGAGTTTGCCCCAGACATAGGGTCCACGGTCCTGCGAGTTCGGCGCCGGCGGCGTGCTCTCGTCCGGCGCGGCCTTGCGCTGCGATGCGCCATCGGCGAGCACGCCGAGGCTCGAGACGTGCACGATCGCCCTCACCCTTGCTGCGGCGGCGGCCGAGAGGAGGTGACGCGTCGCGTCGATAGAATTGCGCTGATGCGCATCCCAACTGCCCCGCGTCTCGGCTGCGCAGTGCACCACCACGCGGCAGCCCCGCAGCGCCCCGGTCGCGAGCGGCGCGCCCAGGTCGGCGACGACATATTCCACGCCGGGGATTTGCTCCCACGGGGCTGGCTCCCGTCGCACCACCGCGCGCACGGCGGTGCCGGCGTGCGTCAGCTCGCGCACGACCTCGCTCCCGAGCAACCCCGTGGCTCCGGTAACCGCGACGGCACTGCCGCCGGTGGCGATCGTCGGAGGAACGGGGCGGACGGGGGCGGCGGTGCCCGTGGTGGGAAGGATGACGGCGGCAATCTGGTCACAGATGCGCTGCGTCGCCAGGATGCTGTCTGGGGAGACCGGCGGCGCGCTCCCGGACTGGATGGCGCGGTAGAATGCCGCGGTGATCTCGGTCAGGCCGGGGTAGCTACGTTGGCGGGGGATCACTCGAGTGCTCAGCGTCGACGTCGCCTCGCCCACCAACTGACGAGCGAGGCGGAATGGCGCGAGCACCTTGTCGATGCCGGAAGTCCCTGGACCGAGGAGCCGCTGCACAGTCCCGACGACAAAGTCGCACTGTGCCATGCCGTGCGACCCGACGAGTCGCAGATAGTGCTGGACCGGTCGACCCTCGAGCGTGACCACGAGCGTGCCGGTCAGGCGACCGCACCGCACGAGCGCGTGCACCGTGCCCTGTGGGCCGACCTCGATCGCTATGAGGTCTATCGGACTGCGGGCGTCTCCCTGTCGCAAGAAGTGCTCGAGCAGGTACACCGGGTGAGGGAGGATGTCGAGCAGCTGGTGATGGGGGGCAAGCGGGGCGGTCCCCGTGGGGCGAGGCCCGGCAGGCGTGAAGGCGAAGAAACTCTCCACGTGCACCACGTCGCCGAGATACGGGAGCAATGCCTGGGCACGCACCGCGGGCCGCTCGAACAGGCACTGGTGACCGGGGCAAACCTGCAGCCCTTGCCGCGAGGCGAGTGAGAGCACTTGCTCGGCCGCTACCGTGGATTCGGCGAATGGCTTTTCAACGTAGACGTGGCAACCGGCCCCGAGGGCGGCCCGGGCGAGTGTCGCGTGGGTATTGGCCGGGGTGCACACGTGCACGACGTCAACGGCCACCGTCGCGAGCAGCTCCTCGAGTGATGGGAACTCCCGCACGCCAAGGGACGCCTGACGGACTGACGCGAGCGAAGCGGGCACGGGGTCGGCGACGGCGACGAGCTGCGCGAGACCGCCGCTCCGGGCGATGGCGCGGGCGTGGTGGAGGGCCATCCGACCGCCCCCAGCGAGGGCGACCCGCAGAGGTCTGGTGAAATCGCGTGCGTGGACCGCCACTCAAAGACCTCCCGCGCTGGGCGTTGACAAACGGCGTCCCCGGGGGTCCGCAAGATGCGCACCAATCGCCTGTTCGGTGTCGGCGACGTTGCCGATGTCGCGCTCACGCAACAGAGGCAGCCTCCGGCCTGAGTGACAGGTGCCGCGGGCACCTCGTGGCGAGACGAAATCGGGAACTGCGCCCGGTGCGGCGGCATCCGGCCCCGTTCTTGCACCTCCGAGCGGGGTACCTCCGGGCCAGTGCGAGGCTTGGCCGCGCCACCCGCGCGGGACCGGAATGTTCGGAGGATCCGCGTGTTTAGAACCGCAACGACGACATCGCTCGGCTCGCTTCCGCGAGCCAGGCCGGCAGCGATTGGTCGCACCGGCTTACGCCTTTCACGCGATCCGTTCAGGGCAATTCTGTTCGTGATCACCGTCCTGACGGTGAGCCGCGTGCATCAGCATTTTCCCCTGCTCGCCAAGGCTCGGCCCGTCCTAGTGTTGTACATGCTCACCGCGGCATTCATCGTGTTGGCCCCGCGCTCGGTTTCGATGACAACCCTCTTCCGAACCTGGCCTCCAAAGGTCGTCGCTGCACTGGGAGTTGTGGCGTGCATCTCGGCGCTTTTCGGGATCTCGTTCGGCGGAGCGGCATCGTTTCTCGTCAGCGTCTATTCGTCCGTCCTGGTGTACGCATTTCTGCTGTTCATTGGAATCCGGAATGCGCGCGAGCTGTACACGTTCGTGTGGGCGTTCCTGGTAGGCGTTGCACTGCTCGTATGGCAGGCGCTCGCCGTGTTTCACCTCTTGCCGGTCCCGGGCCAGTCGATCGCACGCCTTGCCGAGATGTACACGTACGACTCGAACGACCTAGGCTGCGTGCTGATTGTGGGACTAGTACTGGCCGTCCTGACGCTCCTTGTCGCCGGGAAGAAGGGCAAGGTGACAAGTGCAATGCTGCTCGTCGGCATCGGCGTCGCGCTCGCCCGTTCCGGCTCGCGGGGCGCGTTCGTCGGGTTGATCGGGACGGGGTGCGCGCTGCTGCTGTTGCTCAAGCGGGTGTCCCTGATGAAGCGGGTGGGCTTTGTTGCGATCGTTGGTGGTGGCCTGGCCGTGGCCGCGCCCCCCGGCTACTGGGAACAAATCGGCACCGTGTTGAGCCCCACGAAAGACTACAACTGGCAGTCTGGGGACGGCCGCCGTGAAATCTGGGCCCGCGGAATTGGGTACATGCTTGACTATCCCGCCTTCGGTATCGGGATCAACAACTTCGAGCGCGCCGAAGGCACGATCTCCGACAAGGCGCGGCGCAGCTTTGCGGGTGACCCGATCCGCTGGGTGGCGCCGCACAACTCCTTTGTACAGGTCGGCGCCGAACTGGGTTTGCCTGGGCTGATCCTGTGGAGCTCCCTGATCGTCGGCGGGATCGTTGGCATGTCCCGTTTGCGGCGCCGCCTACCTCCGGCCTGGGCGCACGGGGACGCCGAGGAGCGGCTTCTCTACCTGGCGACCTTTCATCTCCCACTGGCGTTGATCGGGTTCGCGATTACGGCTTCCTTCGTCTCGTTTGCGTACCTCGACCTGGTCTACATGCTCGCCGCTTTCGTGGCAGGTGTGTACGTGGCTGCCAGCGAGAAGGCGCGGCGGACGGCGGCGACGCAAGTCCGTTAGTCGCCCGCTCGATTCAGTGACCCGCTCTCTCGGGGACGTCGACGCGCTGGCTCGTGGTGCGCGAGTAGTGCAACCCGGGGACCGGCCCTCGGTCCCGCGCATCCGCGTGCTCCACGTCGTGCTTGATCTGCACGCCGGCGGCCTGGAGCGGCTCGTGGCTGATCTGGTCCGGCGCGTCGATCCGGTGCGGTTTGACAACCACGTGCTCGCCCTGCGCTTCCTCGGCCGGAATGCGCGCGGCCTCGAGCAGGCCGGTCGTTTGCACGTGGCCCGTCCGCTGCCACGTTGGACCATGGTGTGGCCCTTGCCGCTGACTCGGCAGATCCGGGCAATCGCCCCCGATGTCGTGCATACACACAGTGGCGTGTGGTACAAGGCCTCCCTGGCGGCGCGCCAGGCAGGGGTGCGGCGATTAATTCACACGGATCATGGCCGCGTCGACCCCGATCGATGGGGGGGGCGCTTGCTGGATAGGCTGGCGGCGCGCCGGACCGATGTGGTGGTGGCGGTGTCCGAAGCGCTGGCGCAGCAACTGGCGGCGACAGGCGTCGCCGAGGCGCGGCGGCTGCGCGTGGTGCCGAACGGCGTCGACACCGAGCGGTTCGGCCCGCGGCCAGGCGGCGCCAGTGTGCGCCGTGAACTCGCACTGGACGATGTCACCCCGATCATCGGCAGCGTCGGACGGTTCGACGCCGTGAAACGGTATGACCTGATGATCGAGGCCTTCGCGTGCCTCCGCGCGGCATGGCGCGACGGCCCCGCTCCCGTCTTGGTCATGATGGGCGAGGGGCCTGAAGGGGCTCGTCTCGCGGCGCTGGTGGAGACGCATCACCTGCAGGGCGCTGTCCGCCTGTTCGGATGGCGTGATGATGTCGAGCGCCTTCTGACGGCCTTCGATGTTTTCACACTCGCCTCGCGGAGTGAGGGGACGTCAGTCAGCCTGTTGGAGGCGATGAGCGCCGGGATTTGTCCGGTCGTCACGGACGTAGGCGGCAATCGCGCGGTGCTCGGTGCGGAGCTCCGTCATCGTCTCGTCCCGGCGGGGGACGCGCGGGCGTTGGCGGCTGCATGGGAGGCGGCGCTGGCGGATGGGCAGGGTCGACGTGTCGACGGGGCGGCGGCGCGGCGACGCGTGGAGCAGCGGTTCTCCCTCGACGCCATGGTCCGCGCCTACGAACGCCTCTACGTGGGGGAGGCGGACACCGATTCCGCGACGACCTGATCGGCCGACCCCGCTGCCTGTAGCTGTGCTGCTGCCTCGCTCACGGTGGCGAAGGTCACCGAAGCCAGCCGAGTGAGATTCTCCACGTAGGACGCGATCGTGCGATAAAAGCGCTCGACGCCAGGCGCATCGGTGACGAACGGACTGAGGCCGGGCCGCAGGCTGGGACTGTGAAAAAAGAGGTGCAGGTGGCGGCAGCCGCCCTCGATGAGGCGGCGGGACAGCGTCAGCATATCTGCGACGGAATGGGTCTCGGGGCTGAGGAGAATCCGCGTGATCAGCCCGAGCCGGGAAGCGATGCCGAGGAGGTGGAGCGAGTGCAGCGGCCGGGCGGTCAGCAGCCGGTAGACACTGCCCCAAACGCCGAACGGCAACCGGCTGTAGCCGATCGACATGGGGAGCTCCATCAAGGCGCCCCCGGGCTCTGGAGTGCGGACGTCGCCCCCTCCGCCTAGGCGGTACATGTCGAGCGGGGCCCCGACAAACGTCGGGCCGTCATCGAACGCTTCCCAACTGACAAACGGGGTCACGCTGCTGTCGACCTGGTAGCCGGACCGAATCAAGGCGGGGACCGTCTCTCGGCCGAGACCATACCGGCCGGCCCGGAACGCGAGCGGTTGTGTACCGATGACGTCCCGCAACGTGGCTGTCAGTCGCTCGAGCTTCGCGAGTTGCAGCGCGGGCGGCAGATTCTTGAGCATGGAGTTGCGGGCCAAGAACGGCTCGTCGAGCGGCGGCGTGTTCCACGGATGCAGGTGGGCGCCGATCTCCGCTCCGCCCGTGCGTAGCTGCCGCAGCGTAGCCGCTGCCCACTCGCGGATCGCCACCTGATACGTCGCGAAGTAGGTCGCCCGCACCCCGAGCTGTTGAAACAGGACGTCGAGGCGCGGGAGCTCGCGGATGTTCTCGATCGTGACGCCCTCGCGGCAGGGCTGCCAGTTATCCTCCTCGGTGTCGACGGAGACGATCAGGAGAATCGGAGGTGACATGCGACGTGCTCACACGGAGGCGGGATCTGGCCGCGTACGTTCGTCATGATTGTGTGCCAACAGCCGAGAGCGTAGACGCCCCGCGAGATCGAGGCCGCGGAGCCACTGGCCGCGCCAGTTCGGCCGAAAAGCTACGAGCTCGACCGTCACACGGCGCGAGGCGGTCCACTGCATCTTGTACGGTTCAGCCCCCCTCAGGAAATCGAACCGCCGATAGCCCCGCTCGATCGCGCGGCGGATCATCATCGCCATGAGCACGTGCCCGACGCTCTCCGCCGCCCAGCGGGGATCGCGGCCGCTTTGATAGAAATAGACGGTGTCGCGATGCGCAAAACCATACCACGCTGCCGCGGGGTCCCCGTCGAGCTCCAGCGTAGATAGCCACAACTGGCCGCGGCGCGCTGCTTCTCGGACAAAGCAATGGTGCAACTGCTCTATCCGGGGATCACTAAAGGTGCCGGCGCCCGACCACCGCAGTTGGTGCAACGCGACCAGGCGGCGCCAGCCTTCATCGAGTCGTTCCGGGCCGTAGTCGACGACGACCACGGCATGATTGCGCCTGAGGTTTCGCTCCTTGCGCCGCAGGTTCTGGCGCCTCGCCGCGCTCAAGGAGGCGAGGTATTCCTCCCAGCTGCTCGGCAGCTCGAGGTACGGGCAGCTCCGCAGCGCCTCGCGTCGAATGGCGCAGCCGCGGCGGGTCAGCGCGGCGGCAAGCCGGGTGGCGTTCGTCGCGTCCGGGGCGAGGTTGCTCAGGACCATCACATCCCAGGGCAGGGCCTTCAGCGCCGTGACAACCGCACCAAGGTCTGCCTCGGGCGCCGCCAGCACATCCAAGTGATCCGGACAACCGATATCGCCGATAGCCCAGGTCAGGGCCGACACCCGCCGGCGGCGTAGCGTGACGTCGCGGACCGCAACCGGGAGTAGAGCTTCTACCGCCCCACCCGCGCCGCGTAGTAGCACTGCCTGGCTGGTGCGTACGTCCTCCGGTGGCGCCGAGTTAGCCCACGCCCAGTGCCACGCCCAGCCTGCGAATGGCGAGGCGGCCGGTGACCGCTTCAGCAGCTGGTCCCAGGCCAACGAGCCGTGGCGCAACTCCTCCAGGAGGGGCAGGCAGACGACAGCGGGGGTGTCCTGGCTCACTGTGGGCAGACCCATCGGCTACGGGGGGCTCGCGGGGCCGCCGGAAAGCGTGCCCATGGTCCGAAGGGTCTGCGCGCGCGGCGTCTCGAACACGGTGAGCTCCACTACGGTGCCGGCCTCCCAGTGGTCCTGATCATACGCTGTTTGCCAGCTGCAGCATAGAGCGCGCCCACGCGCTCGCCGACACCGGTAGGAACCTGGGATGTCGCGGTTACCCGCGCTTTATCAGAGCCCATCGTAGCGCTTCGTCACCTGTGGCCGTTGCGCCACCCCCACCTCGCAGGGCACACCAAGCGCTTGCGCTCCCCCACCTTCGGCGACACAATTCGCCAGACGCGCAAGGGCGCCGGGCCCTGTGCCGGGCGACTAGCTGCTGTCCGGTACGCCTCCTGTGGAGTTGCTCCTGCAGGGGCCGGGCCGCCGGACCGGAAGCGGCTGCGCGGCTGGCATGTGGCGCCAGCGCAGCGGAGCTGCGACGCCTTGTCGATCCGAAGGAGGCGACCCTCTGAAAGGACCTAGACAGGCAGTGGGGGGCCCCGCCCAAACCGCGGGCCCCGTGACCTCATGGCGAGAGGCCGCGGGGGTGGCGGCCCAGCCGGAGCCGGAGGACGGTGCGGCGTGGACGACGGACCATACCCGGAGCAACTGGCTCTGGGTTGCCGATTTGACGCGCTGGGACCGCGCCCTTGACATTCAGGGCGGCGGCGTGCCTGCGACAGCATGGGGGCGGCATTTCGGGTTCGTCCACCACCTCGAGCTGGCGTCCGCGGGCCTCGACTTTGCCCGGGTGCCGTCTGGCGAAGCCGAAACCGCGAATATCGCGGTGGCACGCGCCAGCCCGGGTGCGCTGCCCTATCGGGACGAGGCATTCGATTGCGTGATCTGGGAAGGTGCGCTCCAGCAGTGGGGAACGACGACTCGGCGCTCCGACCTTACGGCGGTCCTCGGGCGGGTTTTCGGCGAATGCCGGCGCGTGCTCCGGCCGGGGGGTTGCTTGTACGTGAGCATCGCGGTCGCCGCCTGGCCCGGGCGTCCGGTTGGCGCCGGCCGATTGGCAGCGGGGCTCAGTCGCGTCTTGGGGCGAGTCGCCGGCGCCGTCCGGCGGGGCGAGGCGCGGTCGCCCGTGTCCGATGGGGCGCACCGCACCGATCGCCTGTCGCTGCGGCGGGCGCTGCGGCGGTTGCTCACGCAGGCCGGTTTCTCCAGAGTGCAGGCGTTCTACATCGATCCATCCTATCACCACCCGTGGGGCATCATTCCGGCGCGGCGTGGCGCAGTGCTGGTGTACGAGAGGCGGCAGTCAGCGAGGGTCGGCCTCCGGTGGTGGCTCGCGTGGCTGGGGTTGCACCCGCTGCTGTACGGCTCCCATATGTTCCTCGCCTACACACGTGAACCCGAAGCTCCGCCAGCTCCTCGCCGCGTGCAGCGTCGAGGGTGACCTGGTCCGCCCCATCCGATGGTCGGAGGCGTTGATTCTACAGAACTACGGGGCGATTCCCCCCGCCGTAGGGAAGCATGGTTTCTACGTGTGGAATCGAGGGTTCAACCTGCTGCTGCTGGGACGGCGCGGCGAGCCACGGTATTTTTGCAAGTGTCGGCCGGCGGCCGATCAAAACCTGGGGCGTGAGACCGCTGTTCTCAGGGCGCTGAATCGCGACCCCGAGCTGAGCGGCGTGGCGCCCCGGACGCGCGGCGCCCGATCTGAAGAGTTGCAACTCCAAGTCAGCGAGTTCGTTCCCGGACGTCCCTATGCGTTCAGCGTGCCGCGCCTGGGTGAGAGCCAATGGGCCGCGTCCATGCGCGATATCCTGACCGTGGCTCGCCGCGTATCGACTCGCGCAGCTGCGCTGCTGCCGGACTTCTTAGCTGGCCCCGGTCCGGTCGTGCTGCACGAGGTTGCCGCCCCCTGCCTGACGGAGCTTGCGTCGGCGGGCCTGGGCGAGGATCAGCTGCGCGCCTTGGACGCGGCGATCCGTCGAGCCGGCACCCTGCCGCGCCTGCTGCAGCACGGTGACCTCTGGCCGGCCAACATCCTGTGGCATCAAGGGTCCTGGCGACTACTTGACTTCGAGAGCTTCGGGCGCGTTCAGGTCCCACTGTACGATGTGCATCACTTCGTGCGCACTTGCGGGAGCTTGCGGCGGCCCCGCTCCGAGGCGACGGGCGGCTGGCTCGACCGCTTGGCGTCGCGTGACCGGGAGGCGGCGCTCTGTCGCGAGACGATCCGTCGCGAGGCCGGCGAACTGGGGCTGAACGCCGCGCAGGCTCTCGGGGTGCTCCTCTATTACCTGGTGGACATCACTGCACAGTTTCGCCTGCGGGGCGTGCCGCGTTCATTCTGGGGGCCTCTGGCGCTGGAAGTGCAGCGCGCAGCGGACACACTCAACGCCAGCGCTCGCGTGGAGGAGGTCCTGTTGGGGTGGCCCTGAGAACGAGACCGCTTGCGTCGCGTTCAGGCTCTCTCTGTTGCCAGGAGGCGCCGGTCGTCGCCATGGGCCCGACGCGTGACGACGGTAAGAACCGCCGCCGCGATCCTATCGATGTGTGCGGCGCTCAGTTCTTGGTGGATCGGCAACTCCAGACAGTCGTGGCGCCAGCCAGCCATCTCCTGTGCCAATTCGTGCGGGCATGTCGGATGGGACACTTCCCACCAGTTCCCACTCTGCACGCCGAGTTTTTCAAGGTCCTGCTGGAACGCACTCCTATCGGGGACGATGATCGGAAAAAACAACGGACAGACTCCGGCTGGCAGGTCGGGGAAGGGGCACGTGACGTGAAACCGTAGATGGGAGGCGAGGCGCATGTAGTTGAACTGCCGCCGCGCCACGACTGCTTCCGGATCCATGAAGTGCATGACGCGAGCAACCCACGGCGACACGCCATATCCCAACATCCGTGGATCCCAATCACTGCCGGAGCAAATCGTCTGGCGTCTATTCCACCGAATCACCTTGGCGAACTGGCGGGATGCCCGGACTGCCCACGCCTCGACCCGTCCCCAGCCCGATGACCGCAGACCCTGTTGCAACAGATCTCCCATCTGAACAAACGTGGACGCCCGTGGTGCCGGGGGCAGGGCCGTGGTCGGTCGTTCGGACTTCGTCACCACAAACCCGCCGTGCGGAAGCGGGAGCGTCTTGTAGACGGAGAAGATCGCGAGATCGCCGACTGAGCCCAGCCAGGTGCCATTGTCTCGGCTGAACAGCGACAGTGCGCAATCCTCGATCAGCTTCAGGCGACGTGCTTGACACAGTCGACGTATGGGTTCGAGCGGCTGTGGAAAACCGAAGTAATGCGTGACATACAGAGCGGAAACCGTGTTGTCGAGTCGTTGTTCGACATCTGCGAGGTCGATGCGGAGCTGCTCGTCGACCCGGTAGTAGCGCAGGGCGTAGCCGGCGGCCAGGAGCGCGTCGATCTCTACTCCCTGATGATAGGCGGGCACGAGGATCGTGCTTTGCGCGGGCAGGTTGAGGGTCGCCACACCGTGATACAGCGCGACCCGACCGCTAAAAGCCCAGGTCCCCTTCGGGTCGCTAAACGGGAACGACTGTTGCCACCTGTTACTCCAACTCGGCAGGCGCGTGAGCTGAGACCACGTTGGGCACAGCGGAATCACCGAGCCGGTCGGCTTCCGTTCCGCCTCCACCGAGCCCCCTTTCCCAACGGACGAATGTTGTCCCAGAGTCCGATACGGCTCGTCGACGCTGTCGTCTGGCGTGTTGCCTAAGCATGCCCACACCACGGCGGACAGTCGGCGGACTGAAGCTCCGACGGTCATCTGAGCGACCTCCTCGTGCCCCGACGCCCATCGAGGCCTGGTGAGACGAGAGCCATGCCACACTACCAAACGCGCATCTGTGCGGCTCACCCGCAATTCAGGTGCCGTCAGCGGCCGAAGGAGCACGGCGCGGCTATTGGCCGGTAAAACCAATTTGAATCGAAGGCGTGGCGTTGGCGCAGCAACGCCAATCCACCGTGACGCAGCTGCACGGCGGTCTTTCACGGACGCCCCGCCAATGCACCTTTCAAGCAGGTCCGAAAAACGCCCCGCCCTTCACACAGGAGACGTGTTTCGAATCGGCATTGCTTGCGCGACCGCTCGCAGACGGCGGCTGACGTAGGAAGACGCAGAACTGAGCGCTGCCGCCAATTGACCGCGCAACGGGTTCGGCTCCAAAGTCCACTCCTCGCCCACTGCGACAATAGTGTTACTGAACCCACGCTTGAAGTCCGAAATCCCGCCCAGGGGGTCGCCTTCTCTGAGGTGACCCATGGTCACGCCGCCGAAGTCGAACCACCGCGCCCCGGCCCGCTTGGCCCAGCGAATGAGGTCCCAGATGAGCGCGTACGTGAATGGCGTGCGCGACCTGGGTAACCGCGTCATCCCGGTTGCGGGATTGTCGACATAGTCGCCATGGTTCAAGCCCCACGCGAACGCCACCAACGCCTCGGGGCCCTGCGCATCGGTTCGAAATAGGCCGGTGAGGCGGGAGAGCTCCGGACAGCGATCCGACAGTGCCGTCACCCCGTTCCAATCCTCGTGGTGAGGCGGGCCGCCGGTGCGCGCCAGCGACTCGCCCAGGAGTGCCTCCAACCGACCCACCGGGGCTGGCCTCGCAATCGTCCTCACCTCAAACGGCTGCTCGGCGATCTGGCGAATGTTGCGCCGGGTGCTGCGGCGGAACGTAGCGAGAATTCCGTCTTCGTCCGGTGCCAAGTCGACCAAGACGGTATCGCGATACGTGCGCGACTGCGCGGCGGACCGAAACCCGAGTTCTTGCAGCAACGTCCCGACCCGCTCGCGTATTGCGCGATCTTGCGCATACACGTCCACGTGCACCCGCAGCACGCGGGCACGGGATCGCCCGAGGTGCGCGAGCGCGCGCAGACCCGCTGCCCGAGCTCCGTCGGAGAGCGCAGCGCCGAACTTCTCGACGCTGAAGAGCACGTGGCCTGGCATTGCCCGGCTGCGACTCACATCCACGGCGAACCCGGCCTGGTACCCCGCACCGGCTGCTTTCACCGCGACGAACCACAGCCTGCGTGTGGGATGCACAATGGCCCATTCCGTACGATGCTGCACCGGCAACGGTAGCCCGGCGGCGAGCATCCTCGCCTCACAGTCGGCGCGCTCCGGTCCGAGCTGCTCGAACAGTTCGACTTCGTACTCCGGGTCGTGCCAGAGCAGCCGGGGTCGGGAGGGCGAGGCGGCGGGGGCCACAGGACCCTTGGAGAGTCGAACGGGGATCACACGAAGAAGGCGTTCAATCAACCGCTCCGCTCCACAGCTTGCCTTGCAAGAGCCCAAGGGCGGAAGAGTGCAGGTCGCTGCACGAGCGCAACATGGGGGCTACGTTGCCCTCGTGACCGCGGCCAGCACGAGACCGGGCTCGCGCAGGAGCCGCCTGATCGCTAGCCGTTCGTCCTCGGACAACACTCCGATATGCCATAGGGCGCCGAAGTAGGCTGCCAGCAGGATGGCTCGAGCGGCGAGCGACCACAACACAGTGAACCGGGGCAGGAGCAGCGCGACCACACCGACGGAGATTGCGAGGAGCGAAAGGCGGATCACGGGCGTCCAGCGATAGTGGACCGGCCAGAGCCGCTGCGACAGAGCGTATACCATCCACTCCCGGACGCCAAAGGATGCGACGGTCGCGAGGGCAGCGCCCAATCCCAGGAGGCGGGGGATGAGCAAGGCGTACCCGGCCAAAGCGACTAGCGCGCCCACCCAGTTTGCCAGCGTGTAGTACTCTGTCCGCTCCTGCACTTGCATGCCGATGTTGTGCATGACGGTCCAGGATTGCAGCACGTAGGCGATCAAGATGATCGGCACGAGCCGTCCCGCCGGCAGGAATGCCGGTGCCGCAACGATGCGGAGAAAATCACCTACGAACAGGGTAATGAGCACTCCGATCGTGAGGAGCACGATGCTGAAGTAGATGAAGGCGCGGCTGTACAGCTCGTCGCGATCGGGCCGGTTCGCGATTTCAAAGCGCGCTGGCTCCCAGACGAGTGAGAACGGCAACTCCCCGAGCTGAGCGAGGAGGAAGCCGAATTGATAAGCGAGCCCGTACAGGCCCACGGTCGTGGCATCGGAATCCAGCCTCAGAAAATAGCGGTCGCCGAATGTCATGATGAATGTCGCAACCTGCGTTCCGACGAACGGAATTCCGAAGCGGAGCAGGTCGCGGGCGGCGGACCCAGACAACCGCAGTCCGACTCCCTTTAGCACGTAGATCGTGAGCGCGGCGCCAACGAGGAGATTGGCCACGAGAGTGCTGAGCAGCACTCCCTGAGCGCCTAGGCGCAAGGCCACTACGAAGACGATGTTCAGGCTCACCTGGAGGACGAGCTTCGCCGTCGTGACCCCGACATAGAACAGGGACTTGTCGCGCAGACGCAGATAGGCAAAGGGGACGAGGAGCAGGCTCTCGAAGGCCAGGCTCAATCCCCCGATCCGGACGAGCGTGACCTGCTCCGGGCTGCCGAACGCCACTCGAGAGATGGTGGGCGCGAAGACCAGGATGGCGGTCGCCGCCGTGGCGTAGGACGTGACGAGCACGATCAGAGCCGTTGACAGCACCGCACGGCGCTTTCCTGGCGTGTTGGCCTTGTGGTAGTACCGGAAGATTCCGGCGCCCAGGCGGGAACCCGCCACGATGGACGCCACCTCGAGCACCATGTCGACCAGCTGCAGCAGGCCGTAGTCCGCGGGCGTGAGGTAATGCGTGTAGACCGGCAGCATGATGAACGCCACGGCCTTACTGAGAATGATGCCGCCGCCGTAGACGAGGCCATGCTTGCCGATCCGGCTCATCTGAAACGGCGTCCCGATCGCGGCCGAGCCTTCTCCCGAAGGATAGCTCTGTATGTGGTGCGTTCCGGACGCCGCCAGGCCTACGCCATCAGCCACTGGTCAGATCCTCTTCCGTAAAGGCAGCCAAGAAGCCTCCCCACCGGGCGGTGGGAGCGCTCAAGTAGCCCCGCCTCTGCAAGAGCCGCGCTCGCTAGCCCGAGCCGTGAGGACCAGTTATGGGGGAGCGGGGCGTGTGGCGTAGGCGCGACAGCCGATGGCCCGAGCGGCATGGGACCTGCACTCGACTTCTGGAACCTTTGTTCCTAACGCACGGAGGTAAGCTTCTGTTGACCCAGGCACTACCGCTCCCCCTGCGAGCGCACCCGATACTCAACCTGGCCGCTATTAGAGAGGCGTGGCGCGAGCGCATCGGGGCGGCTGCCGTGCGGGCCTAGGAGCGCTATGGTCGTCCTGCAAGTCGTCGCCCCAGCCGACTTCGGTGGTCTCGAGCGCGTGGCTCACGCCCTGGCGCACGGGCTCCACGGGCTGGGCCATGACGTGCACGTCGCCATTGTGCTGGATGTCGCCGCGGAGCGGCACCCCTTCCTGACGCCCCTCGCTGACTGCGGCATTGCCACCCATGCGCTCGAGCTGCCGATGCGCGCCTATTGGCGAGAGCGGCGCGCGGTGGCTGCCCTGTGCCGCCGTATCCGCCCGGATGTGATCCACACGCACGGCTATCGGCCGGATGTCGTGGATGCCAGCGTGGCCCGTAAGCTCGGGATTCCAGCCGTCACCACGGTCCACGGCTTCACCGGAGGCGGTTGGAAGAACCGCTGTTACGAGTGGCTGCAGCGTCGCGCGTTCCGGCGGTTCGGCGCGGTCGTCGCGGTGTCTCGGCCGCTCGTCGAGGGCTTGGCCCGGGCGGGCGTGCCTCGGGCGCGTATTCACGAGGTACCGAACGCGTGGTATGAGACGTCCCCACCGCTCGATCGTACGGCTGCGCGGATCGTGCTGGGTCTTCCACAAGACGGCTTCGTGGTCGGGTGGGTCGGGCGACTGAGCCAGGAGAAAGGCCCGGACGTGCTGCTCGACGCCCTGCTTCGCGTGACCGACCTGCCGCTCGTCGTCTCGGTAGTGGGGAGCGGTAGCGAGCGGCTCCGGCTGCAGGCCCGGGCCCGCGCACGCGGGCTGAGCGGGATCGTCTGGCACGGCGCCGTGCCCGACGCGGGCCGGCTGTTCCGAGCGTTCGATGTGTTCGTACTCAGCTCGCGCACGGAGGGTACGCCGATCGTGCTGTTCGAGGCGATGGCTGCCGAGGTTCCCGTGGTCGCCACGCGGGTCGGGGGCGTGCCGGACATCCTATCGCCGAGCGAAGCGGCGCTCGTACCCGCGGCCGACCCGGCGGCGCTGGCGGCGGAGTTGCGCGCGGTCTATCGTGACCCGGGGCAGGCACACGAGCGCGCCCGCCGCGCGCGCGGGCGCCTGGAGCGCGACTTCAGCGTCGCGCCTTGGCTGGCGCGCTACGAGCGAATCTACGAGCTGGTGGGCCGAGCCGCGCCAGCCGCTTTGGTGGGTTGATGGTCGTGTCCGTCATGGTGCTCCTCGGTTGCCTCGGTCTCTGTGTGTACACCTACGTCGGCTACCCCGTGCTGCTCCAGCTCCTGGGGTCGCTCGGCCGCCGGCGCCGAGCGCAGTCGCCGCCCCGGGAGTGGCCCCTCGTTAGCATTACCATCCCGGTTCACAACGAGGCCGAGGTGATTGCGAGCACGCTGGAGCGGGTATTGGAGGTCGACTACCCGGTGGAGCGGCGCCAGATCCTCGTCGTCTCGGATGCGTCAAGTGACCAGACCGACGACATCGTGTCCCGGTTCGCGCCTCGGGGGGTCGAGTTGCTGCGGTTGCCGGAGCGGCGTGGCAAAACGACAGCGGAGAACGTCGCGCGGGCCCATCTGCGTGGCGACATCATCGTCAACACCGACGCGTCGGTGCGCATCCACCCGCAGGCGCTCAAGGCCCTCGTCACCCGGTTCGCGGATCCCACAGTGGGCGTGGCGTCCGGTCGCGACGTCAGCGTGACGCACGGCGACCCCCGGGCGAACGCAGGCGAGTCGGCTTACGTCGGTTACGAGATGTGGGTGCGGGATCTCGAAACGCGAGTATCCGGTATCGTGGGAGCATCGGGATGCCTGTATGCCGTTCGGGCGGAGCTGCACCGCCAGGCAGTTCCCGGGGACCTGAGTCGCGATTTCGGGTCCGCGTTGCTCGCCCGGCGCCGCGGGTTGCGAGCCGTGTCCGTGCCCGAGGCGGTGTGCTTCGTGCCGCGCGGCGCCTCGCTCCGCCAGGAGTATCGCCGCAAGGTGCGCACCATGGCGCGTGGCCTGCGCACCCTGTGGGCGCTGCGGGCGCTGCTCAACCCGCTGCGCTACGGCCTCTTTGCCTGGATGTTGTGGAGTCACAAGCTGTGTCGCTGGCTCGTGCCCTGGGCCGCGTTGGTAGCGCTGGGCGCGGTGGGAACGCTCGCGCCGGACACGCCGTGGACGCGCGTCGTGCTGGGAGCGACCGTCGGCGTCGTAGCGCTCGCCGGCGTGGGATGGTGGTGGCCGACCAAGCAGCGGGGGGGTATTCCCGGGATGTTCGCCCTGCCGGCCTATGCCGTGTCCGGCAACATCGCCGCGCTGCACGCCTGGCTGCTTGCCGTGAGCGGTGTGGGTACCGCGGTGTGGGAGCCTACCCGACGCGAGACGACTGCCGAGACCGCCTGACTTGCTTCAGTCCTGAGGTGGCTTACCAGCCGCCCCGGCGGAGCAGCATCACCGGGATCGTGCGCAGCATGATCCGCAGATCCTCGGATGCCGACTGGCGCCGAATGTACTCGAGATCGAAGGCGACCTTGCGCCGTACGTCGTCGACCGAGCGGTCGTATCCCTGGTTCACCTGGGCCCACCCGGTGATGCCGGGGCGCACCCGCTGACGGCGCTGGTATCCTTCGATCTGCTCGCGCAGGTAAACAAAGATCGCGGGCTGCTCAGGCCGGGGGCCGACGACGTTCATGTCCCCGCGCAGCACGTTGAAGAGTTGGGGCAGTTCGTCGAGCCGCAACTTGCGCAGTACCCGGCCAATGGACGTTACCCGCGCGTCGTCTGGCTCGGCCCAGACCTGGTGCTCGCGCCGTCCCGACGCGACATACATCGTGCGGAACTTGTACATCGTGAACGGCTTGCCGCCCTGGTCGAGGCGGCGGCGCGTGTTGCCGCCAGCGCGTGACAGGGCCCGCCGGTCCAGGCCGACGCGCGTTTGCGTGAACAGCACCGGGCCGCGCGAGGTGAGCTTGATCAGCACCGCGATCAGCAGCAGCAGCGGCAACACTACAATGAGCGCGGCCGCGGCTACGGCGGTGTTCAGCAGGCGCCGTAACCAGCGCTCCCGGTCGCGTGCGCGACGCGACACCACGTGGAGCCGCTCGATGCTCGGCCGGCCTGCTGCGATTTCGATATCCAGCGACGTCGCCATGGCCGGAGCGTTGGGCAAGCCGTGTGCGCGGGCCGTGAGCGAGTCCACGTTGGTTAAGCCCTTGGGGGTCCAGCGGTTGGAATGGTGTCGTTGGGCGGACCGTGGCGCCGTCATGTCGCGCGCGTTCGGCGCGTGTGGGATCGCCGCGACGCCCCGCCGCATGGTCAAACTGTCGCGGCGGGCAACTCGAGCTCGAACGAGAACCGCGTGCCCCAGTGTGGCCGCGTCTCAATCCGCAGCTGCGACCCCATTGCGTGGACGAGCTTGCGGCAGATGGCAAGCCCGAGCCCCGAGCTGGAGAAGTAGTAGCGCGGCCCTGTCGCCCCCTTGCGGAACGGCTGGTACAAAGTCGGCAGCACGGCGGCGTCGATGCCCTCGCCCGAGTCACGGACCGAGAACTCGAGGCGCGTCGCGCCGACCGGCCGGGCGGCGATCTCGACGAAGCCCGCCTCGGTGAACTTGACGGCATTGGTCGCGAGGTTGAGCAGCACCCGTCCCAGCGCGCGGGCGTGGCCGATGCGCCGCTCCGGCACCGGATGGACCAGCTGGACCTCGAGCCGCTTCTCTTCGGCGAGCGGCAGCACCATGCCTCGCACCGAGTTGAGGATCTCGACGACGGAGAAGGGCTGGGGCCCGCGCTCGAGCAGCCGGTCGCCCCCGCGGGCGTGCTCGAGCACGTCACTCGCCGTGGCGCACAGACCAAGCGCCGCACTATAAATGAGCCCCAGCTGGCGGCGCTGGCTATCGGTGACGGGACCGTTTTCCGCGTTCTGCAGCGATTCCGCCAGGAACAGGATCGCGGTGAGCGGGGAGCGCAGGTCGTGCGCCATCTCGACCACGAGCTCCTGCCCATTCGGCCCCGCGAGGCACGCCGCCAGGTCCTGCGGCTCGGGCTCGACCTGTGGAACCGGAGCGGTCGTCGGCGCCTGCCACTCGAGCCGTTCGGCGGTGCTCGTCTTCATGCGTGTGCTCCCTTGGGACTACGAGGTTAGCTCGCCGCCCTCTCCCACCGCTACGCTGTGCTCGGGTACGGCCGGCTCGCGCTCGATCACCCAGCCGGTGCTGGGACTGCGCTGCAGGCCGTGGCGCTCCATCAGTCGGTACAAGGTGGTGCGGTCCACGCCGGCGATGCGCGCCGCCTTGGACATGTTGCCGCCCGCCCGGTTCACGAGCCAGGTGAGATACTGTCGCTCGAACTGGGCGATCACCCGATCGCGGGCGGCGTGATAGCTCTCTTCCAAGAGCGTGGAGATGAGCGACGCGGGGTTCGCGGTGGCCCGGGATTCTCCTTCGCCCGTGAGCTGCAGGTCCTCGGGCCGGATCTCCGTGCCGGGCTCCACGATCACCGCGACGTGTTCGATGGCGTTTTGCAGCTCGCGCACGTTGCCGCGCCAGTTGTGACCGCACAGGGCCCGGATTGCCGCGTCACTGAGTTTCGGGAACGGCGCGCCCTTGTTGCGGTGCCGGATCCAGTACGTGGAGAGGAAGTACTCCGCGAGCAGGGGGATGTCCTCCGGCCGGTCGCGCAGCGGGGGCACTTGGATCGGGACCACGCGGAGGCGGTAATACAGGTCTTCCCGCAGCGTGCCCGCTTTGACGGCCTCCTCGGGGTCACTGTTGGTGGCGGCGATGAAGCGCACGTTCACTACCGCGTCGTTCGTTTCGCTGCCCACCCGGCGCACCACGCCGTCCTGAATAACGCGCAGCAGCTTCGCCTGGATCGGCTTCGACATCTCGATCAGCTCGTCCAGGAACAGCGTGCCGCCGTGCGCCGCCTCGAGCAGGCCGGGCTTGTCTCGCACCGCCCCGGTGAACGCGCCCTTGCGGTGGCCGAACATCTCCGATTCGAGCAGCCCCTCGGGGAGGGCGGCGCAGTTGATCGCCACGAACGGCCGGCTGGAGCGCCGACTGTGATGGTGGATGAATTGCGCGATCATCTCCTTGCCGCTGCCGCTTTCCCCGGTGATGAACACGGACGCGTCGGTCGGCGCCACCTTGCGGGCCAGCTCGATCGCCCGGCGGAACGACGGGGCGGTGCCGAGCAGGGTGATCTTGTCGCTGTGCGCGTGCCGCCGCTCCAGGTCCTCCTGCTGCTCGCGGGTCTCACGGGCCACGGCCAGCGTGTGCACCGCCCGGCCGATCAGCACCTGGAGGTGGGAGGCAGAGAACGGTTTCGGGAGGTAGTCGAACGCGCCCTGCCGCAGCGCCTCGACGCTCGACTCCACGCTCGGATTCCCCGTCATCACGATCACGATGGTGTCGTGGTTGGTGGTGAGCGCCGTGCGGAGCAGCGTCAGGCCGTCGACCTGCGACATGTAGAGGTCGGCGAGCACGATGTCGAACCCGCGGCGTTTCAAGAGGTCGAGCGCTTCCTGCCCGCGGCTGCAGACCGTCACGTCGTAGCCTTCGTGGCGTAGCACCGTCGCGCAGCTCTCGCGCAGCGTGTGCTCATCGTCCACTACGAGGATGCGAATCCGCGCCTTCGCATCGGCCCCGATCGCCAAGAGGGACGTGACGTCCTTCGCCTCGTCACGCGCTCCGGGCCGGGAGACGCCGTTCTGTGCAAGTGGCATGGACATCGGGCTCATTCCAGCTCAGGTTGGTCCCTCCTTACGCAGGGTTCGGGCCAGCCTGTCGCGACGTCGCATCGTGTCAGATTCTCCAGCGATTCCGGCACGAACGCCGGATCGCTCCCCGGGCGCCGTGAACCAGCCGCACCAACCTGCATCCGCTGACGTGCCAGCTGTGCACCGAATTGCGGCATGCCGCACGGGGCTGGCAACGCAAGCACGCCACCGTGCGCGGTATCGGTCTTGCTGTGGTCACGGTGCGACGGTCATGCGGCACAAGGCCGCCCGACCGAACTCTGACTGAACCTTTCGGGAACGCACCAGATGACCATCAGCAACTTGCCCGCTCCGCTCGGCCCGGCACCGATGGCCGCTCCTGGGATGCCGCAGCGGGGCATTTCGGTGTTCGACTTGGACGGTCGGGAGAGCGGGGTCGACTGGCGACGCATCCTCAGCGCCCTGCTTCGCTTCAAATGGCTCATCGCCACGACAACGCTCGTCGGGACGATCGCCGGGGTCGGCGCCACGCGGTTCCTCAAACCCCAGTACTCCGCCCAGGCGAAGATTTGGATCGACGTCGAGGGCCGACGCGGTCCCGAGCGCGGTCCCACGCCGATTCGCTCCGGGCAGCTGCTCGATGCGGAGTCGTGGGTGGATCTGCTGGAGTCCTACGTCGTGCTGGACCAGGTGGTGCGTGACCAGCGGCTGTACGTGTCACCCAACGCGCCGGCGGATGCCCAGGCGGTCGCGAAGTTGGGCGTGGCCGATCAGTTTCAAGCAGGCGCGTACCGTTTCACGGTGGACCATTCGGGGCAGGGGTACACACTCGCCACGGCCGACGGGGTCGAGCTGGAACGCGGTACGCTCGGCGATTCCGTCGGGTCGCGGTACGGGTTGCGGTGGGTGCCGGACGCGAGCACCGTCGCCCCGGGACGGGTCGTCGAGTTCACCCTGACCACGCTGCGCGATGCCGCCACGTCCCTGGGCGAGGGGCTCGACGCGCGGATGGACCAGGAGGGGAGCTTCTTGCGCCTCGAGCTGCGAGGCGCCAATCCAGTCGACATCACTGCCATCGTCAACGCAGTGGCGCAGCGCTACGTCACGGTGTATGCCGACCTGAAGCGCCAGAAACTCATCGAGCTCACCAAGATTCTGGGCGAGCAGCTGCAACATGCTCAGGAGAACCTCCACGGCGCGGAGGCCTCCCTGCAGCGCTTCCGGGAGGAAACGATCACCCTGCCGGGCGACCGCCCGAGCGTGGGGGGCGCGTCGGTGGCGGGTGCCGCCGTCGGTGGGCCCGGGGCGACTGGCGCGGTCGCGGCGCGGGATCCCGTGTTCGGCAGCTTCTTCGACATGCAGATCTCCCGGGAACAGGCACGGCGCGATCGGGACGCTTTGGACCGGCTGCTGGCGCAGGCCGGTGACTCGGGGCTGTCGGCCGAGGCACTGTCGGTGGTCGGGCTGGTCCAGGCGAACCCTGAGCTGACACAGGCGCTGACGGAGCTGATGACGAAGCAGGCCGAGCTGCGCGCCCTGCGCTACAAGTACTCCGACGCGTACCCGCCGGTGCAGCGGCTCCTCGGGGAGATCGCGACGCTGCAGCGTCAGACGATCCCGACGCTCGCGCGCCAGCTGGCCGGCCAGCTCGCGGCCAAGGAAACGGAGCTCGGCCGTCGAGTCGATGCCGACTCGCGGACGTTGAAGCAGATTCCCGCCCGCGCCATCGAGGAGGCGCGGCTCCGCCGCGACGCGGCGCTTGCGGAGAACCTCTACCTCAGCCTACAGGGGAAGTACGATGAAGCGCGGCTCGCCGAGGCGAGCACGCTGTCGGACGTGCGCGTGCTGGATTCGGCGGTCGTGCCGCGGCGGCCCGTGAAGAACACGAGGCGGCGGGTGATTCTGCTGGCCTTCTTCGGCAGCTTCGCGATGGCAGTCGTGGGAGCGGTCCTGATCGACCGCGTGGATCCGCGCGTACGCTACCCCGATCAGGTGTCACGCGAGATGGGGCTCACCATCCTGGGGGCCGTGCCGCACATTCGGGCGGGTGCGCGGCCCGAGCGCAGCGGGCGGCGCGTCCGGCCGCCGGAAGACGTGGCGGTGGTGGTGGAGGCGCTGCGCGGTGTGTGCCTGAACCTTGTGTACACCCACGGCGCCGTGGCTCCATTGGTCGTCACCATCACCAGCCCGGGGGCGGGCGACGGCAAATCCTTCCTCGCCGCCAACCTCGGGCACACGTTCGCCGAGGCTGGGCACCGCACGCTGCTGATCGACGGGGACCTGCGACGGGGCGTGCTGCACCGCCGTCTGGGGGCCCGGCGCCGCCCCGGGGTGAGCGACTTCCTGCGCGGCGAGGTCCCAATCGAGGCGATCGTCCAGACCACGCCGTACCCATCGTTCTCGCTGATCGGCTGCGGAACGCGTGCCTACAACGCGCCCGAGCTGCTCGGCTCGCAGACGATGTCACAGCTGCTCACTACGCTGCGCCCGAGCTATGACGTCATCCTCGTCGACAGTCCACCGCTCAGCGCCGGGGTCGACCCGCTGATCCTCGGCACGCTCACGGGCCATCTCGTCGTGGTGCTGCGGACCGGCTTCAGTCATCGCGATATGGCGTCGGCCAAACTCGAGGTACTGCAGCGGCTGCCCGTGCGCTTGCTCGGAGCGATCCTCAACGCAGTGCCCGCGGGCGAGGCGTATCGCTACTACTCGTACTATCTGCCGGGCTACGAAGCGGTCGACGAGGAGGCCGAGCGCGCGAGCGGTGGAAAGGGTCAGCCGTTCGTGATCTAGGAGGGGGTGGCGGTGGCGCCGTCGTCGAAGCGCCGGAGCCAGTTGGCCCCTTCGGCCCGCCCGGTGCGCAGGGCGGTGGAAGCGCGCACCAGCAAATCCACGGGCTCAATTGGAGCATACCCGACGTTAGCGACGGCCTCGTAGCCGCAGCGCACGCGCAGCGGCGGTTGGGGCTGCGACGCGGAATCGGGGGCCGGCGCCGACGCGGGCGCGGCCCCAGCGCTCGCCTGGACCGTGCTCGCGAGGCGCTCGGCCAGCCGGCGCGCCCCGGCC
>Ga0209152_10000167_pt1 | contig 35394 bp, 35 predicted proteins | sample GraSoiAngelo_107_FD_185873 | JGI IMG/M metagenome (GOLD analysis project Ga0209152, IMG submission 185873) | Grasslands soil microbial communities from the Angelo Coastal Reserve, California, USA - 14_0903_09_30cm (SPAdes) (version 2) | ecosystem: Environmental > Terrestrial > Soil > Grasslands...
TGGATATTCATCTGAAGCTGGAGAAGGTTCTCGCCGATTATCGGCGGACTGAATCAGCGATCACGTTTCAATCGGGTTACGCAACGAACGCGGGCACGATCCTTGCGCTTGTTGATGAGAGAGACCTAATCATCAGCGACGAGCTCAATCATGGAAGCATCATCGACGGGTGTCGAATGACCAAGGCTGAGAGGCGAGTGTACAAACACAAAGACATGAGCGATCTAGAAAAGCAGTTGCAGAATACTGACCGTTTCCGGAGAGTCCTCATCATTACTGACGGAGTCTTCAGCATGGATGGAGACATCGCCCCCCTCAAAGACATGGTCGACTTGGCAGCGAAGTATCAAGCCATAACGTACGTTGATGACGCTCACGGCGACGGAGTCCTAGGCGAGAATGGACGGGGAATCACGAACCATTTCCACCTAGAAGGAAAAGTCGATGTTGACATGGGGACATTCTCCAAAGCATTCGGATGTGTAGGTGGCTACGTTGTTGGATCGAAAGACTTGTGCACCTATCTCCAGAACAAGGTCCGAAGCTATCTTCTCTCAGGGTCTCAGCCGCCTGGTGTCCCGGGAGCCTGCATCGCCGCGATCCAACTAGTGAAGAAGAACCCGTCGCTGGTGAAGAAGCTCTGGGACAATACCCGATACTTCAAGAAAGCATTGAAGGACCTGGGCTTCGACACGGGACAGAGCGAGACCCCCATCACTCCAGTCATGGTCGGGGAGAGCGGGAAAGCCCACAAACTAGCGGACGAAATGTTCAAGCTTGGAGTATTCGTTCTTCCAATAGTCTATCCGATGGTCGGCAAAGACAAAGCGAGAATCCGGACGATCGTGACAAGCGCACATACCAAGAAGGACCTCGACCAAGCAGCGGACGCGTTTGAGAAAGCAGGCAAGAAACTGTCTCTGATCTGATCCCACCAAGTCTGAGTGGACACTACTAACCATAGGATCATTCGATGACCTATCATGACATAAGCCGGCAGAACCGAAATTCGTAATTATTGAACTACGGGAGCCCCGAAAGGCGTTGTTGCAAGATTTCTCGATGTTCGCCAATCCGGTCAGTATTTCTTCCTCGACTGCTGCGTTCTTGGGGTGACGAGAGTACTGACGGAATCATGCCCATGGCATTATTCAAAGCTGTTGGAAGCAGAATCCGACTATTCACGCTAGCCGTGATGATTGAGGTCGGAGGTCAAATGGTCGAGAAGAAGACACTCCCGGAGAGGCATTCAGGGCTATTGACGTGTTAGCCCGGCAAAAAAAAAGGGAGAGGGGGGTTCAGATCGTTACTTCGGCGACCTGCGTAGACCAGGCTTGGAACATGCTTACTTGGCGGAATTCTCCGGACACCCAGAAGGCGTTCGGAGTGGCCGGATCCGTCGCGGCCCAGAAGTAGTCGCCGTAGCGTGTGCTGAGATCTGCCGCTGTGCTGGTTACCAGTACAGCTGCGTGTGACACTGTATTTGATCCCATGGTAGTTAGCTGCCCAACAACTTCAAGGTCCGGGAACTGCGTGGAGCTCGAGGAACCATAGAGCACTGCGAGGTTGTTCGATGAATCCGTGGTCACTGCGGGGTAGAAGACTGCGGTTCCGGGTAGAGTGAGGTCGAAGTCTTGGAGGGCGGTGAATGTTGTTGTGCTGATCTGGTCTAGCCGAGCGCAACTAGTCTGCTGGCATCCTGTACTCGACGGGCCGTCCTCCAACGCGGTCCAGAGCAGATTGTTCCTCCAGACGACGCTCGTGATGCGAGCCTGGTTTACTGCGTTGAGGCTGCCAGGGTTGCCTGGCTGGTTGGCTCTTTGCGGAAAGTGCGTCTGCGCGATCGAGACTGTGTCGACAGCTACATTGGTTGGCGACGGGGGTGTACCGTGGACCGTTCGGACATTGATTCCACCCTGCGTGGTCGGAGAGGTTGGGCAGGTGTTGCTCACCACTCCTGGAGGAACGACTGGCGTACAGTTCTCTACAAAGTAGGCTGTGGGGGTCGTGTCGCCGTCGAGGATGGGCGTTGGGCTCAGATGCTGGGCTGGTCTGATAGAGAAGTTCGGATTGTGCGGGTTGTTAGTCACCGCGTCAATGTTCCGACCCTGCGGACACGGAGTAAGCGCTGTGCATCCTGACAGCATCTCAGCTTTGTTCAGCACCCAGTACTGCGCTCCAATGTACGAACTTGCCGAGAATGATGGGTCGAAGAGGAAGTCGTTGGATGCTATGAGGAACTTGTCGCTGCTATAGCCGATGTAGGGCTGGTCGGGCAGAGTGAAGGCCGAGGCCGGTGAGCAGTTGCTGTATGGTGTGGTGGCATTGCAGTTTGCTATGACCCTGTAGATGAACCAGGCTCCGGTTGGATCGTTGGTAACGGTGACAGCGAAGTTTACTCGGTTGACATCGAACGTGTCGATGATAGAAGCGTAAAACCTGTCCGCAGCTGCGTCGTAGAGAACTATTGGATCGCTCATTCCGATCCCTAGTGGTCCTCCCCGGGTGGGCAGGAACCAAAAGTCCGATAGTGCGAAAGTTTTCACGACAACGCCGTTGTTCTTCCAAATCGTTCCTGCAAGGTTGACCATCTGCACGACAAACCTGGAACTGGCTGCAAGGCCCATGTCAGGAGGAGTGCAACGACATGGGTTCGGGTTGGTTCCGGGTGTTCCGGCAAAATCCTTCACAACATGGGCTATCGAAGAAGACCCTGGGGTTATGACGGCCAGGGGATCATTTCCCACCTGTGTCTGAGTGGAGAGAGACAGGTCCGGCAGGCTGAGGGGCGTGGCGCTCTCTTCAGTCGGAGATGGGAGCGTGGCAACATTGACCTGGCCAACGTAGACTGCGGAGTACTCGGGCGAGAGCTGTTCCGTCGAGGTGGAACTACTCCCTGTGACCGTCACGACGCTGTGCGACAGAAGGACTGGCAGCGCTAGTATAGCTATGATCAAAACTGTTGTACTGGTCTTGTTGAGTTTTATGGCGAGGTAACGTTTGATCGTTGACAATTTTCGGTCAACCTACGATGGACATAGTTAAAGCGTCCATGTACACATCTGAACACATCCGGCGCTATCCACAGATATATCTGAATCAAGACACATCCAGGGTCGAGAATATCCAATTTCGAGATATCGATCCTCGGAATGGGAGAAACCAGCTTTCAGACAGCCTCAAAGAGGCTGCCTGGCTCAACAATCTCAAGGGTCGGCATAAGACAGCGGAACTGAAACTCGACAATTACTGAATTCGTGAAGAAACCGAGTGCACTCGGATGAGTAACGCCTAACCTTCGAATCTAATGCGATCTATTCGGTCTGATGCTCTTCGGATTGCCCGGACGGAATAGGATCGTTGGTCTCGATGACTATGGGTCCGATGTAGCCGCAGTCCGGACACCGGTACATTGCCCCAGTGTATCCGCCCATCCAGAGAATGATATTCTCAGAATGGCACTTTGGGCAGAATCTCTTTGTTACAACTGGGTTGACCAAGGCTAAGCCCTCCGTGATGTTCTTGGTACCGCTACGCTTTTGAACGAATGAAAAAAAAGGAGCTTGGTTCAGTGAAGCTAGTATCTGAGCTTGTTTGAGAACGAGTGCACTACAGCCTCTTCCTCTCCCGTCCTCCGTTCAATGATAGGATTCTGTCTCGGAACGGGCTCATACTTTACCTTGAACCAGTCAGGTATGACGACCGCACGGAGAAGCTCCTGTATGGTTATTCCACGGGATCTAGCCTCGTCGCTAAGAAGAGTGTAGGTCTGTTCGCCGAAGGCCACCATGACCTTATACGACGTTTTTTCTTCACGCTCTCAGTTTTCGAATATCCAATTGGATGTTTCGAATACCTATGCTCTATGTGCTAGGGGCAAAGCATATAAGAATAACTGAAGCCGCGGCCGAAAATTCTCCTCGTATTACGCTTGAAACATTCGGATCGCCAATTGCATTTATTCCGCCATTGAGCGGCCGATGGTGCCTTGTCAAGGATTGTCCCGCGGTGCTCGTGCCATGGAGAACTCGCCATCACCGGCGAAATACGAGGCCCGGACGGGTGGCGGACGGGATTCAACCTCCAATGCAAGCAATGCGGGAAGAAATGGACCTATTCTGGTGGCATCTATAGGCAAGAGTCAGAAGAGACCCCTGGGTAAGATGTCCTCGCTCGATGCGATGGAGCACGAAATCCACAACCAGGTCGAAGACCTTCCAGCATTCGCCCGAGAACTCGGAAAGTATGACCGGTTTCGCAATCTTGACCCTTCGAGCATGATTTTCACCGGGTCCGGAGACTCCCTCGCAAGCTCACTCTTCGCCCATTACTTGTCCGAGATGCAGGCGTTCGCTGCAGACCCTTTCGAGCTCCAGTTCTATCCCCGAGTGACTAGGAACAAGACCATCTTCATAACATCAATCAGCGGCAAAACCAGAACGAACATACAGCTTGCTAAGAGAGTCAGAGGGCTAGCTAAGAAGCGCGTTGCAATAACCGCGAACCCGGAGAGCCCTCTCGCGAAAGAATGCGACGATGTAATTCGGTTACGATATAGGAGCCTGGGAATCCTTACGTCCGGAACCGCGAGTTTCTTGGCCTCCCTCCTTGCGGTAGCCTCGCTTGTTCGTCGATTACCGAAACTGGATTCTCTGCGAACAATGGAACGACAGGGGGCTGAGTGGGCTCGACGCTTGCGGGTCCATCCTCGCGGAGGGTTCCTGTTCGTCGGATCCGGGACGGGCTACTCTCTTGCAATGTATGCAGCTTCCAAGATCCACGAGGTTCTGGGGTTATTGGCTCAATACCAGCATACAGAGCAGCTTGGGCATTCCCAGCTCTTTTCACTCAAAGAAAAATCGGACAATCTTCTGTTCTTATCGCCGAGTTCGGACAAGAAGACGAGTGAAGTGTTTCGACTTTTCTCAAAGAATGGTTTTCATGCGTATCTGTTGAAGGGTAGCACGGCCGATCCCGTTCTCGCAGCTCTTCAAGTCATGTTCTGTATGCAACACCTGGCCCTCTATCTGGGGAGAAAGATGGGGCTCCAAGAATGCGAGTTCGTAACTGAAAAGAAAAGGCTCGCCCTGAGTAGCCGGCTAATTTACTGACCTAGTACAGTTTTCTAGTATGGTTCTCTAATCTGGTTCCGCGCATCCTGTGCGGTCTTTCTGGGGGCTGTCACTCTTTTCTTCGGTGCTGGGTTGAACTCGACTATTATCGCGGTATGGACGTTCTTCTTGCCGTGAAGACTACAGCTTTCGTTTCGCTCTGTCCCGGGCTCGTTGGAGGGGTGGTGTTCCTGTTCGGCGCAACGTTCTAGGCAGCGCCCTACGGTTCCGGGATAACGGTCGGGCAGGAGAATTGGTCATCACTATTCACATTGGCTGGACTAGTCTTCTCAGGTGTGTCTGGATTTCTATTGGTCCGTGGTCAGACCCGGAAGACGCTAGTACCAGCAATCCGATTGATTATTCCTCTCGTTCCCGTCGGAATCCTTCTAGCGCTCGCAACCGGCTGGGTTACGACTGACCAGGGATCTAACCCCGGCGGTATCACAGCCAGCAACTACGGCGTCCCCTTCACCTGGAAGGTCCAACAGACCAGTTGCCCGCGCCCATGCATCCAAGCAAATGGCACCATTTACAATCCACTCTTCTTGTCACTCGATTCGCTATTCTTCATCCTCGTGGGCTACGTCCTTCTTCGCGAATATCGGCGAAGGGCAAAAGCAGTTCGCGGACCCTTGACCGTAATAAGTCATCATGCTAGACAACCTCCTCTCGTCTAGGGGGAGAAAGAGGCCGAGGCGCTTGACATTTCCGACTGAATATGTTTGTAAACGTCGAGAAGGTCGTCGGTCTCCATTTGATGGGAAGCCGCCCTCTTCACCTTCTCCAAGCTAGTGTTCAGGGCGATGGAATAGCCGACTACTCGAAAGACGGGAACATCGTTCAGCCCGTCTCCCACATGAACCGTCTTGCTCAATGGAATGCTCATCCATGCGCAATACTTTCTGATGCCAAGCCTCTTGTCAGGTAATGGCTCGATGTCGTCGATGATCACGCCGTTCTTGACAGCCACCTTCGACGAGACAAACCCGCGGAATCCGAACTGTTCTACCAGATACTGACAGAGAAAGTCCGGATTGTCGGTGCAGAGGATCACTGACAGTCCGAGGCCCAAGAGCTTGTCAACGGCCTCTCTGATGTTCCGCATCATTGGAACCTTAGAGACTTCAGCAAGAACGTCCGCAAGTTTCATCCCGACGAGAAGCTGAAACTGCTGCAAGAGACCCTGTCTGAGAGTTATCCGTTGCTTGTGATACATCGCGTCAATCGCGTCCCACTTCTTGCCGATCCCTAAACCTCGGGCCGCATGAGTAAGCGCAGGCTGACGAAAGAGGGTCTTGTCTACATCGAACGATACCTGAACGGATTTCGGAGTCTTCAATCCGCTGGGAACTGTAGAACCACTGCCTTAGATGATTATTCCATGCGCTTAGAGTGGTTCAACGTAGCCGAAGTTTTCCCGAATGATACTCCGGACTTGTTCTGCTCTTTCCTTCGTATTCTTGTCGAGGAAAATCTTGACAATGTGGCCCTTCTCAGTCTCGAAAGTTAGCCCTTCCTTCCGGAATTTTTCGAGCGCGTCGTTCAGTGTGAAGTGGTTGCCGAAAGTTGCGATGACCACTGCTTGGCTTTTCTTCTTTCCACCCAGCCGGACGGCTGTCTTTCTGAACCCTTCTGCTAGACCGTACGCCATACCTTGTCTGACCAGAGGCGGAGTTCCGACTCGTTATATGGCTATTTCGATGAGGTTGCCCTTGCCGCTCGGCTTCTTTCCAAGTACCCGTCCAAGCTGTATCTCCACTGCCTTCCGCTTTGACCGCTCGCCGCCGTACCATCTCTCTACCTGCTCTCGTCCGTACTTGCGGCGGAAGAGTTCGAAGGTGTGCTCAATTTTTTCTGGGACGAGTCTGCCGGCTCCCTCGAAGAGGATCTCCGAGACTTCTACTTCGACTCGTGGAGTCTTTACTACGTTCTTCCACCAGTGAGACGATTCGTGTGCAAGAAAGTACAGTTTTCCGTCTTCGAACGCGAACCAGAGTTCGATGTCGTGCTTGAGTCCGGTCTTCCTGCCTTTAGTTGTCAGATTGAGGTATGGGCTCTCTTCCAGCATTATCTCGCTCGTCGACATTTTTCCTAATTCTCCCCTGTCGCACCTACTGTTACTGCTTCTGTCTTTTCTGAAGACTTTGTTACCGGCCTTTCCGGAAGTAGGGAATACTTGCCATCTGGTGTGCGATAGAGAGCGATTCGAGCCGTAGTCTCCCAGTTATCGCCGGTTGGATGTCGGATTTGAACCGTAACGACCTCTGCGGATGGTTCAGTCTTTCCTGGCCATATGGTGATTCCTAGAAAGTCTCCATTCGGGAGCTTTGTGGAGAAGCGAGCTTTCGGGGTCTGCTTCTCAGCCATCATAACCGTCAGATGCTGCCTAGGTTCCGTATAAATTAGGTCGGAAGACCAAGAAATCGTCTTCGGACAACGGAACTCACCGTTACCTATTTTAGACCCAAAACTAGACTCCGTGAGCGATGAATTATGAGCTTAGAGCTGAAGGCACAGAAAGGAGATACCGTCTCAGTCCATTATATCGGAAAATTCCCCGGCGGAAAGACATTCGACACCTCGATGGAGAAGGAGGCCAAGAGCGCGGGACTGTACAACGCGGCTCGCGAATACAGGCCCCTGATGGTGGTACTGGGAACGGGTAAGGTGATTCAAGGTTTCGATGAGGCGTTGATGGGTATGAAGGTGAATGAGGAGAAGGAGGTCGTTATACCACCCGAGAAGGCTTACGGGAGGAGTGGGAATCATCCGATGGCGGGTAAGACGCTGCAGTTCAAGCTTCGAGTAACAAACATCAAGAGACCCTAAGAGCCAGCCCTGACGCGCTATTTTCCGGTCATCTTAACCCGGCAAACTGTTTTTTTCGGCTGATCCAATTTTCGGTTGTGTCTTTCTCGATCTCATCGTAGAGCTTGTCTGCCTCTACTAAGATCGTTTCGAACTCTTTAACGAGTTCTTCACTGATTGACCTCTTCCCGAGCTCTACCAGTTCCTTCACAAACCCCTCAGACTCCGGCTCTTCAACTCCCTCACCGGTCTCCTTCCAGTATCGACGCTCTGCCTCAAGGCACGTCCTTAGTCTCGACAATCGTGACCTGAAGAGCGCTTCATCCAACGCGCGTCCCCTACCTCCCCCTCTAGCAACGTTAGAGTGAAGGTTCGCTAGACTCCCGCTGTCGATTGCTAGCCGGACTAGTGATTCGACTGCTTCACCGGGGCGTAGTTTCTCCAAGGCGCAGAGCTGTTGAAACTGTTTGAAGAGGACGCGGTCTATTCTAAGACCCGTCTGCTGCTTAGACATCTCGACCAAATAAGATGTCGAGTTCCTTGACTAAAGCAAGAGAGCAGACCGACAACCAAATTTAGCCGACCCGCCAGCCACAAACCCAGAATCTCCCTACGGAAGGACTCTTACCACAGTTTGGGTAAGAGTGCGAGGGGGTCGAGGATCATGAGGATGGGTTCGTAGTATCCGATTGTTTTTGCGTGGTCTTTTTCGGGTTGTTGTAGTGTGTTGGTGGTTTTGTTTGTACGTGTCGTGGTGTAGTTTCCATCCGGACCGTAGGGTTGAGCCGTGTTCTTCCCTTTGTGTTCCTGCCGTTGGCAGGCTGACTCTTAAGTGTGGTACGGCGTCTCGGCACGAAAGTGGAGCTCCAAGAAAGCGACGATCAACTGGTGTGCAGGATTCGCGATGGCGATAAGATCTCCGGCTTGACTCCGAAGACTGTGGAACGAACGACTAGCTGAGAAATAGATAGACTTTCTTGGATTATCAGATTCTTGGAGCGGGTGGAAGTTAGAGCTTGAGAGCCTTTTGTTCGTGTCTACGACCGAATGCGCGTGGTGGTAAGAGAATTTGCAGGAGATTCCTTAGCGAATCCCTTGAATCCTGTTCACGTAACTCCATGGCTTGTGCTTCCTCAACTTTGTGATCGGGTTCTTGCTCTGGCCGAACACTTAGCCTGTGAAGCGGGCTAGCCATTAAGTGTTCAACCATCATTGATTTAGCACCCTGTAGCCCACAAGCCGGGCAGGTGTAGACGGTTGTATGCGCCGCCGAATTAGGCTCCGTGTTGTCTATGACTGTGGTGATTGGTTTCAGGTGGCTCTTCAGGCGCCCGTTGCGTCCCAATCCAAGCCTGACTCTACCGGAACCGACTCTTCGAGGCTTCTGTTTCCTTTTGGTTCCAGTTCTCGCTGCTGAACGCTGCTTACCACCCACTCTCTTACGCTGGGTTGTTTTCTTTCCAGTATGCGCAGGCAGGAGCCCCGAGAGAGCCCTAGTGAATCCCTGAACGAATCCGAGAAACCTTCTCTTCATACCAAAAAACGCCTCCGAGACTACCATATACTAGAGGGGCATCGAGTGCTGATTCTCAGTTGTTACTGGTCTTGAGATGATGTCGGTAACAGTCGTCGTAGACGTTAAGAGCAAAGAGGGAACGAAGTGGACGCTTGATTCGTCCGTGAACCTCTCACTGGGACTCGTGAGAGCGGGCCTCGGCTTGGACAATTTCCTTCGCGAATATCCTTACTTGAAGGGGAGGACGTGGTCAGTCTGTTACAGTCTTCGTAGTAGTTCTTGTTTGGATAAGGCCGTGAGGCCTGGTATTCGTTTCGAAGTGTTCCTTGTTCTCGGTTGCCAGGGCGAAGCCTTCTTGGAGCGAGTGGCTCCGACGAATAGGTTTCGGATCTCGATTCCTCTCCCAGCCTTCTCTAGACTGGAGAGTATCTTTGCCGCAAGCTCAGACGCTCCTTCGATATAGGTACCCGGCGAAAGGATCGAGGGCTGATGTTTTTCCAGCGGTAGGGAAATAATGGGCTCAACGTCGACTGGAACGTTTCGACGGTTCGCAGTCGGGCAACCGAAGCCACTTGGAAGAAGATCAGTTCTCGATTGAGGTTAGGAGTTGTGTAACATTGGCCGGTTAAAATGAAGACTATGGCTCTGTGTGTGAGTCAGTGATTTTCTCCAGAGACCCAATATTGATCTCGCAGGGTTACAAAAACGAGTTAAAGCGTTATTACCCTTTTCCAGCAGGATAGTGGAAAATGCTAGCGGAGGCGTATAGTGAGTGACTGGAGTTCTATCTCACTCCCATAGTCTCATCATATTCATCCTAGCGTCCGTCTTACTCCTGTATGGACTGGCACCTACCTCCGCAGTTACGAGCTACAAGCCCGGCGTAAAGCCAGGCGACTCAGCTGCATACGGGCAAGTCAACGCAAGCTGGAAATCCAATATTTCATCAGTCTCGCCGGTCAAAGACCTATTTGGCGTCCGCTCGATAACCGTCACTGTCCAGAACGTCGTGGGGAGTAACGTGACCGCTCGACAGACATTCAGTTATCCCAACGGGACGGCTAGAAGCTTTGTCTGGGTCGAGGATGTTCAGAGCGGGGCTGGAAACGTATCCTCAGGGATCGATTGGATAATCGCAGGCTCGCTGGCTGCTCCTGAACCCCTCTACGAGTCTTCCTCAGCATCAACCATTAGCCAAACTGTGCAAGGCTTCTACGCAGGCTCGGTCCGGACTGTCAGCATCATCAACTCGACACAACCCGAGCCTGGAGGATTCTGCAAGTTCCTGAGAATCTGGGATCAGAACACCGGCATCCTAGTCGGATTCGCCTTGAACTACACTGTATCGAACGGAAACTATCACGTCTCCGCTTCAGCGTCAGTATGGATGACCTCTACGAACCTGTGGGTCTCACCTCAACGATCCGCGACTCTAGTCCCGTCTCCGATTTTTGGCCTAGCAGCATTCTTTGCATTGATCGGGTCAGCTAGCGCGTATGCCCTTCACGGAAGACATCGTCTGATCGAAAGTCGCTGAAAGTAAACGGGAAGATCATGAGAGCGGACGATCCTTGGACGCAAGAGTGTTGTTCGTAGGGAAAATGGGAGTGTAGATTGCGATGGTTTTGCTAGGGTTGTGATCGTTGTGCTTTTAGCGGAATCTATTCGTATTCTGGGCTTTATGAACCATCCACTGCTCGACGATAGATTCGTCAATCAAGAGAGTTCGGCGAGTTAGGATATCATCAGAGCCTGGTCGTAAAGATGGTCGGGATAAGTCGATGCTAGCGCCTCTTCTGGTCCAGTTGAAGGTCAAGTTGCGATTAGCTCGGCTAGTTTCTCGGTGGGAACGGATTCGAAGGAAGCGCTTCAAGTTCTTGGGAGTCTGTGTTCTGGTGCTAGTCGGCTTCTTCGACTATTTTGCGTGGAAGCATCTCGTCTACGGTCAGTTGAGCGTGGGTCTCTGGGTCGGTTTCGGACTTGAACCGCTGCTGTCGATTCCGGTCACGTTTTTCGGGTTGATTGCTGGCACGATCCTTCTCTTTAGCTGAGGATGGTTCTGGGTTTCGGGCATTGGCTTCAGGTTGGTAACGGGCTTGCGCAGGACTAGGATTGTCTCACCTCGGTCTGTCCCTGGTCCTTGTATTCCGAGAAAGGCTGGTTCTGAAATCTGATGCGGACGGTCTACCAACCGTGCAGTATGACACTTCCGCCTGTGAGAGGACCAGCATTAGCATAGCCATCACTGAAGATGAAGCTGACTGAGCCCGGCGTCGTCGGCCCCGGCTCAACAGCTACGAAAGTGAAGGTAACTGGTAGGCCAAGGCTGGTTCCTAGTCCGGTGGTTCCACCGACGATTCCCAGGCCCGTGATTGTTATGGTCCTGGGCAAAGTCATCCGGTCGAACTGGACCGTTTGGATCTGTGTTGACTGGAAGCCTCTACCATCTCCACGGTCGCTGGCTGATGCTTGGTTTGGATCTCCATCTTCACACTTGTCTTCGTCAAAGTTGAAGTGTCCCTTGCCATGGTTCCCGTTGAAATCACCGTCCCCATCCTTCTCTTGACATACGGTCTTGAAATTCTGGTAACCTATCTCGTTCGCGAGAAGCTTCAGATTCTGGAAGCTAGACTGGAAGTAGTCATACCTCCACTCTATAGATGTAGTCGTGGCTATGACCAGTCCGTCACCATACTGATATTCGATGAACACCGGTCCGTTTGTCTCTCTGAGAATTATTGCAGTGCCTGAGGGAAGGTTGGTGAAGTAGGCATGAGATGAGGAGCCCCAACAGTCGAGGTCCTTCAGACAACTGTTGTCCACGATCTGGCCGCCATGAGTCCCACCATACTTGCCTGTGACAACCGGACTGGAAGATGTGACTATTGTGTTTTCATCCGAGAAGGAGCCTATGTGCCTGACTCCTCCCACGAACGTGTAGGAAGATGCAGTCACGCTACATGCTGAGTGTGACCAGCCTCCGCCCGCGCCAGGCGCAGAGGCACAATCAGCCAAGTTAGCAGAGAGGACTCCTCCATGAGCTACCCAAGAAGCAATCTTCGATTGAATGGTTCCGCCTGGGAAGAGGTTGTCGTAATAGGTCTGGCTTTGCGCGGAGGGTATGATTATCTCCTGGAAATGAGCAATGTTTGTCGTCGAAACCTGGCTCGAGGTTATCATGCAGAATGAATCCTGCTGAGTCGTCAACTCGTTTACATCCGCTCCGTCGGGATTATGATTCGTTCGACCAGACCATGGTGTAATGTCCTGGATCAAGAGAACGGTCTTGGACGGGTCGCATGAAACACCGGCGCCATGGGCAAGACGAACCCCGAGGCCGGCGGGAGCGAGAATAACAAGAGCGAGGAAGATTGCGAACGCGAGACGAAGCTTCACTTTCTCTATTCGCCGGTCCTTCCAGAAAGTTTCAACATGGACCCCGTCCGCTCTGACACCTGTAGCTTACCCTGGATAGACGACAAAGTGTACGGCTATCCTTCCGTCTGGAAATAAAAGGTGGGCGTCTACAAATGACGTCACATGTCTCTATCCGGCTAGTATCAGTTGCAGCTGTATGCGGTTGGTGTCAGTTGCGGCGATGTCTCCGGCTACTGCAGAATGTGCGCGCGGTAAACCCATTGAATGGCTCGGGAGGCCTCGACTCTGCCATGCTGTCACTCTAGTTCACGGATTCTCGTCCAACGCCACTTCCGGAGCAACAGCGAGAATAGCAGAACCCCTGCAACGAATGCTAGGGCAGCAAGCGCGTAATAGTTGAGAAGGAGTCCCGCGAGAGGAAAGCTCTCACGAATCCACAATCGCATGAGGACATTTGAATTGTACTCCTGGACCAGCCCAGCGTATACAACCATGAACACGCTCCACTCGACGATATCCATTAGAAATCTCCAGGAAAGCCGAGCGCTCCGAGATCTGTCACTCCCTCTTACTACCCGGCCTTCATCTGAACTGAAGAGCGCTTGAACTCCTCGCTGTGAAGCCGCACTCTCACGCCTGCTATCACTCTCTTCGTCTAAGCCTGAGACATCACTGACATCACGCCCCCCGTCAACCGAACCTGCATCCTCTCCAACCGACGATGGAAATTCAAGAGAGCGAGCCCTGCGTGTTAGCATTACCCAAACAATTCCGGAGAAGATGAAGGCCATACCTATCCCATACAGAAACAGTGGCATCCCATAGAGAGGATTAGGCGATCCGCAACACCCCTATCCTGCCAGACTACGACACAAATAAAGAGCAACAGTACGATTATAGAACCTTACTATGTCAGTGTTCTGTTAACTTATCGTCGGATGCCTCTCTGACGTATAGGAGGTTTTGGCTCTTATCGTTCGTTGTTGGCTGTCAAGTCTGTCTGGCAGCACTATGCTCCAACAGTGGAAGTTCTAGGATTACTGGAAGTTTTAGGAGGAATGGTCAACGAGTCGATACGGATAGGAGTAGCGAACAACGTATCCTCGCTGAGAAGACTCCCACAACTATCCTATAATCAGCTGGCCCAGTACGATTCTCCCAGCTGCTACAAGCTCTGCGCCATATCCAGGGCAGCCGGAATACTAGCGTCTAGGAAGAAGTCTCTCAGGAGAGGCTTCCCGACTAGGACCCCGTACTCTGTCAGACAGCAGCTCGTATCATGCTACGACGCCTACGGTAATCTCCGGAGCCGATGCCCCGAAGCTAACTCAACCAACAAAGAGTTAACAGAACCTTCTAGCTTGCCCAAGAGAATGTCCATGAGGCAATGGTGCAACCAGTCGGGCAAGAGTAGTTCGCACAGACGTCGTAATCACCCGTCGCGGCTAAGACTGTAGACGAGCCGGAAGTGAGGGCAGTGAACCCTGAGCAGCTAGACGCCGAATGGGAAACATATCCGACAGAGCTTATTTGTGAAGGCGGGCTGAACGAAGGAGTGTCGGTTCCTGAGGTTGCAACTGTGAAAGCCCCCGAAGAGGGTGGGCAAGTGTATCTGAGCGTTCCTGAACCGGGCGTGGGGCCACCGCTGAGAGTGAGGGTTCCTCCGCACGCGCTGGTTGTGACCGCGGCCTGAGCAGGTATCATAGTTGAAGGTATAGTCAAGGTAGTTGCCGCCACGGCAGCGCCAACGAACAGGACTCCCACTAAGATCAAGACGATTGGTTTGCCGTATGCAGTCTGGAAAAGTTTCATCTCTTCCCAGTTCCCCAGAGGTCTGATTCTCGAAGATTTTGTTAATAAGCTTAAGATCGTTGATCGTCGCGTTCGACCACCATGGCTGCACCCCCAACAAATCTGCGAGCCAAGAACCCATCCGGCGTGTAAGGCTACTCCGCGGGAACCCCTACTAACAAGAGAGATGATCTGTGCGTCCACGACAATGGGAATCTAGGCTCTGCTCGGAGGCGAAGCCCAGATATTTCTTGAGGGGTTAGTGGGACCATGTTTCGGAGTCAGCGCTCTATGGAGGGAAGTCGATGAACGCAATGTCCGTCGCCAGCGAAATTTTCATTACGGCGCTCGGATCCCCCCGTCTCGTGAATCTCTTCCTACAAAATCGGTTCTTGATAGCACTGCATCGCTGAATGTTGTATGTAGCTCTGACAGGTCAGTTGACAGGTTCACGGACGAACCTGTTCATCATCTCATGACCCCAAAACGTGACAAGTCTGTTCGAGGCTCGAGCCGTCGCAGGTCTCTCGCGATTGAGGGACTATACTAGGGAGGTTAGGACTGTTATGGTCTGGGAGGTTGTCACTGTCTGGCCGTTTGCATCTGTGACGGTAAGACTAACGGCATAGGATCCTGGGAGTAGGTAGGAGTGGCTGACCGAGGCCCCGCTGGCGGTTGTTCCGTCGCCAAAGTTCCAGCTGTAGCTATAAGGCGAGCTTCCCCCAGACGCACTGGCTGTGAACGTCACAGCCAAGAGTGGAAGCGGGTTTGACGGAGAATAAGTGAAGCTGGCAGAGAGCGGCGCGTTGACCGTTATCGTATGCGATGCTTTCGCGACCTGGCCTCCCGCATCTGTAACAGTCAGAGTTACCGTGTATGAGCCGCCGGTTTGGTAAGTGTGGTTGACCGAGCTTCCGGATCCAGTTCCAGAGTCGGCGAAGTTCCAGGAATACTGGTAGGGGGTCGTTCCTCCAGATGCTGAGCCTGTGAATGAGATCGATTGGCCCGCATTAGGTGAAGATGGATTGAAACTGAAACTCGTCACCAACGGAGGAGGCGGACTTACGACAGTCACCGTTTGAGTTGTACTCGTCTTCTGACCACTGCTATCCGTGACAGTTAGGGCCACAGTATAGTTGCCTGTAGTTTGGTACGTGTGGGATACTGAGCCTCCTGTTCCAGAGCCCCCGTCACCAAAGGTCCAGCTGAACGAGTACGGTGAAGTGCCGCCAGAGGCGGACGCAGTGAACGCGACTCCCTGTCCTGTTTGAGGCGAGGATGGATTGTAGCTGAAGCTGGCGGTCAGAGGAGGAGGTGGACTAGTAACTGTGAGGGATTTCTGCGAGTTTGCAGTCTGCTGGGACGAACTACTATCCCTCACAGTCAGGACAACGGTGAAAGTTCCAGCTGACGAGTATACATGATTGACAGAAGATCCAGTTGCGGTTGATCCATCTCCGAAGTTCCAAGAGTAGCTGTATGGTTGTGTTCCTCCTGTTGCTGAAGCGGTGAATGAGACTGTCTGGCCCACATTGGGTGACGAGGGGCCGTAGTTGAAGCCCGATGTTAGAGGTGAAGGAGCAGGATTACTGACAGTCACGGATTGTTGGGAGCTAGCTGTCTGTTGACGCGATCCAGAATCCTTCGCAGTTAGAACCACGCTAAACGTACCTACCGATGAGTATGTGTGAGTCACGGTAGGGCCTGTTGTGGCTGAACCGTCGCCGAAGGTCCAGTTGTAGGTATAGGGTGCCGTTCCCCCACCCGCAGATGCAGTGAATGTGATCTGCTGGCTTACTTGAGGCGAGGATGGATTGTAAGTGAAGCTAGCTGTCAATGTAGGAGGACTGGTAAGGGCGAGCGTGTTGAAGTGATAGTTCAGCGATTGCGTGCAGTTCAGCGGCTCGATTGTAGAATTGCTGAAAATTATTCCGGTCTGATTGCTAACTTGTAGGTTCTTCACACTGTCCACAGTTCCACAATCCCAGTCAGCGTGGGTAAACGTCAGCGAGTTAGCGCCTTGGACTACGAATGACGTTATGTTGAGGGAGAAGCTTGCGTAGGTGCCTCCGTTCTGCGGGCTACTTGTTGCCGGTAGAGATGCTAGGAACTGCCCGTTCAAGGATATCTTCTCCTCACCAGAACCGTCCCAGTCATATCCCATCCAGCTCAAGGTGTATGCGGGTTGCGTGGACCCAGTGTTTCCAGGCGAGGAAACGGTGACAGTGTTTGTTGAGGTCCCGGTCAACTGGGGCGAACCGGAGTCGCTGACCTTCAGGGTTACCGTGAACGACCCTGGCGACGAATATGTCTGTGTAGCCTGTGCCCCTGTTCCGGTTGAGCCGTCGCCGAAGTTCCAAGAGTAGCTGTAGGGAGGCGTTCCACCGGCAACTGAGCTGGTGAAAGTTACAGTTTGTCCCGCGACCGGCGAGGAGGGTGTAAACGTAAACGCGACCGTTAGAGCGCCCGCGACGGTAATGTTCTGACTCGAACTTGTGATTGTGCCGTTAGCATCGGTCGCTGTCACAGCAACGGCGAATCGTCCTGACGAGGCGTATGTATGAGTCGACGGGTTCCCTGTTCCAGCATGACCATCACCAAAGCTCCAGTTGAAAGTGTAGGGTGCTGTCCCGCCGGAGACTGAGGCTGTAAATGTGACTGGTTGACCCTCTTCCGGTGAAGAAGGGCTGAAAGTGAATGTGACAGTTAGAGGCGATTGGGATTGCTGCTGCCCGGTTACTTTAATCGTCCTAGATGTTCTCGCAGTATTGCCATTGGCGTCGGCTACGGTTAGGATTACGTCGTAAGGTCCATCAGCCTGGTAGGAGTGAGTGGGTGAAGCGCCTGACCCTGTGCCGCTATCCCCGAAACCCCAACTGTACGTGTAAGGAGTGGTACCTCCCGATACAGACGCGGTGAAGGTGACCGGCTGTCCGGCTGCCGGGCTTGTGGGACTGTAATTGAAACCAACCGTTACGCTTGGCGGCGGGAGTGGTGGGTTGTTTACGAAGAACTCGGTCATTGGAGTTGCTGAGCCATCGTTCGAGGTCAAGCTCGGAAGATTCCAGTTTGCCTCAATTGTTCTGGTGAAAGAGTAGTGGTCGTAGAAGATGCTGGATGTGAAGTTGTTCTTGGCCTCCGGACCAGCCCAGACTCCGTAAACGCAGTCCTCAGAGGTGCCGTTGAGAGGACAGTAACTGTTGCCCTCGTCGAACACGATGAGCAGCGCAGACCGTTGCGTCTTGAAGGCGTTACTGTTCAAAATATTGGGCACGACGCTACTTAGATAGTTGTCACCGTCCGTTGCGCATGTGGAGTTTTCGGGAGATGTGCATCCGTTTGAGCATGCGCTGGACCCGTGCATATCGTTACACATGTCTGGTGTGAGCCACATGAAGTTGGGCGCGGAGGCGGAGTTGAGATCACTGGTTAGACCGCAATCTACTACTGTGCAGCCGCTTGGATTTGCGAGGACTATGTTGGAGCATCGCGTGGTATTGTCCAGTATGTCGGAGAACGCGGTGAACGGGTTGTGGGCTGGATCGTAGGGCTGCGGGGTTGTCGTGTCACAGCCTCTAGAGAGGTTCTGATCCTCCATGTACGCCTTCCAGGTCAGACCTGCCGATTCGAGTCGATCCACCAAGTTTGGAGCCGATACGAGAGAACAATCATCACTGTTACACCCAAAGGTGCTTCCTCCCAAGAGAGCAATATAGTTGGGATAGCTATGATGCGACAAAGACACGTACTGGGTAGCTAGTCCGTAACCATCTGCCAGATTCGCCATGTAAGGCGATCCGTTGGAGCCGGAACACGGGGGCGGAGTCAGACCACAGATGTCCGCCAATCCATGATTCTCCATCAGGATGATGACGAGATGATCAAAGAAGTTGCCAGTTACAGTTCCATTCCGTACCGCTTCTGTCACCAATCCAAAGTTCAGATTGTAGGGCGAGGAGGATTGATCAATCCACATTACACCGAACGCGTCGCTCCCCGCGACATTCACAGCCTGATAGTAGCTGCTGATAGTGTACTCGCCTGTTTCAGATGCGGTAGTAAAGGCCCCATTCGTTTTGGTCCAGCTGTTTCCTGAACCTGACCACTCGTCTATGACACCGTTGGCAGTGTTGAACCAGTAGACGTAGAACTTTAACGCTGCAGGGTCGAAAGTTGCTGTTATCGGAAGAGAGTATCTGTTAAGGCTGCTGGCAGACTTTGCCTCTCCACTCCCGATGTTGTTGATTGACCATTGCCCTGATGATGTTCTAGCACCGAATCGTAGCGTCTCACTGTTAGTATCATACCATATCGCATAGACGCTGCTGCCAGAAGCGAAAACGAAAGAGTTGACATCAGTCGAGTCGGAGGCGTATGATATCCGCTCGTCAGGACCCCAGGAGGTACCATTGTAGAGTGCGCCATGAAGGTCCAACCCTCCAATCCAGTACGCTGCATACACTTCGCCTCCTTGCAATGTCGCGAGGTCAATATCCCAGTTGTTGCTATGAGCTGTAGAGAGTGTTGTATCTCCAGTCCATGCCGAATAGTTCGTGCCGCTCGAATGGATTACGTGAGGCGTTTGGAGGCCCGAACCGCCACAGCCGGAGTGGCTATCATCCTGATAGCCGATCCAGACCTGGTTGTTGGAATCAACTCGTATCACAGTATTCGGAAAAGCTTCGGTTGAACCTGGACTTCGAACAATCTGTTCATTCTTCCAAGAGATGGCGCCGTTGCTGCTGAGAACTCCTGTTCCGAATAGGAGCGGCCGGTTACAGAAGGAATCGAAATAGTTTTCATCGTATCGCACATAAAAGACGGAGCTGGAGCTGGCTACAATCGACCAGTCACTATCCGTGACGTGAATACCTATGTTGGTAGGAGTTGCCCATGAGACCCCGTCTGGACTCGTAGCGAAGAAGAGGCATCCTCCCATATTCTCACAGTTGTACGCTGTGTTCTCGAAGAAAACCCAGTGTAGACCCTGTGCATAGAACCCGAAGTTCTGGAAAGACGATTCATAGACTGTCTTGTCAAGAGTCGTGGAGACGCGTGCTCCGGTTGTGGCGGCAACGACTGGCCCCGCTGTCCCCGATAGCGCAGCCATGGTCAGAGTCAGGGCCACGATGACGAGGCGAAGAGAAAGACTTCTGGAAGAACAACTTCGTTTCGTAGAGTACGTTTACAAATGCCTCCTAGTAGCGCCTCGTGTCGATCGCGTGTGTTGACTACTTGAACAGTAAGTCCACACTTAGCTAGAACCGACTACATTCGAACACTCCTGCCGCGAATCTTGCGAATCTTGTGTGACGGAAGTCGCTTCAGATCCCTAGCGAAATGGTTAGCACCGATATTGCGATCGGCAGGTGTTGCAGACGCCGCTTGTCCTCGAGAGGTCCTACTGAACGAGCCTCAGGATATCGTTGGCGTTACCTAATTCCGATAGCTTCTCATAATTCCGATTGTAAATCGTGACCAGCAGTGAGAAGTGCTCCATGCCTTCTTTCAGCTTCGGCCACCCTAGGTTCAATTCGTTCAGGGTTGTTGTGTCTCTTTCACAGTCGATAATGATTTGTTGTCGGCAATTCCGGTTTAGCATGGGTCTCATCAGATTGTGGAAGAGTTGGCGAATCGAGGAATTTTTCTTTTGGCAATAGGCACGCAGACCATCTCTCAGCTTTGTATCAACCAACAAGTTAAGCGGGGCTCGATTGGGAAGTCTTTCGATGGTCTTATTCTCCAACATTGGGTTTCGCAGTAAAAATCGGCTGCGAATTGTGCCGGACCGACTGCAGGACGCCCTGCTATGGCGACAGGCCATAGAAGCCGAGGGTTCAAGGCAAATCCCCCTGGCCCTTTGTGGTGATTTTCTTTCTATGATCTAGCAAACGTATAGCACGCAGATATCCGGATATTGATTAAGATCTGGCAAGAGTGTGTCTCTGACTGGACAAGTCGCTGACTCCTCGACCGGCAAAGCGGATGAGCCCTACACTCGATGAGCTCAACTATTTGTCTACGATGCTCTACTCTGAAGATCGTCAGGAGAACTATCTTTGAGGAGCGCCGCTGGGACGGTTTTGGCTTTCCGCTTCAGCTCATTCAGGGCGCGTATCCAGCTTGGGAGCCTGTCTCAGACTTCCGTCTGTCCGCTCCGGAGCCTCGCTCATGCGGTAGAAATAACGAAGTTAAGCTATCGCCAACCTCTTTAGCCGCCATACATTTTGCTACGATTCCTATAGGCGCAATTGTGGCCACCGTAGTTCTTGACTCTGGGATTTCGAAGACTCACAGATCTTCCAAACCAAGATGAAAACTCTCTATCTCTTGAAATCTCTTAATGCAGAATTGCCCCCTGGATTGAGGAGTATCTAGCATCGGTTCCCGGTTCAAACTCTCCAACAATCCTTGTCGTGTGCGTCGCGGTGACTGGCCTTGGCCTGATTAAGTTCTAGTCTACGACGAGCAAAAGTCCTTGGACAGATCGATTCCTGGATGGGTGGTCAGACGATTTCCATCAAGGATAGGCGTGGATAGCCTCGTTCAAAACTGAATTCCACACCGTGAACGTTGCTAAACGGCTTGACCCCATAGATAAGGAGGGATTCGTCAAGCGTCTGAGTCTTCAAGTAATAGTCGACGCTTCTCTGAAGTTCCTCTCGCATCATCGTAGGTCGTGAGACTAACGCCATCATGAAAGCTGCCGACTCCCGTATGCCGGCTCCAATTTCGCCGAGACTTGGAACCCCGATATCTTCACCGTAGACCTGTGCTAGTTTGTCGAAGTCAAATTTCATCATTCTTGATGTTGAGATGGCCCCAAGCTGGCTCCAGTACCTGTTGATGATTGGAATATCTTCCTCTATCTTGCCTTTCATCTTCACCCGCCATTTTTCATCAGGAAGCCCCTGGTTGTACTCTGCGATGCGGACCCTCTCGTTCAATGCGTCGTTTCCGACGTATCTTCTCATAGAGTCAGCAACTGTCTGTGAGCTGAATATGCTGTACGGAACTATGAAGGCAGAGCCACCCTGGTTGATGAAATTAGCTGTTATGATGTCGATGAGAATGATACCGACACGGGGAGATACTGTGCTGTTGAGATCTATCAGAACAGAGGAACCCTTCTTGATTCCACCTTGCAGCAATTTGTCAAGGTCTTCGCTGCCTGTCGAATATGCCGCTTCGGAGTGAGGAACAATCGCGGGAACTCTAGGAGTTTCCGACAAGTCACCATCAAGATGAAATCCGACCCTAGGTAGGGGCGTGAATCTGCCTCTGTCAAGAGTAAAGAGTGCTCCCTGCCTGCGCAGCCTAAACCCTCGGAGCTTGTCGACCATCATACTCCTGACTACCCTACCTTCCAATCGAGACATTGACAGTGTGGTGATTCCATCTGCAAGATACGTTAAACTGGGAGCAGGTTCACCTTCGCTCACAAGTACTGCACTGAGCTTGCTGTCGTCTAGCTCGGAAAAGATTGCTGACTCTAACGAGTGACGTTCTTCCTCGGCTAAGTTCCGTACAGCTCCTTCCCAGCTATCTATGACAACGATTCCTTTCTGCTTCGCCCGTTTCAGAGCGAGAATTCTATGTACAATATTCGCGGTGGCTCCCGACAGACGAGCGTTGTCCTCACTCTCTGTCCAGGTGCCTGCAAGCCCCTTCCCCGACATAGAATCAATGATCTCATGAACTCCAGGGAAGTGTCGACGGAACTTTATCGGTGAGACCCGACTCGACACGTACACTTTGTTGGCCGAAATTTCACGAGGCCCGATACGAGTCCCTTTCACCCTTCTTAGAAGTTCAAGCGCAAGTGTGGTTTTTCCTGTACCAGGCGCCCCTTGAATCAATAGAACGTTGCCCGGTGATTCTAGGAATTTCCATATGAGGCCGAGCAGTTCGTCTTCAAACGGCTGTGCAGAGATGTCTTCAACTTCAGGATTCTGAAGCTCCGTACTGGCAAGATTGTGTTCCGATGTGGCAGCCATCGAACGTAGCCGAAACAAGCGTTTGACATCTTGCTCTCAAAGAACCTGTTACTCATGGTCATGCTCGGTTAGGACTGTGAGGCCGGATATTCGTTGGACGTGTTCCTTGTTTCTCGGTTGGCCACGGCTTAGCCTTCGTGTTCTAGCGTGCGAGAGTAGTGTTATGCGTAATCTTTCAACAGAATAACCTCGATCTCCTTCACCTTCTTCAGCTTCTCATCGTTCGTCACAAAGCATCCGGCGCTGGATACGATCGCAGTTCCAATCTGTAAGGCGTCGGGAGGCCTAATCCCATAGGCGGCTCTCAGATCCGCAGCTCTCTCGGCGCAGCTATCATCGATACTCCTCAACGTAAGATTGGGAAAGGTTCTCAGCAAGAATCCGTAGTCGTCAACCACCTTCTGCTGGTTCAACTGTTTTGGCCTGACTAGGACCTCCATGAGCGTAAGAGTTGACGTGACGGCCCTAACGCCGCCCTTCTCCACCAGCTCGAAAAGTCTGAGTGTAAGACCTGAGAAGACCGGGTTCTTCTCCAGATGATAGATGAAGGGAGGAGTGTCAATTCCGAGGATGCGGTGCTTGCTCAGGCTCTTGAGGAAGTTTCCTTCTTCCAGGCTTCCCTCTCCGTCCTAACATAGCTCTCGGTCTTTACCCCTTTCCAGACACTCTTGTGCAGGCCAAGCATGTGTTTCGAGTAGTTCCGCGGCTTAGGCTTCATCAAGACCCTGCCATTCTCGACCTCTACCACCAGCTCGTCTCCAGCGCCTACTCCGAGCGCTTCTCTAGCCTCCCGGGGCACGACAACCTGATGCTTCCGGCTCACCCTAACAACAGAGCCCAATCTTCTTCCCACCTTACAATCTTGTACACGCTTTACAATATAGCTTTCGCTTTACCAGGGACGAATTAGACAGGGAGGGTCAGCCAGAGACCATTGCAAGAGAGCGACCCCTGAGCCGCTGTTAGCATTTGCGGTTACCAGACCCGTTACCATTCAAGAAAGTTTGATTGCAGTTACTCTTCGCGGCATAGACTACGGAAACCGGAATCGCCCGGGAGAGAGGGCGTGGTAGGTCTGTTACAGTCTCCTTAGTAGATTACTCGAATAGGGAGTCGCATTTTTTATCCCTAGCGGCAGTCCGGAGGACTGGTCCCGGTTTTGACTCGGTCAGTGATGATTATCGGTCTGATTGGTGGTTCTCTCTTCCTCCTCGCCGGGTTCTTGACGCTCCTTCCGTGGGCGGTGAGCGGCTCTATCGCCGGTGTCTTGCTCGGGAGCTGGTTTGGGGGAGAGATCAAGAAGCGGCTCGACAGGGGCAACGAGGGGGGGAAGGAGACCAGGGTCATAAGGTTCAGAAAGAAAGCCCTGCTTGAGGATAATGTATCGGAGATGAGAACTGCGGGGTGGGAGCCGAGATGGGAATCGTACCGTGAGACCCAGACAGGCCTTCTAGTCCGCCGGATCGTATACTCGGTCGTAATGGAGAGGAAACAGCGAAAACGCAGAGGGCTCAAACAGCTCTCGAAATTCCTATTCCCAAGCAAGTAGCACTCTTGGCGGACCCGAAGCCCACCTTCGGCAGGAAGGGTCGGAATTCCCCCGACGCATTTACGCAGCCTAGGTATGTTTTTTCAGCTGATTCGAAGACGTTAGGTCGCGTGGGCGAAAGACCGTATGTTCCCGAACAAAGCCAAGATGGTCAGAAGCGCGAACTTTCTTTTTGTCATATTAGCTGTTGCGCCCGGGTTGTATCTGGTGACAGCCCTTCTCGTGACAGACGGGAAACAGGGCCTCGCAAGAGACTCGACCATCATTCCCTTCCTCTTCCTTGGACTGGCCCTTTTTTCTCTAGCAAACATCGGTGTCACAATCCTCTTCCAGACCAGCACGAAGCTGATGTCAGAGAGGGCTCGTTATGACCCGATCGGCCGAGCCTACCTGATAGCGTCTCTAGGCGCTGTTCTGTCGGAAGCGCATGCAATCTACGGGCTAGTTCTAACGCTCCTTTCAGGCTCAATATTCTACGGGATTGGATTCACCATTATCGCGTAGGCAAGTCTCTGGTGGGTCCGGAAACGATTCAAGCAGAATCTCGCAAGCCTTCCGAACGCGTAGACCCAGCCGGCGCGGGTTCTCTTCTTTGTCTGGCCTATCGCGACTCGAAACAGTCAATGAGTTTTTGGTTTCGTAGACGCGATTTCTTCGTATCTCTTCTTGACGAACGGCATTACTTGTTTCAGATCCTTCCGTGCTTTAAGCGGTGTAACCCATAGTCTGCCTGTCTGGCCAGCCATTTCGAACGGCTTCCCGCCGAACCTAGTCTTCAACGAGTCCTGATCTTTGTCCGAGAGTTTCATCAGTACAATACCGTCAGATACGAGGAAGCAGATGAATTTTCGACCGCGGAAGTAGCATTGGCAGCCCATCATCGGCTTGGAAGTTACTCCTTTCCATTCTAGAACCTCCGAGTCGAACGCTTTCTGAATGTCAGCCATCTTCAGCTCGTCGAAGTACTTCATTAACCGGCCTGTCCGTATCCCGCCTTAGTAAAGGGAATCTTTGCGGTGAGGACCACCTCAGTCCAGGGTCCGGCACCGCTTTCTTGATTAGCCGGATTTGGCTACTCTGTTCTCGAATGTTCCCGTCTCGATCCGCCGCCTCGGACGATGTGAGCTGTGGTTGCCCCGGCACAAATGCAGGATTTGTGGGGTCGAGGTCGAGATTACTCAGGTAAGAGTCCACTATCAGACAACTCATCCAGAGGTTGAACGGTGGGGCAAACATTGGAAAAGAATCGCTTGGCTCCTTCTCATCTCCGACGCGGCGCTCGTCATCCTCGACGCATTCCTCCTTCGCTCTGTAATACCGTATTCTCAGGACATTGTTCTCGCGTATTTGTTCGGTTCTATGTTGGTCATAATATTCACGCTGGTTTCAAAGCAAAGAGCGTTTAGAGAAGCATGGCGCAAAGCCCACCCTTCTAGCAGCTCGCAAGTCGCCTGAAATGTTTACGCCCACGCCTAGCTTGTTTGAAGTTGAGATCCGCTTGACATCAAACACGAAACCGGATGTCTAAAAAAAGGGTGGGAGTTTGGAGGGGTTGAGAGCGCTTTTTTCGTCCTACGGGGTAACTTGCGTGATGAAGGTGTTCCAGTTCGCGTTGACGGTGCGAGGCAGATTGGCGATGTATTCGTTTCCGACCCAGATGTTTCCGGAGCTGTCGGAGACTGCCGCTGAGTAGTCTCCCCAGCGGGCGACTCTGTCTGGTGCGCCGAATGCGTGGTATCCTGTGAAGCCGTCTTCGGGTAGTTGGCCTGCGGCGGAGATGTGGATGCTTCCTGCGCCGTTGGTTGCGTCTACTGTCGTGTAGGCTGCGCTGGGGAAGAAGTTGGGTCCGCTGATCGTGAAGGCTATGATTCCTCTGCCCGCGATATTGACGCCGATCGAGGGGAAGAGGACGCTAGCGCCGCCGGAGGCTGCCACGTATCCTTGTTTGACAATGGAACCGCCCACACTACCACTTGTGGATAGACTGGGTGAGACTGCGAAGTAAGCGATTCCTGCTGTCGTCGGGTTGTCGTGGGGAACCTGGACTACAGTGTTGACTCCTGCCCAGAGTAGGCCGTTTGCGAAGACGACCTGGTTCATCCTGTCATCGTTAGAGGCGAGGAGTTCTAGCTTCTCTCCGAGAGACTGGCCGAGGGGGAAGGGTCCAAGTTGTTGGGTGGCTGCTGGTGGCTGACCGTACACCTCGCTGGTTATCACAGCGAAGCTGAGTCCTAGGTTCGGCGTTGACGTGTTTAGTGAACCGGTGTTTGTCAGAGCCCAGACTGCTATGCGGTTGTCTGTGGTCGAGGTGAAGTCTAGGCTGCTCAGGAAGAATTCGGCATTGGACTGGAATGATCCTCCTGGTGGGACGGTCGCTGGCTGGATCGAGAAGGATAATCCTCCGAATGGCACTAGGGCCTGGGAGGCATCGACGTGTACTACTGGTGGCAGGTTTCCTGATGTGGCTGTTGATAGGGCGCTTTTGGATATTGCGTAGAGTTGTGCGCCGTCGAATGATCCTCCTTGTCCGTTGAGTAGTGAGGTCGAGAATTCGTTGGTGCTGATGTAGAAGCCGTTGGCGTCTGCGCCTATGAGTGGTTGGTCTCCGAAGCATGGGCAGTTGGCGTGTGTCGGTGTTCCGTTGGTGCCGTCGTCTGTGACGTCGAATGTGAAGAGGTTCCATGTTCCGGTCGGGTCGCTAGTTACCGCTAGTAGTTCGTGGCCGCGTGGGCCGAAGGCGCCGGATGCGGAGTTCCGGTCGATCTCTAGCTCTGTCAGGAGCCAGGCTCCGGTGGCCGTGTCGAAGTAGCACTTGGGGTCCGAGGTGTCATTGCCGAAGACTACTGGGTTTGAGCGTATGATCTCGGGGGCTACGCCCCAGAATTGGTTGAGTGCTTCTGTTCCTGTTAGGGCTGTGCCTGAGGTTGAGAAGACGCGTAGTGCGTTGTTGATGGCTTCGAGGACTACTGTGTTGCCTGTGCTGCTGGCTGTGCCGGTGCAGAGTCCCTGATCTGGTGGTTCCGTGCTGAACTGAGTGTTGACGTAACGTCCGGTTCCTGCGAGGCGTTCGTCTCTGTGTGAGAGGGCGTTGAAGCCTACGATGAGGCCGGGGTTGGACGTTGCGATTGGATTGGCGTTCGGTGTGGGGATGTTCTTGGCTGGTACGTGGGCTGCGTTGACTCCCGACCGCGCGATGAGATTGAGAATCAAGGAGCTGGAGTCTACGTCATTTGGTGAGTTGCTGGGCACTGTGGCCGTCGTCGACGTTGCTGGAATTGTCGTCGACCCGAGGAAGCTCAGCTGCTGGATGGATTGAGTGGATGTCTGCTGAGCTGCTCTCACTCCTGGGACAGCGGGCATTAGGGCTAGAACCGCGAAAATTGCTGAAAGGCATACTATTTTCTGAAGTGTCATGTCTATCTTTGTTTCCTAGAATTTTCGAAGCGACTACGTAGATAGACGGTTTTTAACGCTTTCCGTCATCATATTCCGAATAGAATTATTCCAATCAGAATTATTCCGCTGCCGTATAACAGACCTCATTTCGAAGAGACAATGTCACAATGCGACTTCTGCTATAGAGGCCGTTCCTTCCTAGGACCCAGCGGAGTGATCACTGCTAGAAGAAACTATTCCAACTGATTCTCATGAAAAGGATCTTAGTAGAATTTCTTATAGATCGGTCCGTCCGATTGGTCTCTAACTTAGCTCCTGCGTGTGCTGCGACTAGTTCCTTTTTCTTTCTTGAAGAAGGGGTAGCCGAAAGATCTCGACCTGCGCTGAAACGGGTACCACTCGGGGGCTTCAAGCTTCAATTGCTGTTACCATTTACGGTTACCAGACCCGTTACCATTCAAGAAATCTCAATTGCACTTGCTCCCCGCGAAGTGAAACTCGACTCTGGGAGGGAATTAACGAATGGTAATCCTTCCCGACTTGGGTCTTTGTAGAATCAAAATTCGCAGATTGTTTCTTTTGAAACGGAACAAGCGCAGATCATGCTTGGATCCGGAATCGGGGCAGGCGATTTGAGGTCGCGAGATATTCACGCTGAGCTCTACGCTTAATCCGCGATCAGAAAAACGGTTGACGGTTCCATTCTGCGCCCCGAATTGCAAGACTCGCCGAGATCAGTTTCACCTGACAGAGACCCTCGCCGAAAAATCTCAAAAGTAGTTGACCCTCACGACACAAACCACCGAAACCGGAAGCACTGGGCTCCGAGAAACGTTTTGGTGCGGCCGCCGGGATTTGAATTCCCGGACCACCGAACTGATGGTCTCCCGGGTCGTTGGGTTGGAAGCCCACTAGACGCCCCGATGCTATGTCCTAGACCAGGCTAGACTACGGCCGCACGAGCCCCCGCGTCTACCTCTGGGTTCATCTATCTTACGATTCTAGATCCGAAGACGTTTGAGCCCTTTCACTCCGAGGAAGAGTTTAGACACGGGCCTCAAAACTGCAACATTCCACTGTTGTCCTCCCATCCTCATGCGAGCCGCAGTGCACGCTGTCTGTCAGAGCTTCTAGGCACCTACCTTCTCGTCCTTATCGGACCTGGGACCGTTGCAGCTGTCTCGCTAGCTCAAGGTATCACTACTTTCGAGGCTCTCCTCATCATCGGATTCGCATTTGGAGCGACAGTTGCGCTTGTCATCCTTCTATTCGGCAGAATTTCGGGGGCGCACATCAACCCAGCAGTTACGCTCGCCCACACAATCGCTGGAAAAACATCCCTAGAAATGTTCCTCCCGTACATTTCATTCCAAGTTCTAGGCGGACTGCTCGGGGCGTTCACAGTGAAACTAATCTTCAGCCAATTCGGGTCCCCAGCAGACCTAGGCACTACGAAACTAGCTGGCGGGGTGAGCCTTCCGGTTGGAACGTTGTTGGAGGCTGTAGGGACCTTCGTGCTGGCGATGTCGGGATTCGTGGCCTCACTACGAGTTCACAAGAAGCCGGGAGAGGCTGCGCTGATCGGGTCGACCTTGTTCGTCGTTATTCTCGCGCTGGGTCCGCTAACGAATGCGTCGCTAAATCCGGCTCGAAGCCTCGGTCCGGCGCTGGCGTCAGGATATTTGACAAATCTCTACGTTTACTGGCTAGGACCCTTGACCGGGGGTTTAATTGCCGGACTTGCTTTCAGATTCTTAGAGCGATCCAAGCTTGGCAAAGGGTCCCGTGCTGTTTGTCTGTGTTGAGAACGCGGGACGAAGCCAGATGGCCGAGGCCTTCGCTAAGAAGCACGGGATGAACGCGCGGAGCGCAGGTACGATACCCTCTGCGCGGATCAACCCGACCGTCGTAGACGCGATGCGGGAACGCGGGATAGACATCTCCTCCAATCAACCGAAAATCCTTACACCGAGTTGATCCGAGACGCACGTCTCGTTGTAACAATGGGCTGCTCCATCGAAGAGGCGTGTCCGAAACCGATTGTTGCTCAGATGCAGAAGAAGCTGATCGAATGGTATCTGGAAGATCCAAAAGGTAAACCGTTAGGGGAAGTGAGAAAGATTAGGGACGAAATAGAGAGCAAGGTCCGAGACCTTTCGACGTCAACAGAGGTTCTCCACCTTCTATCTAGCTGAGATCCTCCGTACAGATTTGTGCATGCGATGTGGACAGTCCCTAGACGAGATGGTTAGTTCAGTCTCAAGCTTCTTCGAGCATTCCATAGAAACTGTTAATAATTGAACGACCGCGGTAGAGGCTTTTCTACGGAGAATGGGTCTATGTCAGACATGACAGCCCAGGAAATAGAGAAACCAGAGAAGAAAGTTTCGCGAAGAGAATTTCTAAAGTACGGCGCAGTAGCGGCGGCCGTCGCGGCCAGTTCAGCAACACTCCTAGGGTCGATTCCAGAGATTCGACCAGAGCCAGTAAGCCCTACAAGGTTCCCACAGACTGGGCCAGCATCGAGTATCGAAGAGATAACCATCGCCCAGATCCAGTCAATGTTTGCAGCCGGGACCCTAACAGCCAAGTCATTAGTCAACAGTTACTTGTCCCGCATAACAGCGCTCGACCAGAACGGCCCACAACTCAACTCAATCCTTCAAGTCAACCCAGACGCTCTCAGCATCGCCGGCCAAATCGACCAGATGCGTCAATCAGGAACTGTCCTAGGTCCGATGATGGGAATACCGATCCTCTTGAAAGACAACGTCGATACGCATGATCAGATGCAGACGGCTGCGGGCTCGCTCGCACTAGTCGGGACCCCAGCACTCCAGGACTCGACGGTCGCTGCGAATCTTAGAAAGGCGGGAGCCATAATTCTCGGGAAGACGAACCTGAGCGAATGGGCCAACTTCCGCTCGTTCTTCTCGTCCAGCGGCTGGTCCGGACGCGGAGGCCAATGCAACATGCCCTACGCCATCGACAGGAACCCATGCGGATCCAGCTCGGGATCAGGAGCAGCAGCATCGGGCAACCTCACCACAGTCTCCATCGGTACAGAGACAGACGGGAGCATCGTATGTCCCGCGAACCATAACGGCGTAGTGGGCATCAAACCTACCGTCGGGCTGGTCAGCCGTGCAGGAATCATACCCATCTCACACACCCAAGACACAGCGGGTCCACACGCGCGGACGGTGATGGATGCAGCGATTGTCCTTGACGCGATCGCTCAACGGACACCCGACCCACGCGACCCCGCGACAAGCACAAGCCCGATAGGCAAGCAGGGTCAAAAACGACCGAAGCTACCAGCTAGCTATGCTGCCTTCGTCAACCCCAAGGGGCTGAACGGTTCAAGAATCGGCGTTTCCCGGGATTTTGAAGGATTCAGTCCAAAGCTGGATGCAGTCTTCGAACAATCATTGACCGCTATGTCGAACGCGGGGGCGACTCTTGTGGACGTGTTCTTCCCACACTTCTCGGACATTTTCAGTGGGCTCAATGAATTCACGGTGCTTCTCTTCGACTTCAAGATCGACATACAGAACTATCTCGCGACCCGAACCGGCGTACCAACGGCGAGTGGAACCCTTGCTGACCTGATTGCCTTCAACAACGCCCACGCAGCTCAGGAGATGCCATTCTTTGGGCAGGAGATCTTCGAGCTTGCCGAGACATTCAGCTCGGACCCGAACGCAACACAACCTTTGGGGATGTCGTACAATCAGGCAATTGCGGCGGACATACTGTTTGGCGCCAAGGAGGGCATCGACATGCTCTTGAGCGAATTCAATCTAGACGCGATAGTGGCCCCGACGGATAACCCGTCGTGGCCAACAGACTTGATCAACGGCGACCACTTTGTCGTAGGCAGCTCGTCACCCCCAGCAATCGTTGGCTATCCCAACATCAACGTGCCCATGGGCATGACCTTCGGCGTCCCAGTCGGAATATCGTTCTTCAGCACAGCCTTCAGCGAACCAACATTGATCAAGCTAACATCTGGCTTCGAGGCGGTGACACACGCAAGGCAAGTGCCCCAGTTCCTCCAGACGCTACCCTTCTCAGAGCCAAGTCCAACTCCAGGCCGTCGCCACCCACGAACCAAACCCACAGCAGGCCCACTGGTAAGTCACCTGTAGCACAGAACGGGACGGGCGACTCAGGCGAGTCGTTTGTCCCCTCCATATTTTTCTCTGCGTAAGTTACTCGAACAACTTGTAAGTTCGACCAGAGCACGTTGGACAAGATGGGTATGGATGTAGAAGTTTGGCATATGGGAGCGGCCTGACAAGATCATAAGCGCAGCTTCCTCTCAAGGCGTTCGCGGGCAGTGAAGTTGACCAAGGGTCCGTTCGCGAGATAGTTGTTGCTTATTATCGCGATATCGCCGCTGTCCGTCTTGACCCAAGTCGCCCTCAAGCCTATCTTTACGACCCTCCCCTTCACCCCGCTATACTCGACCGAATCGTGGAGTCGCAGGACCCCATCAGATAGTATTAGGATACCTGAAATTATGTTGGTCAGAGTATTCTGTAACGCCAAGGAGATGGCTAATCCTACTATTCCAGAGAGCGTCAAGAAAGAAAATATTGACCCCAATCCCAGGACAATGACAAGCCACGCGGCCACAAAGACGACCCAGAGAATACTCAGTCCCTCGCGAACATTCCTGATTAAGTCGGCGGATGCACCTGCTCTCTTGGCGCCCCTCGTAACGAGCCTGATCAGTAATTCTGAAACGAACCAGGATCCGGCGATGACCGCACCCTATTCGGCAACGAAAACTATTGTTCCATTATCAACCAAAAGCGCTCACCTATCGCAGCCCGTGGCTGCTCATATTCAAATGCCTTCGACTCTCTCTGGCATTATTAGTCTAAGATTCGATAAACCCTAATTAGAACCGTAGAGAGGAATCGCTAGGTCTTGTCTTCAGAGAAGAGGCTGAGGTTCAGAATCCGAAAAGGGGATTTTGAAGTCGAGCTTGAAGGAGATCACGATTATGTAAGAGAGCGATTTGAGGATCTGGAAAAGTCCCTGGGGCCTACAGGTAGCTTCGTCATTACGCCACAACTCTCCGCCAGTCCATCTCCAACTCCGGAACAGTCAGTCGGTATCGCCGGCATCGTCGAGTTTACTTCCGAAGGGAAACCCCATCTTACGGTTCCCGTGGACACTCTCTCCGCGAAAGAGGCCATATCGCTAGTGATGTTCTCTATGCATCCCAAGCCGTTGGGAGATGATGACCTCAGCTCTTTGTTGAGTTCGTCATGGAAGACTACGGGTGAGAGTATTGTTAGGGCCCGAATCAGCGAGTTGCGACGGGAAGGCAAGGTCATAACAGAACGAGGAAACTATGTCCTATCCGGAGCGGGGGTTCAATGGATTCAGAACGACATCCTCCCGCGCCTCCAGAAGATTACTTAGTTTTCGATAACCAGATTCTGCGGGCCGTCCCTTTCTCAGTCATTCTGTAGTGGAATCTCCCGGATCGCCGGGTCCTAGCGAGTAGACCTTGTCTTGAATATCGTAGGAGAGCCATCTCGACTGCCTTGTCAGACAGCTCGATCTTCATGCCCGCAAGTAGACCACGGACCCTCTGGCTATCCAACTCGCTCGCGGCTTCGAAGAGGCTGAGGACCCGTATTTTCAGCTCATTGTAGTCCATGCCAGAGCGGTTCAACGAATCTCCAAGGGATAGAAGAAGGTTCGGTCCCGGAGTTGCAGGGCATCTTAGCAGATTCGATATTCGGCTGTGAGTAACACCTTGTCGTACAGCCCGGCTCTCACCTTGAGCCGAAATACTTTCACTTTCATTCCCAACTCTGAAAGTAACACCTTGTCGGATGACCTTCGGGACCGAAAAGCGTTATATCTCGACTCTACACACAGCACGGGCAGGAAGAATAATGTCAGGATTAGAGTTCCTCGAACGTAAGTCGGGCTCCGGGGAAGCCGCGGCAGCCATAGAAGTCGTCCTAAAGCATTCAGGCGTAGAGAACCGAATCATCGGCAGCCCAGAAACGGTTCTGCGAGAACTCCTCGTCTACTTCTCGAAAATCTACCCTTCCATTGATCTCGTCTCCAAACTCGTACTCTCTGTTGACAGTGTAGAATTCCTTCAGAGCTGCACCGGAGTGCTTGCAGTGTCTCCAGAAGGCTTGGTCGTTCTGAAGGACCTGAGGGAACTCAAAGACAAGGAACTCATGATGATCCACCTCGCAGGATCACGCCTGCAACATCAAATGGGCAAGAAAGAGAGCGATACTCTGTCACTGGACGAGATCACTAAGACTACGGGACGTTCAACAGGCACTGTAGCTGGAAGGCTTAGCGAACTCTGCAACGAACAACTCGTCGAGCGAGTCGGCAAAGGCTCCTATCGACTCACGACAATGGGTACTAGAGTCGTCATCAAGAACCTGATGCCGCGGGTTGCGCAGCTTCCTGAGAGGTAAGCAAAAATGCCAGAGCAACCCAAGATCAAAGTTCAGATTGAATGGGGAGACATCAAACACACAGCCGAAGGAGACCTCGAAACTGTCGTCCGCGAAGTCATGCAATTCGCAGCCAAAGTCCTGCCAAACTACTCACTAGCATCCAAGCTGACCTTCTCACCAGACTACTCGTCGATGGTTGATGATCTGTCCAGCGCAGTCCAGCTGACCCCAGAAGGAGAAGCCGTCCTGCTAAAACCGGAAATGTCAGCGGAAAACTCCATCGCCATGGTACTCCTAGCAGCCAGAGTCGCTCACGCAGTCGGCACCCGGCCCAATGTAGAGATGGACCCCGAAGCCATCAGCCGAGCAATCGGAAAAGCAGTGAAGACAGTCCGGAACACTCTGGCAATGATGACAAAGACCGGACTCATCGACAGAACAAACGACGGAGCCTACAAGCTCAGCATGCAAGGAATACGGAAAGCCCACGAGATCGCAAAGGGCCTCGCCGCCAGAGCCGCCTCATTACCCGCCGAGAAAACGGTGACTACAGGATGATACGGAAACGGGTGCGGGGACAGACGGGAAAGGGGGCTTTCCCGCCTGAAACTGGGGGAATCTAACCTTGCTCCACCGCACCCAAGAGGCTACTGAGCCTCTTCAGCAAATAAAAAGCATACCGGAAGTCATCGGACTACCCTCCATCCCCGAATCCCTCGTTGAACTATCGACCCGTTCAATGCAGTCCCTCCAAGGATCAAAGTTCAACCCACGACCAGTCTCGCTCGTGGAGATGGGGGTTGACGACGCCGATTCTGAAGAGAGACTCGAAATTGGAGGCTCCATAACTTCAGCCGGATTAAGGCGCTACCCAATCAACCCCAACAAAGAGTTCGTCCCGGTAGTTGCCTGCGACGCGTCCAGCGTCAAGATTGGCGAGACCGAGAACGGAATGATTTTCGCCGTCCGAGCAGTCGGGGTCTGGAGGCAACAGAGCAAGATTCTGTATACCAGATGGGGCCCGCTACTTTTTCACGTTCCAAACTCTGAAGATGTAAGTCAGTACCGCGAAGACGAGTCCCGAGCCTTCGGCGGATTATCACTGAAAACCCTCAGGGTCCTCACCCGACTCCGGAACCACGTCGAACGCTGGGTCCAAGAAGTCTTGTCAGAATCACTGCACGACGGAATCTTATTGATCGATGGATCCCTCACCGCAGGTACTCCCGACAACCCCGCGGCCCGCGTCAACAAGATTCTAGCCACAGCCCGTCAAAATAATTCCATCGTAATCGGGATTTCCAAAGCCACTCAGCTGACTGTCGGGGGAAGAAATATCCTCGGACTCACAAACGACAAGGACACACCGCACCAGATCGACATCAGCTCCCTA